>Ga0315281_10000458_pt1 | contig 56633 bp, 61 predicted proteins | sample YL17G07_0_MG_FD_204540 | JGI IMG/M metagenome (GOLD analysis project Ga0315281, IMG submission 204540) | Sediment microbial communities from Yellowstone Lake, YNP, Wyoming, USA - YL17G07_0 | ecosystem: Environmental > Aquatic > Freshwater > Lake > Sediment | place: USA: Wyoming | collected...
AAATTCCATGACTTATATCGATATTGTAGAATTGAACTCCCAAAACCCACTTTGCGAAAAATAAATTCCTTTTTCTTTCAGAATCGAGATACCACAACGGATTTATTTTCACCGAGAATTGCTGGCTTTCTGCGCTATCTGTCGACCTAAGAAAATGCCATCCTTATTGACGCGCCCAAACTCCCCCCAACCTTGAAGGAACAAAAGGTAAGCATCAAGGTTGTTAGTACCTTTGGATTGCATGCGAGCCGCCTCCCCCTCCGTCAGGCTCACCCGGAGCGAGGTCAAGATCTTCATTGTGATTTCATCTTGTGTCGCAAATATGTCTTTCAGTCCCCGATCGTAGCGCTCTGCCCACAGGTGATGACCGGAGAGAGCATCGATAAGTTGGGCTGTAATCCGTACTTTATCACCAGACTTTTGGACGCTCCCCTCCAGCACATACTTAACTCCTAATTCCCGGCTCACCTGTTGAACATCGACTGCCTTCCCTTTGTAGACAGAGGAGGAGTTCCGGGCAATCACAAACAGTTTCGGCGTCTTTGATAGTGCTGTGATGATTTCCTCGGTTAACCCATCACTGAAGTATTCTTGTTGCGGATCACCGCTCATGTTGACAAAGGGCAGCACAGCTATAGAGGGTTTGTCCGGAAGGGGAAGGGCCGTCCTCTCCTTGGAAGCCACCTCTGTCTTAGAAGGAGAGGGACGAAGGATAAACTGATAAAACGCTACCAATCCAGCTATCACAATGATGGCTATTATAGCCAAAACTGCCTTGGATAATCCTTTTCTCGCAGGCTCTTTCTCCTTGCCCAATTTGGGGGGGCCGGCATCCGCCTCTATCCGTGCCCGGTACACCCGCACCGGCTTGGCAATGTTCTTGACCTCGTGCTCCCCCAGATAGTCGTATCGGAGCGGTAATTTGTTCTCGATCTGTTCATAGGCGCTTCCTGATATACAGATCCCTCCTGCCTCGGCCAACCCTTCCAACCTGGCCGCAATGTTCACTCCATCCCCATAAATCTGTTCCCCTTCCTCGATCACATCCCCCAGGTTGATCCCAATCCGAAAATCCATCCGGCGGTTCTCAGGCAGCACGGCATTCTTCGCTCTCAGCACCTGCTGGATCTCCACGGCGCACTGCACCGCATCGACCACGCTGGCAAACTCAGCTAACACTCTATCTCCTTCAGTGCTAACAACTCGACCCCGGTGCTGCTGGATGAGGCTCCTCATAACCTCCTTGTATGTGTTCAGGGTCCGAAGGGTCCACTCCTCGTCCTCCCCCATGAGGAGGCTGTAACCTTTGACATCCGCACTAAGGATGGCCGTGAGTTTACGTTTAATTTCTTAGGTAGTCATGGAATCCCCCCTTAAAGGTTTATTATTGGAAGGATGGTAACAACTTTTTATGAGACTTTGGTTTTAGAATAGTTTATGGGCCTCCAAGGAGTTAAAAACCTCTCGGAGGCTTCATATCGGCACCTTTTGGATTTCCCATTTCATTTTTAACTCCAAAAGGTTGAGGTTATGTTGGTAGGTTGACTTTTAAAAACGATGTGATTGAATAAGAAAGTACTAATTCTAATTGAAAAAGTCAATAAGAATTGTCGGTTACCAATTAAAAGGTTGTATGGAAGGAGGATTTTAAGAAAACACGAGTAAGAAATCAACACCAACCTTGACAGTTTCTACAAGGTAAAATCCTAATTTTCACAAATCAAATAGGTTTCTGATTCGGATATAAAACAAAAGGGCGGTCAAATCGACCGCCCTTAAGGTTCTGAGATTTGATCAGAGACCTATTATTTCAGTCGCCCTTCTACGACCTCCCATTTGATGTTTTTAAAGAAGGCCGTGATATAATCTGCTCTTTTCAACCCATAGTCAATCATAAAGGCATGCTCAAAAACATCAAGGATCAACAGGGGATTGCAACCTGCTGGATGACCAACATCATGCTCATTAATCCACTGGTTGATCAATTTTCCGCTCACCGGATCTTGATAAAGGATAGCCCATCCGATGCCTCTCATCGTCCCGACTCCTTTAAAATCAGCCTCCCAGTTTTCGTAGCTTCCGAATTCTTCAGCCAACTTCTTTCCAAGTTTACCAGATTTATTCAATGCCGCTTTTCCCCCTAAATTCTCAAAGTAGAGCTCGTGGAGGCGCATCCCATTAAACTCCCACCCCAACCGGCGCTTTAATTCTGCATATTCAGGAGTCCCGATCTTTCCTCCTTTTGCCATTTCAGAAAGGGTATCCAAAACTTTGTTGGTATTGGTTACATACCCCTGATAGAGAGTGAAATGATTTTTAAGCAGGGTTTCGCTAAATCCCTCCATCCCGATGAGATTGTTGTAGTCCTTTGCGTTATATGCCATATCCAAATTCCTCCTTTCAATTCGTTATAAATTTATCATAACAGAAAAAATCCCAGTTTCAAGGGATTTTTCAAAAAAGAACCCATGCCCTCTCTTGAAAAAGTTGGGCTTTACATGTTATTTTTAATCCATTATGAAACTTCGAGTCGGAGCCAATTGGGATATTGCATTCCTGGATGCCGTCAAAGGAACATCCGTGGATGCCGTCTTCGGCAAACTTCCTTTCGATATTGTCGGTGGGGCGAGACCCGGTTTTGTTCTACCCCAGGTGAATCGAAATGTTATCGAAAAATATATCCAAGCCTGTCATGAGAGGGGATTGGAGTTCAGTTACCTCCTCAATGCTCCCTGCCTTGGAAACCTCCAATATTCAAAAAAAGGCTATGGACAGCTCATCGAACTTCTGGAATGGATTGACCACGCTGGCGCTGATGCTGTCACGGTGGGCATTCCCTACCTTGTCGATCTGATGAGAAAACGCTTTCCCCGTCTTAAAGTAAAAGTCTCCACCACCGCCCGGGTCAATACAGTGAGAAAAGCTCATCAATATGAAGACATGGGGGTCGAAGAAATCATCATTGACGAACATATCAACCGTGAGTTCAAAAATTTAGAGGCGATCCGAAAAGCAGTGAAGTGCAATTTAGAATTGATCGTCAACAACATCTGCCTCTGGCAATGCCCCTATAATTTCGAACATGTCAATCACGATGGCCATGCCTCGAGGGAGGGGGAAGAGGACCAGTATTGTTATCTTCAGTATCCAGGTTATCTCTGCCTTTACAGAAAATTGATGGACCCGGTGGAGCTCCTGAAATCGCCCTGGATCAGGCCAGAGGATATCCCTCACTACGAGGCATTGGGTTACGATCGCTTCAAAATCACAGAGCGTTTTAAACGAACATCCCTCCTTCTTGAAAATGTCATGGCCTATGAAAACCGCCACTACGATGGAAACCTCTTAGACCTCTTCACCCTTCCCAGAAAGGGAGCCTTCACCCCTATCCACCTGGAATATTTTATCCAGCCTAAACATGTAAACATTATGAAAATTTCTGAACTGGAAAAGGTCTTTGACTTAGAGGTGAGGGACCTGATTCAACTGGATAACAAGAAGCTGGAAGGTTTTATTGAACATTTCAAGACGAAGGATTGCAATCAGACCTCTTGCTCGAGCTGCCGATATTGTGAAACCTTCTTCGAAAAGGTGGCGGTGGTGAAGAAAGAGGAGGTGGAACGGGCTGCCCAAAAAGTCAGGAATTTTTCTGAAAAACTTCTTTCTGGAGAGATTTTTGATATCCCTTCTTCCCACGTCATCTTTCGTATTCCCTTTTTCAAATCTTTGCTCATCTATCTCCTCAACTGGCGCCGGAAAAGAGAAGAACACATCACTTCCTAAGGAGGTCGTGGTATTCGATTTCTACTGGTTGATCCCCCCCATAAGATCTGGACCATTCTTCGAGCCTGGACCCCTTCCCCGGGATGCCTCCAGTTATTAGCCTATTTGGAAAGGGACCGATTCGATATCGAATATATGGATTGTACCCTGAACGAAAATCCCTGGAGGGATTTCGAGGAAAAGATTCGAAAAGAGAAACCCGATGTCGTGGGCATCACGGTCATCTGCACAGCCTTCGTCTATGATGGGATGAATGCTGCCAACCTGATTAAAGAGGCCAATCCTAAGACGATCATCATCATGGGTGGAGAACATCCCTCCTTTATGGCAGAAGAGACACTCCGGGATTGTCCTGCCATTGACTATATCTGCGTGGGAGAGGGAGAAGTCACTTTGACTGAATTTCTGCGTGCCATCGAGAAGAGGCAAGATCTCTCAAAGGTCTTGGGCCTCGCCTATCTCAATGAAAATGGAGATTTCGTTTATACCGGCGATCGCCCTTTTATCCAAGATCTCGATAGCCTTCCGATCCCTGCTTATCATCTCGCCAAGATGGAACATCCTTATGTGACCCTTCCCTCCGAAGGGAAAAGAGGGCTCGTGATCAATTTTTCAAGAGGATGTCTCTGGGATTGCACCTTCTGTTCAGAGTCAGCTTTCTATAAAAAGACCTGGAGGAAACGAAGTCCAAAACTGATTGCGGACGAGCTTCAACTCCTCAAAGAAAAATATAACCGGGATATCTTCTATGTCGGGGACAATACCTTCAATGTGACGCGCGAGCAAAGCATTGGCTTCATTGAGGAGATGCTCAAGCGGAAGACGAATCAGCACTTCTGGCTACAGTCCAGGGCAGACCTTGTTATTCGGGACGAAGATCTGCTTGATGGATTTCGGGAAGCAGGGGTCTATCAGTTCATGATGGGGCTTGAATATCATTCGGATTCCGTGCTCAAGGATATCAAAAAGCATCAAACCGTTGAACAGGCTCGAAAGGCGATGGAACTTCTGAAAAAACATAAATTGATGGTCATGGCAACGCTCCTGATCGGCCACTGGAACGAAACAGAAAAGGACCGCAAAGAGTTTTTCAAATTCTTTGGGAAGTATGTGGACCATTTCGGCCTGAACCTGATCACCCCCCTTCCAGGAACACCGCTCTTCTACCAAATGAAGGCGTTAGGAAGGATCAAAGATTGGGATTATCGAAATTATGATTACCTCCATGCGGTCATGTCGGCAAAAGAGGTGGATGATCTGGAGCAGTTGAACCTTATCTATCGAGATATTATGAGACGATACTATTGGCGGCCGAGAGAGATGTTAAAGATATTCTCACCCAATCCCATCTTGCGACACCATCATCGGTTTTACATCACCAAAGTCGCTTTTAATATCATGATGCATGAAGTTTTTGGAACACCGATCTGGGTGCAACCCAACTACCAGGAGTATAAAGATTATTTGGTGGAGAAAGGAGAAACACCTCCCAAAGAGTTGATGGCCTTGGCTAAATAGTCAAACCATTCCTTCTGGAGCGCAATCCTCCTTCTGGGAATGAGGGCGACGGGGGCAAACCTTAAGGTAAAGGATTGCTCGGCCTGATCTCGAAAGGTGAGGTTAAAGAGGACGGTATCCGTTCCATAATAATTATCACGGGTGAGGAAGACCTTCTCCATTTGGGAGAGGGGAATTTCCAAATGGATTCTCTCAGCCCCCTGCCCCCCAGGAGCCTTAAAGTGAAGTTTATCTTCTTCGACCCACAACCGGCACTTCCGTCTCGATCCTTTAACCGGAAGCCCTCCGTAATAGTAAGCATGGCAAGGGTTAGGAATCATCATGATGAAATATAGCACGGAGGTCGCTCTTCAGCAATAGGGAGTGAATGGAAGGGGAGTAACCTTTTATTCCCTGGAAGCAATAATTTGGACATCCCTATCTAATAGAAAAGGAGTTGAAAGATGAAGAAAGAGGTCCAATCCGATCTTTCTCAAAAATTGAAGAAAAAGAGGAAGGGAATAAACCTCCTCGATCTAAAATTATTAACCCTCCTCAATCAACGGCTCCGCATGGCCCTGGAAATAGGAAAAATTAAAAAAGAGATGGGGAAAAAGATTGATGATCCGAGGAGGGAAAAGGAAGTTTTGGAAACGTTGAAACTGAAAAATAAAGGCCCCTTGAAAGATGAGGATTTAAAAAAAATATTTACAACGATCATGAAGGTGTGTCGGAAATCTCAAATTTAAATATATTGGCCACCTAAACCCACCACCTTCCGCCTTCAGCGAAATCCGCCGAAGCAGCAATACTTGAGGCCATGAATAATTCGGACATAGTCTACGCATTCATCCACGGGCAAAGCCCGTGGTTTTCTGCGTAGGCGGATGAAACTCCCTTCACTAATGGTGTGCGTCATAAATCCCTTTACTATGTTTGTCATTCCTGCGGAAGCAGGAATCCAGAAAAACATATACTGGATGCCGCATCAAGTGCGGCATGACATGCCAACCAAAAGTAAAGAAGTATTGGGCGCACTACACTAATTGACCGGAATCGTAATTTTTTCGACAGGCCCAGCGCCCTTTAAGACGGCCTGAGCAGCCCGTTTTCCGCTTTCCATGGCCGTTGGAACCCCACCCATGAAAAGCGTCGAGAAAGCCTGATAGCCTGCCATATAAAGCCCCTTAATCGGCGTCCTCACTAACTCCCGAGGAAGGTAATCCTGACAATCTTCATAATCCCATGACCAACCGGCCACGGCTCCTCCGCTCCTGCCGCCCTGTTCCTCAAAAGTAAGAGGAGTGGCTATATCCATTATTAAAATTGCCTTCTCCAACCGGGGAATTAGATTCTCAACTTCATTAACTAAAGCCCTGCCCGATCGCATTTTGTAATCCTGATACTCAGGAAGCCTTTTACCCCAATCAGGTCGGTATTTTGTAAAATGGGAATAATCGGCTTCGGTCCGAATCACAATCACCTCTGTTCCTTCAGGACAAAGCGTCTTGTCATTCTTGCTCAATAAACTGACTTCTAACTCCTGACCAGCAAGGGCTTCAGGATGAATTTCATCCGCGTTCCAATCCATCTCCTCCGAGGAATCTCCCTGGCTTGGCTTGTAGATCAGTCTATCAGCTTCGTTGAAAGAAGGAAGATCGACTCTGCTCGCGTCCACACCCAAACATACCTGGAAAATAGACTGGGTCTGCTTGGCATTGAGAACAGCACGGTTCCATCCATCAGGGATGGTTTTGGAGTCTGTCAGATTGATAAAGGTGGTTTTATAGTCCGCATTAGAAATAACAGCTTCGGAATCAATCCTCATACCGTCCTTTATAATGACACCTAAGACCCTGCCCTTTTCCACTCGAATCTCTTTCACCTCTGTTCCCAATCTAATTTCCCCAACGCCTGGATGATTCTCTTGGCGTCCAATCACTGCATGGACTAACCTCTCACACAAGGAACGCATCCCTCCCATGGGATACCATATCCCTTCTTTGGCCATGAGATTCCACATGGCAGCAAGCAAGGGAAGGCTGCTGTAAGGCTCATGGGTACCTATACTGCCAAGGACTCGACGTAGTCTCCAATCTTTAACTAAACTTGAGAGATACTCCAGAGCTGACTGCTCCGACGCTTTCTCAAGAATGGAGCGATTGGGGTCAATACCTGGAAACTTCATAGCAGACACAATCTCTTCCATATCCTTAAAAAATTGTTTGACAGCCTTACCCTCCGAGGGGAAAAGTCTTGACAGTTCTTCGATCATCCTTGGGAATGGAAGCGAGAGAGGAACATCCAGATCAAATGCTTTGATTCGATATTGGATTTGCAAAAGCTTAAGATCACCTCCATCCAACTCACTGAGAGCATCTTTAACAATCGAAGGAGTGCTGAAGCCAAGAGGACCCATGGGAAAGGTATATCCTTTTCGCTTATACACATAAGCCGTGCCGCCAGGATGTGGATTCCTTTCAAGGACTAAAACATGCAATCCCGCTTTAACCAGCATGGCTGCGGCTGTGAGTCCTCCAACCCCTGCCCCCACAATAATCACATCCCACTGATCAGACATGATCAAAACATAGCACAGGCTTAGAGATTGAACAAGAACTCTGGAAACGTTGGTATATTTTTCGTTTATTATTTGAGAGGCGGGAGAGGATTTCTATCAGGGGTGACAACGAAATAAATAATTTCATATTGGCCAAATTGCGACTTCACCACCTATACGTAACATAATTTGTATTTACTATTGATATTATGATGTTACGTATAGGTAGGTGAAAGTTTCAAGCTGGACTTGTGACCGGCGAGATTTAGGAAGAATGAGGACTCCTTCCTGAAATGTTGTTTTTGCATTTTTGTTCAACGATGCAACCTTTCAATTGGCAATCGTTAAAAGATAATTTTCACAACCTCATTTTAGGTATTGACAAGAAGGTCAATTTTGATACTTTAATTTTGCTTAGGAGAATCTCAGCAAATACATAACAAGGAGGTAATAATTATGGAAAAGAAGATGAATCGAAGAGAATTCGTAAAGGCCTCTTTAGCCACAGGGGCTCTGGTTTTAGCAGGTGATATGGTCAAAGGGGAAATGAATTTGGCTTATGGGACAGTCAAGATTCCAGAGGTGGACAAAGCTACGATTACAGTCATCACGGACAATTACTACGATGCCCTCAAACGGCATGATAAAATTGCCAGGAGATATGGAATCGGGATCAAGCCTGGAACTGATGTTTATAAACTAAATCTACATGCCGAGCATGGTTTGTCCTATCACATTGAAACGGTGTTAAGTGGCAATCCCCATTCCTTTCTGTTCGATTACGGTGTAGATTTTCAAGGGGTCAGCAGGAATATGGAGCTATTAAATATTGACTTCAGGACAGTAGAAGCTCTTGGATTGAGTCACGGGCACTTTGACCATTGGGGGGCATTCCTTGAAATCCTAAAATCGAAAAAAGAAGAGTTCCGCAAGGGAATCCCTCTATACATAGGAGAGGAGGGTTTTGTTGAAAGATTTGGTCAACTGCCAGCTGGAGTTCTCAGCTTGGGACAATTAAAAAGAGAAAATGTTGAACGCTTGGGTTTTGTTAACATTGTGGAAATCAAAGACCCAACCCCAATAGTTCCTGGAGCTTATTTGACAGGGAGCGTAGAAAGAGTGACGGAGTATGAAAAAGGTTCTCCTTATCTTTTAATCGAAAGGGGAGGGAAATTAGTGCCAGACAATTTCATAGGGGAGTATGCGGTAGTTCTGAATCTGAAAGGAAAAGGATTAATCGTCCTCGTAGGCTGTGCACACGTTGGGATTGTCAATATCGTGAAGCATGCCCAAAAAATGACAGGTATTGATAAGGTTCATGCAGTCATGGGTGGATTCCATTTGACTGGAGCTAAACCAGAGCTTATCCAGAGGACAGTAGCGGATATTAAGGCTGTCAATCCAGACTATATTGTTCCTACGCATTGCACGGGATATGAAGCAATTACCGTTTTTGAGAGGGAAATGCCAGGCCAGTTTATCCTAAACACTGCTGGAACGAGATACCTGTTTACAGTTTAAGAAAGGCAAGACTCTAATTTTGCAGGGCGAGGTAGGCTGCCATTTACAGTCTGCTTCGCCTTGTCTTTTTATTTATGAATATTTCTGTCAATAATCGCCAGTCTCCTGGATTTCCTTGGACTGAGGACTTGTAGGTGACATCGTTGAATGAGTGAGAAAGTTTTTGAGGTTCACCTTTCAGATAGTTCTTAATCGCCCCATCCCTATTTTCTTTTTAGAATTAATGGCTTTATGGGTAAGCTCTTCAATATTGCCTCTCACCATTTCGTTCAGCCGATGAGGTTGTCTCTCATAATTGGGATACTTTCATTTTCGGAGAAGCATCTGCTGATTACGGGATAAAGTATTCAGAGGGGATCTTCTTGGGAAGGGGTCTACATGGAAGGAGAAGAATATGACCCATGTCTTTCCAAAAGAAACCTTCACTTTTTGGCAGTTCTCTGTTGGTCTATGGGGCGTCTGCCCTGCCTATTTCTTGAGCAAACAGATGGCCCACGATGCTATGTTGCTTCCTGTTATCCTCAAGTTAGGAATCTAAATCCCCATACCAGATTTCAAACGGCAATCCTTAAAAAGATAATTTTCACAAGGCTATTTATTGATTGACTTATTCACCTTATGATGATATTTCTTTCATGGAAATTAGCCCACCCGAGTCTCAATTAACCTAACTACATAACCTCTAACCTTTTGGAGAAAGCTATGAAAAGGACTTACCAGAAAGTGCCGATATAAAGCCCCGAAAGGGGTTTTATCCCTCTTCGGGGCTCTTCTATTTCAGTCAGGATTATGCTCTTCTTGGGACTTCTAAGTTTTATATTTTAAACCAGTGGACAATGTTAATAGTTATTTCCTGATCACAGGACCTTAACAAAACGGGGGTGCTTTATGAAGAAAGCTATAGCATCGTTAATGTTGAGTTTGGTCGTTTTGGTTGCTTTTGGAATAGAGGCAAAGGCACAAATTCCAAAGGAGGGTACCATTTCAAACACCTGGGCTTACAGCGGCACATTTAAAGCCCTCCCAATGGGACAGGAGCGTCTCCAGATGACTTACGAAGTTATGGGCGTAATTATCGGCGACACAACTGAAGATCTCCTTCACGATGCATCATTCCGCTGTCTCGGAACGCGGCATGTCGTGAAAGGCGAGTACAATGATGAAAATGGTTTCTGCGTCTGTACACGCCTGGACGGAGATCAAATGTTCTTAACTTATAAAGGTGCCGGCAAAATGGGAGTCTGGGGCAAGGAGACTCAGACCATAGTCGGTGGTACGGGAAAATTGGCTGGGATACAGGGCAACGCCGAGTATACGCGGTTCCGTATACGACCCGTTGCCGAAGGAACCTTCCAGGGGTACCAAAAAGGAAAGGGCCAGTATAAGCTGCCGTGAGCAAAGGGAGGGGAACTTGCATTTTGTCAGGATTGTTCTTAGTAGCCTCTCATAGGGAAGGAAGCAAAAGCGTCAAAAACAAATTCAATATCCAATTGTCAAAAAGCAGGGCCGGGTCAGAAACGGCCCTGTCTTTTTTATTTAAAGCCTTCCACATACTTGCTTTCTATTCGTAATCGCCAACCTTGTAAGTCACCGTGCACCGAAGAGTAGTAGGTGTAACAGTGTTCAACTAAATGCTATTTTGGAGGATCAAGACAGATTATTACAATTAACTTGCCTACTTCGGATTAAATTTTTGATATATCCTCTCGGTGTGAAAAATAGGAACAAAAAGTGTGGGGTATACAAGGGGAAGGGATTCATCCTTTCCAATAATTAGATACCCATCCTCTTTTAAACTGGCTGCTATCTTTTTTAACACATTCATCTGGCATTCTTTTGAAAAGTAGGTGAACGCTAAATTTCGACAGAAGACGATGTCCATTTCGGAAAATGGTTCTTCATGAATGATGTCATGCTTCTTAAATTCCACGTTTTCTCGAATGGATCGATCGAGAATATAAAATCCATTTTCAATCTTAAAAAATCTTCGGAGGATTTCCTCTAGGACCTCTTTTAAACTGCTTTTTTTATATCTCCCCTCCCTTGCTCTTCCAAGAAGGCTCTCATTAATATCCGTGGCCAAGATAGAGAGATCGATTTGTGACCATATTTTTTCGAATTTCTCCCTCCACAATATTGAGAGGCTATAAGGTTCTTCACCATTGGCGCAGCCAACCGACCATATCTTGAAATCACCCACACCTTTGTGTTCAACGATTGCAGGGATGATGGAATTCTCAAGGATGTCAAAAGCTTCCTTATCCCTGAAAAATCTCGTGATGGTAACCGTGAGAATTTGGGAGAGGCAGCTTTTTTCTTCAGGGTCCCTCTTAATTTTTAACAAGTAATCTTCAAAATTAGAGAGCCCAAGTTCGGTTATCCGACGTTCAACTTTTCGTTTGATCCCTCCCCTTTTGAACCTTCGCCATTGAAGATCAAGGAGCGGAGCAGCTTCTTTGATGAATTCGTCAAAGCCCATGGGCTCTCTCGAGGTCTAACAATTGTTTCTTCACTTTCAGCCCGTGACCAAAACCACCCAGGCCACCATTACTTTCAATCACTCTGTGACAGGGGATGATCAATGGAATGGAATTCTTCCCATTCGCATTCCCAACAGCCCGAAAGGCTTTGGGATGGCCAATCGCCTGTGCAATCTCCTTGTAGGACCGGGTCTGGCCGTAGGGGATTTTTGCCAATGCTGACCAAACTTTTTCCTGGAATGGAGTCCCTTTGAAATCCAACTTACAATCAAAACGTTTTAGATCACCTCTAAGGTATCTTTTTAATTGGGACAAAACCTCTTTGTTCTTTTGATCGTCTCTGACAGTCTTTCCTAAAAATCTCTCCTTTAATCTTTTCAAAAAGGTCTTCTCCGATTTTAGAAAATCCACCATGCAGACCCCTCTTTCTGTAGAGGCCACAAAAACCTTTTTTAAAAAAGGCGATTGAGAATAAGAATAATAGATTTTTTCCATATTATCCTCCAGCTATTCTACACAGTTACAACTCCCCTCCCTTGACGGTAATCTCATAGCAAATCGAGTCCCCCTTTGAAAAAGGGGGATTAAGGGGGATTTATAGTTATAAATTTTCCCAAATACTTTCCATTACACCATCAAGATTCTCAAAGACCTCTCGATCTGAGAATCGCAACACTTTTAGTCCATTGCCTCTTAAATAATTGTCCCTTCTTTTGTCTCTATTCTCCCCTTCTTCGCTATAATGCTGACTACCATCAACCTCAATCACTACATTTGCCCGAGGACAGAAAAAATCAACAATGTAGTTACCAATAATCTTTTGCCTATAGAATTGGTATCCCTTTAGTTGTTTTTTCCTCAATTTTGTCCACAATAAGTTTTCCACATCTGTCATATTTTTTCTGAGTTTTCTTGCGTGCACTTTTAGTCTCTTATTGTATGATAACATTGCCTCTCCGCAAATTCTCTCAAATCCCCCCTTCCCCCCCTTTATTAAAGGGGGGAATAATAGTGGTAAGGATTAGATGGCTCCAAACCGGTATTGTGCAGCTCTCACCAAGCCCATTGGCCCTGTCATCATCGTATTTCCACCCGGAGCGGCATAGATGAATTTAAATGAGGTTCCCTTAAAAATGTCTCGGTTGGGACCGGTGACGACCACCGATACTTTTTCATGGAAAGGTTTCAGGGTGATGGCACCGTGCCCATTCTCTTCAAAAACCTTTTTCCCATTCAACTCACCTCGAATGAGTAGCCTTAAATCATTTTCCAATTTTTTGGAAGTCAATTCGTGGGTGTGATGCTCATAAAGAGCTTCAATCTTTCTCTCCAACAACAAAGCAGCAATGGTATGGCCATTCCCCACATTGACGATCAGAGAGGGACCGGTGACTTCATCAAGACAACCCAAAATGGCAGAGAAACAGGTATCCATCACCAGCACCGGAACGGAGGAAGTTTTTTTCACTGCGGTAACTGCTGATTTCATCCGAAGGTAATAGTCTGGAATCGAGTCCTCTAAAAAATAAAGAGTCTCCGGTTGGTTATCTTTCCGGAACATCCTCTCCATATTCTCAAAACGGAAGGCTCTGTCCGAAACTCCTTTGGGAGAAACGCCATGATCCTGAACCGCAACAGCAATAACATCCACCTGGAGATCCTCTCCAAAATTTGAAAGGAATTTTTCAAACAGGGGTAGATTAACTTCTCGGATCTCCAACTCCTGGAAACGATTAGTTTCAGGCTTTTTCCCCACCCCAATCCCCATTGACCTGACCTCATCCAAATCATTTCGAATGGAATAGGCAGCAGACTCCTCCATCACCACACGATATCCCTTTTGAATATGACGAAGGATTGCTTTGCCAAGGGACCCTCCTCCGATCGTATCGCCATGGATATAGACATGGCTTTCGATGGTCTTTAGTTTTTCTGTAAAAAATTTGGATGGCGTGGGAAGGACGAGACTGATGCAATTTTCGGTCTTTTTTTCCGAATCAAAAAGGAGAATATCCTGAGTGCCAGCACCGATGTCTATGGCAAGAATTTTCATTTCACCCGCATGTGGAGCGTGGAGAGTGGAATGTAGTCATTATAAAACCAAAATATAAACAAATTATTTTCTACTTTCCACCTTCCACTTTCCACTTTCTATCATCCCTTGATCACTCCCATGGGCACAAGCTTCGCGACTTTTCGGCTGATGCCGGCATGATGGACCACATTCACGACATCATTGACATCTTTATAAGCATCAGGCATCTCTTCTACAATGGTTCCTCGGCTTGCTCCCTTTACGATGATGCCTTTATCTTCCAATTCCCTTACAATCGCCCTTCCCTTTGCTGCTTTGATGGCTTGATGCCGGCTCATCACCCGACCTGCTCCATGGCAGGTGCTCCCAAATGTCTCCTCCATCGCTCTTCCAGTCCCCACCAATACATAGGAACATCTACCCATATCCCCTGGGATGAGGACAGGTTGGCCGATGGATTGGTATTCAGATGGAATATCTGGATGGTTGGGAGGGAAGGCCCTGGTCGCCCCTTTCCTGTGGACACAGAGCTTCTTTTTCTTTCCATTCACTGTATGGGTCTCGATCTTTGCAATATTGTGGCAGACATCATAGATCAAATCCAACTTTAGATCTCTCGGGCCCTTTCGAAAAACTTGTCCAAAGGTCTCCCTCACCCAATGGGTGATCATCTGCCGATTGGTGAAAGCAAAATTGGCTGCACAGGCCATTGCCTCAAGATATCGCTTCCCTTCTGGCGAAGAAACAGGAGCACAACAGAGTTGGGGGTCTGGAAGTTCGATTTGATATTTCCTGGCGGCATCCAGCATGACACGGATGTAATCGTCACAAACCTGGTGACCCAAACCTCTTGAACCTGTATGGACGATAACGGTGGCCTGATCCTTCCACAGCCCCAACACTCGAGCAATGGTCTCATCGAAGACCTCAGCTACATACCCCACCTCAACAAAATGATTTCCAGAGCCCAATGTCCCCAACTGGGCCCTGCCTCTTTCCACTGCCCTTTCAGAGACGCGGTCTGGGTCGGCTCCCTCAATGCACCCATGCTCCTCAATGTGGTCAAGGTCTTCTGCTGAACCAAAACCTTTTTCTACGGCCCACTTTGCCCCCTTTTTTAAAACCCGCCGTTCTTCCTCCCGGCTCAGTTTGAGGTCTTTCCGATGGGACCCTACACCCGAAGGGATGTTTGCAAAGAGGGTCTCCACTAACTCCCTGATTCTTCCCTGGATGTCCGTGCGGCTCAGACCTGAGCGCATCAATCGGACACCTCAGTTGATATCGTAACCCACTCCTCCAGGGGAGACGATTCCTTCTTCCATGTCGAAGCCTGCCACTCCCCCGATGGGAAAACCATAACCCCAATGGATGTCTGGCATCGCCAAGGAATGGCCCACAATGCCTGGAAGCCATGCGACATTGGCCACTTGAACCAGACTTTGGTCCTTTCGAATATCGTTGAACATCCGCTCATCGGAATAGACGACTCCATCGGTCCTCATCTTTCCTTCTCGAGGAATTCTCCACCGATAATCATCTATCTTCTGAATCTTAATTTTTTCTTCGGTCATGACTTTTGACTCCTCCATACCAAATATCCTCAGGTTCCTATAGACTCTTCGCTTCACTCAGAGCGACAGGCACCACAATGTCATTCTGAACCCTTCGGCTCCTGTCATTCTGAAGGAGCGAAGCGACTGAAGAATCTCGCTCAGGGCAGGCTCCGTGAAGAATCTTATTCTTGCTCAAATGTAGGGGACTGGAGGAAAAATCACAGATCAAAAATGACTTGGGCTCTCCAGCGCCCATTCTCCTGTCGAACCTCTATCTGATGGTAAGTCACGGCTTTCACCTCTGTCTTGATCACATGAACTCCCTCCTGAAACGGCTCTCCTTTCACGATTGCTCTCAAACCATCCTCTCCAACAGACTCGACGTCAAACCCTTTAAAGAGGAGATTCTCTACATCATGAAGGTAGAGAAGTTCGCTCAACCAATCCACCATCAGGCGATCCAAACTTTCCCCACCAAGATTGATCCGTCTCTCGGTCCGACGCCTCACCTTTCTCAAATCGGTGATGAGATGGAAAAATGCTTCCCCGGCATTCTCAAAAAGAGCCTTGAGATTTTCACCATGAACGATGATGCCGATATCGGCTGTATGGTCCAAGATCTCAAAGCGCTTTGTCATCCCCGGTTCCGTCTCTGATCTCAGTTCATTCAGTCTTTTTCTTTCCTTTGACGATATTGACCGCCTTTTCGAGACTCCCAGCTTAATGAAACAGGAATCATCCCGCCCTCTTCTTCTCCACCTTCTGGAGAAACCGTTCCCTGGACACGAGGACCCTTTCGTGTTCTCCTTCTGCCACCTTTTCCTTCTCATCATAGGCGTCCACCAAGAAGAAAAGCCGGTTCTTGTCTACTCCTTTAAGAAGGGCATTGGCAGTGACCTTCATCCCAAGAGGTGTGGCGGATAGGTGTTTGATTCGCACCTCTGTCCCAAGACTCAATTGATCCATGGGAATAAAATCATGAATCGCCTCAATGGCGGCTGCCTCCAAAAGGTGAATCAGCCTTGGGGTGGAGAGGACATCTACAGGGACGTCCCCCAGTTCCCTTACCAGATCTTCTTCTTTGACGATCATCTCAGACTTCCCAATCAATCCAGGTACCATGTCTTTTACCCTTTCTTCTATCCCTCACCCTTGAACCATGTGAGGTTCAGGGTTTCGCCCTGCATCCGACGTGGTGCAGGGTTTAAAATTCCTTCAGAATTTCTTCGTCGTAAATCTTCTCCAGTTTCTCTTTATGGGTCGATTCTTCTTGGGCGAGGATCAAAAGCAATTTTTTCAATTTTGGTTCTGTCACCATCTTTTCTGTGGAAAGATAAAGACGTTGGGATTTCTCCTCATTCTTGATCGCCATCCGAAGAAGGTCGGCATAACTCATATCTGAGCTAAAAGGCAGATCCTCCATCATCTCACCCATTTCCAACCCTTTTGTCTTTTTCAATTTCATCTGACCAATCTTCTTCAGATCAAATCCTTCAAGTTTTTTCTTGTGCCCTTCTTCCATTTTGGCCAATTCTTTAAAGGTTTTTTTGACGCCGGGATTGGAACGATCCGCTGCCATTTTGTAAAAAGCCGCTGCATCCGCCTCTTTCCGAATGGCAAACCTCAAAATCTCATCCAGGCTATCCAGTTTCATCTTCTTCCTCCTTTACAAAAGTCTTCTTGACCTCGCCAATGAGCCTTTCTGCCTCTTCCCTATTCTTTTCAGAAACCATGACGACTCCCCATCCTTTCTGGGGAATGTAGAGCCCATCATAAGCCGTATCGAGAAAGGATTTGATGAGAAATGGAATCCCGGCCTCATGAAGGGCTTGAGAAATCCTATCCCCTTCAAATCGATTCTCAACCGTTCCTGCCTTCACCCATTGGTCCATCCCTTTCATTATTTTTATTATATAATGAATTAAGCATAATCCAAAGAATAAATTTTGGGTTAGAAAATAACTTATATAATCCCTCCCCACCTCCCTTTATTAAAGGGAGGAGATAATTAACTCCCCCTTTTTTAAAGGGGGAGAAAGGGGGATTATGGGCAGGAGTCAATAACCCGTTAGCATAATCCATAAAAAATTAAGTTGAAAAATAAAAAATTGGGAATATAATAAAGTGGCACCCTAGGAGTTCAAGAGTGAGGAGGAAACATGACAACCAAGAAGATAGATGAAAAATCCTTTGGGGCGAAGATGAAACAACTTCGCCAATTGAGAAAGATATCCTTCGAGCAACTTGCCAACAAAACGGGATTTTCACAGCGTTATTTAAAAGAAATTGAAGAAGGGATTGCCATCCCTCCTGTCTCTGCCGTGATCCAGATTGCAAAGGCCCTTGCTATTGACTCGGGTTCCTTCCTCTCTGCTGAAGAACAGGAAGCTTGGGAAAAAAAGAGAAAGGAAAGTTTTTACAAACGAACTCAGGCCTATTCCTATAAGACCCTTACTCCGGATGCAGAGACAAAACACATGAAGGCCTTCCTCGTCACCATCGATCCCAAGCAGGATCATAAGATGGTGGAGTACAAGCATGGGGGGGAGGAATTTCTTTATGTCTTAAAAGGGCATGTCGAGGTGATGGTAGGAGAGAGTCAAAATCTGCTCAAAAAAGGGGAAACCCTTCACTTCGATTCAGGCATCGCCCACAAACTGCGAAATGTCAGCGTCGAAGAGGCCAAACTATTGGTGGTCATCTATACCCCGTAATCTCTTTGGAATAATGGAAAAGTGCCTGCCTGCCGGTAGGCAGGGAATGGTGGAATGGTGGGTTTCAAAAGTTCAAAACCATGCTATCTTTCTTCATTCTTCCAACATTCCAATGTTCCGATATTCCAGTCCCTTACTGTCTCCAGTTCCGGGGGACTCCAGCGAAAGAGGCCTTTCGTTCAAGTTCACTCAGTTGATTTTCAAAATATCGGATCGCATTGTTGACCCGAACCAATTCGCCGCGTGCTCCCTGACTTTCAATCTTTGCCTTCAGCCCTTTCAACTCCGCTAAGTTTCGATTGTAGAAACGGAATTGCCCAACCCAGTAGTCTCTATTATATCCGCCAGGGAATTCGGGAGAGGGTATACCCTTCATGGGATAGAGCGTCATCTTTCCATTGTTGGAATCAATGACTACTTTAAACTTGTTGAGAAAGGAGTTCCCTAGAAGTCCATCACCACCAGCAACCATTGGATAAATCACGGTCTCCACGTTCTCTACCTCTGCATCTCCTACCCGTACAGATCCTAATGTCACTAAAGGAACTGAAATAATACCGCTGACAGAGGCTGCGCGTATATAAGGTGTGTTTTCATCTTCCGTGATACCTAACTCCTTTGCTGTCTGCCGGTTGATGAGCGTAAAGCTCGCTCCTGTATCTACAATGAAATACTGCCTTGTCCTTCCATTCAAGACGACCTCTGCAAACAACAATTCGTGTTTTCGAAAAAGGTCAACGGTAATTCCCTCGGTTTCAGAAACCTTTGGAGGGGGAGAGGGTTTAGGCATTTCCTGGGGTTGTGGAGTGGAGGTCTCTTTCGGGGGCTTTCGAGTTTCTGCATCTTGACGATATTTCTCTGGAATACTCGAAAGATCGTCGGTAAAATGAACTGTCCCTTTCTCATCCACCCATTTATACATCTCCCCATAAACGGGTGGCACTATGACGACAAATATGATGATGAGAAGAATGATAAACTTCATTTTTTCACTTCTTGTTTCTAAAACCGTACACATTCTACTCATTCTACCTAAGGATGTCAATCTTTCAACTCCCCTGTATAAAAGCCGGGGTTTGCTCAAGGTTGACCCTGAGTGGCGCTTTACATGCCTCCCTAAAGTTTGGCGGTTAGCGCCGTCGAAGGGTCAATTGCTGTTTCCAATCTACTCTGTTATAATTTTCGATATCTAAAAAATAAAAAGGAGGGCTTTATGGGAACGAAATCAGAAGAAAATTTAAAGGAGGCATTTGCAGGGGAATCTCAGGCCAATCGAAAATATCTTGCCTTTGCTAAGAAGGCAGAAGAAGAAGGGTATTCACAGGTCGCCAAACTCTTCAGGGCGGCTGCTGAAGCCGAAACTGTCCATGCCCATAATCATTTACGAGTGTTGAAAGGAATTAGATCGACCAAGGAGAATATCCAAGAGGCAATCGATGGTGAAACCCACGAATTCAAGAGCATGTACCCTGGGATGATGGAAGCTGCAAAGTCAGAGAATAATGATGCAGCCTTCCGGACATTTCATTTCGCCAACGAGGTAGAGAAGATCCACGCTTCGCATTACTCAAAAGCTTTGGAAAATATTGGGAAAAATGAAGTCGTGGATTATTATGTCTGCCCTGTTTGCGGCAATACGGTTGAAAAGGCAGCACCGGATAAGTGCCCGATCTGCGGTGCCCCAGGCAAAAGTTTTATCAAAATCGCCTGATCTCAGTTTTATACAACCCAAAAAAAAAGACCTTACAACCTTCCCTCCCCCTTTGATGCCTGCCTGCCGGTAGGCGGGGGGGAGGGCAGAGGTGGCCGCCGGTTCAGGCTCCGCCCCAGCTTCCGGCTCGGAGAGTCCTCCAGCTCGGAGAGAGGGGCTTCTGCCCCGGAGGGAGAGCCTCTGGCTCGGAGAGGGGTGGACAAAAGAAGTTCAATCCCCCCTCCCCTTTACCCTGTTAGATATGGTTTTTTATTCAGCCCTGTTATCTAGGAAACGTTCTATCTAACAGGGTGAATTCCTTCCCACCAAGGGAGGGGGAAGCGCTGTGGATGAAAACCTACTTTCTCCATCCTGATTCGATTCGAAGACTCTTTGACAGCATTGCCCCCACCTACGACTTTCTCAATCACCTCCTCAGCCTGGGAAGGGATTTTTATTGGAGGAAAAAGGCAGTCCAGGAGCTGAAAGGGCTCGAAGACTGGATATTAGATATTGCTACTGGAACAGGGGATGTCGCCATCGAGATGATTTACCAGAATAGTTATCATCGGAAGGTCTTCGGGTTGGACTTCTCTCAACCCATGATCAAGAGAGCCCAACGAAAGGTCCTAGAAAAAGGCCTGTCGCAAATAATCACATTAAGCCTTGGAGATGCTCTCTCCCTTCCTTTCCGAGACAATACCTTTAGCGCCTCGATGATCGCCTTTGGTCTGAGGAATATCGTGGAGAAAGAGCAGGCCCTTTCCGAAATGGTCCGAGTGATCAAAAGGGGTGGGAAGGTGATCATTTTAGAGTTCACCTTTCCCCAAAAAGGATTGATGAGAAGATTATATCCGATCTATTTTCAAAGGGTCCTTCCCTGGGTGGGAGGCCTCGTCTCCGGCGATCGAGGAGCCTACGCCTATCTCCCAGAATCGGTTTACCACTTTGCGTCCGTTGAAAATTATGAGGAGATCATGAGGAAAGTTGGATTGGAAAATGTGGGCTCCCAATCATTGACCGGTGGGGTGGCTTCCATTATTTCAGGAATAAAAAAGTGCTGATGATCCGGCCTTTCTCTTTCTCTGATTTAGATTCCATTCTCCAAATCGAAGGCCAATCCTTTCCCAAATCGCCCTACGATTGGACCACTTTCCTCAACCTTCACACCCTCTATCCAGAAACTTTTTTAGTTTATATCAACCCTTCGTCTCCTCAGCCTGAAGCTTCGGGTTCGCTCAGGGTTGACCCTGAGCAGCGCCTTCCTCCCCCTCCTGAAGGCCAAAGCCTTAGCGCCATCGAACGGGTCAATACAAACCAGAGCCAAAAAAAAGAGGAGCTTTGGGGATATATCATCTTTACTCAAGACGGCCATATTATTTCTATCGCCGTCCACCCCCACCATCGAAGAAAAGGCATCGGGAGGAAACTCCTCCAGAGGGCGATGAAGACTCCCCATCTTAAAAAATTATGGGCAGAAGTGAGAAGAAGCAATCAAGGAGCCCAAGCCTTTTATTCCAAGATAGGATTTCAAATTACGAGTATGGTTTCGAACTACTATGGAAATGAAGATGCCCTGATCATTCAATGGACTCCTGTCATTCGCGAATCTTGAGATTTCTGGAAAAGTACAGAAATCTCTGGCTTCATACCTGCCTGCCCCGCCCTCGGTCGGGACCGGGGCCGGTAGGCAGGGAGAGCCGCCCCTACGAATTAATAAATCAATTTTCTTGGTTGTTGGCGACCCGTCAGGGTCATGAGTGTTTTCTAAATAATATAAAGAGAGAATTTCAAACAACAGGGTTGACAAGGGTCATCCCCTTTGTTATGGATAAAGTCGCTAACAAAAAAGGGAGGACTTATGAGCGGGATTTTTGGAATTGTATCAAATAAAAATTGCGCAGATGACCTGCTTTACGGAACCGATTACCATTCCCATATGGGGACGGAATATGGAGGGATGGCCGTCTTCGGAAAGCAATTTTACCGCTCCATTCATGATATCACCAAATCCCAATTCAAATCGAAATTTTACGATGATTATAAAGAGATGAAGGGACACATGGGCATTGGGGTCATTAGCGATCGTGATCCCCAACCTCTGATCATCGGATCCAAGTTCGGAAATTTCGCTATTGTTGTAGCAGGTTTGATCGAGAATGTGAACGAATTGGGTTCAGAACTTCTCAAAGAAGGGGAAACCTTCGGTGAGATGTCGAGTGGCGGAATCAACTCTGTGGAATTGATCGCCAAACTGATCACGAGAGGGCGAACCATTCCAGAAGGGATCGAAGGAGTGTACGAGCGGATCAAAGGATCGGCCTCTATTCTCCTCTTGAGAAAAGAGGGGCTCTATGCTGCCCGGGACCGTTTGGGGCGAACCCCTCTGGTCATCGGAGAAAAGGATGGAGAATTTGCCATCGCCACAGAAACCTGTTCCTTCTTAAATTTAGGTTTCCGAATTAAAAAATACCTTACCCCGGGTGAAATCGTATTTATTGGAAAATCAGGACTGGAGGAAAAGGCACCCGGGAAAAAAATGAACCAGATCTGTGCGTTCCTGTGGATTTATACCGGCTATCCTGCCTCAAGTTATGAAGGCATCAGTGTGGAGTTGGTCAGAGAGCGATGCGGAAGGGCTCTGGCGAAAAACGATGAAGTCAAGGCAGACCTGGTAGCGGGGGTCCCTGATTCTGGTGTGGGGCATGCCATTGGTTATGCGATGGAATCAGGGCTTCCCTATCGAAGACCCCTGGTCAAATATACACCTGGATATGGACGGAGTTACACCCCTCCTTCCCCAGAAATGCGAGACCTTGTAGCGACGATGAAACTCATCCCTGTCAAGGAAGTCATCTGTGGAAATAGGATTGTCCTCTGTGAGGACTCCATCGTCAGGGGAACCCAATTGAAAAACTACACGATTAAAAAACTTTGGGAATGCGGAGCCAAGGAAGTCCATATCCGACCTGCCTGTCCACCCTTGATGTTTCCATGCCGATTTGCCCTCTCCACCCGATCCATCAAAGAGCTGGCAGCCCGAAACGCCATTCGAACCCTCGAGGGAAAAGATATCGAAGATGTCAGGGAATACATCGATCAGCGATCAAAAAAGTACAAACAGATGGTGGAGTGGATTGGAAAAGAATTGGGAGTGACCACGTTGAGATATCAAAAGATCGAAGATATGGTTGAAGCGATCGGTCTCCCCAAAGAGAAACTCTGTCTCTACTGCTGGATCGGCGACTATAATATTCAGTGATGAGTTAGGAGTTCGGTGTTCGGAGACATAAAAACAACTCCGAACTCAAAACTTCAATTCCGCACTCCAAAATCCGCATTCCGCATTTTTTCTACTTGGAAAACCTGACGATGTCCCCTGCTTTGATGCCGTGGGAAGAAAACCAACCTTTGTTCATCTCTAAAGCATAGAGGATGGGTCTGGGTGGGACATGGGAATCTAAAGTCAGAGGTTTCATCTCTGTAATCCAAACGATCCGGCCATCCTTGTTGATGAAAGCAATGCTCAGGGGAATGAGGGTATCTTTCATCCAAAACCCGTGGTAGTCCTCTGTTTCAAAGATAAAGAGCATCCCCTCGTCTTTCCCCAAATCTTTTCTGCCCATCAATCCATGGTTCCTCTCTTCCGGAGTCTTGGCCACCTCTACCCAGATTTCTTTGTGATGGAAGTAAAGAGGAATTTTCAGGATACTTTGAGAATGCGCAATGGGAATCCAGAGTAAAAACAGGATGAAAAGAATCCCCTTAATCCTTCGGTCCAGCCATCTCCTTTCCTTTGCCATCCCATTCCCTTTTTTCAAGTTGATCGACGAGGTTCCGAATTTCATCCTTGATCTTGCCCGTATTCCACTGGATGAATAAAACCCAGAGGGGAAGAAGAAGCCAGATAATCAAGAGGATGCCTAAGAAGACAACCATTGCAACGGCGATCCCAAAAGGAAGTTCTTTAAAGATTTGTTCAATATACCATTCCATTCCCATCCATACCTCCTTTAATTAATCCCCACAATAATGAATCGCATGGCGCATAGCCCCGTTAGAAATTCCAGCGGGGCATTATTTCTAACGGGGTAAAGAGTTTCAACGCTATGCTCCATGCATGCCTGCGGTAGGCAGGCGCTCTGCTCTATGCCGTGTCTATCGGGGTTGCTCTCCTCCCAATTGTTTCCTCAGCTTTTCATTGACCTTTAAAATTTGGTCTACATCTGAACCGGTCAATTCCCAGGAATAGCTATCTTTACCATCTTTCTTCAGTTTGATCTTTACCTCTGGAGGAAGAGGTTGTTCTTTTTCAACCTTTTCCCTTTCCACAATCACCTTCGGGACCGATGGACTCTCTGATTTTGTCTGTGGAGGAAGGGATTTCTTTTCGCAGGCGATGAGAAGAAAAATCAATGCCGCCAAAACGATCAATATTTTTTTCATACTCTCTCAGCCCCTTGGACGACGGGGGGGGGTGACCCTGAGCGCTATCGAATGGGTCAATCCTCTTTTAAGAACAGCCGGCATCCCTTTAAAAATTCTTCTTTGGTACGGGCTTCCTTTGGGTAAGAATAAGTTCTGGACTGAACGTCTATCCCTTTTGGAATATAGTTCCCCTGTGTCAATTTCACTTGAATCCTTTCGCCAATTTCCTTAGCCAACTTCTTATCGTTGAAAGAAAAAATATAAACCACGCTGTTTTGGAAAGGAACGACCGTGTCCACAGCACGGACCATCTTTTGAAGGGCATACATCACCCCTTCCCAAGACTCATGGTTGAGCACAGATTCCCGTTTGGTCCGTTGGTCCCAAAAGTCCACCCGAATCATCGAAAACGGGGCCTTATCCCTATCCGCTTCTTCAAGCATTGGATTGAGGAGGAGGTTGTAGATGGTCTCTATCCCGAATACGGGAAGGGTGAAGACAAAGGAGGCGCCACTTCCAAACTTGCTCTCCGCATGGATATACCCCTGATGACCTTCGATGATCTCCTTGGAAATGGCAAGGCCCAACCCTGTCCCTGTGATGAGTCCTGTCTGGGTTCTTCCTCCTTGATAGAAACGGTCAAATACTTTGGACAAGTCTTCTGGCGAAATGCCCACCCCTGTATCCGTCACCACGATCTTCAAATAATCCCGCTTCTCGGTGAGTCCCCTTGAATCAATGGTAATCTTCCCTCCCGGAGAGGTGAACTTAATTCCATTGCCGATGAGGTTGATGAAGACCTCCACCAATCGATTACGATCGATCAAAACGGGCGGGATATCCGGATCGAGCCGATTTTCAAGGGTGATCCTCTTTTCCTCCAATTGTTGAGAAAAAGTCATGACCGCATCCTCGACGACCTCCATCAGACGAGTTGGTTCAAGCCTCAGTTTTAACCCCTTTCCGGATTCGATCCTGGAGAAATCGAGGAGGGTTTCGATCAGGTTCGTCAGGCGGATGATATTCTTATTGGCAATACCTAAATATTCTCTCTGATCCTCGGTGAGAGTCCCCACATGTCCTTCAAGTATGAGGGAGATGAATTCCTTGATGACGGTCAGAGGAGTTCGAAGTTCATGGGAAACGCTGGAGATAAAGGTGGACTTCAATTGGTCGAGCCTTTTCAGTTCTAAATTCGCCTTCTCCAATTCCGTCGACTTCTGAGTGAGATCTGTGATGAGGTCCTTCTCGCGGATCACCCGATTCAATTTTGCCCTCATCTCGTCGATGGTGAAGGGTTTGGTGATGTAGTCCGTGGCGCCCACACCGACCACATCGGTATAAGTATAGGAGCCTCCATGAGCGGTCATACAGATGATATGGGTACTTGGAAATTGATCCCGCACCGCCCTCATCAATTCAAATCCATCCATCTCTGGCATCTTTATATCTGTGATCAGGATACTGAAGGGCTCATTCTTTAAAATCTCTAAAGCCTCTTTCCCATTTCCGGTGGCAACCACCTCATGGCCAATAAGGGTGATGATTTTAGAGACCATCTCCCGAACATTTGCCTCATCATCCACCACTAAAATTCTTTCCTTTTCCACCTTGATATCCTTTTCAACTTTGATTAAAAAAAGAAATGGTGGGGAGCCCCTCCGTGCCTGCCTGCGGTAGGCGGGGGCTCCCAATTTTGGCGGCCGCACCTGCCTGCGGTAGGCAGGGAGGGCCGCCCTTACAAAACCTGCTATCGGATCATCAACAGAGAGGATATTCCTTTTCCCTAACAATTTCAACAAAATTGTGGAGCCCCACAGGCAAAGCCCGTAGCACACTACTTCACGCCCCAGTGGGGCGACATCCCGGTTAAACGCTGGCACATTCATTAACGGCCAAAGGCCGTGGCCTTCTGTTGCCGGGGTAAAACTCTCGCCTACTTGCTCATCATTTGCCTTCCATCCCCTTTTTCCAAGCAGAGAAGAAGGCCCAGAACTTCTCAGAGGTCCCTGGGGGGAGATTAAGAAAATGGATTCCAAGGGGAATGGTTTCCTCAAAGAGGTGAGGGTTCATCTCTTTGATCTCTTTATAAAAAAATCCAGTAGCCTTTGCCACCTCCATAATGGGGAGAGGCTGAGTCAGCTCAATTTGAACTCTCTCCACCTGGAGAGGGTGATAAAACTCTTTTTCCTCCAACTTATACCCATATCTCTCTGGATCAGAAAGGATGATCTTGGCCACAGCGATCTTATAGACATACCGCTCTGTCTCCATTGGAAGATCGAGATAAAAATAACTCCTTGTCTTTTGAAGATCGATCTCCCTTCGAACTCTATTCTCCCCCGCATTATAGGCGGCCATTGAAATGGTCCAACTCTTGAATTCCCCATAGAGGCTTTTTAGATAAGCGAGAGCCCCTTCAGTGGCCTTGAAAAAATCGAACCGCTCATCAATGTTTCGGTTTTTCCTCATCCCATATCTCTCGCCGGTGGAGGGAATGAACTGCCAGATCCCGGCGGCCCCGGACGAAGAAACGGCTTCAGGTCGAAGGCTGCTTTCCGTGATGGTCACATACTTTAAATCGTCGGGAAGTCCCATCTCCTTCAGCTTCTTCTCAATCCATGGAAAATATCGCCGTGCCCGTTTCATCCATAAGAGGACCTGGGCTTCGTTGGACAAGGCCAGGAGAAACTCCCGATCCAAATTTTCCCAAACATTCCTATCTTCTAATGGAAAATGCTCTCCGCAGAGAGACACCTCTTTGGGAAGTTTAGTGGTGGTAAGAGAGGGACGGGTTTGAATATGGTTCAAGCGGTATCCCAAATTTGCCACTTCTGAGCGTAGGACCGAGATGGACTGTTCCAATGCTTTCAATCTCTCCAACAAGGCATCGTACTTAGCTTCATATTTCTCTGGGGATTCACTCTGAACAATTATCTTCTCGGGTTCCTTTTGAACGGATTGACCTGTGGCACAACTGATAAGAAAAAACCCGACCAGGCAAATGGAGGTGATGATCTTAAACACTTTTGCTTCTCTCCTTTGATGGAAAATAAGTAAGTTTCTATTTTCATTATCATAATTTCCCTTTGAGATGCAAGCACTCCGTTTCTCTTCAATTCTTGAAGATGGAATGTTATACTTTAATTAATGAAAAAACACTTTCCATGGATGCTCCTCATTCTTGTTTGTGGGATCCTCTTCTCTGGTTGTGTGAAGAAAGCACCTCTCCCTTCCTGGGTTTCAAAAATTTCCATGATAAAAACCCCTGTTGGCCCTGAGGAGATTCTTACGTTTCCCGAAGGAGAACAAACCACATTCAAGGAGCTCTTAAATGATCTCAATACGATAAGAGTTATCTTTGTAGGGGAATCCCATGACCAAATCGAACATCATCAGATTCAGGTGAGATTGATCCAGGATCTTGTCGCTAAAGGAAAAAATGTCGTGATAGGCATGGAGATGTTTGAGAGATCTCAACAACCCGTATTGGATAAGTGGAGCCAAGGGCTACTGACAGAAGAAGAATTTCTCAAAGAAGTTCAATGGGAAACTACGTGGGGAATGGATTATGAGCTTTACAAGGATATTCTCGACGAGGTAAAAAACCACCGTCTCAAAGTGTTGGCCCTCAATGTTCAAAGAGACTTAGTGAGAAGGGTAGCTCAAAATGGAATCAAGAAACTTTCCCCCGAAGATAAAAAGAAACTTCCGGAAATGGATGCCACGGACAAACAACATCGCGCCTATATTAAGTCCATCTATAAAGGTCATCAAGGTGGATCAGCAGAGGGCTTTAAAAATTTTTACCAGGCTCAATCCCTCTGGGACGAAGGCATGGCAGAAACCCTTTCTGAATTTCTCAAATCCTCTGAGGGGGAAGGAAAGACCGTATTGGTTTTCGCCGGAAGTGGCCATGTCGTCTTTGGTTTTGGAATCCCGAAACGATTTTATCGAAGAACCTCTACCCCTTATCAAATTATTGTCTTAAAGGTATGGAAAGAAAAAATAGATGAGGATTTCACTTTTACCCCGTTAGAAATAATGCCCCGCTGCTCCCTCCGGGTCAGGCTCCGCCCCGGAAGGGCTCATGCCCCGGAGGGAGGCCCTCTCTCCGAGCCAGAGGCTCTTCTGAGCCGGAGGCTGGGCCGGCGGCTGCAGCGGGGTTAGATTTTAGAATAATTCCGGGTTCCGCCCCGTAGGGGGTTCCACCCCGGAGGGCGGGGTTTATCCCGTTTAGAGATAAATCTCTAACGGGATTTAATGCCCCGCTGGAATTTCTAACGGGGTTTACTGAAACCTCCTCGCCCCCGGCCAATTTCCTCTGGATCACCCGACCCAACCCTCCTGAAAAAAAGCAACCCAGGATCAGTGTGGTCCTAAAACAAAAAGAAGATCAAATAGGATTGTGGATTGAAAGAGTGATTCCAGACAGCCCGGCAGAAAAGGCTGGTCTTCTCTCAGGAGATCAGTTTATTGCTGTTGAAGGGAAAGAGATTGGGAAGGTGAAAGACATTCATAATGCCCTCGCCCAAAAAGGCTGGGGAAAGGAGATCACTTTTACCATACTACGGGAGGGAGTTAGAAAAGAGATTACAGTGACCCTTCCTCCTCTGAAAGATTAATTCTTATCCTTGACTCATCCACTCCGATTTAACCCCGATTTTTTGTCTCACCTCATCCATCACCTCTTCGGCAATGGCCTTGCATCGAGCCGCACCGGAATTTAATACATCAACCATGTACTGGGGGTTTTGATTCATCTCTCTAACTCGCCCCTGAATCGGACCGATCTCCTCCATCATATTCTTAAAAAGAATTTCTTTACATTCAACGCATCCGATCCCTGCCGTTCGACAATGATGATCGATAAAGGCAATCTGGTCTGGTTTTGAAAAAGCCTGGTGCATCGTAAAAATATTGCACTTATCAGGGTTGCCAGGGTCACTCCGACGTTGACGATTCACATCCGTCACTGCCGTTCTCAACTTCTCCTGGATAACTTCTGGAGGATCAAGGAGCCCGATGGCGTTGTTCAATGATTTGGACATTTTCGAGCCTCCATCCGTCCCCAGAATTCGTGGGGCATCGGAAAGAAGCACTTGGGGTTCAGGGAAGGTACTCCCGAAACGGGCATTGAATTTTCTGGCAATCTCCCTTGAAAATTCTACATGCTGGATTTGATCCTCTCCTACTGGCACATAGCCAGCTTTATAGATGAGGATATCTGCTGCCTGAAGAACGGGATAATCCAAAAGCCCCACATTAACATTGTGACGATGTTGCTTTCCCTTCTCTTTAAACTGGGTCATCCTTTCCAATTCGCCTACTGGCGTAACACAGTTGAAAATCCATGCCAGTTCCGTATGCTCAGGCACATGGGATTGGACGAAAAGCTTGCATCGATCAGGGGTTAAACCGCAGGCGACGAGGACAGTCGCTGTTTCCAAAATCCTCTGCTGCATCAAGGCCGCTTCGTATTCGATGGTAATGGCATGATAGTCCACGATACAATAGACACAGTCATAGCGATTGACCAATTGGGCCCAATTGCGGATAGCACCCACATAATTACCAATATGAATCTCACCCGAGGGCTGAATCCCGCTGAAGATTCGATCCATCTGTTACCTCCAAATATGGCTAAGTGCAAAGGGCATAGCGCATAGTGTCTCTAAATAAGAAAGCCATGGGTTAACATTGCCCATGGCCTCTCGTCCATTCACCTTCAATAAATTATATGGGTAGAGTTCCGGGGCAATATCCACTTCTATTAATTTTGCGCCATATCCAGGCCAATTTCATTCCCTTCACACCTAAATAATAATGGAATAACTTATCTTAATTTCTAAAATAAATCAATATCTTCATTTATTTTCATTGAGAAAATCACAGAACATGTGGGCTGTCTTTTCAACAATGGCTGTGCATTTCTCCATACCCCCTGAAGCCAGCCATTTCTGTCGTTCCTCCTCGTTATCTAAATGATACCCTATGATGTTGAAACAGATATTGCTTCCAAACTCCTTTTCAAATTGGTTCCAAAACTCCTGGCATTTTCCGTAGGTCTTTGAGAGTGCTTCCTTGTCTTTTGGGTCAGTTCTCCCCATCTTCATCCCGATAGCCATTATCGATCCGACAAAGGCTCCGCAAAGCGATCCTTTTCGCCCAACCCCCCCACCAAATCCTGTTGCCAATTTTGGTATAAGGGAATCCTGAATTCCAAGATACTCCTTGAAACTCAAGGAGATTGATTCGGCTCAGTTAAACCCCTTCTCAAAATAACCTTTCGCCTTTTCCGAGATCAATTTCGCATCATCTTTCTTTCCCATTGAGCGTCCTCCCTTTCATCCCCGCTTACTTTTTCTTCTGTCTACGCTGCTGAACAACAAAGGTTCATTCCCTTATCCAAAGACTCTCCCTTTTAATAGAAATGAACGATTTCAAATTTACCATTTTAAAATTAAAAAAGCCACATGATTCATTGAAGGCAAATATGAAATAAGTTATACAAATAAGTCAATGGAAACTTGGAGACTCTTAGACACCGGCGCTCGTTCAGCGTCTGAAAACATGGCTCTCGACGAGACGCTCCTCGAACTGAAGGCTGCGGAGAGAATCCCCCCTACCCTCCGATTTCTCCAATTCTCAAACCCAACCGTTCTGGTCGGGCATCATCAATCTGTAGGAGAGGAAGTAAGACTCGACTACTGTCAGAGACAAGGGATCGAAATAAACCGGAGGCTTACAGGAGGGGGTGCCCTCTATTGGGGGAAAAAAGAATTGGGTTGGGAGATTTATATCTCCAAAAAAGACCCGAGGATTCCATCACGAATTGAGGATCTTTATCGAAAGATGGGGGAGGCAGCGTCTTTGGGTCTTCGCCATCTCGGAATTCGCGCCCATTTTCGGCCAAGAAACGATATCGAAATTCAGGGTCGTAAGATCTCCGGAACAGGAGGAACTGAACTCTCAGGAGCTATTCTCTTCCAGGGAACGGTTCTGGTTGATTTCGATGTAGACGAGATGTTAAGGGCCCTCAGAATTCCCACTGAAAAACTCCAGGACAAAGAGATTGAATCCGTTAAAGAAAGGGTGACCTGTTTAAAATGGGAATTGGGCCGAACCCCATCGATTCGGACGATCAAAGCGGCTTTGGCTAAAGGATTTGAAGAGGCCTTTGGAGTTCGATTTGAAAGTAAACCATTGACGTTCGAAGAGGAGAGCTTGTTAAAAACAAAGCTCCCTTACTTCTCCTCACCAGATTATATTTTCAAAATCAGGGATTCCTTGCCCAGGAGAAAAACCTTAAGCTCTATTCTGAAAGCCCCGGGTGGGTTGATCCGAATCTCTATTGCCATGGATAGTAAAACCCAGGTAATCAACCAAATTCTGATCACAGGTGATTTCTTTGCTTATCCTAAAAGAACGATTTTCGATCTCGAAAGCCTCCTCAAGAATTCAAAGGCCTCTCCCTCCAGCTTTGAAGGAATTATTCGATCTTTCTTCTCCGATAAAAAACCGAGAATCCCCGGGGTCACCGAGGTTCATTTTATCCGGGCCCTCGATGAAGCCATCCAAAAAATGCATCTCCTTCCAAAAGGATTCGATGAGGAAGAAACTCACCACCTCTTCCCTGTCTTAAAACCCTTTAAGGAAGTGAGGAGGCCTGAAGTGCTTCTCCTTCCTTATTGTGCCAAGGAATTGGAATGTCTCTACCGGAACCAGCCAGGTTGTGAAGAGTGCGGCCGGTGTTCTGTGGGCGATGCCGCACAAACGGCCAGATCCTTTGGAATGGACTCTGTCACCATCCAGAATTATGAAGAGCTCGAATCAACCCTTTCCAACCTCAAACATTCGGGGGTTAGAGGATTTATTGGCTCCTGCTGCGAGCCTTTTTATGGAAAACATCGGCCAGACTTTGAAAGAATCGGGCTACCTGGAATCCTTATTGATGTGGAGAGAAGCACCTGTTACGATCTCGGACAAGAAAAAGAGGCATTTAAAGGTCGATTTGAGAATCAAACTCATCTCAATCTTTCTCTTCTCAAAAAGGTTCTTGAGTACTCTCATGATTGAGACCCCCCAAAGAGAATCCTATGACATTGTCGTGATCGGGGCTGGCCCTGCTGGAGCGAGTTCGGCCCAGGCGGCAGCTCAAAAAGGAGCTAAAGTCCTGATCATTGACCGAAGGCAGCGCATTGGAGTTCCGGTCCAGTGTGCTGAGTTTGTGCCCCAATGGATCTCCCGCTATGTTCAATTCTCCTCTACGTGTGTCCTTCAGATGATTGAAACAATGGTCACCCATCTCCCTAGCGGGGCATCCTATGAGATGAAAAGTCCAGGGTATATGCTGGACCGATCTCTCTTTGATAAAGAGTTAGTGGCCTCAGCCATTTTATCAGGAGCAAAGATTTCCATCGAAACAAGAGCGGTGGGTCTTTCCCCCGAGGGCCTTGTCGTGGAGCAGGGCTCCAAAAAAGAAATGATTCGATCAAAGGTTTTCATCGGCGCGGATGGGGTCCACTCATTGGTAGCCCGTTGTGTCGGGCAACCTTCCCTGAAGACCATCGTCGCCCTCCAGTATGAAGTCGTCATTCCAGAGCCTCATAATCATGTGGATGTTTTCTTCCATAAAGATTATGAAGGAGGGTATGCTTGGTTCTTTCCAAAAGGGATGACAGCCAATGTGGGCGTGGGTGTCGTCCCTTCACAAACATCTGTGTTACCAAGCTTGCTGAGTGATTTTCTAAATTTTCTGAGGGAATCTAAAAAAATACCAGGGGTTGAAATCGTTTCAAAGACAGGTGGGTCCATCCCCTGTGAAAAGCCTCGAAAAACTTTCTTTGAAAACATCTTGTTAGTGGGCGATGCAGCAGGACATGCGCATCCCATTACTGGTGCAGGGATTTTAAATGCCGTCATCGGCGGCGAGATTGCTGGGAGAGTTGCTGCAGAGGTCATTGATAGAGGAGACCTTCGATATTTAAAAAATTATGAGGTGGAGTGGCAAGAGACCTTTGGAAAATTCCTGTCGTATGGTTCCCTGAAAAGAGAATTACTTGAGGAGAACTGGAATAAACCGGAAGTTGATTTTGAAGGATTGATTCGAAAGACTTGGATCGGGTTTAAAGAATATTATCAGGATAGAAAGAATTGGGAAATGGGAAATAAGAAATAGGAAATGGGAATAAGGAAGAAAGGAAAAGACATGGATCAAAAAGTTAGTCCTGAATATATTCAGACCAGTTTAGCTGCGTCTTTAACATTAGGTTTTCAATCCGGGTCTTTTCACCGAAATGCAAAACTGAAAGGATTGAATCTTCTTCTCCACTATGAAGAGGGTTGCCTGGGGAAATGCCATTTCTGTGGACTTTCAAGTTCGAGGCGTGAAAGTCCGAAAGGGAAGACTTTTATCAGGGTGGACTGGCCTCTCTATCCCTTAGAAGAAATCATTGAAAGGGCAAAGGGTAAAGATCAGCTCCATCGTGTCTGCATCTCGATGATCACCCATCCAAAGGCCCTGGAAGACACCCTCTCTGTCATTCAAAGATTGAGAGAAGAGACTGATCTTTATATCAGTGTCCTCATCTCTCCCACGTTGATTCATCAGGAGAACTCACTTGATGCGATGAAAAAAGCTGGGGCAGACCGGGTGGGAATTGCCATTGATGCCGTCACTCCTGAGCTTTTCGATCAATTGAGAGGGAAAGGAGTCGGGGGCCCTCATCAATGGGATCATTATTGGAAAGTAGTTCAAATGGCTACTTCTGTTTTTGAAAAATTTCATGTAGGAATCCATCTGATTGTCGGTTTGGGTGAAACGGAGAGAGAGATGGTGGAAGCCATTCAGAAAGGACAGGATCTGGGAGCCCATACCCACCTCTTCTCCTTCTTCCCTGAGAAGGGAAGTCCGATGGAAGGATATTCCCCACCTCCTCTTGGTCAATACCGGAGAATTCAACTTGCCCGCTGGATGATTAATGAAGGATTGGGATCAGCAAGTCAGATGAAGTTTGATGAGAATGGGAGATTGCTCGATTTTGGAACGGACATCAATCTTCTCATCCAGATGGGAGAACCTTTCATGACTTCAGGATGTCCTGGTAGAGATGGAAAAGTGGCCTGCAACCGACCTTATGGTAATGAAAGACCCTCAGGTCCAATAAGGAATTTTCCATTTATGCCGGAACCGGAGGATATCGAAGAGATAAGAAAACAATTAGAATAAGTTCAAATGTCAAAATTCAAATGTCAAATCAATGTCAAATTTCAAATCTTCTCTGGGGAATCCTGTTTTTGACATTTACGATTTGGGTTTCATTTGGCATTTGAACTTTGGCATTTGACATTCGCAGCGTTTCGAGAGCGAACTTATGGATTCAGCAATTCACCAGTTAATACGGCTCCCTTTAAGCGAACTCCAAACCGAAGCTTTCAGGATTCGGAAGGCCCATTTTGGCAACGAACTCACCTTTTCCATTCCAGGCACTGTTTCTTATCATGACAATACTTTCTCTTCTCAAAAAGACCGCTTTGCAGCGATTAGTGTAACAGGAAACCATTGCGATCTTCGATGCGGGCATTGTCAAGGGAAACTCCTCGAATCGATGATCGCTACGGAAGATCCTGAAACTTTTTTCCAGGTCGCTGATCGACTCCGATTCAATGGGGCGCAAGGAATTTTAGTCAGTGGTGGAGCAAATCTTAATGGTGAAGTCCCTCTAAAGAAATTTATTCCTTCAATCAGAGAACTTAAGGAAAAGACCCCTCAATTTAAGGTCATCGTTCACACCGGTCTGATTCGAAGAGAAATTGCGAAAGAACTGAAGGATGCAGGGATTGATCAAATTCTCTTTGATGTCATCGGAGACGACGACACCATTCGTGAGGTTTACCATCTGAATAAACGAGTTGAAGATTATGAAGAAACGCTATGCATGTTAAAAGAAGTCGGCCATCGCCTTGCTCCACATATCATCATAGGACACCATTTTGGAGAGATCAAAGGAGAATGGCGGGCTTTAGAGATGGTCACTCGTGTTGGTGTTGATACCATCGTTCTGGTCATCTTCAAAGCCCTCCATCCCTCTTGGAAAAACCATTTCAAAGTTCCGAAACCGGAAGAGACATCGAGGATTTCTGCTATCGCCCGCATTCTCAATCCGCACATTCCCCTTCGAATGGGTTGTATCCGCCCCGCTCATCCCTGGAAGGCAGAAATGGAGAAGGGATTTATTGACTCCGGTGTCAATACCATCGCCTACCCCCTTCAAGGGACGATTGATTATGCAAAAAAGATTGGTCTTGAAACAAAATTCATTGAGATGTGCTGCAGTTTGATTTAGTGATGACTGTAGCCGCACCTTTTTGGGTGCGTTGTCAATTGGCCTTTTTGCACAGGCTGAAAATTACAGCTCCAAACTTTATAAGATAAAGGAGGCTGAAGATGAAGCAAACCGCACATGTAACCACAAAGAGAAAAAAGAAACTTGGCAGGAAGGTATTGGAAATAGCCGGCAGGGTGCGAATATCTCCAGAAATCCATAAGGAATTGGAAAAGGGTCGCAAGGAGTCCAATGATAGAGTTTGATGAAGTTCTCGGCCCTTGCAAAAAAAGAATTCAGACCAAACTTCTCCGATGGTTTGAAAAGAATGGGAGAGACCTCCCCTGGAGAAAAACCAAGGATCCCTATGCCATCTGGGTTTCAGAGATCATGCTTCAGCAGACCCAGGTGGTCACGGTAATCCCTTATTACCAAAATTTTCTAAAATCTTTTCCAACCGTACGCCATTTAGCCAGAGCCAATCTCTCGAAAGTCTTAAAAGTCTGGGAAGGTTTGGGATATTATTCGAGGGCACGGAATCTTCACCGTGCCTCTCAGATCGTCTCGAACCATTTTCATGGAAAAATCCCTGACACTTTGGAAGACCTTCTTAGCTTACCGGGGATTGGTCGATCCACAGCAGGCGCTATCCTCTCCTTCGCCTTTCATAAAGAAGCGCCCATCCTCGATGGAAATGCCAAAAGAGTCTTCTCCAGGCTCTTTGCTGTTTCAGGAAACCCAGGAGAAAGAAAAACGGAAGGACTTCTCTGGAAAATTTCAGAATCTCTCATTCCAAAAGGGTTTTCAAATCCTTTTAATCAGGCGCTTATGGACCTCGGCTCCATGCTCTGCACGGCCAAAGAACCTCAATGTCCTCATTGCCCCCTAAATTATTTTTGCAAAGGTAGAGCCTCAGGAAAACCTGAGCGATACCCACCAAAGGGGCTAAAAAGAACGATTCCCCATGTGGAGTCAGTCTCAGCAGTGATCAAGAAAAATGGACAGGTTCTCCTCAACCCGAGGCCGCCTTCGGGCCTTTTAGGAGGTCTATGGGAATTTCCCAATTGGAGGATAGAAGGTAAAGGAAGATTAAGGTTAAGGTTGAGATTAAGAAACACTATCAAAAAAGAAATGGGATTAAATGTCAAAGTCGATGAGTTAATTGGAGTTTTACATCAGACTTTTTCTCACTTCAAACTGACTCTCCATGTCTATTATTGCGTCGCTATGGGTAAAAATAAGAAGGGAAGATGGGTTGCCGTTGGAAATTTACGCCTCTTACCTATGTCTAGAATTCATCGCCGAATAGCAAATGCTTTATCGGGTGGGAGATGAAGGACTTATATTCCGCAATTCGCAATTCGAAATCCGCACTTTGATTGTCTCCCAATCTCCCTATCTCCGTTTCTCCCTATCCATGTTCTTACCCATGTCAAGAATACATCGGCGAATCGCCGAGGTGATAGGTGGGGAGATAAGGTGATGGGGAGATAGGGTGATGGGAAAATGAGATGAAAAACATTTTACTTGGCGAGAAGTCGCCTCTACCCACTTTACTTGATTCCTTTCCCCCTTCACTGAAGGATCAATGTCCACCCAAATATTTGTTGCATTACAATCCTTTCTGATGTAAAGGTTTTATAGGAAGAAATAATAAACTTGTCGAACTTCCGGCGAAGTCGGCACAGCGATTTGGAGGGCTGATGAAAAGAAACTCATTATCCACAAAAGAAGACATTGAAGGTAAATTCATAAACAAAATTGTTTCACTGTTTCCTGACCAAATCACCCGAGTGATTCTCTTCGGTTCGAGGGCAAAAGGTGTTCCAAGGCCTGGTTCGGATTATGATTTCCTTATCGTCCTGAAAGAAAAAGACCGGAAGATCATTGATGAGATATATAGTGTGGTGACGGATTTCCTCACTCAATATGGTGTCGATATCTCCTTAAAGGTCTATAATGAAAAAGACTTTCGGCAGTTGAGTTCTATACCTACACCTTTTATGGCGTCCATTTTGAAAACAGGTAAAGAATTATGGAGCCAAAAACGGGCGATTTGATCGTCGTTCAAATTGAAAAGAGCGAATAAACCAAGAAAAAGATACTCAGTGAAAAAGGCCCCCCAAATCATTCTTCATCACTTGCCAGGCAATGACCCTTCAAAAATCCGATAAACTTCTAATCCCAGCTTTCACCTACGAATCTACAGCATCGTACAGTTTTAGAACTTAACGATTACTGATCGAAACCTACGAAAATAAATAATTCCCTCCTTCTCTCCTCGAAACCTCATGTTTGCTGATCTCAGAGGAAAATTAGGACGGTTCTAATTCATTCTCTATTAAGAATATTGAGAAAATAGAACCGTCCCGCTTTTCATTACCATGAATACCTTTATGGTCCAGCGATTGGGAAAAAGGAGCTGTGTTGAGTGAGAATTACTCTTCGTCCGTCTACAATTGTGTTTACCGCACTATTCCGCCCATATACGGTCTTTGTGGGTCCCTTCCCATCCCCGTAAATAAGAGTAAAATGATTATATAAGGTAACGGTATTGCCATAAGCTTTTCTGGACTCATCTCTCAATATAAGGTATCGGATAGGGAAGGCTCGAAAAAAACCTGCCATTGTAGCTCGGATTGCATCTCTACCCTGTGATGGAAAGGGTGATGCCCACGAAACATATACCCCATCAAGAGCAAAAAGGGAGCTCAACGCTTCAGCGTTTCCTTCGTGAAAAGCTTTGACCCATTCTTGTGTTAACTGATTAGACTCCTCAATTGGGCCTGCCGAAACTATTGGAGTTAACACAAAGATACAGAATGCAATGACCATCATACCTACGAAAATTCTTTTTTCTTTCATATATTCATTTCCCCCTTTCTGATATTTTATGAAAACGGTTTCAAGAAAGCCTCCAAGGGGTTGCATAAATCCCTTGGAGGCTTCGTAGGATCATCTTCTGCAAACTCCATTTCATAACTTTCTCCGAATGGGCACTTGTAGAAAAATATAGAGGAACAGTCTCTGCAACTTTTTCTGTATCGGGATTAATTTTTTTGAATCTATTTCTTCGGAAGGCCTTTAAATCAAAGCTGCTAGATTAGTATTCAAATTGGATGAGAGAAATTTTAAAGGTTTTTCTCATTCACCAACACCTTTGAAGAGAAGGTCTTGTTCGGATTATTGAATCAATAATATGCCTAATATAATTATTGTCAACACCAAAAAAGAGCTTGTGAAAAGTATCTTTTAAGAATTATCGCTGGAAATCTGGTATTCCGATATGAATTCTCACCTTGAGGACTACAGGAAGGAACAAGGGGTATCACATACTTCCCTCAACAAATACGTCTAAGCCCCTGATGGTTCCTCCACTAAACTGGGCCATGGTTTGTGCAGCAATCGTCAACCCTTCTTTGAGATAGATCCCATCATTGCCCGGGACAGCATAGGAATAGAAAAGTACATTGCGCGTCTCATCCCTCACCTTTGTTTTTTCATCTGCTCCCTGGCACAGAACGCAGATGATGTCCTTTTCATCCCGAAGCACGATCTCCCCTTTCTTTCATTATGAATGGGCGGCCTCCCATGCCCACATTCATCTCACCCTCATGGGCCACATCAAGCATGAGCCTGCCTTCAACCCGATCGTAATCAATGACTGCCACGAGGATGCCAGCACACATCTCCGCCATGAAATGGGCATCGATGATGAGGTTATACCTCGGAAACCCACTATTGATTGTTCTCTTAAGATGTTGAGGTAGGGGGCATGAAAACCCGAAGCTCTGGAAAAACCGATCGTAAATATCAACCCGTTGGGAAATACCGGCAAGTGTTTCCCGCTTCCTCATCCTTCGGAGAAAAGTTCGCTTGTAGTGATCAAATCCGGAGCTGTCTAGTAAGGGGGTACAGTCTGAAATAAGTGTCAACCCAAATGCTATACCCGAGTATCTTTTTGTATAGGCAGGTGAGATTGAAAAGTCTATCCATCCTGCCGACTGCCTGTCTTCCATGTCTGACCTCTGAATTCAAAACACTTCTTTCATGGAATTGAAGCACAAGATTGCAGATATGTCTCTACCCATTCCTATTTAAAAGCAGATATATTTCAAGTACAATCTAAGCTGATGGTTTCAGCAAGGAGTCCATGTTTTCTAAGAAAAATTTCGTCCTCCTGCCAAATTTACCGCTTTCACAAAGTGTGAGGAAGGCCTTCCAATAAGCGATGAAAATTTGCGATTGAAACAATGCGTAACAATGCTTTATCTATTGCTGCGAAATTTCCAGCCTGTGGCTTGCAGTAAGACCCAACTCTTGGGATTGTTTTTTTAAAGATAACTGAATAGCAAGGATTAGCAGGTCATTATTTAATCTTTTCAAGAGTCAAAGTCCCGTTATATTGAGACTCTTGATAGTTACCTTCAAGTTTCATTTCTCTGCCATCTTTACGCAACTTCATGTTTATCCTACAATCTTTTTCCCATGAAGCTACAAGTCTCCCATTCTCTATCTTGCCATTAAATGCTATCGATACGGGGGACACCAAACCCTCTCGAGTAGGACTACGAAGGGATATATTTCCCTCTAATGAATCGTTAAGTATCTGTACTCTTACCAATCTGGGCCAACCACCAGCCTCATAACGCCCCTCCCATGTTCCTATTAAATCTGGAATGTCACTTTGAGAAATAGGTCTTTCAGAACCAGCGCCGCAGCCAAGTGAAATAACCGAACATAGAAAGAGAAGCAAAACATTTAAGACCATCAATCTTCTCATATCATTACCCTCTTGGAAAGAAAAAATTCTATTGGGATTGTTGAATTCATGATACTACAAGTGCTCATTTTGTCAATACTAAAAATGTGATTGTGAAAATTATCTTTTTGAGGATTATTATTGGAAATCTGGTATTCCGATATGGATTCATACCTTGTGGATTACAGGAAGTTATCCTTATTTTCCTTCAACCCCGTCGGTCAAAAGGCCGGCTCGAAACTTCCACAAATGGTTAAGACAAATACATGCAGATAGCCCAATTGATTCTAACGATCTGACTGTTTCGCAAAAACGTATGAAAAGGGGATTGCGATCAAGTCTCCAATGATGTAGATGGCGAAAAACACGACATACCCTATCGCATAGGCCGGAAATTGCCCTGCAATCAGAACAGGAAGAATAACACCGATGAACCAGACCACCTTATAGCTCAGCTGTAACAACAAAACAGGCGAAAATTTTAGAGGAGACCGGAGACCCAATATGGATAGGAGGCCGAATGCAACCCAGACACTACCACAGATTCCAAAAACGATAGGATCTTGACTCGGCCAGCCAAAGATAGATCGTATGATACTTGGGATTAGAATAATTCCCAAACCTGATCCCCCGGCATGAATGATGGTAAGAATATACATTCCCTTGAGCCATCCCCATCGAATATTGATATTTTTGGGCATTTCGTTCCTCCTTTCTCAAGACATATACTATCCAGGCTAATTCCCCACAGGGTAGGGAAGGAACAAGTTTTTGAGATGCCTATGTACGATAGATGAAAACAGATCACTCCACTACAAAGAAAAAAGGGATACTTTGGATGATTCATTAGATAAATCCATTCCTTGATGTATAACAATCTCTACTTTAAAGGGGCTAATATACTCGTACAGCTATTCCCCTGACGTTTAAATTTCATATCTACCTTAAACTGCTCAGCCACCCACATCGGATAGGTGCTCTGGCAACCCACGAGACAAATGTCGTCGGTATCTGGGAAGTCGAGTATTTTGCAACGAGGGATATCGAGCACTAATTTGTTCCGATTCAACTCAGGAATTGAGAAGGGAGTTAACCACTGAAGCTGGTATCCCATCTGTTTGGCTGTCATAACGAAGGCTGTGCCTGGTGAAAATAACCTTACGAGGTTTAGTAGAAGCAAGGCTGGACTTGCATTCTTTTTTATCAGTGCCTCAACTTCAGTACGCTCAAACTTTTTAATACCCTCCTCACCCATCCGCTTTCGAACGAAACCGTAAATATTTTTCGCCAGCCAAATCCAATTTTCGTAGGCTGCTTCATACTTTTCCTCAGATGGCACTCTCTCAGGGATGGATTTAAACCCCTTTTGCCAAATCCCCTTGAGTTCGCTTACGGCTTCTTCTCCTAAATTTTTCTGTACAAAGGGCAGTATAAAAGATTCGTCGAACTTTATATTGTCTATCACTTTAGTGTACCTCTCACTAAATGGCATCTCTTTAGCTTTAACCATCGTATCCTCCTTTCTTATCGAGTTTTAAACCTATATGACACGCCTCGTATGCCTACTCTCTTTTTTTCAACGGCCATACTTCTATCCAAGCTCAAGGTATCACAAAGGCAACGTTTGTCAATAACTAAAACAGGATTGTGAAAATTATCTTTTTGAGGATTATCATTTGAAAGCTCGTATAGAAGGGTAAATTTCAGGAATCACGACTTCAGGGAGGAAGGTTGCATAGGATTCCCCTCGATGCCTAAACATTGGGCAGTCCAACTGGTCCAGTGATACTGGAACATACCCCGAAGACTGATGATTTCTAATGATAATTCGTGGGGTTATATTGCTTATCTTCCATGGAGAACATCCATCCAACGAATGGCCTCCGACTCCGTCACCCTCCCTAAATATGCCTGGGTGGTCTTTAGATCCTGGTGCCTGAGAATCACTTTGGAGACTATCTCCAATGGCACCCCATTCCGACTCGCATAAGTGGCTGCATACCTCCGGAGATCATGTGGAGTCAGAACAACATTCAATCTCCCTCCCAACTGCTTAATCAATGCCCTGGCTGTGGAATAGCAAATCGGAAAGATCCGATCTTCAGGGGACAGGTTTTCCTGTTGGATATAGTCATGGAGTCGTTTAGCGATCTGTTCCGGCATGAAAGCCACTTCCGATTCCTTCCCTGATTTGGGTTCTTTCAAGATGAGCCTCCGGTCCACAGCATCTGAAACCTTGATCTTCAACGCTTCTCCGATTCTCAGTCCACATCGAGCCTGAAGCTCTAAAATCAACCTGTCACGAAGCGTCTGGGTATTGTAGATCAGCTCTTCTACGATCTCCCTGTCCAGAATCCTTCGAGCTACCTGTTTGGGGGTCTTAAAAGCTTTGGACAGAAGGGGAGTATTGCAGGGATTTTTCATATTCAAATTGCACTTGTCGATGAGGAAGTTGAACAAGGCCTTGAGCTGGGCATATCGGAGACGCCTTGTGGATCTGGAATGATTCCCTGTTAATGTCTCTAAGAATTGGAATATCTCATCCGATCCAATAGAATCGAAGGACCGTTCCCAAAACTGAGCTTCAAATCTCTGGAGAAGGGGCTGGTAGCTTCGAAAAGTCCTGGCTCTCAAATTGGATCGCTGATGATAACCGAATAATGTGATGGCTTCTTTTAAGGTCATGGTAATGCCTCCTTTCGTGTCTCGGGGTATGTCCGGTCCCATTTTAGATGATTTCAAGTCCTAATGAACGAATGGAACCAGAAAATGAGGAATCCCTCAACGGGGAACTTGCCCCCTGGAGATAACCGCAGGCCATAGATTGAGATCAATGATCGTGAACGGAAACGTCTGTTTTCATAAAGGGAAAAAGCGGAGGGGTAAAAGGGGTCACCATGAAGGTCGCACGCGAAAAGCCTGCAATCCCTCAAGAATTGCACCTACTTATCTGCAATTCCACATAGGGCATGTGGTTGAAGATTACGAGTTGAAAGAGTGGGTAACGGTCAGGGTTAAGCAGGAGGCGGTCATGGCAAGGCATCCCGCTTTAAACAAAATGACAAATAGGCCAAGCACCACTTGTGAGGGAGCGCGAAGCACGTCGCTTGGAACCCATTGTTAGACGCGCTACTGTTAGGTGGTTTTCGGAGACCGCAATGCCAAGTCAGTCCAAATGGCTCCCAGTAAATCCACAACCTCAAACAGAATAAGTGGTGGGTTGGCGAAGCCTAAAGACTGCTATGAGATGCCCATGTTCCGGTTCGTTCCCAGAGGAGATGATAGATATTTGCGGATTGATCGCTTCGAGGAAAGGTTTATGAAAATCGTGACTTCCTTTAAACCTGTTTATCGAGCTCTAAATAAAAAAACCGCAAAAGGTGAAACTCTATTGCGGTTAACTTTCTCTCAAAATCTTCATGCTTCCAAAAGTGATTATATCCAAATATTTCAACAAATAACGGAGAAGTAATAAAAAAATTCTTGACAAAATTTTCGTTTTTGGTATAATTGCGTTAACGTTAAAACAAATGGCCCTATATATTTAGTTACTCCCACCACAAACCCCACCTACCCAAGACTGGATATATAGGGCCATTTTTATTTCTATATGCCCATTTAAAGATGTTTTGGGTATCAAAAAAATCGTGGGATACTTATCCGCTTATCAAGAAATATCGCACTTGTCAATCAAAAAATAGCCTTGTGAAAATTATCTTTTTAAGGATTATCGCTTGAAATCTGGTATGACGATCTGGATTCTCGCCTTGATGACTTCAGGAAGAAATCAATTTTATCTCGAATATCATCTACCAGGTGAGAAGCGAATTCTAAAATAGGGAAAGTCTTTGTGTCCTTGTTTTAATTTGTGGCACTGTTCTGATGTTCCTTTGTCCATTGCACCAGTTTATCAGCGAGTAATTTGATCTCATTAAGGTGATAAAGGCAGATCTCATGAAGTTCTTCAGGGGTGATCTCATGGTAGAAGTGAACCATCCGGTTCCGATAACCCGCCATTTTTCTCATTAACTCCCCCTCTTTTTCAACCAGAACTTTATTCTCGGAAAGACCCTTGGTTATCTCTTTATATTCTGTCGCCGGGTAAGCAAACCTCTTTGCAAGAATGTGCCTTCCAATGTCAAAGAGCGCCTCGAAGGCACGTCTCAAGTAGGATTCTGCCGCTGCAATCTTGTGTCTGTCTGCCAGGAAAGCTGCTTTCTCTTCAAGGCGTAGATCCTTAAGAGCATCTGCCATTTGGGATATCCAAAAAGCGCGTTGCGCGACAACCTTTAAATCAATATCTCCGGGGCTCATATTAGTCACCCATAATCATTCTTTGCTTTATTCGCTCATAGGGAAGAAGATCCGCAGCCATTCGCATGATGTAGAGCTGATATTCCGCTTCATAGGTGGGATCCTGCATATATAGAATCTCTCCCGTTACAATATCAAGGGCCAAAAAGATAGGCGCATCCGGAAGAACAATCAAATCTACCCGACCCACGTCAAAGAGGTCTTCAAATAAGATAGCAATTTTAACCTTTTCTTCCACGGTGAGGGGTTTTTCTGGTTTCACCCCTATATCCAAATCGGCCGGCGTAGAAGGAAGATGTTCGATCCTATTTTCGGCCAGATCCGAGGCCTCTTTTGCCCTGCTTCCAAAAGCGTAAATAATCTGGAGACCGTACTGAGAAGCAATGTTTCTAATCTCCTCTTTTATCTTCTTCATGCTGTTTCCCCTGGTATTAGAAAAGATTTTATCATCCCGGAGCTTTTTGTCAAACCGTTTCGTCGTTCCCCATCGTCTTTCTATTCACCCCACCTCCCCATTACCCGATCTATTTTTTTTCAATCAGCCCAAAATCAATATGCCGTCTCTCCACATCCACCCGATCCACTTTCACCCTGACTTCATCGCCAATTCTGAAGGTCTTGTGAGTCCTCTCCCCAGCAAGACAATATCTTTTTTCATGATACTGATAATAATCGTCGTGAAGGCTCGTCACCCTCACCAAACCATCCACAAAAATATCTTTCAGCTCTACAAAGAAACCAAAAGCCGCTACACCACTGATGATCCCTTCAAATTCCTCACCGGTCTTATCCTTCATGAAGCGAACCCTGTATCGGTTCAGAATCTCCCTTTCAGCCTCCATGGCCACTCTTTCCCTGTTGGAGAGATGGTCAGCCTTATTGGCCAAAACCTCCTCCGGGATCTTGATCTCCTTCTTAGACAGAACCCTTTTTAAAAGCCGGTGGACGATCAGATCAGGATACCTTCTGATGGGAGAGGTGAAATGAGTATAGCCGTCCGAAGCCAACCCAAAGTGTCCTAAGTTTTTGGCCGAATATTTAGCCCACTTCATCGATCGAAGGAGAATTTCGTTTACCACCCTTTCTTCAGGCCTCCCCCTCATATCAGAAAGGACTCTCTGGAATTCCTTGGGGGAGTGGTCTGATTCCTTTCTCATCCCGTGGTCGGGTCTTATCGACTTATATCCTAAATGGGAAATAAACCTTCGAAACTCATCCATCGCTTCTTTTTTCGGAGGTTCATGGATTCGATAGATGAATGGAAATCCTTTTTCCTCCATCCAATGGGCAACGGCCTCGTTGGCAGCGATCATAAATTCTTCGATGATCTGATGAGCCAGGTTTCTCTCCGCCCGAACAATGTCCTCCGTTTCTCCTTGGAGATTGAGGATGACCTCGGGTTCCGGAAGATCGAAATCAATGGCTCCTCTTTCCGTTCTTCTTCGGCGAAGTTCTTGACAGAGATCGGCCATAAGTACTAAAGAGGGGAGGAGGTGTTTAAATATCCTTTTTAACTCCGCCTCTTCATCCACCAAGATTTTTCTGACCAGGGTGTAGGTCAGCCTCTCATCGCTTCGGATCACACTGGGATAGAATTGAACGCCCCTTCTCTCTCCATTTTCGTCATATCTCAACTCCGCCGTGAGGGTCAACCGATCCACTCTGGGATGGAGACAACAGATCTCATTGGAAAGTTCTGTCGGAAACATAGGAATCGCGCGGTCCGGAAAATATACGCTGGTGCCCCGGAGATAAGCTTCGTTGTCCAGAATCGTCTCTTCCCTGACATAGTGACTGACATCGGAGATGGAAACGTAGAGTTTCACCCCTCCATCTCTTTCCCTTTCAATGGAGACGGCATCATCGAAATCTCTTGCATTTTCTCCATCGATAGTAAAGGTTGGAATTCCTCTCAGGTCAATTCGATCCTTGTATTCATGGGAAGAGGGTTCGGGAGGAAGATTTTGTGCTTCTTTCAAGGCAGCCGATGTAAATCGATGGGGGAGGTCGTATTTGTGAATGATGATCTGGGGTTCAATCTCCGGATCATCAGGATATCCCAAAATGTGAGTGATTCTCCCCTCTGGCCTCGCTCTCTCCGTCGGATACTGGGTGATCTCTGCCACCACAATCTGATTGGGCCTTGCCCTCTTCGTCTCCCCTTCCGGGATAAAAATTTCCTGGAGGATTCGCTCATCTTCCGGGATGATGTAGGAATAATTTTTGGCCCTCATAAACTTACCAACGACTTTACGTGCCTTTCTTTCCAGAATCCGGATGACACTGCCCTCTTTCCCCTTCCTCCGGATCGACTCTATTCTTGCGACGACACGATCCCCGTTCATCGCCTCCTTGAGATTTCTGGGGCTGATGAAAATATCTTCTTCCCCTTCTGCTTCTGGAATGACGAATCCATACCCATCTGGATGCGTTTTGACCCTGCCCACGATCAAATTCATCTTCGACGGAAGGCCGTAACGGTTTCCTCGTATCCGAACAACCTTTCCCTCATCGGCCAAATCCCTGAGGTATTCTCTCGCCTTTTGCCTCTGCTCTTTTTGAAGACCTAAACGAAGGAGAATCTCTCTCAAGAGAAGAGGTCGATCCTCTTCTTTCATCAATTCAAGGATCTGCTCCACCGAAAGACCCCTTCTTTCCCGATCTTTTTTCCTCTCGTTTTTTGCCCGTTTTTTGCTCATTGTACAGTATCCATAAAAAATGCTCTCAATTCTGTCATTCCCGTGCTTGCGCGAAGAAGCGCTTCAGCGCGCAGGCGTGCAAACGGGAATCCAGCCTTTCCATGAGTATAGATTCCTGCTGGAGTTTATCCCGTTGAAAAACGGGGCAGGAATGACAAAATGGGGATTATGCATCCGAATCTAAACTCCAAGCTCCAAACTCTTATTAATCGGTCCATAATTGTATAGACACTGGAGATCTTCCCGTTTGTGCTGAGCTTGTCGAAGCATGAACGGTTTAATCACGTACCCTTCGACAGGCTCAGGGTGAACGGTTCTTGCTTAACTAAACAGCATTAGGGTTAGATGAGATTTCCCGAAGAATATGTCTTCTCAATTATGGACTCCTTAGTAACTCCGAACTATTTCCCTATTCCAGCTCTTCTCCCAAAACAGCATTCCTCACTGTCTTCATCACAGATTTAAAACCAGGGATCCCTGGATCCAGGTCCATTTCTTCCAATCCGATTTCACTCTCTTTCGTTATTCCCAATCCTAATTCCAAGGCCCGCTTCACCTGCCTCTGTTCCCAGACGTCAACTTCTTTGATCTGGGGAAGTTCAGAATAATGTTTCAATACTCCTAACCCTACGACATCGGCGGCAATACGATCTCCGGTGGCAATGACGAGGTTGGCATCATGAGCCATGCCTTTCCATGGACCTCCCTCTACCATCAACTTCGTTCCATCCACAATATGGAGATCAGGGGTATAGGCCAAATTCAGCTCGGCGATGACCTCCTCCCAATGGGCTCGATCTACAAAATAAGGCCTCTGTCTGAAATGAGTGGCACCGACAAAATTCTTTAAGGCAATGCTATAAGTGGCTGACCGATGGGTTTTGATCACTGGGAGATTGATGATCCGATCAACCTGAAAGAGCACCTCTGAAACATAAACCTTTTTGAGAAACTTACCCTGGGGGAGATCGAGGGAAACCCATCCCCTTTCTTCAAAAGGAACCAGTTCGGCCTCTACCTCCTCTGCCATCAATTTTATAAAGGTGATGTCCATATTTTTTCGCGTTGGGAGTTTCATGAGAGCGGACATATCACCCACAAGGACCCGGCGGGCTCCGGATTCGTAAAGGATTTTTGCAACAGCCCTGATCACCTTTGGGTTGGTCGTGGTAGGAGGGGGAGACCCACTGAGAATATTGGGTTTGAGCAGGATCGATTTCCCGAGGACATCGAGTTTCTCTATCCCTCCGATGAGATCGATCGCCGTTCTAACCATCTTCTCAACATCTCTTCCATGAACGATGCTGACCAGTGTCTTCTCTCCTTCCTTGAAAAGATTTGACTTGGATGGAAGGCGGGTTCCTTTTTTAGGCCGGATGATGAAGGGCCACCAAAAGCTTCGCCAGCGGAAGGTAAAAAGTATCAGGAGCGCGATCCCCAGGGCATAAAGGAATGAACGTCGGGGCATTCCTTTTAAACTGATTTCCATGTGATTCCTCCTGGCTTAAACGAACGGCAGACAAACAACCTTGTCATTCCGTTATGGAATTTAATGATCACTTTGAAAAAAAAAGGGCATGACCGCCCTTTTTAATGGAAAGGAAATTTATTGATACAATCTTACACCTTGACTCCACCGAAGAACCCCATCGATCCAACGAACATTATCACGACAAGAATGGCAATAAAAATGAGTCCAAAGATCACAATGGCAGGGAGGAGGACGGCTAAAACCGCTTTCCCGGTTGAGATCTTATGACCCTCTCTCACTCCAATGATGGTCAGGATGAAAACATAAATATTTCCGATGAGAAGTCCAAGAAACGGGATGATCCCAAAGAGATATCCGCTATAGGAATAGGAAATAGCGCGGAAGGTCGTCTTATACCCGTTATTATTTCCTCTCACAATCATGAGGCAGAGGTGGATGATGGCACTTCCAATGAAAATAAAGATGGCTTGCTGGAACGGTAAAGGAAGAATCATTTGGAGAATGGAAAGACTGTACTGGAAAGGGAGCCTATCCAATGGGATTAATTGCGCCATGAAAAGCCAAAGCCAGAAGATGGTAAAACCATTTCCAATGATCCCGGTGATCAACCCATAGATCAGAGGAGCCCAGTATCCCTCACCGAAAGAAATTTTCTTAAAAAATTTGGTGGGAGAGAAGAGTGAATCCCGTATGGTTCTGTAAAAGGCCCTAATGAATCCTTCCCCACTCTCCCATGGGGTATACTCTTCTGCTGAAATTTCCCGTACCTGCCCCTCAACCGAGCGGGCCATCTCCTGAAATTGGACATATTTAGAAATGATGATGCCACATTTGATGCACTCATCGGTTTCGGGCTGTTCAACTCCACACTGGGGACAAGTTACCATTCCACCCGCATAAGGCTTCCTTTCAGGCTCAGGTCTATAAGTAAAGGTCGGTTTCGGCTCAGGCCTGGGACCGGGTTTAGGTTCAGGTCTAGATTCAGGTTCATACTCCTGAGTAATTTCCATATTGGGGAGTCGCTCCTCTTCCACCTTGACTCTTCCACCAATTTCTTCAAAAGCTTTTATATACCTCTCCGCCTCCTCTTTCGAAACACCTTTTTTCACCACAATAGGAACCCTCTGGAGCAGGCTTTCAGCCTTTCCAGGAGTAAGATTAAATTTTTTCTGAAGGCCTCCGAGCAAACGAGTCTCTTCCTCGGGTCCGATCACCGATAGGCCTAAAAAAATCACTTTATAGGAAGCCACTTCCCCACCTCCTTTTTGAAACCAACAAAGGTTTGGAAATAGTTATCATATTCATCACTAAACTACAAGAATTATTTACGAGATTTCTGAAAAAGTCCAGAAATCTCTGAAAATCTGTTTAATCATTTTTTTAAATCTGCGCAATCAAGAGAGCGTATAGTAGTTTTTCAGGGCTCTCATTTACAAAGACGAATGGGCAGAAGTCGATTTCCGTCAAATTGATAGACATTATTTAAAGAGCACAGATCGCTCTGCAAGATACCGCTCCATAACTTCTTTATAGACACAATTTTATTGAACTTCAATCTTTTTAGCATTAAATTGCGCTTGACGGCTTCGTCTCCCTCTAACCATGGAAATGGTCTTTGGGTTAAGGTTACGGTTACGAAGCCCGCCCTGTACCTAATATGGTGCAGGGCCAGTTTGGTGTATGGTCAAAGGGCTACTGTTAAAAGATTTTAAATACCAAAAACATAACCCTTTAACGAAACGGGCATCTTAAACCTTGACCTTTTAACCAATGATTTGTATTCCCGGAGTAACATTGCAAAATCATTCCAAATCTGGGATAATCTCCACTGTCAACTATCCACTTTCCACTTTCAAATTAAGGGGAGAATATAATGAAAACAAAAATGACCGAACTTTTAGGAATCAAGCATCCCATCATGCTCGCAGGAATGGCCTTCATAAGTTTACCAAAACTTGTGGCCGCCGTTTCGAATGCCGGAGGGATTGGTATGTTGAATTCAGTCACCTATACTCCGGATCAGATGAAAGATGTTATCAAACAGGTGAAATCTCTCACGGATAAGCCCTTCGGGGTAAATGCCACCCTGATAATGCCCAATGCGAGAGAAAATGTGGAGGTAGCCCTTGAAGAAAAAGTCCCGATTCTAAATTTTGCATTGGGGAAAGGGGATTGGATCATCAAGGCAGCTCATGAATACGGGGGTAAGGTTCTAGCAACGGTAGCCATAGAGAAACATGCTCGTCGCGCAGAGAGCGATGGAGCAGATGCTCTTGTGGTGACGGGTCACGAGGCAGCAGCCCATGGAGCAGAGGCAGGCACCTTGGTATTAATCCCTTTGGTCGCCCGTCAAACAAAACTTCCAATCATTGCGGCCGGTGGTTTGTGCGACGGGAGGGGATTGGCGGCTGCTTTGGTCTTGGGGGCTGATGGAATTTCCATGGGCACCCGGTTCATGTTGACCCAGGAATGCGGAATGCACGAAAAAGCGAAAGAACTTTCTCTTAAAGCAACCGTGGAAGATACGATTTGTTCTGAGAAGATCGACGGTTTGCCAGGAAGATGGCTCAAGAATCCGGCAGCCATCAAGATGGCAGAGGGGAGACCGTCACTCCTTCAGGCCCTCTCCAGTGCCCTCCTCATTAAACGCATGATCGATGTTCCCTTTTTTAAGCTTTTTCTTGGAGGTTTGAAACAGCGGGGTGTTCAGGACCTTGCTCGCCAGGCACTTAGTCTCAAAGGGCTGAAAGTCGCTATTGACAATGGCGATTTAGAAAATGGAGTTTTGCCCATGAGCCAGGCCATTTGTTTGATAAAAGATATACCGACTTGCAAAGAAGTTATTGAGCGAACCGTTGCAGAAGCTCAGGAATTGTTGGAAGCGGTGAGGAGAAAAATTACTGGCTGAACACTGGGACGTACTGCGATCCATCATTTCAAATAGGGTTCCCATTGTCTTGCCGTCTTGAGGATATAACCTTTTGGAAGACCTTCGACAATCTGGTTGTGACCGGGTAAAAGGAAATCCACCTCTAATTCAGCAAGTCGCATCAGAGATTTTTTCAGCTCAGAGGAATCAGCGCTAAAAAGATCAAAACGGCCAATCGCATAATCGGCATAAACCACATCTCCTGGGATGAGGATTTTCATGGGACGATGATAAAGGCCGATACTGCCTATGGAGTGTCCCGGTATATGGATAACCTCCCAAAGCGTGTCACCAAGATCCAAAGTTTCCCCTCCTTGAAGCTTTCGATTTACCTGAAATTTAAATGCACCCGGTTTAAGGCCGAACTGCAACTGGCACAATCCTTTGAACATCTCCATACCATAAACAGTCCTCTCATCCCCTTTTTCCAGGGAATCGGCTTCCAAACTGTGCATCCACAGTTCAGCCCAGGGCATCTGCTTTAGGATTTCAGTGAGACATCCGATGTGATCCAGATGGGTATGGGTCATGATAATCCTTTTTATAGATGACAATTCGATCCCAGCTTTCTTGATGGACTGGACCTTGTAACTTCCCTTCCTTATTAAACCTGTGTCAATGAGGGATAGGTTCTGAGAGGATGGTTTACCTAATACATAAGCATGGGCATCCGGCATAAAATCATCTTGTCCTGGAATGTAATAGACATCTTCGGTTATCCTCGGCATAGTTTACTCCTTAAGAAAAATTTTGTTCGTGTTTACCCCGTTAGAAAGCCCTGCTGCTCGCAACGGGGATGATGGCTGTTCCTTTTTCAGCGAACACGGGGTTTAATGCCCCGTATGACCCTTCCCGTTAGAAAGTAGAAGATTTTCTAACGGGGTTTACAGAAAGAGTGGGGTCAAGGTCCCGTTCTTTCTAACGGGGTAAACATAACCCAATAGGCTTCTTTGTTCAAGCATCCATTCTTTTCTTTTTCGGAATCCCATTTTGTTTTTGATTTCCACCTCACTTTTTAATTAAAATATTGCGTGTAAATGACCCTGCCCTTACAGGTGGGGCATTTTGTGAAAACAAAATTTTACCTCCGCATGTCACCCTGAACTCGTTTCAGGGTCTCAGAGATTCTGAACCAAGTTCAGAATGATAGTTTGAGGGTTCCTTTAACCTAACTTTTCGTGCCTTCGGCACGAGGGCTTTCATCCCCGCCCTTACAGGCGGGGTATTTCACCCTGATTTTATAAAAGATGAACAGAGAGAAAGGACAAACCGATGATACGACGCAACTTGGAACACCCTGAGGTAATAGCGACTCGCTATCGTGCCCACGGGGGTGGCGTGGCCCACATGGTTCTGGACACCCGCCATCTTCAAACCCTGATGTTTCTTGCCCATGCCTTAGTTGACCCTGGCAAAAAACTCATCGGCCATGTGGACCCCATGGAGGAGATTTATATCATTCAAAGAGGCCGGGGTCGCATGCAGGTGGGCGATGAGGTCTGTGAAGTGGAGTCTGGAGATGCGATTCATATCCCCATAGGCCACTATCATGAACTGACCAATACAGGAAATGAAATTTTAACTCTGCTGGTAGTCGCCGGTCTCATTCCGATATCGAGGCCTTGAGCGACTGGTACCATTTCAACAAGTTGTCAGAAAATATAATCTTTGAAGGCTGAGCAAAAATGCCCAAATGCAAGGCACCTCTGCTTCCGCTGAAGTGGCTACTCGCAGGCAGGCGAAATTCTTCCGTACGCCGCATAGCCTGCCCCTTGCTCGACAAGGGGAAGGATGAGGGTAACGCCGCAGATGGGTATTTTTCATCAGCCTGATAATCAATCCTTTTTATATTTCCACAGCCAGAGGAGACCGATGACGATCAGGAGAACAGGCAGAAAATAGGTTTTAATCACTAAAGGGATCTTGATATGGATGGAGTAGTACCTTGCCCCCAAAATTAAGACTCCAATGGTTGCTGTAGTCCAGGCGGGGAAACTTCTTCTGTTGCGAAAAATGCCCCCTACTCCAAGGGCAACGACGACCCACGGCCATCCCTCCCTTAACCCATATCCCATGCCCATTCGATCCAAGAGAATCAGCACGCCCATCACGATCAAAGCCAGTGCCAAGCCCATCTCTTTCCTCCCCTCATTCTATTCAATTACAAATTTATCTTGAATCTGGCCTTCTAAATCGACCACTTCCCCTTCCATCTTTCCCTTCTGGACAGAGATCCAGACATAATGGAAATATCCTCCTCTCTCTTTAAAGGAAGTGAGAGGTGCTCCTCCGCCTCCAGAGATGACATAGAGAAGTCCATCTATCTCTCTTCGGTCATATCGGTGATCGTCGGCTTCAAAGACGGCTTTCACTTTGGTTTTTAAGAAGAGCTGATGGAGATCGTCTCGATCGAGTGGATACTTATCCATGGCCCGTCCAGTTTTTAAACTATCCGTTGGAAGGAAAAGGGGACGGTGAATAAATACCAATTTAAATGTCTCCTTAGAAGATGACAAGATATCCTCCAGCCATGTCCACTGTTCCTTGAGTATCCTTCCCCTCCCCTTTTCCGAATCTAAAATTATAAAAAGGACACCCCCTGACCGAAAGGCAAAATAGGTCTTCCCTTCTGGAAGAGAGAATTGCTTTCGATAAATCTCCTCTCCCAGGGTTGTAGTCCCCACATCGTGATTCCCTGCGACCGGAAAGAAAGGAAGATTCACCTGCCTTGAGATCTCAAAAAATGCCTGCCACTCTTTTTCGTGGGGTTTAGGAATCATATCTCCCAGATGGATGAGGAAATGAGGTTTACGTTCAAGGGCTCTTTTCATCAATTGGGTGTAAACCTTTTCCCCATCCCGGCTATCTCCAATCATAGCGAACTGGAAAGGAGGCTCGATGGATTGGACCTGTTTAATGTTCTGGCTAACTTCTTTAATCGATCCTGCATAGGAGGGGAAGGAGATGAGAAGAACTACTCCAAAAAGGAGCAGACCCTTCACCCCGTTAGAAATGATGCCCCGACTGCGTGGCCGGAGCCACTTCGGCGCTCCGAAGGCCCGCTGCTCTGCCGCGGGGTTAGCTCCCAGAACAATTCCGGCGGGTTTTGATGCCTCGCAGGAATTTCTAACGGGGTTCATCCATTTTTCTTTCTTGAAATAATTTAAAATATTTTCCATAATAGCCTCTGGTTGAGCCCCATGGGCAGAGCCCGTGGTTCCTAATCAACGCCCCTATGGGGCGACATCCCGGCCAAAAGATGGCGCATTCCTCCACGGCCAAAGGGCGTGGTTTTTTGCTGCCGGGGTAAAAGCTTATATTCTCAATATACTATTTTAAGGGAAAATACAATTTACCCTGTTGTTGAGCGGAACGCTTGGTGCTCAAATTCTATTGCTCCTTGGTATCAAATGGGAGAATACATCCATCAATTGGATTTAAATACAACAGGGTGAACCCTGTTGTTGAATGATACTCTTTTCTATAATTATACTCTTTTGGGTTATTGATCGAAAAGGATGTTTATTCAATATGAATCTAATTCATACAACAGGGTTCATCTCCAGCTTTTAAGAAAAAAGGGGGGGGCTTATGGAGTCCAAATTAGTCAAACAGTTTATTTCCTTCTTGATTATCCTCTTCGCATGGACCATTGTCGTCCTGCTCGCTGGGCCAAAATAATTTTTCTTTAATTTAATTAAAGAAGGAATTAAAAAGAACGGCAGGGAGGTTTGAACCTCCTAAAGAAATGTGATATTTTAAACACGAGCCCACGTAGCTCAATGGTAGAGCTGCTGATTTGTAATCAGCGGGTTGGCGGTTCAAATCCGTCCGTGGGCTCCATAGAAAATCTAGGGGCTAACGCGACCCGGTTAACCCCTTTTTAGTGTCCATTTTCTGTTCCAATTTTATTTGAGAACCGTCCCCCAATTTTCTATTCGGTTCGCTCCTGGGTGGCCTTGACTTGCCCCTCTTGTGATATTTGAGCCTCGGTGCGAGGATGACTCCATGCCTATTTGGGTAGTTCACTCAGGGGGATACCCAGTGCGTCGGCTACCCCTTTGCCGTATGCCGGGTCGGCCTTCAGACAGTTTCCTATATGCCTCAGTTTGATCTCCCGGGGGGCATCACCCATTGCACGTCCGGAATTGGCAAATAAAACCGCCTGTTGTGCCGGGGTCATAAGGCGGAATAGTTTGCCTGGTTGAGAATAATAATCATCATCCTCTCTATGATTCCAGTGGTCCGCGGCTCCATCCAGGCTCAGAGGCGGTTCGGCAAATTCCGGTTGCTGTTGCCATTCGCCGTAGCTGTTGGGCTCGTAGCCGAGGGTGCTGCCATGATTACCATCAACCCTCATGGCGCCGTCCCGGTGGTAGCTGTGGAACGGGCAGCGGGAGGCATTGACCGGAATCAGGTGGTGATTCACGCCGAGCCGGTAGCGCTGAGCATCCCCATAGGAAAACAGACGTCCCTGCAGCATCTTGTCGGGTGAGAAGCCAATGCCGGGCACGATGTTAGCGGGATTGAATGCCGACTGCTCGACCTCTGCAAAATAGTTTTCAGGGTTGCGGTTCAGTTCGAGGACGCCCACCTCAATCAATGGATAATCCTTGTGGAACCAGACCTTGGTGAGGTCAAAGGGGTGGTAGGGGCATTTCGCCGCATCCTTCTCAAGCATCACCTGAATAAACATGGTCCAGCGTGGGAAGTCTTTCTTCTCGATGCTCTCATATAGGTCGCGCTGGTGGCTTTCCCGGTCCTTGCCGACGATCGCTGCGGCCTCTTCGTCGGTCAGGTTTTTGATCCCCTGCTGGGTTTTGAAGTGAAACTTGACCCAGTACCGTTC
>Ga0315281_10000459_pt1 | contig 56569 bp, 51 predicted proteins | sample YL17G07_0_MG_FD_204540 | JGI IMG/M metagenome (GOLD analysis project Ga0315281, IMG submission 204540) | Sediment microbial communities from Yellowstone Lake, YNP, Wyoming, USA - YL17G07_0 | ecosystem: Environmental > Aquatic > Freshwater > Lake > Sediment | place: USA: Wyoming | collected...
TCATAAATCATAAATCTTAAATCTTAAATTTCTTAAATGCTTTTAAATCATAAATCTTAAATCATAAATCTTAAATTTCTTCAATCCTTTTAAATCATAAATCTAAAATCATAAATCTTAAATTTCTTCAATCCTTTTAAATCATAAATCTTAAATCATAAATCTTAAATTTCTTCAATCCTTTTAAATCATAAATCATAAATCTTAAATCTTAAATTTCTTAAATGCTTTTAAATCATAAATCTTAAATCATAAATCTTAAATTTCTTCAATCCTTTTAAATCATAAATCTTAAATTTCTTCAAACCTCTTGATTAACAATTACAGCCTGGGATAACAGTATTTTTTGCAGGTCCAAGATAGCAAGCATGCCGCTGCCATATTTTACAGTTCCAATTAGATATTCCTCGTCAACCGTATGCAAGGCTACAGGGACATCCGCTATTATCTTTGACGTTACATACGCTATATCAAGTATCTCATCAATTGGAATACCCACAATATATTCATTTATCTGTATAACTATGCCCTTTGTCTCTGTATATGCCTTTGAAGTTGGGAGATTCAAAATTGAGCGTATATCTATAATGCTTAGTATGTCGCCCCTTAGATTTATGTCTCCAAGCACATATGGCGGACAGCATGGTATCGGCATGATATTGCGTATAGTTATAAACTCTCTGACGCTCCTTAAATCAATCCCAAAATACTCATCAGTCAACCTTACAACTGCCAGATCAACGGTCTCATCCTTATCTGTATCAATACCTACAACCGCAAGGTTTACTGCGCGCTGTCTAAATATCCCGCGCTCTTCCTCAGTTGCCTGCGGACAAAATAATCTTAGCCCATTTACTTGCTCAAGGGGGATATTTTTGCCAGCCTCGTCATGACCGTCGGTTAATTCCTGATGAACGGCTTTAGAGCAGTGAAAGAGCCTTTCAATATCAATAATCATAATGACTTCTTCATTGAGCTTGGCAACTTGAGTGATAAAATGGTCGCAATTTTCCTCTTCCAGTCCATACTCAGGGGTTGATTCAATTATACCTGCAAAATCATAGACATCTATAATATCATTAACAATGAGACCAATTTGAGTATTGCTAACCTGCGCAATAATGATTCTGTCCGTTACATTATACGGCTTGGGAGGGCGTCCAAATCTGATATGAATGTCAATAATAGGGATAATCATGCCATGCAGATTGAGCAGCCCAGCAATGTAAGGCGGAGCCTCTTCAACAGGTCTGCATTCAGGCAGCCAAAGCGCCTCAATTGCCCTTTCTGCTGATATGGCATACTTTACGCCTTGAAGGTCAAAAATTAAATAAGAAAGTTCTTCCATCTGTATAAATTATCATAAGAAATATGATTAAAGCAAGAGATCAATTAATTTATCTTTATACTTGTGCAATGATTAATATGTATGATAAAATTAGTTTTAGTCTAGCGCTTGCTTAGAAAGTGAAAAACGCAGCGGCAGGTCTTGTGTCTGCCCTGTGTGAATTGAGCAGGTAAAGATACTTTAGAGGCAAAGGCAGGGAAAATGCAAATTAAAGAATCACTATTTGAGAAAGCCCTAAAATTAGATTTCACTAAAGTTGGATTTCCCCCCTTGAATTCAGAAAGAGCCAATCATTTATATATTGCGATATCTGTAGCGATTCTAATACGGATAGCGGTGTTTTTTTATTTAATTTACTACCCTGTCCCAAATTATAATCCACAGCAGCTTATATCTCCTATAATCATGCAAACCTTAGTAGGTGATATAACTATATATAGAGCCGCTGGAAAGATGTATTTTTCAAGAAATATTATAACCAATATAAAACATTCTCTCCATGCTCGCCAGTTGATGGTATGTCCCTTATATCCTGCTTTATTAAGGATATTTCATTATACAGACGGATGCGTTCTCCCATTATCAATTACTTATGTGATATTTAGTATTATATTATCAATTTTGTGGTTAGGGTGGCTTTTCAATAAGAAGGTAAACCTATTTTGGCTTATATTTTTTGCAATAATACCTAATTATCTATACTTTACGTTTTCAATTAGCACAGATCTGTTCTTTTCTCTCCTATTTGCAATTTATTATATATATTATTTTAAAGAAGAACAAACTCAAAGGGACGTTTATATTTGGATATTAATGGCTGCCTTGATGCTGCTCACCAGGCCTAATACCTTATCAATTATAATATTCATTGCTATAGATTATATATTTATCAAAAACAATAATCGATTGCAAAAGATTACTGTTTTTGTCATATTTGTAATTATATCTATCTTATCAGGGATTTATTTTTATGACTATTTCAGATTATACCTTAAAGATTCATTCATACAGCCTTTATTTGGATACACAGTTGGTGATTATATACATGGAGTTTATAATAGCCTGCCAAAGTGGCTGAATTACGTATGTTCATATATTAGCCTTTTTCTTGCTAAAATCACTTACATGGTTGGGTTAAGGCCTTCATATTGCAATCAGACGTTTGAATTTGTTTTCCTGAGGGCATATACTGGATTGGTTTTATTGCCTGGTTTAATATATTTGTTTTATCAAAAGCAAAATAAGGATAAGATATTAATTTTGATGTTTATCTTGCCAGTGATAATTGGAATACCTTGCGAGAGATATTTACTACCCATATACCCGTTATTGTTTCTTTATGGGATAAGAAGCATTGAAGCAATTTATAGAAAAATGAGGATGAGGCTTATACCTGCAAGGAGTTAAGATGAACAATATAGCAGTAGTAATACCTTGTTATAAGGTTGCAGATACTATTGAAGACGTAATTTCCCAGATACCGCAAGAGATTAATCATATAATCGTTGTTGATGACGGATGTCCTGATTTTTCAGGAAGATATGCGGAACAATCATTAGACAAAAGGGTTATAGTCCTACGCCACACAGATAATCTTGGCGTAGGAGGAGCAACTATAACAGGTTATAAAAAGGCGGTTGAATTGGACTGCGATATTATTGTTAAGATTGACGGAGACGGACAGATGGATGCTGATTATATAACAGAGTTAGTAGAGCCTATAATACAAAATAAGGCAGATTATACAAAAGGAAACCGCTTCTTTGATTACAATATATTACTAGCTATGCCTCTAATCCGATTAATAGGCAATAGTATATTAACCTTTATAATGAAACTTGTGTCTGGTTATTGGGATATAAAAGACCCAACAAATGGATTTACTGCAATACATAAAAAAATACTAAAAAAATTGAATCTTAACAAAATAGATAGAAGCTATTTTTTTGAATCAGATATGCTGATTAACCTCAATATTATAAATGCGGTTGTTCATGATGTTGACATACCTTCAAGATATGGTCATGAGAAATCCTCGCTTAATATTTTAAGCACAATTATTGTATTTCCATTTAAACATTTTAGAGGATTATTAAGGCGTGTATTAATAAAATACTATATTACAGATATAAATATCGGGTCGGCATATCTATTGTTTGGGGCGCTTTCTTTTCTCTTTGGTGTTTTGTTTGGGTTAAGACACTGGATTTTCTCAAGAGAATATGGAGTATTCAGTTCTGCGGGAACTGTCATGTTATCTGCCCTCCCTGTCTTTATTGGAGTTATACTGCTGATACAGGCAATTACAGTTGATATTAAATCTGTGCCTACTAAAAAAGATAAATGAAAGATATAAAAGTTTCCGTGATTATTCCAGCATATAATGCAGGGTTTACTATAGAGCGATGTCTGGAATCTATTTTAGGACAGGATTATCCAAATATAGAGATAATCTTAGTTGATGACTGCTCAAAAGACGATACCTTAGACAAGGCATCAAGATATGGGATTAAAATCATTTCAAACCCAATAAATTATGGAGTTGCTCTCTCAAGAAATCTTGGCGTAGAACATGCGTCTTCAGATATTATAATCTTTATGGACAGCGATATTGTCATCAAAAAAGATGGAGTATCTCGTATTGTTAAAGATATTTTAACCATCCCGTCTATATTAATAGTATGGAGCAAGTATTCTGAAGATACACAGCATCTCAATTTTGTCAGCGATTTTAAAAATATGGATATCGTTTATAGAGGGACTTTTAAAAGAGAATTCGCATCCTATGGAGGCTCTAATTTCATGGCTATAAAAAAAGATGTATTTTTATCAGCCAAAGGGTTTAAAGCAAGGTTCTTTGTAGAAGATATAGAATTCAGTTATAGAGTATCTGAAGGCAAAAAGAAGGTGTTTCTTGATAAAAACTTAGAGGTTGGTCATATTAAAAGATATACCCTTTTTACTATGCTTAAAACAGATTTTAAACGCGTGCAAGGCATGATAGATATAAAAAAACTCTACCCTAAAGATAATGCCCTATGCACAGAGGGTATAACATTGACCAGTTATATTAATATTATACTGCCATTATTTATAATAATATCTTCTGCCTTCAAGGCATGGGTCTGTTTATTGCTATTATTTGGATTTGTGATCAATAATCATGGATTTATGCGTTTTTTAGCCGTGAAAAGAGGGATTATATTTGCGCTAAAGAGCATAGGAGTATTATTTATAGAATATATAGTAATTGAATCTAGTATATTATTATCATTTTTTAAAGGCATCTGATGAACCTTAATGTGTATAAACATAGGATGTTTCTTAAAAGGATTTTAATCAAAAATGGATTTCCAATACATCTGATATGGTTTGTAACTGCAAGGTGTAATCTAAGTTGTTCACATTGTTTTTATCATGATCAGATTTCATTCACTAAACAGGAACTAACCATTGATGAGATAAAGGCGGTCATTGAATCCCTATCGCCATTACTGTCTTTAAGTCTGACTGGCGGAGAACCTTTTTTAAGAGAAGACCTCCCTGATATTGCAGAGTTGATTTATCTCAAAAGATTAACTGAAAATCTCCTGTTGTATACAAATGGTTTTAATACAAATAGTATTTTATTAAATACTGAAAAAATCTTGACAAGGTGTCCAGGTCTTAATATCTCTATAAATGTTTCAATAGATGGTTTTGAGAAAGAGCATGACCAGTATAGAAATAAGATAGGGGCATATGCTAAGACAATAACCACTATAAAGGAATTACAAAGGCTTAAAAGGAAATTCCCGAATTTTCAGGTCTTCGTAAACACCACCTTGCAAAAAGAAAATCAACATTATATAAATGAATTAAGAAGAGATATTTTTTCTAGGCTTGGTATCAATAGCGGTTTTACAATTATCAGAGGCAATCCATTAAACCCTGCCTTATTAGATGTTGAAGCTGAAATATATAAAAGTATAATAAAAACAATTCAAGCTGAGATGCAATGCAGCCATAGAATCTCGCTCATTCAAAAGATTGTTAATACGAGAATAAGGCTGGGAAATGAACTAGCTTATAATACATATATCTCTAAAAGGAGGACATACGATTGTTATGCAGGCTCTCTGATGGGTGTAATACATGAAACTGGAGACGTGCGTCCTTGCGAGATGTTAGATGATTCTCTCATGGGTAATCTCCGTGATTATGATTATAAGATAGGGAATATTTGGAAATCAATCAAGGCTGAAGAGATTAGAAAACGGATTAAAACCAAAAGGTGTTTTTGCACTTATGAATGTCAATATACCTGTAATACACTTTATAATATTAAATATTTACCTATTTTTATCAAAGATATGATATTGTAACTTACTAATAAAGTTCTTGCATAAATACGGCTGGTAAAGATAATATTAGAGGAAAGGCAGGAAACATTACAAATATAATTATTATTTGAGTAATGGCTCAAATTACCACTTGAATTAAGAAAAAACCTATTAGAAAATGCCCAGAAATAAATCTCAAAAAATTAAAGATTTTATTTTCTTTCCCTTAAGAGCAATAACGCTTTTTGAACATGACAGATGGGGATTGAGCGCTCTGTCTTCTGAAAGATTTGATTATGTTTCTAACGAAGTATGCGGATACTGTTTAGATGTAGGCTGTGGTAAATATAATCTGTTTATTGAAAAATATCTACAAGGAAAAGGCAAAGGCATAGATGTTTTTCAGTATAAAGGGTTGTCTTCAGACCATATTGTCAAAGATATTACTAAATTCCCTTTTGGAGATGCCACTTTTGATACAGTAACTTTTATCGGCAACATTAACCATGTCCCAGCCTCTAAAAGAGATATTGAGCTTCTTGAAGCCTATAGATGTTTAAAGCATGGCGGCAATATTATCGTTACAATGGGCAATCCGGTCACAGAGATATTAGTGCATAAATTAGTCTGGTTATATGATAGATTATTTGGAACTAATTACGATATGGACTCTGAAAGAGGAATGTCTGAAGGAGAGGCTTATTATCTCTTAGATTCAGAGATTATGGATAGACTTTTCAAGGCTGGATTTAAAGATATAACCAGAAAGAAATTCTTAACTCAATGGTTTCTAAATTGTTTATATGTAGGATGGAAAAAATAGTTTTATATTAAAAAATTATTTTATAAAAACGAGAAAGATGAATATATCCATTATCTATCCAAATATCTCTAAACTACTTCGTTACGGCTCTAAGATTGGAGCTTCAGGCGGGACACAACAACCGCTTGGCATAGCCTATCTTGGAGCGTATCTTAAATCAAAGGGATATAATGTCATACTAATTGACGCTGAAACACAAGGTCTGTCTAATCAACAGATTTTACAACGTTGTAATGCCTTCCATACAGATATATATTGTATCAGCGCAACTACCATAGTCTTTTATAAGGCAGTTGAACTTGCGCGATACCTAAAGGCGCAAACACCTTCCATCCCCATAATCGCAGGAGGACCTCATATAAGCTGCAGCCCTATTTCATCTATGGAATATGGCTGCTTTGATGTCTGCGTATTTGGCGAAGGCGAGATAACATTATATGAGATTGTCCATGCCTTAGAAAACGGCAGAGGTTTAAGTGATATAGACGGAATAGTTTATCGTGAAGGCGATAGGGTTATAAAAAATGCTGGTAGATTGATGATTAAAGACCTTGATACCCTGCCTTTCCCTGCTAGAGAGCTTTTGCCCCCCTTAAGCAATTACCTGCCGCCCCCAATAAACTATAAAATGGTGCCTTGCGCAACCATCCTGACATCCAGAGGCTGCCCATATAATTGCACATTTTGCGATAAAAACACATTCGGAAGTATTTACCGTATAAGGACTGCAGAAAATATTATTGAAGAGATAAAACATCTTATCCATCACCATAATATAAAAGAGATTGCCTTTGTAGACGACACATTTAATATAAACAATGAGCGTTTGAATAAATTATTTGCGCTTATGAAGTCAAATAATATAAATCTGCCTTGGACATGTATGGCTAGAATAAACACTGCTTCATACGAGCAGCTAAAGGCTATGAAACAAGCAAACTGCTGGCATATATCCTTTGGTATTGAGAGCGGCAGTCAGGATATTATAAACATAATAAAAAAAGGCATAGACTTAGACCATGCAAGAAAGGTAATTAAATGGTGCAAGGAAATAGGACTGCAAACCAAGGGGTTTTTCATGATAGGTCATCCAGGAGAAACAAAGCAGTCAATACAAGAAACAATAGACTTTGGCCTCTCCATACCTCTCACAAACATTGTGGTAACCATAAATACTCCATTTCCGGGAAGCTGGAACTATGATAACGCAAAGACTTACGGCTCAATGCCTGATATCGACTGGTCTATATATAACATGTGGACGCCAGTATTTGTTCCAAACGGATTGAGTGAGGCATATTTAAAAGAAAAACATGGTGAATTTATAAAAAGATTTTACTTTCGCATTTCAACCATATTTAATCAATTGATACAGTTCCGCAGATTTTCTGATATAAAACGTTTTAAGAGTATGTTCATATCCGCTAAGGCGTTAATCGGGATGTGAATATTATAGCGGATATTACTTTAAAAAACTACGCTAAAGTATTATATAACTAACAGAAATACTGTGGGAGAAATACCTTGTAATACCAATTTGCAATTAGTGCAGTAATATTTATATATATAAATATTTGTCGTAGGGGCAGACCTATGTGTCTGCCCTTTTTTTGAGTTCGGCGCTATTGCCTCATACAGGGCGAACACATAGGTTCGCCCCTACGTTGTTAATTTCTATGCCAATGTATCATGTTATTTTACCTTGTGAATTGCGAATTGGTATAACACTTGCAGATTTTTATGAAAAATATTTCTACAACCAAAATAGCTTGACATTAATAATTAAGAAAATTTATGATAAATTATGAAAAGAGTAAAAATGTTTGATAGGGATTAATGGTATTTATTATAAATGGATGATTTAATATTACTTAAAAAGCAATTATATCAAAAGATGTTGCTTATACGTCGATTTGAGGAAAAAATACGTCAAGTTTACTCAGATCAAGACATGAAAACCCCTGTGCATCTATGTATTGGTCAAGAGGCAATAGCAAGCGGGGTATGTATAAATCTAAAAAAGACCGATTATTTAGTTACAAATCATAGAGGACATGGTCATTGTCTTGCTAAGGGAACCTCTCCGTTATCATTATTAGCTGAATATTATGGCAGGATTACAGGATGCTGCCGCGGTAAAGGCGGCTCTATGCACCCTGTTGACCCTGAAAACGGGATACTTGGAACATCTGCGATAGTTGGAGGCGGTATTCCAATTGCCGTTGGAGCGGCTCTTGCATCAAAGATGAAAAGTGACGGGAGGCTTACTGCGGTATTTTTTGGAGACGGGGCATCTGAGGAAGGTTCTTTTCATGAAAGTCTTAATTTTGCGTCCTTAAAAAGACTTCCAATTATATTTATATGTGAAAATAATAATTATGCAACAAATTCTAATATAAAAAGCAGGCAGCCTGATGTAGATATTGTAAAAAAGGCGCAAGGATATGGAATAAACGGTATTTCTGTTGATGGAAATAATGTAATGGATGTGTATAATGCTGCAAAGGCTGCAATACAAAAGATAAAAAATAACGAAGGCCCATCTCTCATTGAGTGTAAGACATACAGATGGTTTGGTCATGTAGGACCTGATTATGATCATGACAAGGGATTGCGGGATGAAGCAGAACTAAAGGTTTGGTTAGAAAAATGTCCTCTTAAGACCTTTACCGATCACTTACTAAAAGAAAATATATTTACATCGCAGCAAATAAATGAAATGGATATAGAGATGGAAAAATCGCTTAATGAATCTGTAATTAACGCAAAGGCTCAGCCTTATCCAGAGGTTTCTGAATTATATAAAGACCTTTTTTATGAGGGAGCATTATAATGCCATGGACTAGGGTCAATATTGATGAGGCTTCAGCTAGGGATTTTTTAAATAAAGAGGGACTTCGCGGTATCTCATATAAAGAGGCAATTAGAGAGGCTCAGTATCAACTCTTAGAAAGTGATAAAGATGTCTTTCTGCTTGGCGAGGGGATAGATGATAAGGGCGGGGCCTTTGGAACTACTAAGGGATTATGTGAAATATTTGGCAGTGACAGGGTTATGGATACACCTATTGCTGAAAATGGTTTAACAGGTATTGCTATTGGCGCTAGCATTGCTGGAATGAAGCCTATTTTCATACATATGCGGATGGATTTTCTGCCAATGGCTATGGATCAAATAGTAAATCACGCAGCGAAATGGTATTATATGTCTGGCGGCAGGGTAAATGTCCCTCTTGTTATAAGAAGCATTATAGGCAGGGGATGGGGTTCGGCAGCGCAGCATTCTCAAGCCCTTCATTCTCTATTTCTATCTATTCCAGGCTTAAAAATTGTTGCTCCAAGTACTCCATATGACGCAAAGGGACTCTTAATCTCAGCGGTACGTGACGGTAATCCTGTAATGTTTGTTGAACATAGATGGATTTATGATTATATTGGATATGTCCCTGAAGAAATGTATACGGTTAAGTTTGGAAAAGGAGTTATAAGAAGAAAGGGCAGTGATGTTACCTTAGTCGCAATATCAATGATGGTTTATGAGGCTATGAAGGCAGCTAAAATACTTGAGTCTCAGGGTATAGATGTTGAGGTAATAGATCCTATAACAATAAAACCTATGGATGAAGAATTGATCTTTGATTCTATTAAAAAAACAGGCGCTCTTGTGATAGCGGATGTAGCTTGCAAGACAGGCGGTGTTGGGGCAGAGATTGCATGCAGGGCATCTGAAGAGGTCTTAGATTATCTTAAAGCTCCAATAAAACGTATTAATTTCCCTGATTTTCCAACGCCTTGCAGTCCAGTGCTTGAGGCAGCTTATTATCCAGATTATAATGATATATGTACATGTATCAAAGAATTAATTCATGACAAATAATACACTCTCTATAAGTATAATTATGCCAGCCCTCAATGAAGAGGACAATATCCATGAGGCTATAACTAATACCCTAAAGGCATTCACTGACCTTGACATTGACGGAGAGGTAATTGTAATCAATGATGGAAGCACAGACAAGACCCCTGAAATCGTATCTAAGGTCTCGGCTGAAGATAATAGAGTGAGACTAATAAATCATGACAACCCGCAAGGAATAGGGGCATCTTTCTGGGATGGGGTTGATAATGCAGTGGGAAATGCGGTATGTATGCTGCCCGGTGACAATGAAAACGATCCGCTTGAGACACTGCGATACTTTATGCTCCTTGAACACGTAGATATTGTTATACCTTTTGTATTTAATAAGGAAGTACGTTCAATTTTTCGTAATGGGCTCTCATATCTCTACCGTTTTATAATTAATACCACTTTTTTAGTCAATTTTAATTATACTAATGGAACAGTAATATATAGAAGGTCAATTTTAAGCGAACTAACACATAAAAGCAAGGGCTTTTTTTTCCAGACAGACATCTTGATTAGGACGGTTAAAAGAGGTTATTTATTTGCAGAGGTTCCATATAGACTTAAAGCCAGAAATTCTGGGACTTCAAAGGCAGTTTCATTTCCTTCATTGATTCAGGTTATTAAAGGGTATATTCGTCTTTTCAAAGAGATATATTCTGATAAGGCGGTGATTGAGAACCAATTCAGCGTGGACTCGCAAACTCAACTGAGGCGTTCACAAAGGGATAAAAAAGATGAATGAATTAATACTTGATGGACATAAGCTCTCTGCACATAAGGAAAGGGTTGACGCACTTTTAAATGGAGAAAGAGCAGCCCCTATAACAATAGACTGCGCCCTAACAAGGAGGTGCAGTTATAATTGTGTATATTGTTACGGCAAGTTACAAGAAAATGATGAGAAACGTATGACAAGGGATGTTATATATAGATTTTTAGATGATGCAGCAGAGATAGGCGTAAAGGCAATTAGTTTTGTCAGCGACGGCGAAAGCACATGCAGTCCGCATCTTTATGACGCAATTCTAAGGGGGAAAGAAAACAATCTGGATATGGCGCTTGGCACAAACGGTTATTTATTGAAAGATGAAAGACTCTCAGATATTTTGCCTAGCCTTACGTATTTAAGATTTAATATATCCGCAGCAGAACCTATTAGATATGCTCAAATTCATGGATGCGACGTTAAATGTTTTGAAAAGATTATTAATACAATCAAGGAATCTGTAAGGATAAAACGAGAGAGTGCCTTAGCTGTAACTATTGGTCTTCAATTTGTCTTGATGCCTGATTTTGCAGACCAGATTATACCGCTTTCTAAATTAGGGAGAGTTCTTGGCGTAGATTATCTGGTAATCAAGCATTGCAGCGACGATGAGAACGGGAGTCTTGGCGTAGATTACAGCAGATATGAAGATACCTTTGACCTTCTAAAAGAGGCTGAAACTTTTTCTGATAATAATTACCTTGTAAAGGCAAAATGGTCAAAGATATTAAGCAAGGGTAAACGTGATTATGAACAATGTTATGGACCTCCATTAATTATGCAGTTTTCAGGCTCAGGGCTTGTAGCCCCATGTGGGATGCTTTTTAACAATAAGTATAATAAATATCATATTGGCAATATTGCGGATACATCGTTCAAAGAACTCTGGAAGGGTAAGCGGTATTGGGAGGTACTAGACATGATTGCATCTGATAAATTTAATGCTAAGACTATGTGCGGCTCGCTTTGTCTTCAGCATAAGGTAAATGAATGTCTTTGGGATATTAAACATAATAATGCGGTATTAAAAGAACATATTGGCGCGCCAATAATGCATAAGAATTTTATTTAGATAATGAATATTTTAATTTATGGTACAGCTATATTTTTCAGCGCTTTTTTACTACATATATTAATATGGAGATTAAGACTGCCCAAAAGGCAGACGTTGGCGATATTAAAGATATTTATGTTATCTCTGCTTATTGGATTATCCTTTGGGATTGACAAGGGACTAAACCCCTTTGAGTTGATACATATTTCTATATTTGTGATATCTCTTACTCTTGCCTATATAATAACCTATTCTGGAATAGAAGCTGACAGTCCTTCTCTTGTAATGATTATCGCAATTGCTGACAAGGGCGTTGAAGGACTGCCAGTTGAAAGATTTTATGAGCTTATGTCTGACTCCCTGCTTGTTTCTCCAAGACTTGATGATATGTTGAGAGATGGATTAGCCTTTATAGATAATGATAAGTATATACTTACAAAAAAAGGCAGGTTATTTGCCCAGATATTTATAAACTTTAGGGCGTTATTAAAGATTGAGGCAATAGGCGGGTGAGAAGATAATGACATATTATTTATCTAAATGCCTTGCGGAGTTTGAAGGTGCAGCCCTCATCAACCTTGCTGAGATATTTTCACCAATAATATGTTTTATTGTAAATGTATTAATGCAAGTCGTTATGTGCAGATATAAATTATCTAAGGGTATGTTAAAGACCGAATTAACAGGTTTTTTATCAGGGCTGCTATTTCTATTTCTTAATCTAATCTTTCAATCATATATTTCTGTGTATATTTTAATCGTTAATCTAATTATCTACACTGCGTTATCATATTGTTATTTCCATTTTATAAATCTTTCAGTTACAGCAAGAAGGATTAGAATTGTTAGAGAACTCTATCAATATGAAAATGGACTTACTAAAACAGAGATTTTAAGAAAATACAATGCCAAAGATATGGTTGAAAATAGAATCAATAGAATGATAAATAGCGGGCAGATTATCACCAAAAATGATAGATTATATATTGGTAAACCGATTTTGTTATTAATTGCTAAGATTATGGTTCTATTAAAAATAATAATTATTGGGAGAAAAAGTATAAATGGAACAAACAAACAATTTTAAATACTTAAGCTAAAATACTATGATACACAGGCAAGAATTGGCTTGTAGAGTTCTTCTAAAATATCTTTTTTGAAAAAATATACTGACAAAAACTTATCTAATATGTGTTATACTTGTATTACTGACGATAAAATTTGGTAAGTTATTATTTAATATTCTGATTCAAAGAAATACATCTATAAGGAGAAGTAATTTTATTTATATTACTATGATTTTAACAAAATAAAGGATTATGAACTTAAAAACTACTTCAAAAATACTTTGGAATATAAATAGAAATATCTTTTTCCCAAGAGTAGAAAGACTAATACTGCACGTTACACGTCGTTGTCCCCTTAATTGTTCTCATTGCTTTGTTAATAAAAACAATGAAAAACATCAAGAGATAACACTTTCACAGATAAAGAAAATTGCAGGTAATCTAAATCCTTTAATGTGGCTTGATATTGGTGGTGGAGAACCTTTTTTAAGAGACGATCTATATGAAATATGCAGCCAGTTTTCAGCAGTTCAAATTGGAATACCAACAAGCGGATGGTTTATAGATAAAACGATAAATATATCAAGAAGACTGTTTCAAACTTTTGGTGAAGGGGTTTTGATAAATGTTTCAATAGATGGTTTTAAAGAGACACATGATAAAATCAGAACAAATGGAAGTTATGAAAGAGCAATAGAGACTTTAAAGGGGCTTCTTGGCATAACAGGACTTAGAGTGGCAATAATATCTACTCTTTCACAAACAAATATTGATGAATTACCTGAATTTATTAAGTACATGAAACAATATAATGTCTTTTCTCATAATGTAAATATTATGAGAGGAAAACCATCAGATGAGAATATGATATTGCCGGATGTTGAAAAATTACGACAATTTTCAAAACAACTCTTTACTATTATAGATAGTGATAATTATAAGTGGAAAGGATTGTCAGGAGCCGCTATGTCAAAATTTAATATTAGATATGTGAAAAAAAAATGGGACATTGCCCTTGATATACTTGAGCAAAAAAGACAGGTAATCCCATGTCTTGCAGGAATTTCGCATATTGTGGTTCATTCAAACGGCGATGTTTCACCTTGTGAACTGCTCCCTTCAGTTGGAAATATTAATAATGATTCATTTAAGTCAATAATAAATAGTGATGATATAAATAAAGCAGTGAAATCTATTAAGAACAAGGAATGTTTCTGTACTCATGAATGCAATATGTTGGATAATGTGTTATTAAATCTCAATACATTTTGTAAGGTAATAGTGTTATAATGGATGTGTCAATAATAATCCCTATCTATAATTCCAGAGATACACTTAAAACTCTTATAGATAGTATTTTGGCTTTAGAGCCTCAGCCCCATGAAATAATTTTGATAGATGATAATTCTACTGACGCGCCAGAGACGGTGTTATCTTTATATAAAGACATAAAATATATTAAAATTCCTTCAAACCAAGGGCCGTCATATGCAAGAAATTTAGGTTCTAAAAATGCAAGTGGGCAGTTGCTTCTTTTTATAGATGCTGATTGTGTGATTCTTACGAGTGATTGTATTAAAAGACATAAAGAGACACATCAGTCCCATGAAAACATTATACTTGGAGGGGCAGTTCAAGGAATGCGTAATGGGATTATTGGGAGAGGGATAAGTCTATTTAATTGGGCGGATAATATACCAAATGAAAGTGGGATTATGTCCGCATCCAGAATTCCATCTGCTCATTTCAGTATTCTAAAAAAGAATTATGATATTATTGGAGGTTTTGATGAGACCTTAAGGGCTGGTGAAGATACTTTTTTTTATTATAACGCAATTAATAATGGAATGACTCCTTTGAAGAGAGGAGATATAGTTGTTGGGCATTTTGATATTACAAATCTTCTCCTTTCATGGAAAAAATTTATTGGTTATGGTATGCAAAGAATAATTATGAAAAGAAAGGGGATTTGGGGCAATAAGGGATTTTTAATCTCCGAAAATATTTTAGTTTCTTTCTTATTGGCTCCATTTATTGCGTTAGGCTTAACGTTTGAGCGAGTTTTATCATGGATACCTCATTATAAGCGGGTTTTATTCTATTTACCTTTATTATATTTTTTCAGCCTTGCTTTTTCTTTAGGTTTGACAGTTTTTTTGTTTAAAGAACTATTTGTTAAGAAAAATCATTGAGAATAAAATAATTTATTATTAGGAGAAAAAGTACAGGTAAAACAAACAAAAAAGATCAATTTTCAACACTTAAGGTAAAATAATAGAATACACAGGCAAGAATATGCCTTGTAGATTTCTTATAAAATATCTTTTTTTTAAAATAATACTGACAAAAATTTATTTAACATGTGTTACACTTAGTCTACAAATGAAAAATAACAGTATTTAGGAAATTTTAGTAACCATTTTGGAGGATTAATCCTTTTATGATACTTATAAATTCATCTTCAAAGAATGCGCTTAAGATATTTCAGCCATTTATACCTATTTTTATACCAGTTGGTATAGGCTGTCTATCTTCAGCCCTTGAAAACGAGGGTATAGATGCCAAGATAATAGATGAACAGACAGAGATGGATGTCTTAGGAAAGATTAATTTTTATGTAAAAGAAATGAATCCTCCTTATATATTTGGATTTAGTGTCTTGACAGCTTCTTATAAGAATGCTATTAATTTATCTGAAACCCTAAAAAAAATATATCCTGATTGTATCATATGTTTTGGAGGCCCGCATCCATCGGCAATACCTGAAGAGGTCTTGAAAAATAAATATGTGGATGTAGTTATTAGGGGTGAGGGAGAAAATATCCTGCCTGAATTTTATAGACGGATTAAGGCAGGTCAAGATTATTATGATATTGACGGTATTTCATATAAACAAGATGACAAGATAATTCACAATAATCCCTCATTTAAAGTGATTGATATTGACTCTATTCCTGCATTTCCATATCATAAATTTGAAAGCAAGAAATATGATTTGGGTTTTGTCATAAGCTCAAGAGGATGTCCTTATAAGTGTATATTTTGCAGTAATCGTGTAACAACTGGTCAAAAATATCGTTACAGAAAGGCATCGGCAATAATTGAAGACCTCAATTTGTTATATAATAAATATAATCAAAAATTCATATTATTTCTTGATGATAATCTTTTGGTTAATAAAAATAGGATATATGAATTAATCAATGAGATAAAAAAAGAAGGGTTAGACAAAAAAATGACCTTTAATTTTCAGGCAAGGGGAGATAATGTTTCATTAGAATTATTAACAGATATGTTTGAAGCTGGTTTTCGGAGCGTATTTTTTGGCATGGAAACCGCATCAGAAGAAATCATGAAGATAATTAATAAAGGCGAAACAGTTGAGCAGTGTAAAAAGGCTGCAATAATGGCAAAAGATATTGGATTTCATGTCAGCGCAACATTTATTTTTGGTCTGCCAGGTGATACACACCAAGATAGAATGGACAGCGTTATATTAAGCAATAAATTGAAACTTGACATGGTTAGATTTAATAATGCCACCCCATACCCAGGCACAGCCCTCTATGAGCTTGCTAAAAAAGAAAACCGTTTAAATATTGTTGGGGACTATGATAATTTTCTATCCGTATCAACCTTTATAGAGAATCCCTTTAAACCTATACCATTTTCTTATGTTCCACAAGGCAATTTAGAGGAAGATATACGTAATGATATATTATTTAGTTATCTGATATTTTATCTCAATTATGATAGATTAAAAAGCATATTTGCAAACCCTGACAAGGGGGTTGGCTGGTTTAACGCTGGAGAAAAAATATTAGAACTAATAAAGAAACTCCCTTCAATATTTATTCTTGCAATATTGCTGACTATAAAATTTGGTAAGCTATTGTTTAATATAGTGTTTCAAAGGAATACATCAATTAGCAGGATTGAATTTTTCCGAATACTAACAAAAAGATATGGGAAATAATAATAGGACTGTTTTATTTCTATGGATAGGTGTTGTTAAAAAACTATGACTGCTACATAAAATCTTACAAAAGTTTTTTAATTACAATATCTTTGAATATTTAACTATAGATTCTCATTAAAGGTATTTATTGAGGTAACAAATATATTAAGAGGTAAATAATGAAACAAACCAATAAGTCTATATTTTTTTTAATAATCCTTGCATTCGCCGCTTGGGGCAGATTGTTTTATCTTCAAGGACTATTGTGGGACGATTGGTACTTTATTTGGAAATACTTTTCCTCAGAGTCTTATAGTCAATTTATTTTTCCTTATCAAAGCCTTGGTCATTCTTTTGATGGAATAATCTTCTATCAATTTTGTAATCTTTTTAAGTATTTTAAAGGTGACACGACTAGTATATTAAATATTATCAGATTTTTCCTCTTTACATTAAATGGGATACTGATATTTTTTATTTTTAAAAAACTTATGCGTAATAAAACTATGCTTCCTGAAATCATTGGGGCAATATATATGGTCTCGCCATTAGTCAATAAGATTGAGATAGATATGATATATAGAACCATCTATTTATCTGCCTTTTTGCTGTCTGTATTGTTAACTATAATAATCCTTAATAAAAGAAGGATTAATTGGCTGTATTATATTGTATCAATTATTTTATCAGCCTTTGCGATAACTGCGTTTGAGTCTTTTATATTTGTTGAGATATTTAGACCTGTCGTAATTTATTATATAATTTCTAAGGATACAAAAATATCGCTAAAACCTGTTATATTACATTGGCTTCCTTATATATTCATAGGCGCTTGTATCTTGCTCTATACTATGTTCATTCCTCGATTTGGCGCATTTGCAGATACGTACCATCCAAGCGGGATATTCTCCATACCAGGGCTTTTGCAGATTATTAAAGGGTATACAGTGTCTCTTTATTATTTATTTATCAATGTATATAAACATAATGTAAGTCTCGCAGCGCTAAACGGAGATATATGGACGTTTTTAATGTCGTTTCTTGCCGTATGGATTACAGTAAAAATATTTTTTAATATACATGAAAAAGAGAAGGCTCAGGATGTCATCTTATGGGAAACTAAAGGGATGATGATATTTGGGCTGTTATGGATACTTGCTTCAATCTTTCCATATGCTGCTACACGGGGCTATATTCAGAATTCAACGCTCAGTGGATATGCCTTGCAAGCGAATGTAGGGATCGCTGTTTTTATTCCTGCATCTATTTTTTATCTATATTATAAAAATATTATTACCAAAAGATTAGGACAAGTGATTATCTCTATTATTGTGTTATTAGGAGTCGGAATTTGTAATACAGTGGTTAAGATCAATGATAATGATTGGCAGCAGCAGAGGTCATTCTGGTGGCAATTTATGTGGAGAGTTCCAGATATGAAGGAAGGGACTTATCTCATAATAGATTTGGATAGAGAGGAAAAATTTATATGTGATGAATGGGCTCCGTGTGAACTAATGGGTCCCCTAAGAGTTTTATATGCCACTTCAAAAGGCGAAAACGGGTTTGCTGGAACTTCTTACGCCTTTGGTGATATTGCGGATACTGATAGAATTCAAACCTTTATTAAAAATAGATACTCAAATACTGTAACTGTCCCTAATAATTATGTTGCCTCATTTAATTATCATCCCAAAAATTATGTTGTAGCCTCATATATTGATGAAGTTCTTTCCTTAAATGGAGATATTAAGTTTCCAGATATTGAAAGACAAGAAAATATACATCCATTTAGTTCAAAAGGCGATAGCTTTGGAGAGGCTGTAAGACGACCAAATATTGGACCATTTATTGCTAATGCCAATGCTGACGGGATACTGATGGATACTAAAAAGTCATTTCCTTTTAGATGGGTAATGGGCGACGAACCTAAAAATTTACAGATAAATATTATATCACTTAAAATGAATAAACTACTTGATAGGCATATCTTTATAAGAGACTGGCGATATTATTATCAGAATGCAGAAGTATTATTAATGAAAAAAGATTATAGTAGTATAGTAAAACTCTATGATGACGCTTGCGTAAATGGATTAGACAGTTGGCTGCCACATCTGCCGGAAATGCTGGTTCCATTTATTGAGTCCCTTTATATTACCCAAGATTATAGTAGAGGAAGCGCGCTTTTATGGAAATGGGCATTATATTCTAATGGCAGTCTTTCTGAGGCTATTGAGATGAAAAATAAGATATTAACGCTTGGGGAATATCGTGACAGCGCAAATAGATTAAATAATGATATCAAGGAAGTCTTCCATAACTAATTATGACATTTAATAGAGATAGACTAAAGATACAACCCTTAAATGAACGCATCCATGATATTGATATAAATATCATAAGCGCTCTTAAAGAAATTGAGCCCATTGATGATTCATTAAAAGAGGTCGCAAAGAGGATTATTTCTGCGAAGAATTGTGGGAGCGCAATTATTTTTATGATGGGCGGACATGTAATTCGCTCAGGGACTCAGAGATATATTATAGATCTGATGGAGAGGTCTTATATCACCTGTCTATCTATGAATGGTTCATGTATAATCCATGATTTTGAACTTGCTTTGTGCGGAGCTACCACAGAAAGCGTTGCGCGTTATATTAAAGACGGACAATTTGGTCTTTGGCAGGAGACTGGCCGTATTAACGATATATTAAATAATGCCTGTGTTAATAAAGAAATTGGTATTGGGCAGGCAATTGGGAAGGCAATACTGAATGGTTCATATCCCTATAAAGATATAAGCATACTTTCAGAGGCATATAGATTAAAAATACCTGCAACTGTACATATTGGTATAGGTTATGATATTATTCATATGCATCCAAACTTTGATGGCGCTATTACTGGAGGCGCTTCATATGTAGATTTTTTGAGATTTACATATGAGGTATCAAGACTTCAAAACGGAGTAGTCATGAATTTTGGTTCCTCTGTAATGGCTCCTGAGGTGTATTTAAAGGCATTGTCTATGGCAAGAAATGTGGCTTTCCAAGATGGAAAAAGGATTAATAAGATTACGACCCTTGTATGCGACCTTCATGACCTGCCAATAGACTATAATAAAGTTGAACCGTCAAAATGCGGGGCTGCTTATTATTTTAGACCGCATAAGACAATGCTGATTAGGACGGTCAATGACGGAGGAGAGAGTTTTTACGTTAAGGGGCTGCATGCTCAAACTATCCCTGCCCTCTGGACAGCTATTAATCAATATGAAAAAAATCAGAAAAAAGATTTATAATATAGTTCATCTTGCCTTAGAACTAGCCAGATTAAGGTCTAAGGGCAAGATAATAGTATTATGTCATGGATGTTTTGATCTAATGCACCCAGGTCATATCTTATATTTTCAAGCGGCAAAGAAAATGGGTGATATATTGGTTGTAACTCTAACTGAGGATAAATACGTTGATAAAGGCAGCGGCAGACCTGTATATAATCAAGACCTTAGGGCAATGTCTATTGCAGCCCTTGAGTGTGTTGATTTTGTGGCAATAAATCAATGGCAGACTGCTGTAGAAACTCTTAGACTGCTTTTACCAAATAAATATGTCAAGGGACAGGAGTTTGAGAATCTGGAAGATAAAACTGGCAAGATACAAAAAGAATATGAGGTATTAAAAGAAATAGGGGCAGAGATGTGTTTTACACATGAGATAGTTTTCTCATCAACACAACTTCTTAATAGGTATTTTTTGAAAGATTCATAGGGGCAGACCAGTGTCTCGCCTGATACGAGGGCAAAGGCTTGCCCATATAAATGAGGTATTTTTTGAAATATGGTTATAGATAAGATATTATTAATAGATGAGTTGGCAACTTTGGCATCAGACCTGAAAAAGGCTGGTAAGGTGATAGTGCAGAGCCATGGCGTATTTGACCTAATTCACCCTGGAGTGATAAAACACCTGTCTTCAGCAAAACAAAAGGGTGATATATTAATAGTTACAGTTATTAAGGATAAGGATGTAAGAAGAGGCCCCGGCAGACCTATATTTCCAGATAATCTTAGGGCAGAAAATGTGGCGTCTTTAGAGATGGTAGATTATGTCTGTATGGTTGATGATGAAATACCGTTTGATTGTGTCAAGAGGATTAACCCTGATATATTTGCAAAGGGACAGTCTCAAAAGGAACGCGATAAAAATATACATGAAGAGATATTTAAGGTAGAACGTGAATTATTTTTTGGGAAAACTACTTTATTTGAGACAGAGGGTTTTTCATTTAGTTCTTCACAGATAATTAATAATTTATTAGACATCTATTCTGATGAAACGAAGTTGTTCCTTAAACGATTCAAAGAACGATACAGTTTTACAGATGTTTGTGATGCGCTTAATCAGTTAAGCAGGTTTAATATTTTATTGATAGGCGATGGAATTATTGATGAATACCATTATTGCACCCCAATGGGCAAGTCTGTTAAGGCGCATCTTGTTGTAAATAAATATCTTACTCATGAGGTATTTGCGGGCGGCGCATTTGCCATTGCCAATCATCTATCAGGTTTGTGCAAAGATGTTAATATTGTTACTCTTATCTCTGACCAAAATTCTTATGAGCCATTTGTAAGGAATAATCTTAGACCAAATGTAACGCCACAATTTTTCTATAGAAACGATGGACCAACCATTGTCAAAAAAAGATATTTAACTCAATATCTGAATCAAAAACTATTTGAAATAAACTACATAAATAATGAGAACATTAATGAAGAACTTGAGGCGTCTATTTGCAAATATTTAAAGGAAGTTCTGCCAAGTTACGATATGGTATTAGTATCGGATTTTGGACATGGGTTTATTACCGATAAGATTATACATGTAATAGAAGAGCATTCAAGACAGTATGCGGTTAATACCCAGATGAACGCAGCAAACGAGGGGTATAATATTATTACTAAATATAAGAATCCTCACTTTGTATGTCTTGATGAGCCTGAAATAAGATGGGCAGCTCAAGACAAATATTCACCAATTGAGATAGTTGCAGAAAAGATAAAGGATAAAATATTTGCGGCAAATCTTATTGTAACTCTTGGCAGGAAGGGTTCATTTGGTCTTGATAAGGATAAAAACACTAATAGAACCCCGATTTTTTCATCAAAGGTAGTGGATACAGTAGGCGCTGGCGATGCCTTTTTTTCATTTACAGCCCCATGTTTTTTTGCTGGACTGCCTCTTGATTTAGTCTCATTTATTGGAAATGCAGTCGGGGCGCTAGCTGTGGCTATTATTGGAAACAAAAAACCTGTTGAAAAACACGAACTTCTTGAATTTATATATGGACTATTAAAATGACAGATAAATATAGAATAGATGACCACAAGCTGATGTTTCATCCGGGCAGGATTGATAATTGGATAAATGGAAGGATGATTTATCCAATATACATGGAATTAAGTCCATCTGGAGCGTGTAATCATCGCTGCACTTTTTGCGGTCTTGATTTTATGGGATATAAAAAGAGGATTCTTGATACAGAAATTCTTAAGACAAGACTTATTGAAATGGGCGCTCTAGGAGTTAAGAGTATAATGTACGGAGGCGAGGGCGAGCCTTTTTTACATCAACATATGTCTGAAATAATAACTTATACTAAGACCTCATCCATTGATGTTGCAGTAACTACCAATGGGGTATTGATGAGCGAGGAGATTGTTCATAAAACATTATCAAATATTGAATGGATAAAATTCAGCGTTAATGCAGGGTCTAAAGAAACCTATTCTAATATCCATCGCGGAAAGCCAGGTGATTTTGATAAGGCGATTAATAATATTGCTTATGCTGTAAGCTATAGAAATCTTAATAATCTCACATGCGCCATAGGTATTCAGATGCTTTTGCTGCCTGAAAACGAGGGTGAGGTATTAAATCTTGCTAATATAGCAAGGGATATTGGCGTTAATTATCTGGTAATAAAACCTTATTCCCAGCATACCGCAAGTATTACTCATAAATATAGCGGCATATCATATGAAAGATATCTATACCTTGCAGAGCAGCTTGTCTCGCTTAATACCGATAAATTCAATGTCATATTCAGGACAGAGACTATGAAGATATGGGACAAAGGGGTCTCAGACCCTATCAAAAAGGATCGGCGCTATGACAAATGCCTTTCAAATCCATTTTGGTCTTATATTGACTCAGGCGGTAATGTATGGGGATGCAGTGTATATCTTGGGGATGAGAGGTTTAATTATGGGAATATTTATGAAAATACATTCAAAGAGATATGGGAAGGGTCAAAAAGAAGAGAATCTCTTAGATTTGTTGAGACACAGCTTGACGTAAAGGACTGCAGGGTTAATTGCAGAATGGACAAGATAAATTCCTTTCTCTGGGAATTAAAAAATCCTCCTGATCATATTAATTTTATATAATATGGGAAGCATTGCGTACCTGGCACTATAAAAAAGGGTAACCACAAGGGTTACCCCTACAATAAAGATAGAAAAAATAAAATAAAAGGTGAAAAATGAGAAAATTCATAGAAATCTACTATAAGGATATCTTTAAAAGCCTTGATAACGTCAAAGCTTCAGATAAAAATGGACAAAGCCTTGATTTCTATAACGCTATAGAACAATGCTGCGGCTTGATACTTAAACAAACTGCCAATAGCGGGAAGATTATGTTTATAGGTAACGGGGCAAGCGCAGCAATTGCGGGTCATATGGCTGCTGATTTCCTAAAAAATGGGGAGATGCCTGCTATGGCATTTAATGAGGCATCCCTTCTTACCTGTCTCAGTAATGATCTTGGCTATATTCACGTATTTGAAAAACCGATTGAGATGTTTGGCAGTGATAGTGATATCTTAGTTGCCATAAGCAGTTCTGGACGTTCTGAAAATATACTTAGGGGCGTTAATGCTGCCAGAATCAAAGGTTGTCATATTATTACACTCTCTGGGTTTGATCAATCTAATCCGCTTTTTAAACTTGGCGATTATAATTTTCATGTCCCTATTCATAGTTATGGGGCTGTTGAAGTAGTCCATCATTCAATCTGTCACTGTATTATAGATGTGATTATGAAATCAAGGTCTTAAGATGAAGATGGATACAGTTTTGGTAACAGGGTGCGCTGGTTTTATTGCTTATAAGACTTGCAGCATCTTGCTTGCTCAAGGCACAAAGGTCATTGGTATTGATAATATGAATGACTATTATGACGTTAAGGTCAAACACTACAGACTTGCGCAATTAAAGGAAATTAAGGGTTTTACCTTTATATTTGGAGATATTGGGGACTACAAAGGCGTTGAACAAGTCTTTGCCTCAAATAAAATAGATGCGGTTATTAATCTTGCTGCAAGGGCAGGTGTCAGGGCATCGGTAGCAGACCCATGGATTTATTTAGAGACTAATACAAAAGGCACATTAAATCTGCTTGAGTGTTGTAAAAAATATAATGTTAAAAAATTTGTCCTTTCCTCAACCTCATCTCTCTACGCATTTAATAAGATGCCATTTGTAGAGACCGCAAATACAGACGCAACCCTTGCCCCTTATGCTGCTACAAAAAAGGCAGCAGAGGCATTTTGTTATACATATCACTATCTATCTGGGATTGACGTCAGCATTCCAAGATATTTTACAGTTTATGGGCCTGCCGGCAGACCTGATATGAGTATCTTTAAATTTATAAAAAATATTGACCGCAACATCCCAATCCCTGTATTTGGCGATGGATTACAGACAAGAGATTTTACATATATTGACGATATTGCAAATGGCACTGTCTTAGGTCTACGCAATTGCGGTTATGAGATTTTTAATCTTGGCAATGATAATTGCACTGTATTAATGGATGTCATCAATATGATAGAAGATATCCTTGGGAAAAAGGCGGTTATTGACTGGCAGCCCCTTCATCCTGCAGACGTCACTGCTACTTGGGCTGATATTTCAAAGGCTAAGCGATTATTCGGCTGGCAGCCTGCCGTTAAGATTGAAGAAGGACTCAGAAAAACCATTGATTGGTATCAAGAAAATAAGGAATTCGTTATGGGACTTAGGGATTCTGAATGAAGGCATCTACAAGGGCTCTGCCCTTGACCCGCAAAGGGTCTAAGACCCCTTGACCCCATTAATTATAATGAAAAAAATAGTCTTAATGATTGTACTATTTATTAGCCTTGCAGGTTGTAACAATAATAATTCAACAAATACACAAACTGCTGTTACAACTAAAAACAACGCTTCCCCTGCTTATGGCGATACCCTTGTACAAGGCATAATTGGCGAACCTAGTAATCTTATACCTATGCTTGCAAGCGACAGTGCCTCGCATGATGTCTCTGGGCTTATATACAATGGACTTGTAAAATACGATCCAAATCTAACAATTATAGGCGACCTTGCTCAAAGCTGGGATATCTCAAAAGATGGATTGACTATTGTCTTTCATCTGAAAAAAGGCGTGCATTGGACAGATGGCGTGGAGTTTACGGCTGAAGATGTGATGTTTGGGTATCAAACCATTATATCTCCCAAGATTCCAACGCCTTATAAAGAGGATTTCCTTCAAGTAAAACATGCAGAGGTGATTGATGCCTATACCTTTAAGGTAATATATGATAAACCATTTGCCCCTGCATTAATCAGTTGGGGCAATATGCCTATACTCCCTAAGCATCTGCTTGCAGGCGTTGATGTTATTAAGAGTCCTCTAACCAGAAATCCAATAGGTATGGGACCTTATATACTTGAAAAATGGACAAATGGAGAAAATCTAAAACTCCGCTCTAATCATGAATATTTTGAAGGCAGACCTTATATTGATAATATTATGTATAAGATAATCCCAGATTCAGCAACCATGTTTCTTGAACTATCAACAGGCGGGGTAGATTTAATGGATTTAACCCCAATTCAATATAGCAGGCAGACAAACACGCCATATTTCAAAAATAACTTTCAGAAATTTCGTTATCCTGTATTTGCATATACTTATATGGGATTTAATCTTCAGCATCCATTCTTTAAAGACATAAGAGTAAGGCAGGCAATTGCCCATGCCATTGATAAACAAGAAATTATTGACGTAGTGTTGTTTGGCTATGGAAGCGCTGCAACTGGCCCTTATGTGCCAAATACTTGGCCTTATGCCAAAGATGCAATAGTTTATGACTTTGACCCGCATAAGGCATTACAGCTTTTAGGAGAGGCAGGCTGGCATATGAATAACGATGACGGCATTCTTTATAAAGATGGAAGGCCGTTTGAGTTTACGATATTAACCAATATGGGAAATAGCCTAAGGATACGCACTGCTTCAATTATTCAATATAGACTGAAAAAGATTGGCATAAATGTCAAGATTCGGGCAGTTGAATGGAGCACATTTCTTAGTGAATTTATACATAAAAAGAGATTTACTGCAGTTATTCTTGGATGGTCAATAGGGCTTGATCCAGATCAATACGATATTTGGCATTCAAGCAAGACTGGGCCTGGACAGCTCAATTTTGTCAGTTATGCAAATCCCCAAGTAGATAAATTACTTGAAACAGGGAGAAGAACCTTTGATTTAAATCAACGGAAAAAGGCATATCAGGACTTACATAGAATCCTTGCGCAAGACCTGCCATATATATTTTTATATGTGCCAGACGCCCTTCCAATAGTCCAAAGTAGATTTCAAGGGATAAAACCAGCTCCTATTGGAATAAGCTATAATATTATTAAATGGAATGTCCCTGAAAGACTTCAGAGAATCAAGATTTTAGAGTGAGATTGTAAATTCGACTTTTTATGGCAGAATAATTAAATATTCTAAAAGTCATCATTGTTTCCCAGGCGAACTGCTTATATCCATATCTAATTCAGCAATGCCCTCGTCATTTAAACCAATTTCCTCAACAGGCGCCTCTTCGGCAATCGTTGCCTCTTCTAAATCATCACTCTTGGCTTCCCCGCCTCCTCCAAGTTTATTCTTAAGGTCTGTATTTTTCTTTTCAAGTATGCTTATATACATCTTTAGGTCTTTGCTCTCTTGAATGGCTTCATTTTTTTCTGTATCTTTGGCATCTATTGAATCAATGATCTCATTAAATTTTTGATACATGCTTTCAAATAATTTCAGGTCATCTCCCTTTCCTTCTTTAATTCCAATAATTGCAGAATCCAAAAAGGCTAGACGATTGTCATATTTATCCATCAAAGGTTTTAACTCGCCTTGAAGGGTGGTGTCAAGCTTTGCCTTTTCATCATTCAGTGAGCTTATTTCACTGTTTACATATTTCTCAAGGTCTTTTTTATTGCCTCCGCCTCCGCCTCCGCCTCCTTTTCTAACTTTATATATTAGATAGAGAGTGATTACGAAAAACAGCGCAAGGGCTTCAACAAGCGTCATAAATAATTGAGTATCTATTGATATCATTTTTTTAGTTTTTTTAGATTAATCCTCTTTAATAGTTTTCCAAATCTTCCTGAAATGGCGCTCTTTATAACCCTTGTCTTCTTGAGCAAAAGAAAAACTCCGACAATTGATATTAGTATAGCATTTATTTTAAGTAAAGAGTTTAAGGCGTTTTTTAATGTCAACCCCTTTATATTGTCTCCAAAGATTGAGGCTGCCTTGAGATTGGCAAGTAACCCTGTCTTGCTTTCTTCCTTAGGTTTTAGAGCCTTTTCGATATCTTGTTTTAGAGGCTGTGACTGTTCTTTTTCAATATTTGGGATTTCAGTTTCTGGTTTAGCCTCGTGAGGTGAATCAGTTAATGGCATCACATCATTTGGCTTATTTGCAATATAGGTAAAATTCTGTGAACGCTCAAATGTGCTTGAGGCAGCCTTTACCTTGAGGGTATATTGACCTGGCGTTGACGCTTTAATCACCCCTGCATATCTGCCGTCGTTTTTTATCTTATCAGGCGCATCTCCATTATCAAAAAGCGCAATGTGGTCAATATGTTCATCAGGATTAGTCAGTTCAATAGACATAGTTATCTTGCTTAGAATCTCAGGGGTTGTTATTACCTCTTTGTCTTTTAACAGCCATGAATTTACAATAATCTCCTCATTTATCTTAACATATTGACTATTAAAATCTGTTTGAAGTTTTAGATTGGTTACAATATATGCCTTATTCCCCTTTTCTGTGCTGAATTTAATACTCCATCTCCCTGCCTCAGGAGCAGTTAATGTAATCATATCAAATTTGTCTGATGGAGACCATTTTATAGATTCTGGCATCGCCTTTGCCGTATACATCTTTTTAGTTGGCGATAACAGAGTAATTGTAGTCTGCGGGGATGACTTATTGGCAATTATAGTCACCTCTTCAATGGATTTATCCACAAGAAATGAATTATCCTGCATTGGCAGCATATCTGGAGCCTTTAGATTCTCAAATATTGAGGTAAAACGCATATGCAGATTATCGCTTGTCAGGTCTACATAAAAAAGCCCGTTTGCAGCATTTGCAATATATTCAAGCAGTTCTTTATCTGATTCCTCAGAAAATGCCATTGTATAGATCAAAATCCCTCTGTCTTTATATTTCTTTAATAGATTTGTCTTTAAAGCCTCAGTCAATTCCGCATCTTTAGCTGCATCGCTTGTATCCATCTTGCCGTCTGACATCAGGATTACTATAGGCTGACTCTTAGGTCTGATATTTTTATCCAATATCTCATACCCAGTATCTAAGGCATCATAGATGTTTGTCCACAGTCCTGTTGACGGCACCTTGTTTATAGCATTTATTAATTGACTCAAATTCCCTGCGCCCTTGACCAAAGTTAAGGGAATTAATGTCTCTGACTTTGTGCTGAAACTAACAATAGAAACCCTGTCTCCTGCCCCAAGCAAAGATACAAATAACCTTGCAGCAGGCAGCCGCAGATTCAATGGGTCTGTTTTTTTCATACTCCCTGAAGAATCAAGGAGCAATACAACATCTACAGAGTCCTTCTTATTATCACTTTTAATGCTTTGAATGGTTTTGGGTTCAGCCCCAACGCCATATTGCGAAGTGAAAACCAATATGAAAGTGAAAAGTGAAAAGTGAAAAGTGAAAAGTAGAAAGCAATTTAATAAAAATCTTGCCTTATCAGTTTTTAACTTTTCACTTTTCACTTTTAGTTTTTCACTAGTTTTTTTCATCCTTGACCCTCTTTACTTTTCTAATAATAATGATATATCGCCTGCTCTAAGTGAAAAGTCATAAATGTACTTCAAAAGCGCTATCCTATTATGTCTTATTTCTTCGTTTTTGTCCATTACCAATACTGCATCAAAAAACTTATTAATATATGGAATCAGTTCTTTCAGACAATTAACTGCGCCTTTAAAGTCGCCAGTCTCCGTAAACTCTGTAAATTTCGGCTCTACCCCAATAACTTTCTCGTAAAGATTTCTTTCATCGTCTTCCACTAAATAACTGCCATCTACAATTCCGCTGAATCCCTTTGGAATTATATTACGAACCCTTTTTATTGCCAAAAGAAATTCATTATAATCACTGTCTTTCCTTATGTCTCTAAATGTATCAAGACGTCTATAGATAAATGACATCGGAAGATTCATAAAATTATGCAGGCTTGCGTCTATTTTATCATGAGTATAACCTTCAGCCGAAAAGATCGCCTCAAGCCTCTGTTGAAAAAAGAATTCTATCATTTTATAGATATCAGCAACATTAGAGTTAGGCAGCTTTATATGCAATAGATTAAGCGGAGACTCAAAAAGGTTTGTAAGATTAATCAGAAAATCATTTTGGCGTAGGGGCAGGTCTTTTGCCTGCCCAGATTTAGATTGATAGGCAAACCCTGCTTTAAGTATAGCAATAATCCCAACCGCCTGTCTCCTTAGAGCAAACGGGTCCTTTGAGCCAGTTGGTATGAGACCTATACTAAAAAATGAGGCGATGTTATCAAGTTTATCCGCAAGGCTTAATATTATGCCAATCTTTGTCTTTGGCAGAATGTCTTCACCTGGCTTTGGCAGATATTGCTCAATCAGAGCCTGAGTTATTGTTTCGTCTTCCCCGTCTAATTGAGCATATCGGCTGCCCATTATCCCTTGCAGCTCTGGAAATTCCTTAACTACACCAGTTGAGAGGTCTGCCTTAGAGAGGTTTACTGCCCGATTTAATTGACTATAATTCGGGTTTGGGGCTATTGCCCCAAATAAGGCTTTTGAGAGATATCCGCATATGACTTGAAGCCTTTGAACCTTGTCATAAACACTTCCAAGACCTTCTTGAAATGTAATTGATTTCAGGGCGTCAATCTTATCAATCAATGGGGTAATAGAATCTTGCTCAAAATAAAACCTTGCGTCTTCAAACCTTGCGCCTAAGACCTTTTCAGCGCCGCCTTTAACGTTTTGGGCATTTTCCTTGAGTGTATTTGAGATAACTATACATTTATTTATAAGAGTCCCATCAGCGCTGCAAAGGGCAAAGTATTTCTGATGGCCGCGCATCACGCTTATCAATAATTCCTTTGGCAGACTGAGAAAATCCACTGAAAATTCCGCAGTTAGCGCATTTGGATATTCCAAAATATATGTTACAGTTGTAAGAAGTCCTTCATCCTTAACAACCTCTGCCTTTAACTGCCCTTCAATCTGTGAAATCTGTTCTTGTATCATAGCCTTTCTAGCATCAGGCTCAATTATAACGCAGGCATTTTTTAAGGCAGTAATGTAGTCATCAATGGAGGTAATCTCAATTGCGTGATTTGCAAGAAATCTGTGACCAAAGGTGAAGTTATTAGATTTCACCCCGCCAAATTCTACATTAAATGGAATATTATCGCATAGGGCAAGTATCCATCTGACAGGTCGGGCAAATCTGACGTTATAATTGCCCCAGCGCATGGTCTTAGGGAATTGCAGAGATGAGATTATCTTATTAAATATATCTGGGATAATATCTTTAGAAGGTCTTCCTTTTTCATTAATAACTGCCGCAATGTATTCGCCTAGTTGGCCTGGAGATTTTTCTTTTTTTAATACGACAATTTCTTCTATCTTAATATTTTTAGAATTGGCAAAACTAATAGCTGCCTTAGTTGGGACTCCGTTATTATCAAAAGCGGCATTTTTAGGGGGGCCGAAATGAGTGATGGTGCGGGGTTTCTGATGGTCAGACATTCCATCAATACGTAAAACGAGCCTTTGAGGGGTTGCAAAGGTGGTTATCTTCTCAAAATCTATTGCATTTTGAGCAAGCAATCTCTCGGCAAGTTCTCTCATAGATTCCATTGCAGGCGGTAGGAATCTTGCAGGAATCTCTTCAGAGCCTATCTCAAATAGTATATTCATAGTTAAGGGGTCAAGGGGACTAGTCCCCTTGCGGGAGTGTGAGGGCAGCGCCCTCGCATTGTTTAAGATACCCTTCAGCGCAGATCCTCGCAAGACCTCTGATTCTTCCAATATATACGGTTCTTTCTGAGACGCTGATAGCTCCTCTGGCATCTAAGATATTAAAAGAATGGGAGCATTTAAGAAGCGCCTCATAGGCTGGTTTAATGAGTCCTTCCTTGATAAGCGCCCTTGCCTCTGCCTCAAATCTTGTAAATAATTCTGAATATAGGGATATATCTGCGCACTCGAAATTAAATTTTGAGCATTCTATCTCATCCATGTGATGAACTGCGCCGTATGTTACGTTATCAGACCATTTAAGGTCATAGACATTATCAACGCCTTGAAGGTACATGGAGATTCTCTCAAGACCATAGGTAATTTCAACTGCTATTGGTTTAAGTTCAATGCTGCCGACTTGTTGAAAATATGTAAATTGGGTAATCTCCATTCCGTTAAGCCAGACCTCCCAGCCTAAGCCGCTTGCGCCAAGCGTTGGGGATTCCCAATCATCTTCAACAAACCTTATATCATTCTTGGCTTGATCAAGACCTATGGCTGAAAGGCTTTGAAGATAGAGGTCTTGGCAGTCATCCGGCGATGGTTTAAGGATTACTTGAAATTGATAATAATGCTGCATCCTGTTTGGATTTTGACCATATCTGCCGTCAGTTGGTCTTCTGCAAGGTTGAACATAGGCGGCGCTCCATGGTTTAGGTCCAAGCACCCTGAAAAAAGTGGCAGGATGGAATGTCCCTGCGCCCATTTGCAGATCATAGGGCTGAATGATTATGCAGCCTTTATCTGCCCAATATCCTTGAAGTTTTAAAATCAATTCTTGAAAGTTCATAATTTTTTTAACCTAGAAAAAGAATTCACCGCAGAGTAGGGGCGTATTGCATACGCCCTATATGTTAACGGATAGGGCGTATGCAATACGCCCCTACATCTATGTGCCTCTGTGGTGAATGCTTTTTCTTTTTTTTCTAATATCCTATGATTTTATTGATATTATTATGATATACTAATTTGAATACTTTTTGATATTTAAAATTTATAATATTTTAAATCAATATTGGGGAAATAATGACAAGCAAAAACGTAAATACAGTGGAAAAAATTTTGATGAAGGGAAATGAGGCTATAGCAGAGGCTGCAATAAATGCGCGCTGCAGATTTTTTGCTGGTTATCCAATTACTCCTCAAAATGAGATACCTGAATATCTATCTGAGCGTATGAATCAAGTAGGAGGAGTGTTTATACAATCGGAGAGTGAAATTTCTGCAATAAATATGGTATTTGGGGCTTCTGCTGCCGGGGTGCGTTCTATGACGTCTTCAAGTTCTCCAGGTATCAGCCTAAAACAAGAGGGGATATCATTCTTGTGCGGGGCGCAGCTTCCTTGTCTGATTGTAAATGTGCAGCGCGGAGGGCCTGGACTAGGTAATATTTCTGGGTCTCAGGCGGATTATTTTCAGGCGGTTAAGGGAGGAGGGCATGGCGATTATAAACTGCTTGTTTATGCGCCTTATAATGTTCAAGAGATGTGGGATTTAACCATGCAGGCATTTGACAAGTCAGATGAATATCGTAATCCTGCGATGATCCTTGTTGACGGAATGCTTGGACAGATGATGGAGCCTCTTTTTCCAACCCCTTATACAAAAACAAAGCTGCCAATCAAGACATGGGCATTGACTGGATGCGCAGGGAGAAAACCTAATGTCATAAAATCTCTTTATATGGGAGAGGGCGAGCTTGAGAGACAAAATCAAATCCTTCAGGATAAATATAAAAAGATGAAAGATTTAGAGGTTATGTTTGAAGAACTTGATGTTGAGGATGCGGATGTAATCATTGTCGCATTTGGTTTTGCGGCAAGGGTAGCGCTTTCAGCAATAAGGGGGCTTCAGCGAGATGGTCGTAAGGTTGGGATGTTAAGACCTATTACTCTATTTCCATTTCCAGCGCGCCAGATTCACCGGCTCGCAGACGGCAGAAGGAAATTTTTGTCTATTGAGATGAATGCTGGGCAGATGGTTGAAGATGTAAGGCTTGCTGTTAATGGGAGGTCGGAGGTATTTTTTTACGGCAGACCTGGAGGCGCAATAATGACGACTGATGAGCTAAGCGCGGTTATCATAAAATGTATTGAGAATAAGCTGGAGCCGCATCTTTTTTAATTAAATCTTACTATTGGAGTCATAAATGGCAATTATCAAAAATATAAGTCAAAGCGAAAAGATTAGAAATCAGCAGAAAAATCAAGCGCAAGCTTCCTTTGAAATTGAATCGACTGCTAGGAAGCTTGCGCTTGATGATAACTCACCCTTTAAGATACTTGACGACCTGCAGGTTAATCTGAGTAAATTTTATAATTTTAAGAGTTTGGAGGCTATAAAAAACCCTTCAGACAAATCTGTAAATGTCACTGTTGAGGTAATCGGTTTTGCAAAGTCTGTTCAGACTATCTGCGAAGCGGATTCTGATCTAGCCTTAGGAAGTATAATGATTGAAAACTCTGAACTGTATTCAATAAAGCATACCATTCATGCAGCTATAGTCTGCGAGATAATCTCCAAATATCTTGGCTGGTCTACAACAGATAGATTATTGCTGCTTGCTGCGGTTTTTACAATGAATATAGCCATGATTGAGCATCAAGATAAATTATATTATCAAGAGGACCCTTTGTCTATAGCCCAGAAGCAGTTAATCCGAGACCATCCTGCAAATGGAGTCGAGCTATTGGTAAGGAAAGGTGTAAATAATAAGATTTGGCTTAATATAGTTGCCCAGCATCATGAGTCGCCTGATGGAAAGGGTTATCCTAAAGGTCTAAAGGCTGAGGAGATTAGTCTTTCAGCAAAGATTGTCTCACTGTCAGACATGTTTTGCGCAAAGGTAGTAGGCAGGGATTACCGCAAACCGCTAATGCCAAATGAGGCAATGAAATCCGTATTTTTGAGCGGAGCAGCAAAGCTGGATAATGAATTTGCAATGATGTTTGTCAAGGTTTTGGGTATATACCCGCCTGGCACAATAGTGCGCCTTGCCAATAAAGAGGTTGCTATAGTCACACATAGAGGCGAGAAGGTAAATGCGCCTATGGTTGTCGTTATTCTAAAGCCTGATGGTATTCTATCGCCTTCTGCTTATCAAAGGGATTGTTCAGAATCAAAGTTTGCCATAAAAGAGGTTATTCCATGGAAAGAGGCAAACGTAAAGGTCAATCGTTATCAACTCTGGGGGTATGGAATATATAAAAGGGCAAGCGTTGTTAAACAAGAATCTCTCAAGCAGATACGTGATGAGAGACGTCTAAACACTCATATCCCTGTGATAATTGTACGCTTTAAAGAGAATGCGCCTTCAAAGGGAGTGATAGTAGATCTGACCTCAAAGGGCTGTCTCTTAAAGGCTGCAAAAGACGCAGTAAAACCTTGGGTGGTTGATTTAGATATATTGATATCCTTTAAGTTGGGAGAAAAGATTATCAGAAATCTGTCCTGCAAGATAAGGAGTGTCAAGGAAGGACAAGAAGATGTTTCTTTAGGTATACAGTTTGTTAATATTGAACCTGAAAGCAATGCGATATTAAACGCATATATAGAAGGCGTGAGAAAGGTTCAGGCGTGAGATAGAAACGAAAAGTGAAAAGTGAAAAACTAAAAGTGGAAAGTGGAAAGCATTTAAATTTGGGCACTGGTAGGAGATTAGGTTGGTAAGCGTTATAATTTATATATAAAAATACCATATAATCAAAAGATTACAGTTTTTTTAAAAATTCCCCTTTTTTAAAAGGGGTGGATGCGTTAGCAGACGGGGTATTTTGTTTTTCGGATGAAACTTCAATAATAATGGAATAATCTATTAAGGGAAATTTTCTTTTATCCATCTTTCTATCAGTAATATAGTTTCATTAAAAAATCGCTTATTTATCAATATCTTCAACCATCATGTTATTCATAAGAGAATATTTATTTTTAACCCAAAAAAAACAAGATACCCCGTCAGGCTAAAGCCTGCCACCCCTTTTAAAAAAGGGGAATTTAAAAGATACCTGTAATTAAATAGTAATTAAATAGGGACAGCGACCATTTAAATTGACAAACCAAAAGATATAACAGTAATATTATAAATGCCAAGAATATCACGCGCTGTTGCTATAGGATATCCTCACCATATAACACAAAGAGTAAGTTTTGGGGGTCAGGTCTTGTATTTTAGCATTATCATTACCTACAAGGGCGTATGCAATACGCCCCTACTACAATATTGTCGTAAAATATATATTTAATAAATCACTGATTTTCTTTTATGCTAAAATATAAGACTTGACCCTATAATTCCCTTTCTGCAAGCCAAATAGTTATTGATTTAATAACAGAAGAAATGTATAATATGTCAAATAGGTTAAATATAGATAGTTCAATAACTAAACATTTTACACAACTAGTTGATTCTATTAAGTATTTTTTATCATCTTTGCTCATTTTCAATGAGGCAGAGGGGTGCGAAACTTGAGTTTATACTAATAATTCATATATATATAAATGAAAGGGATTATTTAAATAATGCAGACAAGGTTTAAATTTAACAGATTACTTATAGCAATTATTATCTTATTAAGCGTCAATACCTATGCCAATGCAATTGATAATCCACCAGTGAATTCCATTGAAGTCAAAGGTGTTGTCAGGATAGAGGATGGGGCGATACACGCAGTGCTTTCTCAGAAGGTTGGAGAGCCTTTATCTAAGATTAAAGTTGCCAATGATATTAAGGCGATATATCAAATGGGCTATTTTAGAGATGTAAGGGTAGATACTGAATTTTTTGAAGGCGGTGTAAAGTTAATATTTCTGCTCAAAGAAAAACCAACTATCGTCAGTTTAACCTTTCATGGCAATAAGAAATATGACAATGATGAACTAAAAAAAGAGGTTACATTGATTAAGGGATCAATTGCAGATAATGCCCTTATACAAGATAACGTATCTAAACTAAAGAACTTTTATGAGGGAAAGGGCTATCATCAGACAGAAATCTATCCAATTATAAAATATAAATCCGAGCAAGAAGTTGAAGTAATATTTGAGATAAAGGAAAACGAGAAACTAAAGATAAGAGAAATAGTTATCTCAGGAAATGAAAAGATTGCTTCAAACGACATTTTAGATGTAATGAGATCAGGCGTATGGTGGCTGGGTTCTTTTTTTTCTGATTCAGGTTATGTCAAGGATCAAGATATTAAAATGGATCCGGAGCGTATTGTTGATTTTTATTATGATAATGGTTATATAGATGCAACCGTAACAACTCCGTCTGTCAAGGTTGTAGAAAAAGTTACTGATGAACTTATTATAAAACACCCAGAGATACCAGGGCATTGGATAGAAGAAAAAAAAGAGGGGTATAGCCTGACTATTGAGGTTTCTGAAGGGTTACAATACAAATTATCTTCTGTCACTCTAAGCGGAGTAGCTGCTTTGCCCTCTTCAGATATTCAGGAACTTATAAAGATTAAACCAGGCGACATCTTCAGTAAGAAGGCAATTGGTGAAGATATTAGAAAGATTACAGAGTATTATTCTGAACGCGGTTATGCACTTGTCTCAATCATTCCCAAAACAGTTCCTGATAAGGCATCACAGACACTAAGTATTGAATATGCAGTAAATGAAGGCAAGCTCTATAAAATCGGCAGGATTGAGATCAGTGGAAATATTGTAACTAAAGATAAGGTAATAAGAAGAGAATTTTTGCTTGATGAGGGAGAGATATTTAACAGTAAGAAATTAAAAAGAACATATGAAAAATTGATGAATCTTAATTTCTTTGAACATGTTGATATAGCTCCAAAACCTCGTACTGAAGAGGCTCTAATAGATCTGGATGTAAAGGTTAAGGAAAAATCAACTGGATTTTTCAGCGTAGGAGGCGGATATAGCTCTTTGGAGAGTTTTATGGTCTTTGCTAAGATAACAAAGGCAAACCTCTTTGGTTCAGGGCAGATTATTCAAATAAATGCGCAGATTGGCGGAAGGACTACTTTATATGAAATATCATATCAAGAACCATGGTTTATGGACAAGCCTTTGAGTTTTTCACTGAGCATCTTTGACACTAGTATGATATATGTTGATTACACAAAGGCATCTGCTGGTTTTTCAGCAGGGTTTGGCAAGAGATTTTTAGATTACTATTCAGTTGGATTAAATTATAAGTTTGAAGATATTAATGTATATAATATGTCATCAACCGCCTCTGATTGGCTGCAGACTTATCAGGGCAAGTCCACTACATCTTCTGTAACTTTAAGTATGGATCGTGATTCAAGAGATAATTTTCTTGACCCACTGAGAGGGTCGCGTAATTCTGTATTTATGACATACGCAGGGCTTGGAGGGACTAATAATTTTTATAAAGACGGAGTAGACTCTATTTGGTTTTTTCCAATTGAACCAACGACATTTTCTATTCGCGGGAGATTTTCATTCGCTAAGGGGATAAACGGAAGCGAATTACCTGTTTTTGAAAGGTATTATGTTGGCGGTATATATACAATGAGGGGATTTGATTTTGGCGGAGCTGGTCCACGAGATAGTCAAGGAACCTATATTGGAGGCTCAACATTTGTTATCTTTACTGAAGAATTTATCTTCCCAATATTCCCAAGCGTAAAATTAAAGGGCGTAACATTTATAGATGCTGGAAGCGCATATGAAAACATTAATGAAATAAATTTTGATACCTTCAAGTATTCTTCAGGAGGAGGGATTAGGTGGACTTCTCCAATTGGTCCAATAAGAATAGAGTATGGATATATTATTTCTGGAAGGTATCCTGGAGAGTCTATGGGTAAGGTTGAGTTTGCGATAGGCGGAATTCTATAACGAATTTAAGATTTATGATTTATGATTTAGGATTTAGGAAAGGCATTTTGACTTTTAGTTTTTTAAATTATAAATCTTAAATCTTAAATCTTAAATTTCTTTATTTGAGGTTAAATACATGGATAATAAAACATTAAAATTAGGATTACCAAAAGGCAGTCTTCAAGAATCTACATTTAAGCTCTTCAAAAAGGCGGGGTATCATGTTACGGTATCTTCAAGGTCATATTATCCAACGATTAATGATTCTGAGATAGATTCAATGTTAATCAGGGCGCAAGAGATGGCTAGGTATGTGTCAAATGGAATTCTGGACTGCGGCTTAACAGGATATGACTGGATTTTAGAGCAGAATGCAGATGTATTGAGTATTGCAGAACTAAATTATGCGAAAGAAGGACTAAGACCTGTAAGATGGGTAGTGGCAGTGCCTAATGATTCTGATATTAAGTGTCTTAACGACCTAAATGGAAAGAGAATTGCCACAGAACTTGTAGGATATACAACTAGGTATTTAATAGAAAAGGGCATAAAGGCAGACGTAGATTTTTCATGGGGCGCAACAGAGGTAAAACCTCCCCAGCTTGCTGACGCTATAGTTGAGTTGACCGAGACAGGCAGTTCCTTAAGGGCTAATAATCTAAAGATTATAGAGACGATGCTTGTGTCTACTACACGCTTTATTGCGAATAAGGAAGCATATAAAGATCAATGGAAAAAGGCAAAGATAGATAATCTGGTGATGCTCTTAAAGGGCGCATTGCTTGCCGAAGAGCAGGTAGGTCTCAAGATGAATGTGCCAAAGAAGGCGCTTAATAATATACTAAAAGTACTCCCATCCTTACAATCTCCAACTATCTCACAATTAACGGATGATAATTGGGTAGCAATAGATATAATCATTAATGAAAATCTTGTGCGAGACCTTATACCAGAGTTAAAGTTGGCCTTTGCAACTGGTATAGTAGAATATCCGCTAAACAAGGTAATTCCTTGATGGATTTAAAGAGATTTATCAAACCTAATATTTTGTCTCTTACGGCTTATGACCCTGGTACAATTAATTGCAAGATAAAACTAGATGCGAATGAGAGTCCTTATGGCTTTAGTATCCGCTATACCACAGATTGCGCGCAAGATATACTTGCAATTGATACAAATAGGTATCCTGATTCTAAGGCTGCGGGATTAAGAGAGTTTATCGCCTCGTCTTTAGATATTGAGCATGAATCAATGATATTTGGAAATGGATCTGATGAGTTGATTTATTCCTTGATTGCCGCTGTTGGAGGTCCCGTCCTATGTCCAACCCCCACATTTTCTATGTACTCTATAATATCCCGAATCTTAAATCAAGAGATATTGACAATCCCCCTTGATAGTGACTTTGACATTGATATTGACCTGATGTTTAAAACTGCGCTGCAATTTGATGTAAAGTTGATATTTTTGTCATCCCCAAATAATCCAACTGGCAATTGTTTTGGCAGGGAAAAGATATTGACCTTGATTGAAAAGACAGATGCTATTGTCATAGTAGATGAGGCATATCAACAATTTTCAGGGATAGAGAGTTTTATACCTTTGGTTAAAAAATATGAGAGGCTGGCGGTATTTAGAACCTTGAGTAAGATAGGTCTTGCGGCATTAAGGATAGGTTTTATGATTGCCTCTCCTGAATTAATCAAAGAGGTAAATAAGGTAAGACTGCCATTTAATATAAACTCAATCTCTCAGGAGACGGCTCTAAGGGTACTTAGAGATGGATTAAGTATAGAGTCATTTATAGATGAGATAATAAGGGGAAGGGAATATCTTTTTTCAGGACTATTAAAGATAAAGGGCATAAAACCATATCCGTCTGAGGCGAATTTTATTCTTTTTGGAGTAGATGACACAACCTGCGGCTTAAATGCTGAAGAGGTCTTTAATAGATTAATAGAGCAAGATATTCTAGTGAGAAATCTAATCAGTCAAATTAAAGGATGTTTAAGGGTAACGGTTGGGACTGAGAATGAGAATGAGGTATTTTTGGAAGCATTGAGGGAGATTGTTATTAAGTGCAGGGTTTAATAGATGGTTAAAGATTAGTAATGATAATTTACTTAATAAGACATGGCGAGACTATTGATGGCGCGGAATTAAGATATAAAGGACATACAGATGTCCCAATATCAGCTAATGGACGCAGTCAAATAAATAGGCTTGCCTTATATCTTAAAGACTTATACAAGCCTAACAGGCTTTCTAATGTATTCTGTTCAGACCTTTGCCGAGCAATAGAAAGCGCAAATATTATTGCCAAAGAGTTTGGTCTTAAAGAGTCAATCAAACCACAATTAAGAGAAAGACATTTTGGAAAGTGGGAGGGCAAGACATTTGACGAGATAAACAAAGACTATCCTGATGATTTTAAAAAATGGGCGCAAGACCCTTTAAGATTCAGCCCAATTGACGGTGAAAGCACTCAAGATGTTTATAATCGCGTTATGCCATTTTTTAATTCGCTTATAATTGAACATTCTGACCAAGATATTGCGATTATTTCTCATGGCGGAGTAAACAGGATAATACTTTGCAGTCTATTATGTATCCCCCTTGAGCATATATTTCGGATTGAGCAAGATTTTGCGGCATTAAATATCATAGAATTCCACAACAGTTATCCTGTGATAAAACTATTAAACTATAAGGCATGATAACCTCAACCTCAAATAAACATATTAAAGATGTCCTATTAATAAAAAAGAGACATTCAACTCTAAAAAATACCCTCTTTTTTATTGAAGGTAAGAGAATCGTTGACTCTGCCCTTAACTCTAATGTATCCATTAAAACCATTTTTTATACCCAAGCCCCTGATTCTCTCCTAATAGACGCTGCAGATAAAAATATTGAAACCCTTAAAGTAGATGAGCATATAATGAAAGTGATTTGTTCTACAATTACGCCTCAAGGGATAGCTGCAATTGTATCAACTAATCACTTTGATTTAAGCGATATTGCCAAAAATAATAATATGGCGTTATTGATATGCGACAGGGTTAAAGACCCTGGCAATATGGGTAATGCAATCAGGGCTGCAGATGGTTTTGGCGCAGGCGCAGTAATTGTATTGGCAGGTTCATGCAATCCTTTTTCTCCAAAGGTTGTTAGGGCTACAAGCGGGAGTATTTTTAATATACCGATTGTATTTACAGATATAAATAATCTATTATTATGGATTAGAGAAGAAAACATCGCCTTGATAGCAACCCATCCTCATCAAGGGATACCGATTTATTCGGCTGAGATAGATAAAAGGTTTGGTCTGATTATTGGTGAAGAAGGCGGAGGTATTGATAACCGTCTGCTTTCAAAAGCGGATTTAACGGTAACAATACCAATTGCAGGTATGGCTGAGAGTTTAAATGTCGCAGTTTCAGCTGCAATTTGTCTTTATGAGATAAAGAGGCGTTCAAAGACAAATGGAGAGATTAAATGAAAAATGAGATGTCATATTCAAAGGCATTAAAAGAGATTGAGACAATCGTTGGAGAGATTGAAGAGGAGTCAATTGATGTAGATATGTTGACAGTTAAGGTAAAAACAGCCCTTGAACTTATAAAGATGTGCAAGACAAGATTAAAGACAACTGAAGAGGAGCTAGGTCATGTAATAAGTGAATTTGATGAGACTAAGACAAGCGAGGCTCCAGAGGGAAATAAGAAACTATTTGACTCTTAGACTAATATCTTGTCGCATTTATAATCGACAATTTACTAAAAAAGAATAAATTCACCGCAGAGGCGTAGGGGCAGACCTGTGTGTCTGACCTTTTTTTGAGTTTGAAGCTATTGCGTAATTCAGGGCGAAGTCAAGGGTTTTTTTTAAAATTTGTAAATTCTTTTTTCAAAATATCCCGCAATTTATTACAAATAAACATAATTTGGCTTAAAACTTGCTTCTAATATTAATATGGCAAATAATAAAGTTGAGACATTACAGAAAAAAATTTCTGATACCCCAAGCGCTGGGTTATTCTATCTGTTATCAGAGGAATACATGAGGCTTGGTTTGTATGATGAGGCAGAAATCCTCTGTAAGCAAGGGATATTGCGCCATCCAGATTATATATGCGCTCATATTTTATTAGGCAAGATTTATATGGCTAAGAGGCTGCTTAAGGATGCTGTCAAGGAATTTGAGGCAGTTATTAAGCTGATGCCGCATAACTTATATGCCTATAAAAAATTGACTGAAATCTATGCGGCTATTGGTGATAACGATAAAGCCCTTGAACTCTATGTCAAGGCTCTTTCATCAGGCATTGATAAACAAACTCCTCCACGCAAATCAAGGGTTTTACTGCCTAAAACTATTAATAATACACAAATCTTAAATAAAGAGACTAAACTCAAGGTTCAAGAGCGGGCAGTATCTGATTTTCATATTTCCCAAAAGACCCCAAACCCGATTTGCAATCCTGTCTTTCCGCCTAATCCACAACCCGCAGTCAGACCCTCAGATAATGAAGACCTGTTTGAGTTTATTTTAGAGTCTTTCGCAGATAACGGAATATTGGCAGACGATGATATTTTGACAACTTTTCAGGATATTAATGACGAGATAATTAATCATTATGATTTTGGGGCAATAAATCAATCAATATCTGTAAATATTGAAGAAAATTCTAAGATAAAAAAACTTGATAATATGCTTTTAAGACTCAAGATGCGTCAGCAGGAGATATCTTTATGTTAAGTCGCTAATCTTTTTTTAGAGCTTGCTGTAAGCGGTCTTTAGACCCTTTATAAAATTATCCATACTGAAAATCTTAGCGCGTTCATACCCTTTTGTAATAAGTCTTTTTCTAAGTTCTTTATCATTTATCATCATAGTAATCTTGTCTGCAATATCTTCTACATCATATGGGTCTACATAAAGCGCAGCGTCACCGCAGACCTCTGGCATACAAGATACAGAGGATGTTAAAACTGGAACGCCTACGCTCATAGCCTCAATAGGCGGCAGACCAAATCCCTCATATAGCGATGGAAAGGCTAAGAACATGGCGCTCTTATATAATATATATTTGTCGCTCTCTGAGACATAATTAAATATGCGGATTCTTTTATTGATTATTGCTTTTTTAAATTCTACATCAAGTTGAGCAGGTTTAGGTTTTCCTACTATAACAAGCGGAATCTCTATAGAAAGCCTTAGAAATGCCTCCATAAATCGTTTGAGATTTTTATTTGAGGTTAAACCAATAAATAAGATATACTGCCCATATTTAAGGTCAAAGGTAGTTAATCTGTCATATATCTCATCTTCTGCAATTACCTCGTTTGTTAACAAGACAGGCTGATAATTTACAATTAATCTATCAGGATTAACATTGAAATAATCTATCAAATCTTTTTTTGTATGTTGTGAAACACATAATATCAGCTTTGAGTCCTTTAAGGTATCTTTGATATACTGACTATATTTGCCCTTGAAAAATCTTGAAGTATCAGGGCTGCGCAAAGGATTAATGTCGTGAATCGTTGAGACCCTTACAGCGCCCTTAATCTTTATAGCCATTTTATAGGTTGTGTGCCATATATCTACCTTTGGCTTTAGGCTAATCGTTAATTTTAAGCCAAGCAGCCGAAAACGCTTTGCTATGTTGTAACATTCCGGGCTTACATAGACACTGGCATCATTGATAAACGAAAAGCCCTCAGGGAGATTGATACCCTTAGGAATATCAATTATCTCAGCGTTTGAAGCATTACCGCGTATCGTATTAATCAAAAGAGGATATACATATTTAACGTAGTCCCAATAGCTCATTTTTTTTAATAGAGAAGCAACATCTGGACTTATCCCAATGTCAGCCATTTGAGGATAATCAGAGATTAGCACACTTGGGTTTGCTCCAAGAGCTTTATATGCCTTAATAAGATTTTTGGAGTAAGTTTTAATACCCCTGCCATTCAATTGTTCAAGCTGCATTCCATCTATTAAGATTTTCGCTCCATTTATCTCCATTATAATGCTCCATTTGAAAATCTATTAGAATAATTAATAATTTTAACATATCTAAACTGTATTCAACATATCCAAAATTCAGAATTATAACCACTCAACATTTTAATTATGATAAAATAATCTCAATGTTTAAAACCAGACCATTATATATTATATTTTTATCCATAACAATGTTTCTTTGCCCTGAAATATGGGGATATTGTTTCGCAGATGAGATAAATGTAATCATAACCTCTGACACTATGGAACAAAATTCTATTGATAATTCATATTCCTTTGAGGGAAATGTAGTAGTTAAGAAAGATAATAATATGATGACTGCAGAAAAGGTCATATATTTTATTAATGATTCGCGGATATTGGCATTCGGCAATATCAATTATTCAGATAAAGATGTTTCAATACATGCCCAATTCGCTGAGATAAATATCAAAACAAAGAGAGGCTTTGTAGAAAATGCGGATATTTATTTTAAAAAACGTGAATTTACTTTATCAGTCGATAAGGTTTCCAGAGATTCAGATAATAAATATATTATAGAAAACGCAGCATTTACATCCTGCGATAAAAACTCGCCTGATTGGTGTTTTTATGCGTCAAAGGCAGAGGTGAAACTTAATGATAGTTTAAAAATGAATGATGTCACATTCAGATTGAGCGGGCTGACTGATTTATATTTACCGACATATTCAGTATCTTTAAAAAACAGTGAGACCGGTTTTTTGATGCCTCGTCTGGGCTATGATACTAAAAAAGGGTTTTATGGAAGCCTGCCTTATTTTATAGCTATCAGTGATAATAGAGATGCCACATTATCAGTTGAAGACTATTCAACAAGAGGTTTAGGCGAGGCAATAGAGTATCGCTATATTGAAAAAGGCGGGATTGATGGGATTTGGAATATGCATCATCTATATGACAATGTTTATAATCGTGATTTTTATACTGTTATTGGGAGTCAGAATTATGTTGGAGAAAGTGGATTTTCTTCAGTTTTGAATATGGATTATATCAATGACAGCCTTTATTATCAGGAATATGGCGTTGGATTTGACCTGCTGACAAAGAGGTTTGCGTTTTCAAGCGGGGATTTTTCTTACAATTCTGGCCATATGAGGACTTATGTGTCATCCGAGTATTGGATTGATATCAAACAATATGACGCAAATGTGTATCAAAAGATTCCAGAGTTAGGATTTATTGTCAGTCCTGTAACATTAGGTCCTGCGTTATTTTCTTTTTCAGGCGCAGCAACAAATTTTGTATCCTTTAGCAGCGCAAGCATTGACAGGTTGACAATGTCACCGAGTTTTAGTAATTCCTTTGGAGACAGTGTCAAGGTTACGCAGAATATTGGAATGATTTCAGCCATGTATTCTGATACATTAAACAAAAATAATGATAATAACCTTTTTTATTCGCCTTGGTACTCTTCAAGGGTTAATTTCTCGTTAATGAAAAGTTATAGTGATTTCACACATATAATTGAGCCGGCTTTGAGTTATCAATATTCAATGAACGATAATAATGCAGACTTATTTGATTCATTTGAACTTTTGAAACGCATCTCTATGTTAGATTTTTCACTTATTAATCAATTTATTGATAATAAGGGTTTGTTTATGCTGTTAGCCTTTTCAAGTCCATATGATTTATATAATAACCAAACTCCATTTACTCCATTTAAGCTATCTGCCTTTGTTAATAGACCGTTCAATTTAAAGGCGGATATGTCAGTGGATTATTATACAGGCGAATTAATGAGCGTAAATTCAGAGACAAAGATACCTGTAGGTATCTTTGATTTTAACGTTGGAGAGAGATATACAAAGGTTAATGATATTATATTTTTATCTAGCGGCGTTGGGTTTAATATACTAAAGAGTTTAAGGATTGAAACTAAAACCTGGTATGATATTAAGGATAATAACCTAGATTATATTGAAGTGGATACCAAATTTTTAACAAATTGTATTGATATTAATTTATTTATCCGAGAAGTTGGAAATAAATATACGATATTTCTTGAGCTTGGATTAAAGGGACTTGGAGCAGTCAAGGTTTTGTAATATTTTTAACCAAAAGTATCTGAAGATATTGACAAAAAAATTTCTTCAAGTATAAAATTAATATAGGTAGACAATAGGAGAGTTTTTCTGATAAAGTATATGCTATATGGAGGACTAGTTAAATAGCATGAACAGCATAAATGATAAAATCGGATTATTGGTAACTAAGGCAAAGGCTTTAAAGGAAGAAAGAGACCTTTTGCTTGATAATGTAAATAAATTAGAAGAGCAGATTCAAAATAAAAATAAGGAGATAGATGAATTGGTCAAAGAAAAGACAAAGGCTGCGCAATACGTTGAAAATTTGATCAACCAGATAGAATCACTGGGTATTTAGTCGTGTGACGACTCCAAAATAAAATGTCGCTGGACGACTTCCAAATAAAATAATACTATGGATGCTATAGAAATAGAGATACTTGGACAAAAATACACCCTAAAGGGAGAAGCTGACAAGGATCATATCAAGAGACTATCAGAGTTTTTAAACACTAAAATCGGCGAGGTATTAAACTCATCCCCAAGGGTAGCTCCGATTAAGGCAGTAATACTTGCTGCATTGAGCATTTCAGATGATCTATTTAAGCTAAGAGAAGAAAATAAGAATTTTAACTCTAATGCAGAAGAACTTGAGCGGATACTTGATAAATCTTAATATCGTTAAAGTCGTTTAAAGACGGCGTGGAAAGAAATAAATGAAAGTCAAAATATATACAAAACTAAAAGAAAGCGTTTTAGACCCACAGGGTCAGGCAGTTACAGGCGGGCTGCGGAATCTTGGATTTAATACCATAAAAAGTGTAAGGATTGGAAAGGTAATTGATATAGAATTAGATGATATGCAGGAATCAGAGGCTCAGACTCTGATAAAGAAGATGTGTGAGCAGCTTCTTGCAAACACGGTTATAGAGGATTATAGTTTTACATTTGAGATTGACGGAAAGTGAACAGTGAACAGTGAAAAGTGAAAAAAAATTTATTTAAATGCTTTTCACTTTTAGTTTTTAACTTTTCACTTAATAAAATTAAAGGTAAAATAATGTATGGAGTAGTAGTCTTTCCAGGCAGCAATTGTGACCATGATTGTTATCATGTAATAAAGCATGTGACAAAGATACCTGTGCAATTTATCTGGCACAAGCAGGATAGTATTGATAAAAACATAAAGACAATAATACTCCCTGGCGGATTTTCCTATGGCGATTATCTGAGGGCAGGGGCAATAGCGCAATTTTCACCTGTAATAAAGGCAATAAAAAAATTTGCGGACTCAGGAGGCCTTGTCATAGGAATATGTAATGGATTTCAGATTTTATGCGAGGCGCATATACTGCCTGGAGTGTTAATGAGAAATAAAGGGCTTAAATTTATATGTAAAAATATATATGTTAGGGTTGAAAATAATAAACTGCCATTTTCAAAGGGTTATAGTGAGCATCAAGTAATAACCCTGCCAATAGCCCATGCAGATGGAAATTATTATGCAGATGTTGAGACTATTGCAGGGCTTGAAAAAAATAATCAGATAGTATTTAGATACTGCAGTCCAAATGGTGAAATTTCAGGACAATATAATCCAAATGGATCGATGGGAAATATTGCCGCCATAACAAATAGAGATGGAAATGTATTAGGAATGATGCCTCATCCTGAACGATGCGCTGAGGAACTCCTTGGCAACACAGATGGAAGGCGAATTTTTGAATCTGTACTTATTTAAAGGAGAATTGACATGGATAAAGATTTTTTTGAAGAGTTCAAGAAGGTGCCTTTAAAGGGGCAAAAGGGCGCGTTAGCTGCGATATTAGTTCTTATTGTAGTAGTGGCTATTATTTCATTTAATCCATTTGTACAGGTTGGAGCTGGAGAGCGAGGAGTTGTATTAAGATTTGGAGCGGTTGAAAACTTGGTACTTGATGAAGGTCTGCATTTTGTTATTCCATTTATGGAGAGAGTTGTTAAGATGAATGTTCAGATTCAAAAGGATTTAACAGATGGAGCAGCCTCCTCAAAAGACCTTCAAGAGGTAAGCGCCACTGTTGCCCTTAACTATCATATACAACCTGATAAGGCTCATTTAATATATCAAGATATTGGGGTATATTTTAAAGAAAGGGTTGTAGACCCTGCAATTCAAGAGATTTTAAAGGCAGTAACCGCAAGATATACGGCAGAAGAACTGATAACCAAAAGGCCTGAGGTAAGCGATGCAATGAAGGCTGGTTTACAGGAAAGGCTTGTCAAACATAGTATCTTGGTTGATGACCTTTCAATTGTAAATTTCAGTTTTTCAAAGATATTTATGGAGGCAATTGAGTCCAAGCAGACCGCTGAACAGCTTGCGTTAAAGGCAAGCAGGGACCTTGACCGTATTAAGATAGAGGCTGAACAGAAACTGACTACAGCAAGGGCAGAGGCTGAGGCATTACGTCTGCAAAAGCAAAACCTCTCAGAGGACCTCATAAAACTTCGTATGGTTGAAGCCACGATTATTGCAATAAATAAATGGAATGGCATTTTACCAACTGTTACCTCAGGGGCAATACCGTTTATTGATGTAAAAAGTATTGCAAAATAGACTGAATTCATACCGTACATATTTTTTAGTGAAATATGTACGGTATGATGATAATTTATCACACTAAGGATAATATAATGTTCCATGAAATACATGTTCAAAAAATAAGAAAGTCTATTGAGCAAAAAAATATAAAGTATAAAAATAAATTGAATTCTATTTCTAAGAATGTATCTGAATTAAAAAATGTTTTTAGTGAATCATTAATTCGTGTTGATGGAGAGATTCCAATTGACTTACCAATAACAAATGGGGATAGATTTTTATTTATTAGTTATGAACAAACAAGATATTCTCACGGAATACACAAATATCCTGCTAAGTTTTTCCCTGAACTCCCAAGATGGCTAATAAAAAAATATTCCAAACCAAATGATTGGATTTTAGATCCATTTGGTGGAAGCGCAACTATAGGAATTGAAGCCATATTAAACAAAAGAAATTCTGTTTGTGTTGACATTGATCCTTTTGCTCAATTTATAGCAAAGGTTAAAACCACATTTCTTGATATTGAAGAATTAGAATTATACACAGATATACTAATAAAAAAAATTACACAATATAAAGAAATAAAAATAACCCTTCAAGATATTCCATGTTTTCCATACAGAGATAATTGGTTTGAAGATTTTATAATTAAAGAATTGGCATATATAAAAAAAACAATACTTCAATTACCTATATCAAAAGAGTTAAGTCTTTTTTTTCTTGCCTGTTTTTCTTCTATTATTAGAAGTGTATCAAATGCCGACGACAACTGCACTAGAACAGTAGTTAGAAAGATTTTAAATAAACAAATTTATCCATCTATGGCATTAGCAAGCTTTGTTGAAAAATTATTGTTATATAAATCAAAGATTGAAGAATTTATTAAATGTTATAATAACAACGTAGAAGTAATAATTTCAACTGATTCTGATGCGAGACAATTAAAATATGCTGACAATTATTTTGACTTAGCAGTAACTTCACCTCCGTATGTTAATGCTGTAGACTATCCAAGGACACATCAATTAGAATTATATTGGTTAGATTTAGCAGTTGGAAGTTTAACACATTTAAAAAAGAAACAAATCGGAACTGAAAGTGTATCAATTGATGATTATTCAAAATTTAATGAAATTGGGATAAAAATAGCTGATGAAATATTATATAAAATATATAAAGAAGACAAAAGAAGGGCATTCATTGCTTATAAATTTTTATTTGATATGGAAAAAAATTTAATTGAGGTTTATCGTACCTTAAAACCAAAGGGAAAATATGCAATTGTAATTGGTAACAATCAAATACGAGGGAATAATTTTGAATCATGGAAATATTTAATGTCTATTGCAGAACGAAATAACTTTAAGATTCAGACATATTTTGGTTCTGAAATTATTAAACATTTCATAAAAATAAAAAGGGATGAAAGAATAAATACTGATTGGATTATTATATTGGAAAAATAATATGACACTTGATGATGATAGAGCTAACATAGGTAAGCAAGCATCCATAGATGGATTTGCGCATGAACATATTGTAGTTGGTATTTTGATGAAAAAATATCAAAATGTTTCACTCGTTGATTTGCCTCTTTCTTCTTATGACATAATTATTGCGAGAAAAGTTGAAAACTTGGATGAAGAAAATATCATTCGGGTTCAAGTAAAAACTGCGAGGAAAAGTGTTTCATTTATCGGAGGATCAAGAGGAGGTGTAGATAGAACATACAAATTTGACGTAAAAACTTATACTCAATCTCCCCTAACATCTGATGTTATTATTGGTATTTCGCCATTAGAACAGAATGATAGTTATGATCTTTACATAATCCCAACAATTCTAATAAAACAATGGGGCACAAAAAGTAAAAGTCTTGGACAGATTCAATCCTTAAAAAATAACTATGATTTCCTTGAAAATTGTAAAAATCATGAATATATCATTAAAAAGGCAACGGAAATGAAATTAATATAAAAATTTAATATATTTAAAAAATTACTGTAGAATTAATATTTATGGATACACTAAATCAAAAACTCAGAAACCTTCCATCGGTTGATCAGTTATTGAAGACAGAAACTGTTATAAAATGGCAGAGCCAATATTCAAGAACTCTGATTGTCAAGGCTTTAAGAGAAAGTCTTGACAATATCAGATCAGAGATAATGAAATCTCAGTCATCAAGACCCTTCTTAGAAAATGTCATAGACACTGCTTATAAATTACTTATTAAATCAACAACTTATAATCTTAGACCAGTAATAAACGCAACAGGTATAGTTTTGCATACAAATCTTGGGCGAGCCCCTTTAAGTCAAAAAGCAATAGAGAATATCGTATCAATTGCTCAAGGTTATTCTAATCTTGAATATGATTTAATAAATGGCAGCAGGGGTAAGCGTTATAGTCACATAAAAAATATCATAAGGGATGTAACTGGCGCTGAAGATGCAATTGTAGTCAATAATAATGCTGCCGCAGTTTTATTATGTCTGACCTCCCTTGCGCCAAGGAAGCAGACAATAGTGTCAAGGGGAGAGTTGGTTGAGATTGGCGGGTCATTTAGAATCCCAGAGATACTGGAACAAAGCGGTTCAATACTCAAAGAGATAGGCACAACAAACAAAACCCGTATCAGCGATTATGAATTGGCAATAAATGATACCACAGGGTTATTCCTAAAGGTTCATCAGTCTAATTATAAAACTATTGGTTTTACAGAGGAAGTATCTATTGAGGAACTTGTCCAATTATCAAAGAAATATAATATCCCTGTGATGTATGACCTAGGCAGCGGTTGTTTTATAGACCTAAAACCATATGGAATACACTCTGAGCCTCAAGTTCAAGAGATTATTGGCAAAGGCGTTGATGTCATAACATTTAGCGGTGATAAACTGACAGGAGGCCCGCAAGGGGGTATCATTGCAGGAAAGACCAAATATATATCACGGATCCAGAGTCATCCTCTGACCCGGGCATTAAGGGTAGATAAGTTCACCTTGGCAGCCCTTGAATCAACGCTAATGTTATATGGAGATATAGAAAATGCAGTAAAAACTTTACCTGTGTTAAAAATGCTTCTGGCAACTCCGAAGGTTTTAAAGGACAGGGCAGTAAAGATTGAAAGGCAGATAAAAAAAGAACTGCCAAACCTTGATATAAAGGTTATCAAGGACTCTTCAAAGGCAGGCGGAGGATCTCTGCCAGAGATAGAATTTCCAACCTTTGTTGTTTCAATAAAACCGTCTAATCTAAGCGTAAATGCCTTTGAACAAGCGCTGCGTCTATCGGACTGCGCGATTATTGCTAGAATCAATGACGATAGATTGATACTTGACGCAAGGACTATTTTGGATAATCAGGTAAAGATAGTGGTAAGCACAGTTATTAATATTTTATATAATGGTTGTAATAATGAATAAAGAATTCACCGCTGAGGCGAAGAGAAAAACGTAGGGGCAGTCCTATGTGTCTGCCCTATTGGTAAATTAGACAGGGCGAACACTGGTTCGCCCCTACTTATTAGCTTCTCTGGGGTAAATTTTTTTCTTTTGAAAACTGCAGTAATTTAGGTATGATTTATTGATGTATAAATCAACAATAAATATTAAATTATATATCTTCGTCATTATATCCTTGATATTCCTGTCTTCCTGCGCAGTTGATAGCGATAGGAAAGATGGGTTTATCTATATGCGTCTAAACACAAATCCTAATACCCTTGATCCTGCCCTTATTAATAATGTCGCAAGCGCAGAGATTGCCGCTAAGATTTTTAATGGATTGGTTCGCCTAAATGATTCCCTTGAAATATTGCCAGATATAGCCTCAAGCTGGAAAATCTCTAATGACGGGCTAAGATACTCATTTTACCTCAAAAAAGGAGTCAAGTTTTCAAACGGCAGAGAGGTTACTGCCCATGACTTTAAATATTCCTTTCAACGAGTTTTAGCTAAAGAGACAAGATCGCCTAATACTTGGGTATTTGATAAGATTCTCGGAGAAAAGCAATTTGTATCTGGTAATGCAAAAGAGGTTTGCGGGATAAAGGTTATCAATGATTACACCCTTGAGATTACCTTAATAAAACCTTTTTCGCCATTTTTAAGCATGTTGACCATGACAACTGCCTATGTTGTGCCTAAGGAGGAGATTATTCGGCATGGCAGGGATTTTTCTGTAAAACCAATAGGCGCTGGGCCCTTTATATTAACGGAATGGTCATTAAATAATTATATAATCTTAGAGGCTAATATTGGCTATTTTCAGTTATCCCCAAAGGCTAGGGGGATTTATTACAGGGTTATCCCTGAAGACCTGACTGCAATAACACAATTTGAACTTGGCAATATTGACCTTATCTCGCTTTCAGGACAATCTTATGCCATGTTTGACAAAAGACCAGATATGAAACCTCTTATTCACAAAATTAAAGGTCTTGATACCTATTATCTTGGTCTCAATTGCTCTAAGTTTCCATTTTCTAATCCAGAAATCAGGAGGGCAATTGCAATGGCGATTGACCGAAAAAAGATATTAGAGACATTTTATAACGGCAGAGGGACTATTGCAAATGGAGTCGTGCCAGAGCAATTACGCAGATGGCTAGCACCATTAGAGATAAAATTCGACCCTCTAATGGCAAAAAAAATAATCAATACACTTGTCCCTGATGGAATTAATGTTACAATGTATGTGTCTTCAGATCAAGAGATCGTAGATATTGCTGAAATTATTCAGTCATATCTAAAGAATGTTGGAGTTAAAGTCACTCTAAGACAACTTGAATGGAATGCCTTTGTAGAGGCTGTAAATAATGGCGAGACTGATATGTTCTGGCTTAGCTGGTGGGCTGATTACCCTGATCCTGAGAATTTTCTATTTCCATTATTTCATTCATCAAATTTAGGCTCTGGAGGAAACAGGACAAGATATTCTAATATTATAGTTGATAGGATGATTGAAAAAGGTCAGGATTCTATAGATCCTACCTCTATAAATACATATTATAAACAGGCAGAAGATATTATAGCTCAAGATTGCCCATGGGTGACTTTCTGGCATAAAAACGACTATATTATACAGCAGCCTTGGATTAAAGGGTTTAAGGTATCGCCAATATATACAATTGACAAGGGCGAAGAGGTTTATATCAGTAGTGAAAAAATAAAAGAAAAAACTATTCACCACTGAGACACAGAGAGCGCAGAGAAAAACGTAGGGGCAGACCTATGTGCCTGCCCTATTGGTAAACAGGCACGGCGAACATATAGGTTCGCCCCTACATTTCTGTGTCTCTGTGGTGAATTCCTTTTCTTTTCCACAGGAGCAAAGACATTAAAAGATATATCATAGAGCGGCTGTTAATGACCATACCATTGATTTTTGGTATCACGCTTGCGGTATTTTTATTGCTAAAAACCCTGCCCGGCGAGCCTGCCTTAAGCCTTGTAGGGCAGAGGGCAGACGTTGAGCTGATAAGACAGATACGCTCACAATTGGGCAATGATAAAGGTGTTTTATCCCAATATATCGGGTATCTTAAACTATTGTCACACGGGGACCTTGGGCGATCTTATTACACTGGCAGGGATGTGTTAACTGATATCTTGGCAAAATTTCCTAATACTGTCAAGCTTGCCTCTTCTGCTATGTTAATTGCAACCATACCTGGAATTCTATTGGGATTTCTCTCAATATTTCTAAGCCAAAGAGAGAAAAACTTGACTTCAAGGATAATTGATTATATTACGCTCGGCGCTCTCAGCGTCCCTGTGTTTTGGAGCGGGATAATCTTGATGATGCTATTTGGGCTAAAACTTAGGATGCTGCCTCCCTCAGGAACAGGCGGAGTTAGATATATTATACTGCCAGCATTAACTCTAGCTATTCCTGCGATGGCATCGCTTTCTCGCATTACGCGCGCTATTGTCAGCGATATCTTAAAGCAGCCGTTTATAGTCACCGCAAAGGCAAAAGGGCTTAGTGAGTCAAGGATTGCAATAATACATGTCTTAAGAAACGCAATTATACCTATTGTTACTGTAATAGGGCTTGATTTTGGGAGCTATCTTAATGGCTCTGTAGTAACTGAAACGATATTTGGATGGGATGGTCTTGGAAGATTTACTATGGAGGCTATTACTATGAGGGATTATCCAGTAATAATGGGATGTATTATATTGGGAGCGTTAGTTTTTACAATGGTTAATCTGATTACAGATATTATCTATAATCTCCTAGATCCAAGGGTGAGACAGGATGTCTAAAGGTGGAAGGATTTCATTGATCATAATTAGTATATTTTTTATACTTTCAATCGCCTCTCCAATGCTTGATATGCAAAACCCATATGAAATCAATCTTGATTCTATAAATCTGCCGCCAAGTACAAATCATTTTTTTGGCACAGATAATAAGGGGAGGGATATATTTTCAAGGGTGGTCTATGGGGCAAAGATTTCCATCGGCGTCTCTATCGCAGGTGCGGTAATCTCAGCCTTTTTTGGGTTGTCTATAGGAATAATCTCAGGATATTTTGGCGGTAGAATTGACAGTTTATTAATGGGTTTTGTAGATTTTGCGCTGTCATTTCCATCATTATTATTAGCGATTGCAATCTCTATAGCCCTTCCATCTGGAATATACACAGTAATGATAGCTATAGCATCTGTAAATTGGACATCATTTGCAAGGATGATTAGGGGACACGTGATGACAATAAGAGGCATGGCATTTATTGATGCGGCAAGGGCAATAGGATGCGGTAATCTGAGAATCTTGATATATCACATAGCACCTCAATGTATTACTCTAAGTCTGGTAATGATGGGCATAAAACTTGGGGGTCTTATTTTAACAGAAGCCGCATTGAGTTTTCTTGGACTTGGGGTGCAGCCACCGACTCCTACATGGGGATACATGGTAAGCGCAAACAGGGCATATATATTGACCTCCCCATGGATGGTAATATTTCCAGGGGCTGCAATATCTATAACTGCATTTTGTTTTAATATTATTGGCGAGAATCTGAGTAAAAAATACGAGATTAAGAATTAACAAATCCCAGCAATTCTCGGTCAAGCATAAAAAATAGTAAATGAACATATAAGTTTATTAATACCTGCCATAAAAACATACAAAATAAGAATAATGACAATAATTTAACATTTTCAATTCAAAAAAGTATCTATACTGGCTAAAAATCTTGATATTTAGACAAGTAATCCCTATTATCTTTCTGACATTTGAAAGATTGTAACTTCAACACTACTGAATTCAGCTTTTAACCTTTTATTAACACTATGGCGGGTTAAGCGCTGTATTTAAAAAAGTTTCCCAATCTTTAAAAATCATTATTTGAAAAAAGAC
>Ga0315281_10000460_pt1 | contig 56501 bp, 44 predicted proteins | sample YL17G07_0_MG_FD_204540 | JGI IMG/M metagenome (GOLD analysis project Ga0315281, IMG submission 204540) | Sediment microbial communities from Yellowstone Lake, YNP, Wyoming, USA - YL17G07_0 | ecosystem: Environmental > Aquatic > Freshwater > Lake > Sediment | place: USA: Wyoming | collected...
TCCTTGAGGCGGTTTTTGTTGATGTCTTCCAGCGCCTTGATCTCAATCTGCAACCAATCGGCCTCATGCTTCATGGCGAGCAATGTGCCTTGCACAATGATTGCCTGTCCCAGATAGGCCCGGGTCTCATCCTGTTTATTTTGGAACTGCTGATTCAACGTCGCCAGTTTTGCCACGGAGGTTTCATATTCACCTATCATGGTCACGATTTGCGTATCGGCAAATTGATCGGTGCTTAATTTGGTTTTATTTTCAAAGCCGATGGCGATGCTCAGCAAGGTGGTGACCACCACGGCAATTAACACCCCCGGCAGCCGGGGTTGATAGCGTCTGATCGACCACATGATCGCGATGGCAATCATGCCCATCAGTAATGTCGGGATGTGGCTGTCACCGATTTGTTTGACGACACCCCAAATATCGACAATGAAGTGTTCGCTCGAACTCATCTTGACACCGATGAGCTTACTCACCTGCGACAAGGCAATAATGATCGCCGCGGCATTGGTAAAGCCGATGATCACGGGATGCGAGAGAAAATTCACAATGACGCCCAGCTTGAACAGACCGAGGGTTAATTGCACCACGCCCACCAACAAGGCCAGCATGATTGCCAGGGCAATATATTTTTCTGAGCCAGGTACCGCCATGACCGTCAGTGTTGAGGCGGTGAGCAGGGAGACGACGGCAACGGGACCGGTGCCCAGTTGATTGGATGAACCCCACAAGGCCGCGATGGCGACCGGTAAAAATGCCGCGTACAAACCGTAAAACGTCGGCATGCCGGCCAATTGGGCATAGGCCATGGATTGCGGAATCAACACCAAGGCAACCGTGATCCCGGCGATGAAATCGGCCTTGACGGTCTGCTTGTTCATGGGAAACCAACGGAGAAAGGGTAACAGTCGTTTTAGTTGTGGATGCATGGTTTCCTAACTCTGAAAAATTCCATAAAAAGTAATACCGTGTCGGTGGATAACGTTCGGCATTATAAGTAAATCCTAATGAATTCGGAAGGTTTAGCGGGGATATTTCAGGTGTTACAACGCGTGGACGCGATTGCGTCCTGCACGCTTGGCGGTATACAGGGCCTTGTCTGCGGATTTGATCACATCCATGGGGTTGGCGTGGTGTTCATTGCGTTGCGCCACCCCCGCACTGACGGTGACCGCGATTTTTTCCACCTTGCTTTGTTGTTGTGGCTGCTCGGGTTTACTCTTTGGACGTTTCGGTTGACGAATATAAAATGAGGTGCGTTCAATCATTTCACGCAAGTTGTCAACAAACAGCAGGGCTTCGCGTGCTTCTTTGTTGGCAAAGATAATTGTGAATTCTTCCCCGCCATAACGAAATGCCTTGCCACCGCCTTCGACGCTGTTTAATTGGGCCGCCACCATGCGCAACGCCTGATCGCCGACATCGTGGCCATGTTTGTCATTGAGCTTTTTGAAGAAATCAATGTCGATCATGGCAATGCTATAGCGCTTGCCCAAGGCCAACAGATGTTGTTTGAGCGCGCGGCGTGAGGGTAAGTTGGTCAGTTCATCCATGTACGCCAAGTTGTAGGAGTTGAGAATAATCGCAATCAGGATAGCCCCGACCGCAATGGTAAAATACAGGCTGCTGGCGGCGGGTTGGGCGATGCTATTGATTGCCATCATTCCGGCAAGCAGACTCATGATATTACCGCCGCGCAGAATATTGGGCTGGATACCCAAATGGATGACCATCACCAGCAAGGCCAATAACGCCGCAAGAATGCCTGGCTGGGTGAGCGTGATAAAATGTGGCCAGGTATTTTGCCACAAGGCAAAGCGCAGCATTTCTTGTAACGAGCCGGTGGCATAAAACAGCAAAATCACCAGCAGCGTCAGTTGTAAAAAAGTAATGCTAACGCGTTTGACGACTTGCCAACGTAACACCCCGCGATCCAATAACAGGTTATGAATAAGAAAATTCACCGGCAGCAGGACGCACAGACTGGCATAGAGCAGGCTCTGTGTGGGGATGGGTAGATTGGGCTGCCAGATGAACTCACGCAAGCCCCAATAGGTGAAGCCAATCACCAGTAATAGATTCAATTCGCGACCGTTATTAAATCCCCAGGCCAGTACCATGCCGGTGAGGATGAGCAGGTAGGGCAAATAAGGCAGGATCACACTGAAGGAGACAAAGCGTTGTACTTCACCATGGAACAAATACACGAAGACCAGACACAGGGCTGGCATCAGCAGGACAAAAATCAGGCGACGTGTGGCGATGGCAAACACCCTGTGATCCTATTATGTAGAGCAGTTCTTTAGACCTAGAGCGGCCAACGTCACGCGGGCCTGGAAAGAGAATGCGGGGAATGTGACGGGGTTCCGGCGTAAGTCGTCTGCAGGATTAACTCAGGGCAATCACCGGTTTGGTCGTTGGACGTGTTGCGACAAAATCCAGCATCCGTTGCACTGATACCAGCGCTCGGCGCTGAATAGTGTCCGCGATCTGAATGGCATTGGCCCCCGTTTCAAGCGTGCTAATGAGGTTATGCAGGCCATTCATTGCCATCCACGGACAATGGGCACAACTTTGACAGGTTGCGCCAATACCGGCATTGGGCGCTTCCAATAATTGTTTGTGAGGGACGGCCTGTTTCATTTTGTAAAAAATGCCATTGTCGGTGGCGACAATAAACGTATCATTGGGCAGTTCGCGCGTGGCCTTGATCAAGGCCGTCGTGGAACCCACCACATCGGCCAGGGCGATGACGTCAGCGGGTGATTCCGGGTGCACCAGCACTGCCGCGCCGGGTAAACGTTGTTTCATTTTTGCCAGTTGCACCGCCTTGAATTGCTCATGCACAACACAAGTGCCTTGCCATAACAGCATGTCAGCCCCGGTGCGACGTTGCACATAGTCACCCAGATATTTGTCGGGTGCCCAGATCAGTTTTTTACCCTGATGATGCAGATGTTGCACTACATCTTGGGCAATACTGGAGGTCACGACCCAATCAGCGCGGGCCTTTACCGCCGCGCTGGTGTTGGCATAGACAACCACGGTGCGATCCGGATGGGCGTCACAAAAGGCGCTAAAGCGCTCGGCCGGGCAACTTAAATCAAGCGAACACTCAGCCTCTATGGTGGGCATGAGCACCCGTTTTTCCGGGTTGAGGATCTTGGCCGTTTCACCCATGAAGCGAACGCCGGCGACGATCAGGGTGCTGGCCGGGTGGCGGTGACCAAAGCGGGCCATTTCCAGTGAGTCGGCCACGTAACCACCGGTTTCCTCGGCAAGGCGTTGAAGCTCGCCATCGGTGTAATAGTGGGCAACGAGAACAGCATCCTGCTGCTGTAACAGCGTCTTGGCGCGTGCATACTGCCACGCGTGACTATCGGCAGAGGCAACGGGCGCCACGGCAGCGCTCGACGCCAGTGAACAGATATGGGCATAATCGACAAGTGGAACGTCATCTAGCTTTGTCATGGCTGCTCCGCTCATGTGTGTGCCGGGTTATCATGTGATTAAGAGTATGCAAAAACTGTCACGATAAGTAGTTTACCTTTGGGATAGGCGCCGGGGTAACGAGACATGCAAGAATGATATGGGGAAAACCTGTATATTCAATGTATTATTAGACGAGTTTAACCTGAATTCACGTGTAGATTTTCCCGTTTTTTGTTATGGTTGACAACGGTGGAGACCGGCTGGACAGCAAACGCTATGGAAAAAAGCAAAATCATCGACAAAATTCAAAAATGCCTGCGACTCTCACAGTCGGGCAATGCCAATGAATCCGCCTTGGCATTAAAGCAGGCACAGGCCTTAATGCGTAAATATGGCATTGCCGAGGCCGAGGTGAAGGATACGAGCGTGGCGGAGGCCACCGCCAGCAGCGCGGGTTATTACAATCCGCCGTATTGGGCCATCGCCCTGTCGGAATTGGTTGCCCGGGCATTTGATTGTCGCGCTTATGTCAGTCAATGCGAACAGGGCCCCGAATTTCGTTTTATTGGGGCAGGGGCCAGCGCTGAAGTAAGTGCCTACACATTTACGGTATTGTTTCGTCAATTACGCTATGCGCGTCGGCAATATCTGCATGAGTTGGAGATGGCTGACACCCTGGAGCGATCCCGGCGCGGTAATGTGTTTGCTCAGGCCTGGCTCTATCGCATCGCGCAAACCGTGGCTGAATTTGTGACCGACCCCGACGTTGAGGCGGTCATCGACGCCTATGTGCAGGAACGCTATGGTGAGCCGCTCGCCTCAGAGCGCAGTCCGGCCAGTATCGATACCAAAGACTATGAGATCATCATGTCCGGCATGAAGGCGGCGGATCACGTGCTGTTGTGCCGGCCCATGTCGGCCGATAAAGGATCAGAAGTTTTACTCGAAGATGTGAATTGCGCTTAATAGCGTTATTATTTTACACGGCTGCGCGCGTAAGCATTGGCGCACAGCCGGGGCACAGAGATAAGCCGCAGATATACGCGTTCGCCGGGCGTGTGACTAAAGGTATGCGGCGCAGATGAGGCAAAATTGTGGCAGCAACCCTCAGCTATACAATTGAAAATTCACCCAAGCGGATACCGTGCAAATCGGTGTTAACCGTGGGTCGCGATAAGAGCTGCGATATTGTGCTAGTCGACCTGATGGTATCGCGCAATCACGCCATGATTCGCCGTATCGGTAATAACGATTATTACTTGATTGATGGTGGCAGCTCGAATGGTAGCTATATCAACCAGCAACGCGTGACCACCCCGAAATTGCTCAAACACAGTGATCGCATTACGATTGGTGATTTTGAATTTTTGTTTGAGCAAGAGAAACAGGACGCCCTGCCGACGGACACTTTCTCGTTACAAGAAACCATTGTCAATAACAACCCACAGATTAAACGCATTACGATTTTGGTCGCGGATATTCGTGGCTTTACCTCGATCTCCGAGCGAGTCCCGATCCGCACGCTCACGCGGATGATGAACTCCTGGTTCAATGAAGTCAGCGATGTCATCATTGCCAATGGCGGGACCGTCGATAAATTCATCGGCGACTGTGTCTTTGCCCGTTGGGAGGTGGATAAAGATGAACATTACACAGTCATCAATTCCTTAACTGCCGCCGCCGCAATCAATAGCGTAACGGAAAATCTCAATAAACAGTTTGAAGAAGTACCGGAACAATTACGCATTGGGGTCGGCATCAACACCGGCGCCGCATCGGTGGGCATAGGTGCTGATCAAACTGTGCTGGGTGATGCGGTGAATATCGCCTTTCGTTTGGAAAGCGCGACCAAACTCTTGGGCAAGGATATTATTCTGAGCGAAACGGCATACCGGCATTTGCCGAAGGCGCTTTGGAAAGATCAATGCCAGAAGATCAAGGTAAAGGGGAAACGCGATCTGGTGCGCATCTTTGCCTTTGATTTTTCTCAAGTAGAAGAGATAATACAGCAGACCAAGAACAGTAAAAACTAAGCAGAGTCTTAACGTAAAAAAATTCGTAAATCCTCTAGTGTATTCTCCATGGCGATTTTCATCTGTGACAGAATGAGTCCTGCTTCATCTGCATAGGCCCAGTCAACATGTTGAGGATTACCCGATTGCATGGCGGTTTGGCCTTTTATCAGGACTTCCACTTTTGCGTCCGGGATAAATTGATCGAGAAACATATAGGCCTGCGCCAGACCATCGCGTATTTTGGGTTCGGCATCTTCCAGTTCCCATAAGAGGGTCTGAATGGCTTGTTTAATGATGAGCTTGGCGTGGGGTAGCAATGACTCGGGGTGCGCAGTGTTGGCATTGTCTATTTGCGCAAGGAGCTGGCCATAGGCGTGAACAATGTTTTCGGCTTCCGCCAGTTTATCGGTGATGAGTTTTACCATGGCAGACTCCTGACTATAAGAGATATTATTTCTGTGGCTGACTATTTATAAAATAGCAGCAAAGAATCACGAAGTTTGGTATTGTAACTTTTTTTACATAGCGATGGGTTGGCTGCGGATGGATGAGATTGGCGATTTGTTTGGCACGTTAAAGTTTAGTCAGCTTGTGGTGTTGGGGGTTGTCCCCAGTATATTGCTCGTCATGGCGCTGCTCCTTACCTGGCGTCCGCTGGTGCGGATCCGCGCCTATTTTTCCCTGCAAAAATTGATTCGCGGGTTGGGCGCCGATCGCGTGCGCGATATTTATCTGCCCGGGGGGCTTGACGGTCATATCTACGTGGAATATCTGGTGTTAACACCGCACGGCCTGCTACTGCTACATGTTAAACCGTATTACGGGATGATTTTTGCGGCAGAGCACATTGAACAATGGACCCAGGTTATTGGCCATCACAGTTATAAATTCAGCAACCCTTTATATCAATTACAAACAACCCTCGGAGAATTACGCAGTGTATTTCCTAAGATCACCATTGAGGGCGGCGTCTTGTTTACGTCTGGCAGTCAATTCCCCAAGGGCAAACCCGAGAGAGTCTACTTATTGGAAGAAATAAGGGAGTTAGGCAAACAAAACCGGGGAAAAATGATTCCCGATACCCTGCAGGCCATCTGGGGCGAGGTGCAGGCGAGCAACCAAAGAGCGGGGCAAATCCGTTTGAATGTCTACTTACGCCGGGGCGATAAGCGGCGATTGGTGTATGGGGCAGGCTTGTTGATTGCCGCGCTCGTTTGGCTTGCATCCCAATTTCTTTGGGTGTGACAGGTGCGAAAGGTTGGCAAAACAAGCGCTTTTGGCAGAGACGAAGTATAATAAAATCTATTTCACAGTTAGAATGAAACAATGTCTTAAGATTAATGTCGAGAATACGCTATAACTCCATAATGCGAATCGCTGCTCTCAAAACGTGTTGCACCCTCCTGTTGACTTTGTCAGCCCACTTTGCGCTTGCGGCGGACCCCGCGTCCTGTGAACAACAAAAGGGCAAGGTACTGCGTGCAATGTTCACCACCAAATTGGAGAATCGCGAACCATCGGATCGTGTCCTGATACTGGGCAATGATGTTACCGAGTTGTTCTTTTACAGTGACTTGTCGCAATTGGATGGCCATACGATAACGCACCGCTGGGAGTATGAAGGAAAAGTGGTCTATCAACGTAGTTACGAAGTAAAGGGTTCCCGTTGGCGTATTACATCACGCAAAGATCTGGATCCTTCAATGGTGGGTCGCTGGACAGTGGTAATTGTGGATGAAAAAGAATGCCCGCTTAAGGCGGTGGTCTTTCAATATATGCAACACAGCGAAACAAATAACCCAGCGGCGATTTTGCCGCCTTAGAAATGGGAATTATTAATCAGTCCGTTAGTAAGTAGACATCTATGCGGCATATTGCAGCGAAGGCTTCTGGTAGAAGGAGCAGATTTTTGCGGGATTGTTTTGCAATCGTCGCATCGAGGAGACCACCTTGCTTTTGAAATCGGCCTTCCCCGTTGTCACCATGCGGCCCACCGTGTCGGCTTTCAGATGTTTCCATACCAGTTCATCGGGATTGCGATCCGGGGAGTAAGGCGGCAGGAAAAATAATCTCAGCTTGCCGCCAAGCGACTCGACAAAGGCCGTTGTCTTTTTCGCACGATGTGCCGGGCCGCGATCAACAATCAGAAACAGAGGACGTTTTGCACCAACGAGTAGCCGTTTGAGAAACTCGATAAAGACACTCGCATTCACGCCGCCTTTTTCCTTGATCATGAAACGCATGACCCCTTTTGCGTTGATGGCCGAGAGCAAGCTGATGCCGTGGCGAGCGCCTGTCGTCTGAACAATCGGCGTCTGTCCCTTCTTGCCCCACGTTCGCCCGGCGTGGTGATCAGAGCGGATATGCGCCGCGTCGCCAAAATAGAGATCGGCACCCTGGCTTTTCGCCATTTTCTTGATCTTAGGGTAGTCGGTCTTTAACCATTTTTTGACGAGCGCTTCATCGCGTTCCATGGCCTGATGCAGGGGTTTTTGCGGCGTTATGCCCAGCTGCGCCAACAAGCGGCCCACTGAGTTCTTTGCCAAGCGTATGCCATACTTTCTTTTAATCAATTCCGCCACCATTTCGCGCGTCCACAGGGCAAACTCAAACTGGAGTTGCATCGGGTTCTTCTGTGTCACCGTCTTGTAGATCCATTGCATGGCGCGGGCGTTGAGCTTCGGCGGACGTCCCGCCAACGGTTTCGCTTTAAGACCATCCCATCCACCGCGCCGATAGCGCGCCAACCATCCGTACACCGTTGACCGATTCAGCCCCAGCGCGCGTGCAATCACTTCAGGATTCTCACCTTGTTGTATACGGCGCACTGAGCGTTCACGCATTGCTTCTAACGTGGTGTGATCCAGTTTCCTCGCATCGTTCTTTTTCATAAGTCAGAGTAGATCACATTCGACTCGTTTTGTAAACAAATAATGTCTATTTATTTATGGACTTATTAATAAAACCTGTTTTACTTTACTTCTAGCCGCTAGTTCTGGACGATTCTGAACCATTTTCTCCAGCATTTCTAAAGGTGTCATGTTGTCGAATTCTGTGAAGGAGGAATTATCCTTTGCCTTGCGAATGGTTGGATCAGCGCCGTGGTCTAATAAAAACTTAACCAATTCAGGATCATTCTGTAGAACGGCCGCGTGCAAAGGGGTTGTACCGTCTAACGGGCTAACTTTATTTATGTTAACTCCTTTATCGAGTAAGAAATTTAAAAATGTTGAGCGTTTCTTACTGTCACTAAACACATAAGACAAACCTATTCCTTGCTCTAACTTTGCGACATCTTCCTTTGTCCCCCGAAAATGGAGCGTATAGTATTCTACTGGTTTGTTACAATAGGGTATACGGCAATTATCATCGCTCGTGGCGTATGTCATTAGTGTTTCAATATCAAAAGTTGTCATTGCATAGATGGTGAAACCAACCCAAGAAACTGGAGCAATAATAACAATGGCTAATACTATTTTCTTTATTTTTGTCACTGTTATTAACTCCAAACAATATTATTGTTTTTATTCTTTGCTATGGCGTCAGCATAGTTGAGAAAAGCAACGGCGGGTGTCGTTTTGTTCAAAGAAACCGTCCCATTCGTTCGCATAATAAAAGGTTTTGTAAAGCTATCGCTGATATGACTGCGGACAATTTCGTAAATCTTTATATTACCAAACTCAGTACCCTTTAAATGTTTAAACCAAGATTTTGTTGCTTTTTTTGCAAAGGTCTTTAGGAAATCGGTTGCAGATTTTCCAGGCTTATAAAAAATACTGTCGAAAATTATTTGAACAAACCCAATACCATAGGAAGCATCAATTGCTTCTATAAGCAGCCCTTGCGCAAACTCGCGCATTGAATGCGTCATAGTAAAACTTGCCAAGGTGCTTTCATAGCCAGGAAAAAAGAACAGTAAAATTTTTTTTAGTTCTTCATCGTTGAAAATAATTTCACTGGGGTCAAATTGTTTTAAGCCGATGTATTCTGTTGCCATTGGTTGCTTCCCCATTTTTCATTGAAATGATCGAACTTTTACAATAACAAACTAATGAAATTATGTACAGCATTAGGACGTAATATAAAAAACTACAATTAAAATGGTGTCCTAATTGTTACGTTCATTTAGCCAGGTTGTTGCGCATCGTGCTCAAATCAGGATTGGTGTACACTCTTTAAGCTCTTCCACGATTTGTTCCTGTACATCCCAGAGCTTTCAACAATAGTTAAGCCGCGTGAAAAGAATTGTGGTGGTCCGTTTATGGCTGATGACGGACATAGATCATATATTATGAATTTAGCCAACGCGACTGTTTTACTGCTTCCTTCATTATTCCGCATCAGTACGTAATAACCCGCAACTCCCTCCAGGTTATCTTACGCATGAACAGTGGGCGCGGTCGTCGCTAGTATACATCATCGAGATATGAGCACTGTCCGGAACCAGGCACCATCACTCTGTTAGTTATTAATCAGTCCGTTAGTAAGTAGACATCTATGCGGCATATTGCAGCGAAGGCTTCTGGTAGAAGGAGCAGATTTTTGCGGGATTGTTTTGCAATCGTCGCATCGAGGAGACCACCTTGCTTTTGAAATCGGCCTTCCCCGTTGTCACCATGCGGCCCACCGTGTCGGCTTTCAGATGTTTCCATACCAGTTCATCGGGATTGCGATCCGGGGAGTAAGGCGGCAGGAAAAATAATCTCAGCTTGCCGCCAAGCGACTCGACAAAGGCCGTTGTCTTTTTCGCACGATGTGCCGGGCCGCGATCAACAATCAGAAACAGAGGACGTTTTGCACCAACGAGTAGCCGTTTGAGAAACTCGATAAAGACACTCGCATTCACGCCGCCTTTTTCCTTGATCATGAAACGCATGACCCCTTTTGCGTTGATGGCCGAGAGCAAGCTGATGCCGTGGCGAGCGCCTGTCGTCTGAACAATCGGCGTCTGTCCCTTCTTGCCCCACGTTCGCCCGGCGTGGTGATCAGAGCGGATATGCGCCGCGTCGCCAAAATAGAGATCGGCACCCTGGCTTTTCGCCATTTTCTTGATCTTAGGGTAGTCGGTCTTTAACCATTTTTTGACGAGCGCTTCATCGCGTTCCATGGCCTGATGCAGGGGTTTTTGCGGCGTTATGCCCAGCTGCGCCAACAAGCGGCCCACTGAGTTCTTTGCCAAGCGTATGCCATACTTTCTTTTAATCAATTCCGCCACCATTTCGCGCGTCCACAGGGCAAACTCAAACTGGAGTTGCATCGGGTTCTTCTGTGTCACCGTCTTGTAGATCCATTGCATGGCGCGGGCGTTGAGCTTCGGCGGACGTCCCGCCAACGGTTTCGCTTTAAGACCATCCCATCCACCGCGCCGATAGCGCGCCAACCATCCGTACACCGTTGACCGATTCAGCCCCAGCGCGCGTGCAATCACTTCAGGATTCTCACCTTGTTGTATACGGCGCACTGAGCGTTCACGCATTGCTTCTAACGTGGTGTGATCCAGTTTCCTCGCATCGTTCTTTTTCATAAGTCAGAGTAGATCACATTCGACTCGTCTTGTAAACAAATAATGTCTATTTATTTATGGACTTATTAATAGTTAGCGGCGGGCGTCGCTCTTTGCCTGTGTTTGTTGGTCATTGCGCCATTTTGTCAGCATTCGTTGAAACTCTTCTTCGGCTTCACTCTTAACGCGATTCTCTTCTGAGGCCTTGTCCGACTTCATGTTTTTTTCAATTTGCCCCGGTGCATTCGAGTTGGACGGGGTGGTGCGCATTGAGGCTAAGCCACGTTGTTCAGCTTGCGGTTTGTCATCGCTCACCCCCGCCATGACTTTAACATCGACGTAGGTGGGTCGAGTGATGGCAATAACACTTATCGTGATCATCACCACAACACTTGCCGCCAGGGTATAAAGATGGCGTCGACCGCGATGGGTTTGGTTGGGGGCGCCTAGCCTATCATTTTGTGGCAAGCTGAATTCAAATTCATCGGGTGTTTCATTGCGCGGTTTATTGTAGGCACTCAAATTTTCCAGATCAGCAACGATAGAATCGCTAAAGCCGGATTTATTATTATCATCATCATGCGCGGTAGTTTTGTTTTTGTCATCGGTATATTCGATATCAAAGGACGGTAGTTCTTTGCGTGATTGTTCACGCATTTGTTGCTCAGCCTGTCGGATGAGGGCTTCGGCCTCTTCACGGTTAGGCGGACGCTCGGAAGGGGCCTTAAAGATAAAAATGTCTTCCTCGCCTTCTAATACAGTTTTATCGTTGACCACATGTAGTTTTGCCTTGGACAACTTCATGCCTTGGCCAGTCTCGACCATAAATTCATCAGGGCGCCGCTGGCGAGCGACATCTTGGGCCTGTAAACGTTGTTTGAGAATTTCTGCACGATGGCGAACGACCTGCTCTTCGGCCGAGGCTTTGCGTTCCGTCGCACGCCGTGCAATTTCTTGAACGCGGCGAGATTCTTCCATGGCAGCACGCTGCGCTTCTTCTTCGCGGTGGCGGCGCGCGGCATCGTGTTGTTGAGCAACGCGACGGGCTGCTTCAATGGCGCGTAATTCTTCCTCACGGCGACGGCGCGCCACAATTTCTTGGGCGCGACGAGTGGCCTCGGCGGCGGCGTGAGCAGCGTCTTCTTCTGCGGCACGGGCCTGCGCTTCTTCTTCGGCCAGGAGCGCGTCATCTTCATCTATCTGGGTCTTGGCCAGATAGGAGTGGTTTTCAAATAATTGACGGGTTTCTTCCATTTCGGCGCGCAAGCGGCCAACTTCATCAATCGCCTGGCGACGAATGGCATTCGCATCGATTTCAGCTTGTTCTTGCGCTTCTTTGTACGCACGCTGCCGCGATTCTTCCAGAAGTTGCTGGTAACGTTGTTGTTCTTCGACGTGTTTACGCGCTGATTTGTTTCGATCGCTTTCGGCCTCTTTTCTTAGGCGCTGGGCTTCTTCGATGGCGGTGCGACGTATGGCCTCGGCTTCGAGCTGGGCTTGCCGACGCGCTTCCTCAGCGGCGGTGCTAGCTTGCTGAATGGCGGCCTCGGCGCGGCGGCGGGCATCTTCCAGGGCCGCATTCCGCTTGGTTATTTCATCGGCTTGGAGTTTGGCGCGCTGGGATTCCAGTGTTTGACGGACACGTTGTGCTTCTTCTAAGGCGCGTTGCCGGATAATCTCCGCTTCGTGTTTGACTTTTTCGGCTTCAAGTTTGGCGCTGTGACGCGCTACCTCTGCGGCTTGGGCGGCGTTACGTTTTACTTCTTCAGCCTTTTTGTAATCTGCGTCAATCCGTGCTTGCTTGGCGACAATTTCACTGGCTTCACGGCGAATAGATTGCAATTCCTCTTCAGCACGTTTACGCGCGGCTTCGGATTCACTTTTAAGTTGATTGGCTTCTTGCAGTGCCTGTTCTTTTTCTTTGGCAATCGCCAGTTTGGCGGTTGCAAACATTTCGTCACGTTGGCGGACGGCCTCGGCCTGGAGACGCTGAATTTCTTCTTCCGCGCGTTTACGATCCGCTTCGGCATTGGCGGTTTTAGCGGCTAAGCGGTGTGCCTGGGAGGTGAGGGCGTTGGATTCGCCGCGGAGTTGTTGGGCGCGCGATTCCGCGGTTTTATGGGCGTTTTCAGCCGCATTGGCGCGTTCGGCCTGGGTTTGCGCTTGGCGGCGATGGAGCTGAAACTCACCGGTGGCAAGATGGGCGTTGGGCGTAGCGACTTGCCGTGGAGTTGCCACGGGTGTCGGGGCCGACATTGGCCTGGGAATGTTTGCCGATACAATGGGTTCTGCTGGCGATTCTGACGGGGCGGCCATAAAGGGTTTTTGTTGGCCCGTTAAGCCTCCCTCCAATACGAAACAGGAGATACCGTGTTGCGCGAGTAAAAATGCGCCGGCGGCGCTCTGGCCGCCATCATTGCAGTAGACGATGTGTTCGCGGGTCGGATTCAGACTCGCAGTTTTCACCCGGAACATTGATAACGGAATGTTTTGCGCGCCTTTGATGCCGTTCTCGGAGAATTCTTTATTGGTGCGCACATCGATGATGGCGGCACCGCTTCTGGCCTTTTCCATCATGGTGTGATGGTTCACGTGTTGCAGCAGCGGTTTGACTAATAATTCGTTGAAGTCTTTTTTACTTAAGCGTACCAGCACACCATCATCTTTCATGGTGACGGTCGCGTTACGTCGGCCGTTGGTAATCAAGGCCTCTTCACCGAAACCATCGCCTGGCCCAAGAATGGCTAAACGGATTTCCTCCGCACTGGGGGCGGGTCGACGCGAGACAAGGCATTGTCCTTCTTTGACGATGTAGTACCACTGATCGGTATCGCCCTGCTTGATGATGGTCTGGCCTTTGTGGACCGGGACTTCTTCAAATCGAACTAACAGGGTATGAATTTTTTCCGTCGGCAAACGCAGGAACGCCGGGGATTGTAAAAAACGCATCATCCAGTCGCTTTCCGGGTCTTCGCTGACGTGGATTTCAGTGACTTCATAAGTGCCTGACGGGGTATCATCCATCAGGAATTCGAGCAAATCACTGTCGATGTAGAGCAACACGGCATTGGTTTTTGTCCGGCACGTGCTGGGGCGGGGGATCTCTTGGGCAATCGGGTATTTGGATTCGAGGGTCTTGGCTTTGACGATTTCCAGGTTAGGGTTACCGGTGGTTTGCAGTTCAATTTGTCCCGCTAACAAGTACACGCAACGCCGATCTTTTTCACCTTGGCGAAAAATGACGCGGCCTGGCGGAAGCTCTTCAACGGTGGACTTGTTGGCTAACTCTTCAAGTTTATCCGCGCCCAAAGAACTGAGCGGCTCCAGGGTTCGTAGAACCCTCAACTGAAGATATTCGCGTGCGGCGTCAGCCATTTAACCCAACTTTAGCTTGTGTGCTAGTGTTATCCGGGATTACCTTTCGGTAAGCCACGGTTTGATTTCCTTTGATCCCTACATCGGCGTAAAACACCCCAACCCAAGTCGACTTGTTAAAAGTAGCGGGGAGTTCATGCTTTTGATGTGAGCGAGCTCACAAATTACCAGATTCTGGGTATAAAAACCACAAATTCTATTAAAACCATCGCTCAAAAAAGATTCGCCCCCCCTGTGCAAACCCCGACTGCATTTCTAAACCAATGTAGCCAGTGGGATCAGTATCCAGACGCAGGCCCAATCTTGCCCCTGGCGAGTGATCGGCGCTAAAAGGGGTGACCTGGGTGATGGTGCCCGTTAAGACTTCCTCACCACTCAACGCATTGGCCGAGAGGCCAAAGACAACATTCACCCGATCAGATAGTCCAAGTCGGCCATCCAGACCGACGGAGCCTTGGTGCCAGCGCCATTTTGCGTTCTGTGGTTCGGTGGTGGCGGCAAGATCATAATAGCGATAGTCGAGATTCATGCCGAGATCAAAGCGGGGGCTTTGCAGCATGGCAAAGTACAGATTGATCCCCAGATAGTTACCCGTTGTCACCCTGGCCACCGGTACGGGATTCTCGCTTTGGGTGCCATCCACCGTGCCCAGCAAGATACCGCCATGAATGCGGGGGCTTATACGTTCATGCCGGCGCAATGTAATGGCATTGAGTTGGGTTTGCTGTACCTGGGTGGGGTAGCGCAAGCCCAGGTCATAGCCTTCCAGCATCAGGGCAATCGCAAAAGACGTTGGTTCTGCGGCAAGCACGGGTTGCGACAACCAGAAAAAAACTATTGCAGTTAGAAAAGGTTTGAATATTCCCATTGCTAATCGCCTACACGTTGCTGCTGGACGCACGATCAGGAGGGCAGGAAATCGATTGGGTAGTTAACCGTCACCGTATCAACGTTGCTGGGTTTGAATTTGAATAATTTAATCCGCGAGACAATTTTTTGCTCCAACTCGGGGTTTTTCAATTCACTGGAAACCACCCGCACATTGGTGACATGACCATCCGGTGCGATGGTGATTTGCAGCACCAGTTTCCCTTTTAAGGTGGGGTCTTGGCGTAAATAGCGGTTATAAATGCTGAAGATGTTGCCCTTGTTTTCCTGGAATACTAATTCAATCTCTTCATCGCCACGGCTGTTTGCGGACCCACCCCCACCACCCGCGCCGCGTCCCTTGCCGCCACCGGAGGAATTGATCGTACTCTTCACGGCGGTGGTGTCGCGGCCAGCCAGATTGCTCCCGCCGGTTGTGCGGCTCAAACCACCGGTGTTGATGCCGCCGCTACCTTGATTGGCTTTGGTGGCAATAAGACTTGAGGTATTGTCATTGTTTTCTTTGGCAGTGGTCGCCCCGGCGTGGGTGACGGATTTTTGATTTTGCAATGATGCAACATTAAAACTTTGCCGCAGGTCAGCCAGCTGATCTTGCATCGACTTCGCCATTAAGCCGCTTTGTGCCGCTTTTTCGCGGGCTTTGTCGGCGCGTTGTTCCGGGCTCGGTTGCGGCTTAGGCTCAGGGACTTTTTCCTTTGGCTTGGGTTTGTCTTTGGGCTTGTCCTTGGGTTTTTCGGGTTCTTTCGGCTTTTCTTTGGCCTTCTCGGGTTCTTTTTTCTGCGGCACGGGGGGAGGTGGCTTGGGTTGCGCCTGCTTTTCAATGATTAATTTGGCCAAACGGGGCGAGACATCTTCCAGTTTTTTTTGTTCAATCACCGGTTTGGGCAGAAACTGGATGATCACGTAGAGCAAAGTTGAAACAAATAACGAAATGGCAACGATGCCCATAAAACGGCGATCACTCTCGCTGACCGCCCAAGGTAACGCATCCTCAAACAGATAGCTGTTATACGCCATGGGCCGTTATCCCTTTTCCTGTGATTTTTGCATCACAGCCAGCGAAATGTTCGCAAAATCCATGCTGGCGCAGGTCAACATGATCTTTTTGAGGACGTCATAGGGTATTTGTTTGTCTCCCATGATGGTGATGCCGCGTTTCAAGAATTCTTTATTGTCAATTCTTTTCGCCCGCGCCTTGTCCGCTTGTTGCTGCAATGCCGTGAGAACACCGGGAATCAGCAGTTCTTTGGTTTGTAAAACATCTGCGGTTCGCGCGACGACTTGATTGTCGATGGTGATCTCTTTGCTGTTGACCATGATGACAATATTTTCCTTCGGTCCCTTGTCAGTGATGGATTCAGGCAGGACGATTTGCTTGGGTGGACTCAAAATCTCGGAGTCGGCAGCGGCATTCATCAACAAGAAGAACAGCAAAATCGTAAAGATATCCATCATGGACACCATGTTCAATGTGGCGCCTTGATTGTTGCGCTTATAGTGCCGTTCCATACGGCGTGTACGGCGAGAAGATTTATCCATGACGTTATCTCACTGGCGGCGCATCACCGATAGAAATATCGGGGAATAAGGCGGCTTGCATACGGCTGCCAGTTTGTACTACTTCATAGGAGCGCGTCACATCCATCACCTGCACGATCGTGTCATAGGCGGTATCCTGTTCCGCCAGGATGGAGGCGTTGGTTTTCTCCGGGAAGCGCGCCTTGACCTGTTTGAGCAGTTCGGCCAGTTTGACGTAGTCATGTTGCGCTTTATTCTGCGGGATATTGGCAATTAAGCCGCCTTTATTGTCAGACAGGACGATGGCCTCTTTGCGGATGGCGATCTGCAGTTCAAAATCCGGTTTGTCGTTGGTCGCGCTGGCGCCACCCAATGATGGCAGGTTCAGTTCCAGGACGACCATTTTGGTAAACACCGCGGTCATCAACAGAAACGGCACTAACACCACCATCAAGTTCATGAAGGCGGTGATTTCAAGTTCCGGCGTGGACCGGAGTCGCGCGCGCAGACGACTATGTCTCATGATTCTTTAGGCTCTTTTGACTCTTTGCTGCTTTTGCGTTGCATGATCATATTGACAAACTTAACCGTGGCCATTTCCAGGCTGTCGACAATTTCCGTGGTTTTGGACTGCAACACGGCATGCATCAACAACAGCGGGATTGCCACGATCAGCCCGAAGGCCGTGGTGTTCATCGCAACGGAAATACTGGTCGAGAGAATCTTGGCTTTTTGCGAGGGATCAACTTCCGAGATGGCGGCGAAGGCATCAATCAAACCGATAATTGTACCCAGCAGGCCGAGAAGCGTGGCGATATTGGCAAAGGTCGCAATGTAGTGCGTGCGCTTTTCCAGCCGCGGGATGACTTCCAGCATGCTTTCCTCCATGGCCATCTCAATTTCGTCGCGGTTGTGGGCTGATTTATAACGCGCCAGACCTTGCGACAACATGCGGCTTATGGCCAGATTGGATTTAGACGTGGCACTGAAGGCTTGTTGAAAATCACCGCGCTGCAGTAATGGTAGAACCTTGGAGATCATGTGGCGATTACTGACGCGCGATAGACTAAGGTAAATATAGCGTTCAATGCTCAAGGCGATACCCACTGCCATCACCAGCATGATCGGATACATCCAGAACCCGCCATCTTGAATAAATTTAATGATTCCGTGAAGCATGCGACCTCCTAAAGTCGTACAGCCGAGCTATATGTTAGCGGCCCAATAGATAAAAATAATTATAAAGTTGGATTACTGTGCAGATATGTTCAAATCGTTATGCAGCCATGGTTATCCTTTGCGCATCTGTTTATCGGCATGGGTGGCTATGCGGCCTGTTCGCCCAAAATATATCGCATCAATACATTCGTGCATGAACCGATGTCTTGAATCTGTTTACTGTTTCGCACTATTCCTTACATCTTGTGTCGTTAAAGCGTCATGATAACGAATTTGCCGCTGAAATACCTCTCTGTCAACCGGGGTCAAGGCCTCGTCGATCAGGCTTTCTAACGGTGGCTGGCCGACATTGGGTAACTCGGCTTGTTGCCAGGGAACAATATAGAGCACTTTGGGTAATTCGACATTACCGTGAATCCGGGTGCCTTCCATGTCGATTTTGTCTTCGGCAACACCGACCGCCGTCAGGGCGAGGAAGTGCAGAGCAAGCAGGGTGCGGACTGGCTTCATTAATTTTTCCCTTTGTTGGGTTGACTGAGGCGTTGTTTCACATCGGCAATCCACTTGGGGACTTGTTCATCTTTATTATCGGTCAAGGCCTGGTATTTTTCATAGTGTTGCAGCGCGTTGGCTAGGTCGCCGAGGTAAATATCATAGAGCACGGCGATATTCAAATGGGCATTGGCATAATTGGGGTCGATCTGCAGAGCTTGCTGATAGGCTTGTCCGGCCTTGTCAAACTTACCTTGCTCGCGCAGGATAATGCCTAGGTGATTCTGGGCAACGGCATCATTGGGTTTGACCGTGGTGGCCTGGAGCAGGGCTTGTTCGGCGTCTTGATAACGTTGTTTGCGCAAATGGATGAGACCCATGTTGATGAAGGGTCCCGCGAGTTGCGGTGCTTTTTCCGCAACGGACTGAAACTGGATGAGCGCATTATTTTCATCGCCACTTTTGAGGGTCGCCACGGCGCGTTGATACAGGGCGGCAACCTGTGGGTCCACCTCCGCGGGTTTGGCGGCCGCGACGGCGGGGGCGTCGGTTTTTACGGTCGCCTGTTTGGGCGCAGAGGAACAGGCCGCCAAGGCCAGGACAGCGAGTCCAAGCAGTATGTTACTGTATCGCTTCGACATACCGATCCACCTTTTCAACCTTGGCATACCGTGCCGGGAGTAATTTACGTAACGCGGTCAAACTGCGTTTGACCCACTCATCATAGACGCCGTTACGAATTTGTTTGAGGTTTTCGCTATGGATACCGATGGCTTGTTCCTCAAACGGAAAGGCCTGCTCCTCCAATAACGTTTGATATTGTTGCAGCTCATCGGCGTTAAGGCCTTTTGGCCGATCGGATTTCAAAAGTGACTGGGCGAAATCATAGTAGATCTCGGCGATTTGATACGTCGCGGAGGTGGTGACTTCCGCCACGCGGTATTGCAATACACCCTCGTAGGCTTTAATCGTGGTTTGCATCAAGTCTTTTTTACGCGCCAGGCTGTCTTTCAGTGGATGTGTCAGGCGTGCTTGTTTATACGCATTAAAATGTCCTTGGGCCAATAACAATGTCGCATCCGCCGCCAGATAACGCGTGCGGTCCGTGCGTTGTGCCGCCCCAGCCGCGTCCGTGCGGATGATGTCTTGTAACCAGCGGCCCCACTCGCGGCCATCACCTTGTTTGCGGGCGTACTCCGCCAGTTTATGGCGCGCCTCGACCGCTTGCTCTAAGGGGGCCGGGTGTTCCTGAATATATTGGGTAAAGACGCGTTTGGCGTCGTTGAGTAAATTGCCTTTTTCATAAAAGCCACCCGCCTGCCACAACAGATTGCGGCTGTATTCAGGGTTGGCTTTATTGGCGATCGCCAGGCGTTCCATTTCAGTGGCGGCGCGGGTGGTCTGGCCGGTTTCACTATAGATGAAAGCCAATTTCTCCGGGACGGTGCCGGCCAATTTATGCGTGGGAAATTCTTTACGGAAATTCTCCAACAACACCGACGCCTTTTTGTAATCTTTTAACTGGATGAGGGTGGTGGCGGCATCGTAGTCGGCATTGGCGCGCAGTGCCGAGACGGGCGTGATGGATTTAACGCTGAGGAAAAATGCCAAGGCGCCGGGCATATCGCCTTTATCGCGCGCTTGTTCGCCTTGTTTATAAATACTGGCGGCGAGCCGATCATAAATCTCCGCATATTGTTTTTCCTGGGGCGTGATGAAATTCAGGCTGTCACGATATGCCTGCTGTGCCTGCGCATAATTCTTTAATTCAAACTCCGAGTGGCCCAGCACAACCAGGGCGGTACGTTTGAGCGCCGGATCAACGGCGCTGAGTTTGACGACCTTCTGCGCGGTGGCGGCGGCACGCAAATGATCCGCCAAGGCAAAAAGTCGCTCGGCGGTTTTAGTCAGCACCGCCGGGACGCGCTTGTCCGCGGGGAAGCGGTCGCTAAAACGCAAGGCGCTACTGATCGAGCGTTGCCGCCAATTCTTGGTGTAGTCGGCGGCAGCGGTGATTTTTTCCAATTCGGTATAGCCCAGTAACGAGGCATAGGCGGCCTCGGCACTCTTTGCATGTTCAGGATAGTCGTAGGCGGTCTTTTCAAATTCCTCAATGGCACGCGAATAAAATTTACCATCGTAGAACGATTCCGCCATCAGAAAATTCATTTGCGGGACATTCTTGTCATTGGGCAGGTTTTTCAGAAACATGCCATACCACTCCGCGGACTTGGCAAAATCCACCGGGGTTTTGGTGGTGCGGGCATTGGCATGGAAATGACTGGCCAATTCCGTGATGTGTGCGCCGAGCAGGGGACGGATGCGTTCGCGCGATTCACTGTTTTGCAATTCCCAATACGCGGAACCCACGCCGTAGAGGCGCACAAATTCTTCCTTGGCGGGAATGACCAGCGAAATCAAATTACCTTTTTGATAGGTCTTGATCGCCTCGGTGTGAAATTCCGGCGCTAACGGTGATGTCGGGTTGCGTTTGACAAAGATCATGAAGGTATCGGCCGCATCTTTAATGCGATCTTTTTCCAGATGTAGTCGACCCAGGCTCAAGTAGATGAGCGGCTCGTAGGGACGTTGTCCCGTCTCATCCAGATATTGCGCGATCGTGTATTCGTTGGTTTGGTAGGCAAAACACAAGCTGGTGGCGCGCAATGTGTCATCCAGCAATTCCCGTTCACTGCCTTCCAGTTCCGGCAGGGTTTGGTTGGCCTTGATCATGCCTTGCTGTTGTTTGCGATCCATGATGGCAAAAAAGGCATTGAGCGCGGGTTTAAAACGATTTTGTTTAAAATGGGTCCAGCCGTATTTATACATGGCCTTTTCATAAAAAACCGAATCACTTTTGCCGCTAATGATGGAGGCATAGGCCAACTCGGCATCATCAAAACGCCGCAGCAAAAATAACATTTCACCACGGCGGAATTGCACCTCATCGCGATAACGGGTGGTGGGGTATTGCGTCATCGTCTTGTCGAAGGTATCCAGGGCGCGCTGGGTTTGGCCGGTCAGTTCATAGGCCTTGGCCAACTGATAAAGGATCAGATCATTGGCCTGATCATGCGGATAGGTTTTCAGATAGCTTTGATAGAGTTTGATGGCGGCAAGCGCTTGTTTTTGGCCGTCTTTGGCATCCGCGCTCTCACCCGAACTGATGTTGGTCTCACCCGTTTTTAATTCCAGATCGGCGAGACGCCGCAGGGCCTCGCTGTACATCTTGTTTTCATTGGTAACGGCGAGAAAATCCCGGTAATACTCGCGGACCTTGTTTGGATCGATGGCGACCTCCAAGGTAGGTTCTTCCAGTTGGATATCGCGCTGCTGCAAGCCGCCAATCGTCTCGGGTTGTTTGGATTTACCGGCACACGCGCTTAACGTGATCAGCGTGGCGATCCATAACCAGTTATTCCTGCGCACGGCCCGCCTCCTTATCCTTGGTCAAGGCGTCGTACAGGCGGGCAACGGAGAAACGGGCGCGGATGTGATAACTTTCCAATTGTTGATTGCGTTGTTGCAGCGCCAGCAATGCCAGGGTTTGGATATAACGCTGTTGTTCGGCAATGGCATTGTCCAGTTGCTTTAACAACACATCGATATGTTGGTTGGCGGCGCGAATACGGACATCATGACCTTGAAAATGTTTCGGCGCATTGTTGGCGGCGGTAATCAGACGGATCTTGGTTTTTTTGACATCACTGATGGCCTTATCGAGTTCCTTAACACGTTTCTTTACTTCATACACTCGCGTTGGGAAATCCTGGTGCAACTGCCAGTACAGGATGCCGTACACCATGCGATATCGTTCTTGCTCCGCGCTGGGTTGCGCCGTGGCGGCGGCGGGCGCGCCATATTTCGCCTTGAGCCGGTTCAGGCTATCGATATGACCTTGTTCATCGTCGGTGGTTAAGGCAAACACATCGTCGTCGGTTTCAATCCGCTGGAGTTCCGCAACCAGTTTATTCCGTTCTTCCTCCATGTGGCCGATTTGCTGTAAGCGATCGTCACTGGCCACCTGGGGTAATTTCTCGAAATAGGCGCGACGCCGTTCGGACAACATCAACACATACGAAGGTAACTGGCGACGCCAATGTTGCAAGGTGTACTGCAGAAAATATAGATTTTGATAATCCTTGTACGCTTCCTGAAAGGCATGGGTCGCCATCAGTTGATGTAAATAAGGGCTGGTGACGGATTTGGGTAAACCAAAGGTGTGCACCGGTAACGAGGTTTCATCATCATAATTGGCGGGGCGCATGGCCTGCGCCAATTCACCGTTTTGTACTGCCTTAATGATGCTGCCCATCTGGGTAATTTCAGCGCTGTATGCCTCAATGGCCTTTTGATATTGCTGCAAGGCCAGCCGCGGTTTTTCCAGTTTTTCCATGGTATAGGGGATGGCGAGCAAGGATTCCTGTACCGAGGTGTCAAGGGTGTTGCGTGTTTGCAATTCCATCCACGGGATGAGCGCCTTCTTGTATTGATTTTGCGAGGTGGCCGACCAGCCCATGCCCAGCAACGCCTTGTTGGAGAGCGGTCCCTGCAATCGCACGCGGGCAAAATACTTTTCCGCCGCCTCGGCTTTATTATCGCGCATCAAGGCAAAACCCAGGGCCAGGTTGGCCTTGTCACGCAGGGCATTCAGTTCGTAATTGATCTTGACCGGATCCAGATCGCCGACCTTGGCGAGCAGGCCGATACCGTCATCGGTTTTACCCGCTTTGATTAACGCCACACCCAGATTAAATTGCGCATAGGCTTGCCATTCGACGTCGCCCTTGAAATTGCGTAATACCTCGATGGCCTTGTCATATTGCTGGTTGGCCAGATACACATTGGCAAGAAAGTGATAACGCTCGGCTTCGCGATCCGGCGGCAGGGTTTGCTGAATCTTCAACAAGGCTTGTTCAGCCTCGGGCAAATAACCTTTCAAGTAACGCAGTTTCGCAATGTAATACCAGGCGCGGTCATGCGTGGCGGGCAAGGTATTACTGGAAAGCACATCATCAAATATTTTGCTGGCCTGATCGTGCATGCCATAGGTGAGGTACAAGCCACCGAGTAACAGTTTCGGATCGGCCCCTTGCATTTCCAACGGTCGCACTTGATCAGCGACTAACAGATTGGTGATGGCCGAGAAATATTTCTTTTGATAAAAGTTAAACAGGACTTCACCGTAGCGCAGGTCGCGGATCTCTTGCGGTTGCAATTCCTCGGCGTGGGCAGACGGTAGGGCACACAGCAGCACACACAGGGCGCTGCCAAGGGTCGATCGAAAAACGTGGTAGTGACTTTGCATGAATAATTTTTCTTAATGTGCTTCCCAAACCTTGATCTGGAACTCGGGTTGTTGTTTGGCGGTGCTGTCGGTTATTTTTAATTCGACGTATTGCGGGTCGGTGCCCTTGGTGACCTTGAGTGTGGTGGCGCGTTTGTAATCGCGGTTCTTGGTGCCTTTGCCGGTAAAGTAGGCGATGAACTCATGCTCACCGGCCGTGAGATTGCCAACATAGAGCCGTTGGACACCACCGCGTCGCAAGGCATTGACCTCACGTTCGGTATACAGATGACTGGCCACGACTTTATCATTTAGCTTTAATTGCACGGAATCCAGATCAAACAACAGACCGATATCCATGGAGACGAACACATTGAACTGGGTATTCGCCGGGAAAAGTAAATCTTCTTCCAACAAAAACAGATCACGATTGAGATCGAGGACTTCTTTTTTCAAACCCTGGATGCGTGTGTCAAGCGTGGTGCTGTGTTGGCGCGCTTGTGCCTCGCCAGCCTTATCATCCGGCGTCTTGGCCGGGGTGGGCTCGGCGGCATGCAACAGCGAAACTGCGCTGATTAACATCACGAAATTTATAATATAAAGGAGAGTCTTGTGTGCTGTCATGATACGTTCCTGTCGCTGGGTTCAAATTCGAGGCGAGCCAAGGGCTTGCGTGACCTTTATGATATTAAATATCCGGGCTAACAATATAGTCTTATCCCCCTAGTTTGCCAGTCCGTTCACAGAATCGCCATTTTAATTCGAGTCTGCGCCACTCACGCCGGGTTTTTCACCACCGAGAGCCGGTATTTCAGGCGGTGCTAAGCCCTTTGAGTAATGGATGCGCCCCTCGTTGTCGATGATCACGGCATCCACCCCGGGTATGCGGTCGATAAACGCCATGCCTTTTTCCGGTCCCAGAATAAAAACCGGTTTGGTCAAGCCATCGGTGGTGGTGGCATTGGGACCAATCACCGACACGCTTCGGCAGGTATCCGCGGATTTGCCCGTGCGTGGATTCAGAATGTGATGATAACGTTGACCGTCTTCCATGAAGTAGCGCTCATAGTCCCCCGAGGTGGAAATAGCCGTGTCACTCAACGGAATTACCACTGCGGAACCACTGCTGTTACGCGGATCACGGATGCCGGTCATCCACGGACGGCCATTGCGATCACCGATGATGCGGGTGTCACCGCCGGCGCTGACCATCGCCATGCGAATACCGCAGGCCTTGAGTTTGTCGATGCCTTGATCCACGGCATAACCCTTGGCAATGCCGCCCAGATCAACCCGCACCCCGACTTTGCCATAACGAATGGTTTGTGCTTTCTCGTCCAACAACAACAAACGATAGTCGATCTTGTCCAGGTCCTGGGCAATTTGCGCATCGGTGGGGTGAATACCTTTGCGGTAATCATAACGATAACCGACGCTGGCAAAGGTGACATCAAAGACCCCGTCGGAAAGTTTGGAGAAATACAACGAGGTCTTGATCACCTCAAACAGTTCACGGCTGACCTTAACCGGATGCAGCGCCGCTTCGCGATTTAACTTTGACAACTCGGTGGCGGGGTTAAAAGGACTCATGGTGTCATCGATGTGATGCATCTCTGTCATCACATTCTCAATACATTGGTGCGCATGCGCCGCATCCTCATCCCATAACTCGACGCTGATTGAGGTGCCCATGATCGCCTGCTCCTCCTTATACCACTGCGCGTGGCAGAGCAGGGGGAAGCAAAACAACCAAGGTAGTACACGTTTGTACATGTTGTTGTGTTCTCTAAAAGATCAACAGCAATGCGTGAGGTGCGGTAATATTGTTCTTAATACCACAAGGACACGAAGAACTGGGTTACGTTGGCGGTGAAGCCATACAGCGGTTGTGCACTGGGCAGGCCGCCAATCGTTGCATCACGAAAATTTTTATAATTATACGCCGTGTGATCGATGGATAAGTTGAGACTGCCTTTTTCAAAAACCCACCAGCCCTCTTTGGCAAACTCATAACTCAGTTTGGCGCCGAGCGTCGTGCTGTCAAAGGTACTCAATTCCTTGTGGCGGCCCATAAAGTTAAATTGATCAATTCTGTCAAAGTTGTCACTGTAAAAGTCGGCCTTAGTCTGGCTATACAAGCGATAACGAAAATCCAGGATCATATTGGCGATGGGGTGACTGTAACCGAGTTCATAGCTGTTCGCGCGAATCCCCCATGAATCCTCAAAGAACTTGAGTTCGCCGTGAACGGCGGCACGATAGGGCAAGAAATAACTTCCAGTGAGCGCAACGGCATTGGACGTGCGGGTATTGGGGTATTTCTCCGGTGCAAATCCGCGCGCCGAGCAGGTTGCCAGATTAGGGAGGCAGTAACTATAAGATCGATAGGGACTTTGCAGATAACCTTGGTCGGTGATTGTTTCCCAGTTAAGGCCCATGATCAGATTTTTGCTCATGATCTGTGATAAACCGATACGATAATTTTGCCGGTCTACCTCTTTTGCAACGAAGAGCGGGTCTTTGCTTTTCGAGACAAAATCGGCCCCTTTTGAATAGCCCATGCTCAAGGTAGTTAAATCACCAAAAAAATCCTGACTCAGATTGAAATGATAAGAGTTGGCCTTGTAATCATTTTCAACGCTGTTGGTATAGGCAAAACTCATGATGGTCTTACCGTGCAGGTAATCGATGCCGCCGCTTTGCTCGGTTCGCTTTTCGTTATAACGGCTGGCGGAGAGCACCACATCGATCGAGGCGCTGGAGATGGCATCGACATAATATTTATAAAACACCGAGGTATTCGTGGTGGTTTGTTTACGCACGAGCAGCGAAGGCCCGTTGACATCGATGCCGCCACCGCTGAAGGAATGATAGAGTAGATCTACCCGATCCTCGGGTAAGACGGTCGCCCGTGCAGTACCAGCGGCAGACGCGAGCAGTACCAGTACGATCAAAAAATTAGAATTTAAGCGCATGGAGTTCTGCATCAGTTACAACCGCAACCGCCGCCCGAGACACCACTGGCACCACGTGCGGACTGGCGTACTTCTATGGCGTGTTCGCTATAGGCTGCAGAAATGGCATCTCGCCCACGTGACATTACCGGATCAGCCAAATGGGCACGTTCATAGGGTTTTACCCAGGGTTCAAGACTGCCACAGCCCACCAAGGTGGCGAGCAACAGACCAAATCCACACAGCCGCACCGTCGTCATTGTTACTCCCGCACCAACTCTTTAATTTGTTTTATGTAGTTTTTTTCATAGCCTGGCTGGTAACCTTCGTGGATGTAACGAATCTTGCCGTTGCGATCGACAATGGCTGTGGTCGGCATGGCCTTCACATTATATTGTTTGCTGACGCTGTTTTGTGGATCCAGCAAGACGGGGAAGGTGACCGGCACATCACGCAGCATGGATTTGGCCTTGCTACTGTCTTCCTCAACGTTGACACCCAGAATTACAAAACCCAATTTATTATATTTTTTATACATATCTTCCAACAACGGCATCTCTTGCCGGCAGGGTCCACACCAGGAGGCCCAGAAGTTCACCAATACCACTTGACCACGTAATTCCTTGAGACGGACATTTTTACCATCGATGGAGGTTAAGGCAAAATCCGGTGCGGCCTCACCCACGGACAGTGCATGTGCCACCGAGGTTACCCCAAGACCCAGCAGACCCACTATAAACAGGCGTTGTAGTTTATTCATCATGCACCTCATGGTAAGTTAGAAAAGATAATTGATACCTAATGATATTTCGATATTATGCGCAACTTTGTCTTTGCCGGTAACATCAATACTATAAAGATGATCGCGCAGATTGCCTTGCAGGCTTAACCATTGTTTGATGATGACGCGGTAACCTGCCCCATACATTGCAGTAAAACGGTTATCACCGCCGAAGTTGGTACTGCCAATTCCGGCGACCAGAAACAAGGAGGAGTTAAACGCATTGCTTCGGCCTAAAAAGGACTCACCCGGCAATACATTGTAACCAATCGCCGTGGTGTAAAAGGTATATTGACGTTGGTCTGCACTGAGCAGTGGCGGCACAAAATTATCGGCGCTGGTGGGGCCGCCTTCGGACATGCCGTAGGTGCCCTCGAAGAAAAAATCCTCGGTGACATGGTAGGTCAAGCGTGCGCCAACGACGGGTTTAGAGCCAAAATCTTCAATACTCAGCAGGCCGGTAAATAACCCCAACTCAAAATCTTGTGAGTGGATCTTCGCCTCGGTAATCTCGCGGCGTTTGATGTCGGGTTGGATCACGGGCTCTTGTTGAATAATCTGATTGAGTTGTTCGCCCTGACCCGGATCAGCCGGTGGCGACGTTGTCGCTGCTTGCGCTAACGGCATGAGCAACAGCGTTATGGTCAATAGAAAAATGCGAAACCGGCTTTCCATTCTATTATGTCCTCGTTTAAATTGCGGCTGGGATACACCACATATTTATTATAATTAACTCGTAGCAACAAGCGTTTAGTTAAATGCATTCGCGCACCTAAGCCGAAGTGGGTAAAGGAATCGCTACTATCTTGCGAAATCCCCAAGGACGCACGCGGTGTTGTATTAATTATACCCGTACCCAGCGCAAAAAATGGTGATACTCGCCACTCCGGAAACGGCTCCTGGACGAGTGTCGCTCCGATCATGACACTACTCGACACATTACCCAGCACTTGTGAGAGGGAAAGTTCAGTTGAGATATTATCGGTAAAACGATAGGCGCCATAGAAGCTAATAATAGCCGCTCCACCAAAATCACCACTGAGCACGCCCATTTCCCATGTGCGAGAAATAAAATCTTCGTGCGTATAACTCTTGATGACCAAACGGCTACCATCAGGGTTTAGAGTTTGTTGAATTTCAGCGACGTCTACCCAACCTTCGATCCCGTTTTCGGTGCGAATCCTGAACCAGTCCGTATGACGAGAAAGTATATCAACCCAGTCGCCACGACTGGCCACGTGAAATACCGGATAACCACGTCCCGGCCCGGTGTGTATTTCAATATAGGGATCGGTGACCTGTACGCGCAGCGGCACGGCCTCTTCGGCAAAGGCAGCGGTGCATAAACAGAGCAACACAATCAAGGATAAGGTGCGCATGCGAACGGGGTATCTTGAGGCTCTCGGTTGTTGTTATAAAACCTAATTTTACTGCCCCATTGTAGCGATAAGCCCCAAGTCCGCCAACCGACATTATTCGTCGGGTTGGCGGACTTGGGGCGGGGTGAGACGAGTTCGGTTAACTACGGTAGCAGGACGGGGGTGTTGCTATATTGAGCACCCAGATCGATCCACTCGCGGATCAGTTTGATTTGTGATCCCGTTAATCTTCCTGCATGTGTACCACCATCGAATCTGCCATTGGCAAAAAAGGCACTGCCGCTGGCTGAGCCCGGCGTGACGGGGATGGGGGTAGCAAGTTCTGTAAGCGCTTGGTATGTAATGTAATTTGGGGGTACAGCAGCAGGGCTGTCTGTTTTCAAATCTAAGCCGCCATCAGGGGGGACGGGTACGAGCACAGTATTTACCAATACTGTGCGATCCGAGGTATGACATGTTATGCAGCCGTTCGTAGTCCAGATGGGATGCAGATGAGTGTTGTAGTTGATCGTCACCCGGCAATTACCCACCCAGGTTAGTTTGTTACAGCTCGCTTCATTGCTCACGACGGAGGCCAGGGTTGGTACAGTTAAATTGGTTAAATCAGGGTACTCAATCAAGGGAATCAGATCCATACCGCTGCGGTTTTCAGCAAGGGTGGTGGGCAAATTTGCCTGAGTTTCTGCATCCCGGCGCCCGTGTGCCGCCGTACCTTCATGACAACCATTACAGGTTTTTACTTCACCTGAGCGCACACTAAACCACGCCGAGTGGGCAACACCGAGATCCTCATGGTTGTCATTCACTAATTGCATGGATAAGGGCACATTGGCAGGCAGTCTGACACGAACGGAACCATCCCCCGCAATGGGGGCGTAACCGATCAGTTCGCGCAAGGAACGGCTGCTATTGACGCCAAAGGTTTTAGGATCTATCAGGGTAGCATCGGGCAAATACACGTGTTTATAAAAGCGCACAAAAGTTGCCATACTCGCCGGGCCAGTCACCGGTCGTACTTTGCGAAAATGCATGGTGCCATCGAGCGTGGTATTGGTACTCAGTGTTATGAATGCGGGAGTAGTACGTTGTTGAGAAATCGCCACATCGGTGTAATTATAAAACCCAGTTTTATCCGGTAATTTCACTGGTGTACTGGCCTGTGTACTCATATTAAACATATAGATACCGTACTGCGGTGCATCTGTCGGATTCGACAGACTGGGGTCACAGCTGTGTGGCACAGTTGCAGTGCCTTCTACTACAGTAACAATACAGCTACTGTAACTGACCAGGGCGTTATTGGAGTCCAACAATGGGTAAACAGAATTAAACTTGCCGGTATTGGTAATACCGCTGCGGGTACTCGCAAAAGTGCCGCTGACGTCCGTTTGCGCTGGGCCCGTTCCGCTTTGCCCTACAATGGATATCGTATTATCGATATAGCCGTTCACATTAATGGCAGCGATTGCCCCGCCATTGAAGGTTCCAGAAGTGCGGCGAATCAGGCTCAAAATCCGGCCATCGCTCATTTGCCGGGGTTTGGTAAATTGGATTGTGTCGTTGGTTGTGCCCGTCGCACGGCTATTCCTGCCATACAGCTTTTCAACTCCCCGGCCATCGGGGTCCATCATATATAGGTACATGCCGTGATTACGGTTACCACTTCCGTCGTAATTCGTATCCCAACGGCTAAATACCACTTTACCGTTAAATGGCCCGGTGCGTAGTACTGTCGGATACAAATCGTGGCTGGTGCCAAAGCTGACTTGCTGGTATTGGAGACCATCAAGACTCATGACGCTTAGATTAAAGGCGGGACCATTGCCAGCAATCTCGTTTTCAGGCTTTATAGTCGATGTTGTACTTTCTTTATTATAGTTGGAGGCATAAATGATTTGGCCATCGGGTAAATAACTTGGGCTGACCTCATCGCCCTGCAGAGCCAATATGGCGCTGGAGCCACTGAAAGCGAGTACGCGGCGTAACACCCCGCTGGTTAGGTTGTACTCATAGATGTCCCAGGTTTGTCGGTCCGTGGCATCGGCGGGATCCGGTTGGAGGTGAGCGGCAAACAGCAACTTGCTGCCATCGTCGGAGAATTCCAAATCTTTTACATCCCAAGTACGATTATGTAGTGCAGGATCACTAAGTAAGGCTGGACTAATGACTATCTCACCGGCGTTCAGCACGGCATTCTCTTTAATGATGAGTTCCGCAGGAAAATTAACATCATAGAAGGACGGATCAAAAAGGTTGTACCTCGCATTGCCTGCGCTCGGATTCACCGCGCGTTTAACGAAAGCCACCGGCGTTGCCTGAATGGTTGGATCGGTTGCCTGTCCGCCGCCTCCACCACAAGCCGTCAGAATAAGTGTGATAACCATCACGCTCATGCTCTTGAGGGTGGTGAATTCGCTATTGTTATACGACATAATCAACTCTCGCTATAAGTATGTTGGAGACCACGACGGTCATCGTTACAAGAAGATAGAATCGCCACTTTTGGTAAACTCTTTAGCTTGTTCCCTCAAAGCTGTTAACTACGTAACGTCTTGTCATTATGGACAAAATGTCTTGGTGATTCTGTGACCTAATTCATGAAAATTATTGAGGCTTTAGACTAAAGTAGCCTCCAATGAGAAAGACCTAGCCTTTGCGTGATGTGATTGGCGAAATTCGATACCCGATTCTCGGCTTGGTCGGGAGTTAACGATAACCGGTTAACGATAACTTAGGAAAATGCGATGAACAATGCGACGCTGCGACAAAATTGGGCCCAAACGCGATTAATGGTAGCCTCCACGGTGTTAATGCTCGGAATGAGCTTCACTGCGCATGCTACACCGGCAGAAGCGGCAAAAGCCAAACGTATATATGACCGGATAGCGGGCGTGCCACCGAGTGACACCGTTCTGCAAAATATGGTGGCCTCACTGGCTACGGATTCGTCCGGTATTAGCGCCGCGAATATCGCCATAGCCAACAGCCCGACCTTTTTGAGTGTGACGGTGAAAAACATGGTGATGCCCTGGACCAATGAAGAAATGACTGTGTTTGCACCGCTGAACGACACTGCGGCTACCCTTATTGGCATGGTGCGCGACGACGTCGATTTCCGTCTTGCCTTGTCGGGAGACATCATCTATGTACCTGCCACCGGGTATTCAAATTCGAATAACGATGCCTACGTCCAATTGGAAAACAGTGATGCAGATTTACGTAGTGACAGTGTCTTGGGACGACGTGTGCAATCTGCTATCACAGGGCTTCCCACGGGTGCAGTGGCCGGAGTCCTGACAACGCGCCAATCTTCGCGTGCCTATTTTATCGATGGCACCAATCGCGCGATGTTCCGCTTCACCATGCTAAATTATTTATGCAATGATTTAGAGAAAATCAAAGATACCAGCCGAATCCCCGACCGTATTCGTCAAGATGTTTCCCGCAGTCCCGGCGGAGATAGCTCTGTATTTCTAAATACCTGTATGGGCTGTCATGCGGGCATGGATGGCTTGGCGGGCGGCTTGGCACGCTACCAATGGTCATACACGAATGATAATCCGGATGCGGGCAGCTTGTCGTACGATGCCAGTAACGTCCAACCAAAATATCTGATCAATTCCGCCGTGTTTCCTTACGGTTATATCACCACCGATGACAGCTGGATCAACCGCTGGCGTACCGGTCTGAATATCCGGCTAGGCTGGGGTTGGGCCAATGGTGAAGCCGATCCGCAAGTGGTGACAACGGGCAATGGTATGAAGTCGCTCGGTGTTGAATTGGCCAATACCCTCGCTTTTTCACGCTGTCAGGCGATCAATGTGTATAAAACGGTTTGTTTTAGCGAGCCCGATGATACGACGTTAGGAACCCTGGTAAATAACTTCAAGTTGAATAATTTTCATATGCGCAGCCTATTTGCTGAAGCAGTGGCGAGTTGCAGTTCGCCATGAGCTGCCGACTGCCACTTAAAAGCGTTCCATTTCGTTAGTCAACCAGAACTGGCGATGGTGAGTTGAGTACCCGGAGAGACACAATGAGACACAGTAACGAGATGAATAATATGAACACGCGCGCTAGTGGGTTATTAAAAAAACTGAGCGGATTAATTTTGGTGGCGTCAGTTGCGCTGGCCGGTTGCGGTGGCGGGGCGTCAACCACCTCGCAAACCACGCAAGTGGGGGAAACGCCTGCGTCGGCAACGACAGCATTTTTCAGTAGCAGTGGTGGCAGCGATCTCGATCTGTTTCGCAATAATCTATGGCGCAATCTCAACAGTACCGCCGGTTGCGTGAATTGCCACGTTCCGGGAGGACAGGCACAAGGTTACCCCTTTGCCGCGAATGATGTTAACTTGGCATATGCCACCATGACCCAGGGTGATCCCTCCACGTCGAATCGGTATATCAACCGCACCTCGCCCGCCTCCTCCGGCATCGTCACAAAAGTGATAGGCGGGCCCGTCATGCATAATTGCTGGTCAACCAGAACAATATGCGAAAGCGAACTCACTGCGTGGATCGCTGCTTGGGTGCAGCCGACGGGGACATCGGGTACGGGGATCAACCTTGTAACGGCTGCAGCGAGTCTGCCAGCGACCCCAGGAATTTCAGTGAGTGGCGGTAAGTTGTTTCCAGCCAATGCTGCAGACGCAAATTATGGTCCTGTACATGTTTTACTCACGACATATTGTGCTGGTTGTCACGTGAATAAAGAACGACCGTATTTTGCCGTGGCCAATAGAGATGCATCATATGCGGAGGTCGTTAGTAATGCCAAAGTTAATCTGAACGAGACGGATAAATCGCGTCTCTATGTTCGTCTGAACGGTGACCGTCATAATTGCTGGACTGACTGCACGGCAAATGCGATCACCATGAAAGCAGCGATCGATGGCATGACGGCTTCAACTAATCCTATAGAAGCGGGCGTGTTTCCAAGTCAAGGCGTGACCTTGACTGACGGGATATCGCTCAGTACCGGTAATCGGATTGAAACCAACGCGATTGCCATTTACGAGTTTAAAGAGGGCACAGGCACTACTATCCATGACACGAGCGGCTCAGCCCCAGCAGCAGATCTTACACTACATGGAACTTATCAATGGCTACCCAACTGGGGCATTCGGTTTCTCGATTCAACGGCGTATGCGCAGGTTGAAAATGGCGGCGATGGCACAAACAACAGCAGCAAAATATGGAACGGCATTGTCTCCGCGAATGCTTACTCCATTGAAGCCTGGGTGGTGCCGGCGAATATCACGCAGATGGACGCCAATATGGTGAGTTTTTCCCAAGCCGCAGACGTACGTAACTTTGCCCTGACCCAGTATAAGGACCAATACCAGGCCTACAATCGCTCGCTTAGCCCAGTAATTTCAACAAGTGAGGCGACTGCGGGTAAGCCAGTACTAGAAACCAATGTGAATAACAAGGAAGCTAAGGCTGAACTGCAGCATGTGGTTCTCACCTACAGTGCCGCCACCGGTCGGCGTCTCTATGTGAATGGTCGTTACACAAAAGACCTCGACTCAGTGCCAGGTGCGAGTTTAGGTAATTGGTTTAACTCAGATCGTAACTATGTCCTAATGCTTGGAAAAGAAGGTGCGGATCATCCTTGGGCAGGCGCGCTGCGTAAGGTGGTGATACACCGTGCGGCCTTAACGGAGGCCGAGATTCAGCAGAACTTCGCGGCTGGCGTCGGCAAAAAATTCATCTTGATGTTCAACCTCGGTTCGACTCCCTTGGCGAGCGCGGGCATTCCAGCCGGCAGCTATGTGCAGATGCAAGTCGAGGAATACGATGACTATAGTTATCTATTTTTAAAGCCAACGTTCATTAATTTGGCTAGCCCAACAGCAGTACCTTCAGGAATGGTAATAAAAGGAATTCGTATCGGTGTCAATGGGCGAGAGGTGAGCACAGGTCAAGCCTTTGCGAGTCTTGATACAGCCATTGATAGTAGTAAATATGTGGCTGGTAGTTCACCGGATTCGGGCCAAGTGCTCTCCTACTTAGGTACCGTGATCCCGAAAGAAAATGTCGCGACGGACTTGTTCTTCCTCGATTTTGCGCAGATTGGTAGCCAGTTGACGGGTAAGATTTATGACCCGAAAGTCACGTTGCTGGCGGATACGTTACCACTGCCGCATGTTCCAGCACCGGCGTCCGATATCGCGGTACACACCTTTGATGAGATCGATGCATCTTTGTCGGCAATGACAGGGGTGAGTCGCGCCAATTCGACGATTGCGGCGACCTTTGTACGACTCAAGCAGCAATTGCCTTCATCCTCGGATATCACTGGTTTTGTGCCGTCACATCAGACCGGTATCACCGAACTGGCGATCAACTACTGTGATCAGCTGGCCAGGGACACAACAACCTTGCGGACCAACTTTTTTGGTTCGGGAGTGACGTTTGGTGGGATGAATTTCAGTACACAGGGCTCGCGCGATGCGCTGATCACGCCGCTACTCAATCGCGTCTTGAACGCCCAGTCGACAACAGGGATACCGGCATCGCAACCCGACGCGCTGGATATGCATGATCAACTCAATACGTTAATTGTGAAGCTGTATACCGCTACACCGACAGCGGATGCAGCGCAACGGAGTCTCTATTATAACTGCGGTTCGGGCACGGGTAACTGCGATGGAGCGGGTACCATTAAGATGGTTACCGCTACGTGTGCCGCCGCCCTTGGTAATGCGGCAACCTTAATCAAGTAAACCGGGAAATTAATTGGAGTCAAATCTATGAGTAAGAAACGCCCCCCCCTCCATCCTGACGCCCCGTTGCGTCACCAGGATCATCCGCGTCCCGTCACCCGCCGTGATTTTTTACGCCAGGGAATGTTGACCGGTGGCACAATGATCACTGGTAATGCATTGCTGAATCTATTTCTCTCGCCCGAGGCGCGGGCGGCTTTTGATTTGCCCACACCAGATGCAGCTAACTTGGGTAATTGCTTTAACACCTCCACAGGCAGCATGCCCTTTATCTGCTTTGATTTGGCAGGTGGCGCAAATATCGCGAACAGCAATGTTCTTGTCGGTAAGCAGGGCGGCCAGCTTGATCTGCTGGATCCTGCAGGCTATCGCGTGCATGGTTTGCCGCCCAGTCTAATTCCTTCGAGTGCCACGATGTATAACACGCAATTGGGATTAAAATTTCATGCCCAAAGCGCCATGCTTCTGGGAATCTTGAGTAAATTTGCAAGTCCGACAGGTGTGGATGGCGTCGTGATACCCGCTGTCTCAAACAACGACACCGGCAATAACCCACATAATCCCCTTTATGCGATTGCCCAGGCTGGCACGAGCGGCTCTGTCGCCACCTTAATCGGTTCGGTCAATTCCGAGTCTGGCGGTAACTCGATTGAACCCACCTCTGCGCCCTTTGTCGTCGATCCCGCGATACGGCCAGTTAAAGTGGATCGACCGACGGACGTCACGGGCTTAGTTGGCACCGGGAGTACGGGTGGCGTGTCGGGTGTCCTGTCATTGAATGATGCGGTGCAAGTGATGCAAACGGCAGCGGGCATCACCAAAAGTAAGTTAGGCAAGGTGGGCACGCAATTAGCCACGGAAACTATTGTCAAACAAGGTGTGAATTGCGGTTACGTCAAGGCGGCCTATCTGGCCGATAAATTCGGAGATGTAAACGCTGTTGATCCTTCCCTTGATACTAATATCAAGGGCCCTACCGGCATCTTCAGCGATGCAGAATTTAATGGCGACGCGGAATTTCGTAAGACCGCCTCGGTCATGAAAATGGTGGTCAATGCGAGTAAACCGTCTGCTGGCGCGGGCTGTATCACCATGGGGGGCTTTGATTACCACACGGGTGATCGCACGACGGGCGATCAACGTGACCTGCGTGCAGGGAAGTGTATTGGCGCCTGCCTGGAATATGCACGTCGAGTTGGTTCACCGCTGATGATTTATGTCTTTAGTGATGGCTCTGTATTTAGCGATGGGACCTTGGATATGAACGGGGTAACCGATAACGGCACAGGTAGTGCGATTGTCGTGCCCGGTGGCAAAGGTGTCTGGACTGGTGACAGTTCCACCAACGCCTGCTCGTTTATTTTGGTATACAGCCCTACAACTAACGGAGTGACATTAACCAGCACAACCAGCACCTCACGACAATTGGGCTGGTTCCGACCAACCGGTGCGGTGGAAACAAACGGCACAACCCCCGGCGCGAATAACGTCAGTCAGTTGGTTGAAATGGTAGCGTTGAATTATTTGGCCCTACAACCCTTGCCGACAGGATACGCCAGCCTTGGTGCATTATTTAATGCCAAATTCCCCAATAACCATCTGGGTAGTTCGTTGGACAGTTTAGTTGCATTCAATCGATTAACGTAATTTTAAAACTTTCCTTAACTCATATGCATTGGCAGAGCGTAACTCTGTCAATGCATTTTGCATGTTCTTCTCGTTAAATATTCGTCCCAAAATGGTATCTGCTCATCAATGTGGCTGGCGTGGCATTCGTGCTCCTGTACGTCAGGTCCGACCAACACGCGCCACATGATTTGTGAAATAGGTGGGAGCAGTGATTTAGTAATAAAGAAATTGTTGCCGTTCGTCAGGATACCCGCGCTGCAAGCAATGTTCCGGGATAATTTCTGCGCGTTTAGAGTTCGAGATTCAAACCAATCGTGGCGATATTGTTGTGGTAATACTCTTGGCCTAACACGGTTTGCACGCGCAAGAATGACTGCACACCTTTTGAATAAACAAACGCAATGCCCGCGCTTAATTCATAAAAGTCTTTATCGGCGGCTTGCGTATCATAACTGAAGATTTTGCCGCGGGTATCGCCCGCAAAACTGACATCCACCTGACGCGAATTGTCGGCGAATTCGTGTTTCCAGCGCACATCAAACTGCGGAATCATCACGCCAAAACCAGTGCTCATCGCATAGGTGCCTTGTATTCCCAACGAGCTTTGGAGCGATTCGCGCTTGTCGTTATGGATCACGAGTTCCAGACCCGAGTTGCCCGCTTCGACATAGCTGCCGTAGTCAGACATGAGCCAGGTGAGCCCCACTTGTGGCGTGAGGGTAAAGCCGCCGTGCGTGGAATTATACCCGCCCAGCACGGACAGTTCGGTTTGGTTGTAACTGTAATCTACGGTCGGTGTACCGGTATAGGTTCGATAGGGTGTGCCTGGGATGACGTACTCACTAAATGTTGCGGTACGTGTGCGTTGCGATGAGACCGAATCATAGCCCGCTACCGCTTGAAAAAAGAGTTGTGCAGTTGGGTGGTAGGATTCCAGTAATCTAACGCCGGTAGCGCTGTCTTTAAAATCACCACCGCCGACATAATCTCCTGTGTGCCGCTGCGTTGTGATGGCAACGCCAATGGTATTCGTTGGGTTAACGGTGTAAGTGCTGCCGACAAGCAAACGCGCGATACTGGATTTGTAGCCATCTTCTGCAACAGTGACATCGCGATTCAGTGTACCGGCATCGGCAGTCATAAATAAAGTCCACTGAGACCCGAGCTGAGCCTCGACGCTGGCTTGTCCTTTCTTTTCGTTACCTTGCGCATGTTGTAGCAACGTCAAGGTGTCCCCCGATAACGAGCTGGAATTGGCAGAACCGATGCTCGTGTCTTGTGATGTGGCGCCAGCCGCAAAGGCCCGGCCACATATGTCACTCGCCAGGTTCCCCACCAAAACAAGGTTGGCGAGATCGCCACCCAGTAAACGTTCGCACGGAATAGAAACTTGTTCTAGTTGTGCATTTACCGCTTGGCTGAGTGTTTGTGCATATAAACCAGAAGAGCTAAGCAACACGCCGGTGACGGCAGTGCGTATTAACGAGTGGCAAAGTGGGTTATTTTTTATTGATATGCAAGTCAACGGACTAGCCGATAACATGTTTGTGTCGAATGAGTTTTTGTTTGTGGTTTTCATGGTGCCGATATTTTTATAGTTGATGATTGAGATTTAATGGCGCGATCAAAAGCGGATTACCTTAGCGAGATCCGAACTTTATGATCTATGTAAGGCAATCACTTACAGTGACGGTCATCCCCTAAGTGCTGTCGTGGACTATAACGTATTTTTCTCGCAAGTTCCAGAACACAACAAAAATTGCAGATTGTTGTACCAGTTCACAAAAATGATACAAGCGAGTTGTTTGGCCACAACAATCATCATAAACTTCAGACACGATAGTGCTGGATTTTTACGATTAAAAATAAAAAACTAGGGAATAGTTGCAAATTGCATGCATCAACTTAATAATTTGAACACCTATAACATTTTCTAGCGTTTACCCAAGCGCCGAGTCACAGCACGCGCTTCATACAAAGTTTAAAATATGCAACACCAACACACTTTGGTGTACAAAAATAAATAGGGGAAGGAAATGGACATCACAACACGCGTTACTCAGGGACTAGCACTGTCTGTGCTGGGCATGCTTTTATCTCTCACCGGTTGTGGTGGCGGCGGTGCATCCGACCAACCCGCCGCGCCGACCTTAACTTTAGGTAGCCCCGCGTCTGATCCCACGTTAATCCCACCTTCGACCACGTCCACGCAAGTCAAATTTCTCGCGGTGATCAACGGCAGTGCGTTGCCGCCGGAGGTGTTGTCGCTGGATGAAGTCGATGCCAATGGCAATATCGTCACGGCGGGTGTTGCGCAATTGCGTGATGACGGCCAGCAAGCGGATATCACCTTAGGTGATCGCATTTACACCGGTACGGTAAATATCCGCAGCGATACTACCACGGAAAAAATGTATCGTGTCAGCACGCCTTTCAACGGTTCGACAATCACCTCCATACCGATGAATTTCTGGGTGAGTGGATGCCCCGTCACCTCGCGTCCCTCGGATCCGTCAAAAGCAGTGTTCGACAGCAGCAGTAACAGCGTAATCTTTGCCAATGAAGTGATGATCGGCACCGCCGTGGGTGTGGCCCCGGATATGAATCAGATCAATTCCTTCGTTGCAAGCGTGGGTGGCCATGTGGTGGGTTGTATTCCTGCGTTACGCCAATACCTGGTTGAGATCACCAATCCCACAGCCGATGCTGCCGGTGTGTACAGCGCCATCAACACCTTGCTGAGCAACAAGGCCATTAGTACCGCGTTCCCTAACGCACAATCCCTAGTGCAGCCCGATTCCCCCATTTCGATCTCGCTGTTGTGTAACGGCACGGTTAACACTAACTGCCAATGGTATTTGGATCGCGTGCGCGCGCCGCAAGCGTGGCAACTCGCAGGCGGCGGTGATCCGCAGTTGGGCGTGGCGGTGATCGACTTTGGCGTGGATTGCACGCTAGGTGGTTTGCCGTGTGATCCCGCTTTGTACTATCAAGATCCTATTGATCATGGCACAGGTGTGGCGGGAATCATCGGTTCAGGCTCACCGGGAAATGCCACTGGCATGGTGGGCATGGCCTGGAATACGCAATTGTATCCATACAGCTTTTTAAGTGGCTCGGGCAGTCAGTACAAGATGAACGAATTGATCACCGCCACGCTGAGTCAAGCCAGCGTGCGCGTGATTAACATCAGCGCCGGCACCGGCGCGGATTTTGATGGCCAGATAAAAGCGGCGGTGTGTAACGCGATTGGCAGCGGTCGTTTAGTCGTCGCTGCGGCTGGCAATCCCACTGGCGCAGACGCCACGAGTTGCCAACAAAGCAATATCTATCCGGCGCGCTACAATGATCTGAGCGAACATTGCAGCAATGGTGCGGATCTGCAAAGCGGCCTATTGGTCGTCGGTGCTAGCGACATCAACAATAATCTCGCCAGTTGGCAAAGCGGCGCGCAAGCCTCCTGCAGTAATCGACTGTATGTGGACTTGTACGCACCCGGCAAAGATATCGTCACCTTAAGCACGCAGTTCGGTTACACCACTAAGAGCGGCACCAGTTACGCGGCACCATTGGTGTCGGGCGCGGCCGCGGTGTTATGGACGGCGAATCCGGGTTTTGCACCGGCGCAAATTCACAATCAACTGATCAACAGTGCTGGCGTGCTGACCTTAAACAGCAGCAACACACGCATTCAGACGGGTGATACCCGGATGGCGGGCAAACCGTTGTTAGACGTGTATCGCGCCGTCGGCGGCCAAGAGGTGATCCTCGCACCTATCACCACGCCCAATGCGTTTGTAATTTCACCCAGCACCGGCGTACCGTTGCAAACGCTGGTGTCATCCGCGCCCGTGACCATTACCGGTATGGACAGCCCCACGCCGATCAGCATTAGCGGTGGCTACTACAACATTAACAACGGTCCCTTCACCAGTGCCGCCGGCAGTATTCACAGCGGCGATCAGGTGCAGGTGCAGGTGCGCTCGGCAGACATTGAGGCGACGACGACGTCGGCACAGCTCAACATCGGTGGTGTCAGCCAAACTTACAACGTCACCACCCACACGGTGCAGATCATCCCTAATCGCGATGACTTTCCAGCGCAACACGATGTGGCGCCGGGCAGTGATATTCTTTCCAACACCCGCATCTACAGCGGAATTAATCCAACCCCCATTCGCATCACAGGTGGTGACTATTCATTGGATGGCGGTGCGTTTACCCATAATGATGGCCTGATCAATAGCGGCCAACGTCTGCAGTTGCGCGTACGCAGTGCCACCGACTTTGCCACCACCACGCAAGCGAGCTTAACAATTGGTACGGCCAATATTTTGTTTGCGGTCACAACGCCTGTGGCGGACACCACGCCCGATGCATTTAGTCTCACCAGTTCGATTGCGCTCACGGGTCTCACCCCCAACACAGTGGTGATTGCCAATCCGATCACCGTTAGTGGTATCAACGCCCCGGCGGTGATCAGCATCAGCGGCGGAAAGTACAGTTTGGATAATGGGCTGACCTACACGGCGACCACGGGCGTGGTCACCATTGGCCAAAGCGTGATCGTGCAGCTGACCACCGCGCCACAAGTGGGTAGTACAGTGTCAGCCAGCTTGACGATTGGCGATGTCAGCAGCCTGCTCAGAGCCACGACCCAGCAATATCTCATCGCCGGTACAATCACTGGCGTCTCGGGCATCACGGCGGCGGGACTGACGTTACAAAATAGCAGTGCGCCGAACGTAACAACGCCGATCTTCCTCACCCCTATCTCGGGGAACGAAGTTACCAGTTTGGGGTTTTCATTGCCTGTCAGCGATGGCGGTAGTTATAACATTAGCGTCGCGACGCAACCGCCGGGTCAGTTCTGTACGGTGATTAACGGCACCGGCAACGTCAGCACGAGTAACATCAGTAATGTGTCCGTCAGCTGTGTTAAGACATTTACCGTCAGTGGCACGGTGAGTGGCTTAACCGGGACAGGCCTTGAGCTGCTCAACAACGGCGCGCCGATTCCGCTGAGCAATAATGCATTTGCCTTCACGTTGGTAACGGGTGCGAGTTATAGCCTCAGCGTAGGCAACTCACCCACAAACCCGATGCAAGGCTGCGTGTTTAGCAATGGGAATAACGTGGGCACGGCGACGACGGATATCGTCGTACCGGTGACATGCACGAACTCGACCCTGGCGCTGTTTGCAGGGAGTTTCACTGGTTATGGGAATGCAGATGGCGCTGGTGCCGTGGCAAGTTTTGTTAAACCCTATGGATTGGCGACCGACAGTACTGGCAACGTCTACGTGACGGATACCCTCAATCACAACATTCGCAAAATTACGCCGAATGGGGACGTGAGTACCTTTGCCGGGGCAAGTATTGCTGGCAGTGCCGATGGTACTGGCGCTGATGCACGCTTTTATTTTCCAAACAGTATCACTATCGATAAAGACGACAACATCTATGTGGCGGATACTTCAAATCACACGATACGTAAAATCACCCTTGGTGGCGCGGTGACTACCTTTGCTGGTACAGCAGGGGTCAGCGGTAGTAAGGATGACATCATCGGTCTAGCAGCGAGTTTTTCTGGCCCGCTGGGTGTTGCCACCGACATTGCTGGCAACGTTTATGTGGGTGATAGGGGCAACTACACCATACGTAAAATCACCCCCGCTGGCGAGGTGACTACCTTTGCCGGTACGGCAGGTGTCATCGGTAATGCGGATAACATCATCGGCGAGTTTGCCAGTTTTTCTAGCATATTTGGTGTGACCACCGATACAACAGGGAATGTCTATGTGGCAGATAACTACACCATACGCAAAATCACCTCTGGTAGGGCTGTGAACACCCTGGCCGGTGCAGCGGGCGCGGCTGGTAGTCTGGATGCTCCCATTGGTACCGATGCGCGCTTTAATTATCTGGGCAATATGGCCACCGACAGCGCCGATAATGTTTATGTGGCCGATGACGGCAACCACACCATTCGTAAAATTACCACTGCCGGTGCGGTGAGTACCCTGACCGGATCTGCCGGTGTCATTGGCAGTGCAGACGGATCAGTGATTGATGCGCGCTTTAATTCTCCTTTCGGCGTAGCGGTCGATCGTAACGACAACGTTTATGTGGCCGACACTTTTAACCATACCATTCGAAAGATTACACTCTTGGGAACAGTGAATACCTTGGCAGGGACGGCTGTCACTAGTGGCAGCGTGGATGGGCCGGGTGCAACGGCGCGTTTTAATTATCCCTTTGGTATCACTACCGACAAACTTGGTAATGTGTATGTGGGTGATTCCAGCAATAATGTTATCCGCAAAATTACCCCTGTGGGCGAGGTAAGTCTACATGCCGGGGTAGTCTCCACCGTCGGCGACTATGGCGATGGCCCTGCTACCACGGCATTATTTAATTTCCCCAGTGGTCTGACTACCGACAGTGCTGGTGCGGTCTATGTGGCCGATTCATTAAATAATGCCATCCGTAAAATCGCCCTTGATGGCACCGTGAGCACGGTTGCTGGGGCAAAGGGCGTTGGCAGTGCAGATGGCCCTATTGCAACGGCAAGTTTTAATTACCCCAGTGGCGTGGCGATCGACAGCGCTGGCAATGTCTTTGTGGCGGATCAACACAGTCACACGATCCGTAAAATTACCTTTAATGGTACGGTGGTGAGCGTCAGCACCTTTGCCGGCTTAGCAGGCGTCTTCGGCAGCACAGATGGCCCTGGTACGACGATGGCAAGATTTAATTATCCCTACGGCGTGGCAATTGATAAGGCCGACAATATCTATGTGGCGGATGACAACAACTGCACCATCCGCAGAATCACGCCCGGTGGGGACGTGAGCACGCTCGCGGGGACCGCAGGTGTTTGTGGTAGTACGGATGGCATTGGTGCAGCCGCCCGTTTTAATTGGATACACAATCTAATCGTTGATGATTCCAATAATGTCTATGTGGTGGATAACGGCAATAGCACCATTCGCAAAATCACGCCTGCGGGTAAGGTGACGACGATAGTGGGTGTAGCGATACAGGCGCATTTCACACCGGGGGCCTTGCCGGCCGCAGTCCCTTATCCGGAGTCCATCGCTATCTTCGGGACATCACTTTATATAGCAACTGGTAATGGTGTGGCGGTTGTGTTGAATGTTCCTTAACAGCCTATTGAAAAACGCATTACTCAATGAAAATTATTTAAACCGACTAACGTCGCCTGCCAGCAACCTATTGGATTCCGGCTCGCACGGCGTTTGGCCGGAACGACGCGACGCGTGCGTGCTTCGAGTTTTTCAACAAGCCGTTAAGGAGTAAATTCTGAGCGAGGACACACGCAGAATTCTTGGGTAAGTAAAGGATTTGAACACAGTGGGCGCCTTTCCATTACGCGCGCTCACGCCTTAGTCTGCAACCCCTTCGGCACAAACAAAAATTCCCCCGCCTCATGGCCGCTATGGCGAATTGGTGCGTATTGGGGTGTTTGGGAAATACCCATTTTGGCGGCGTCTTTCACGACCTTGTTCGAGACGTCACGGAAAATACCGTAGGCTTCCAGGATGGATTGGTTACTGCGCAAGGCATCCAGAAAGGCCTTGGCGAAAATTGAATGATTGCCTGTGCCGCTATCCAACACGGGTTCCAGTCCGCCGGAGGTGAGCGCGGTGCGTGAACGCGAGGCGGCCATGACCTTGTACCATTTCATGCGTAATGCATCGGGTAAATCCGGCGCCAGCCTGGCCAGTGCCGAGCGGGTGAGCGCGCCGGAGTAGCAAGAGTCGGCCACGACGAGCACATGATTGGCGGCGATGGTGTTGATGATATCGGTGATGTCGGTGTTGGATATCCAATTCGCAGGATTATTGAATTCGGCATCCACCGGTAACCAATGGCCGCGTTCGTTGTCACTGTCGAGCTCGCCGTGACCGGCATAATAGATCAGCAGGTTGTCTTTAGCGGTCAGTTGTTTGCGTAGTTCGCTGAGTGCCGAGAGCGTGGAATAGCGGTCAGCGTTGAGCAATAGGGTGGTTTTGAAACCATATTTTTCTTTCAGGACACTGGCCACCATCTTGGCATCATTTACGGCAGATTCCAGATGTGGAAAATTGGCGTAGCGGTTATTGCCGATCACCAGTGCATAATAATTTCCAAATTCGATCGATACGGGTCCAGCCGTTGTGGGTGATTTTACGGGTTCAGGTGCAATTGCGGGAATCGTTGCAAGGGCGGTATTGGGGACGAGTTGGAAATTGATCGTCGCACGCTGTCCCTGCGTATTGATAGCAACCACGTTAACCGGTGTAATCGAGGGTTTGATTTGCACGGCTACCTGAAAGATACCAAAGGCATCGATGTGTTCCGCACGGCCGTTCACCGTGAGTGAGCTGATCCCCGTCGGGGGTGTGACCTTGCCGACGATAATGCGTTCCTTGACGGCGGAACGTAATCGAACCGTGGGGATTCCGCGTGTCAGGGCAAGCGGTGGGTCGAGCAGTTCAATTGAAGGGCCCTGATCCGCTAACGTGGCGGTATCCAGCTTTGCCAATTTTTGCTGGAAGGTGGTAGCGACGGTTTTTAGTTCGTTAATCTGTTGCCGGCGTTTCTGTAATTCTGCCTCGCGTTGCGAGGGTTCCGCCGGGGATGATTTAGCGAGATCACGCTCGTATTGCTTCAGTGCGGCCTGTTTTTCACTTAGCCCGCGTTGCGTGTCTTGCAGTTTCTTACGCAATGCGCTGGCTTCCAGTTTCGCTTGTTGCAACTCTTTGCCGAGTTTACCCAGTTTTGTTTCCGATTTTGCTTCAATCGTAGAGGCAAACTGCAGATCGTCACTGTCAAGGCCGGAGGCTTTGCGGTACCAGTTGAGCGCCTCCACCGTGTTTTTTTCAATGCCAAAACCTTTCTCGTACAAGTAACCCAGATTGATCGCGCCGCGCGTGTTGCCTTGCATGGCGGCTTTGCGGTACCACTCGGCGGCCAGTGCATAGTTGGGTTCAGTGCCCAGACCTTTCTCGAAAATTTCACCGACATTAACTTGCGCTTCGGCATCGCCTTGCTTGGCGGTCTCCAGCCAAACCTTCAATGCGGTACGATAATCCGCACGATCATAGGACGCGTATTCACCGCCACGGATTTCACAGTCAAGCGCGGAGGTGCGGAGGGGTCGGCGTGGAGTGAGATAGGTCATTGACGAACCCAGTTGGCGTATCTGGCCTGGCAACAAGCAGTCAACGACGAGCAGTTTGTCCGCGTCTTTTTTGCTGTTGACAGTGGAGTTGTCGGGGACAGGGGGTGGATTTTCCGCAGGTGCGGGGGATTGGCATCCAACGAGGTGAAAAGCGAGTAAGTACAGCCATGTCCGAGAAAACGATGTTGCCTTCATGATATCCCCCAATCATGCTGACTATCCGGGTTGTCAGCGGTTTAACTTTTTTAGATTCAGATTATCCTGGGTTCGGTTGCATCCGGTCTGCTTACCGCCGGGAATACAGGTTGCTTACTCTATTATATATTGCAGGATATCTCCAGAAGTTCATTTCGTCTCATTCCCACTCTTGTCAGAATGCCGGACTTCCGGAAATGCACGTCAGGAAAGTTCAGACTTTTACCGTTACAGGCGTTTAAACCAGGCAGAGAGTTTGCTGAAAATGGATTGCACTTCGCTCTCCTGTTTGAGTTTAAGCAGCCCCGCATGTTGTGGCATGACGTTGAGGCCGGTCTGAATCAGCAATCGGGTTTTCTGTGTGTCGCCCTCCCGTAAACTTCCTTGTGCTTGTGTTTCGTAGTAGTCCGCTATCTTGTTGATGCCAGCGATTGCCTGCGGATTACCGGGGTCAATTTCAAGGAGGTGTTTATAGGCCTCAAAGGCGTTGCTGCCTTCGGGCTCGGTAACGCGTTGTACCATAAAGTGAATTTCTGCCGCCTCCAATAGGCGTTCGACCGTTTTTTGTTGTTCAGCGGTAAGCGCAACCGGGTGCGATGCTTCAGCTACCGTGGTGGCCGTGACGAGTTGGGGTTTTGGCGCACTCAAGATGGATTGAAAGGTATAGGCGCCCATTGCGGATAACAGCACGATCAACCCGAGCATAGCCGCGGCACGCCAACCGCGCGATAAGCCGCGAAGTTTTTGTTTGCTGTTTAATCCGGCCAGAAACTGTTGGACAGTGGAAAGCCGTGCCTTGCGCTCGAAGGCCAGGCCATGGAGCAGGGCATTCCATTGTGGTTTATTGAGGCCCTTGATCGGGGCGGGTTTGAGATGGTTGTCGCGCGCAATGTTTGCGGGTAATTTGTTGAAGGGGTGCTGACCTGAAAGCAGTTCGTAGGCGACGCAGGCCAGTGCATAGATATCATCTCTTGGGTCTGGCGTATCGTTTTCAATCATTTCGCAGCTGGCATAGGCCGGTGTCAACGCACCCAGAGATCCAACATCGAAGCGGGTGACATCCTGCGGGAGTTGTTCGGGGTGTTTTACTGCCCTGGCGATACCGAAATCCAGGATCTTAACGGTAGCGTCTTTGGTTAGAAAAACATTACCGGGTTTGAAATCGCAGTGCACGATCCCTTTCTGGTGCGCATAGGCCAAGCCCTGTCCCATTGCATCGATAATCGCGAGGGCCTCCTGAATGGGTAAACGGCTGGTTCCTCGTTGAGAAAAGAAGTGTTCCAGTGATTCACCTTCCAGATACTCCATGGTCATGAAGACGGTGTCACCATCAGAATCAAAATCATAGACCGTGACAATATTGGGGTGCGCCAGTTTTTGGGCTTTACCGGCCTCGCGTTGCAGCGCTATAAAGGAGTCGGGGCGTGCCTTACATTCCTCGCCTAATACCTTTATTGCAATGTAGGGGTTACGATCCTGGTATTGCAGCTTGCGTATGTCGCGCGCGCGGTACACCACGCCCATGCCACCGCGCGCGATTTCATTTTCGATAATGAAGCGGTCCTTGAGTATTGACCCTACTACAATTGTGTCAGCGGGTAAGCCGGATGATGATAGCGTTGAGGATGAACGATTTATGCGGGTGGCTAAGTTGTTCTCAGTAGTGGGTTGGCCCGGATTGTTCGTGTTGTCAGCCGCGCCAGATTGTACAGACGAGTTAACGAGCCGAGTAGAATCTTCCTTAACGGCATTTTTCGATTTAGGTCTTTGAATGTCAGAGTAAACCATTTATGCGAGTACCAGGACCTCTAAATTAGGTGACCATTATAGGTCGAGAGTGATGGCGAGGCCACACCAACCAAGGTCAGATAAGGTCGAAAGTATCACAGTTATAAAGAATCCGCACCGCACCAAGTGCCAATATCGGTAGTACATCGATCCCTATTCATTTCCTGACCAACTTAGTCTTGCAGCACAGCGGCGTTTTCGCATAGCATCAAAGCAGGACAAAGCACGCACACACGATGCAGGAGGGGGTATGGGGTTCTCCGAATCACAGGAAGTTGCTCAACAAGACCAAGCGGCGAATCACCATGCCATGACACCGGCGTGGTGTCCGGTGCCTGCCTCGGGCGAGGTCAATGCCTTGGATCGCTGGATGGCCGAGAAGATGTTACAGGTGGTGGGCAAACCCGCGCTGCAGGTCAAACTCTGGGATAATGCCTGTGTTACGGCGACTGCGTCCTCGTTGTTTACCCTGCACATTCACGATCGCAATGCCTTGTGGTGTTTGTTGTACGACCCCGAATTTTATTTTGGCGATCTCTTCGCGGCGGGGCGCGTGACGGTGGAAGGCGATTTGGCGGGCTTTATGGAAGTGGTCTATCGCGCCTTGCATCAGGCCGGGCGCAAAAATCCCATGAATGATGCCTTGCACTGGGTCCGGCATCGCCCACGATTTAATTCCCTGGCTGGTTCGCGCAAAAACATTCACCATCATTACAACCTCAGCAATGAATTCTATGCGCTGTGGCTCGATCAAGAAGCCATGCAATATACCTGCGCTTATTTCCCCCAAGCGGAGCTGAGCATCGAGCAGGCACAAGTGGCGAAGTTGCATCACATCTGCCGCAAATTACAACTCAAGCCCGGTGATACCGTGGTGGAAGCGGGCAGTGGCTGGGGCGGGTTGTCGCGCTTCATGGCGCAACATTACGGCGTCAAGGTGCGGGCCTACAATATTTCATCGGAACAAATCGCCTTTGCACGGCATAAGGCCGACGAGATGGGATTGGCTCAACAGGTAGAATACGTGGAAGAGGATTATCGCAATATCAGCGGCAAGTATGATGTGTTCGTCTCTGTCGGCATGCTGGAACACGTCGGTCGGCAACAGTATGAATCGCTGGGACAGGTCATCGATCGTTGTTTGCAAGCGGATGGTCGTGGACTGATCCATTCCATCGGCCGCAATAAACCCGGTCTGATGAATACCTGGATTGAGAAACGCATCTTCCCCGGCGCCTATCCGCCGTCGATAAAAGAAATGATGGATATCTTCGAGCCCAACGGTTTTTCCGTGCTGGATGTGGAAAACCTGCGGCTGCATTATGCCAAGACACTGCAACACTGGCTGATCCGATTTGATCAGCACAGCGCGCAAGTGAAAAAAATGTTTGATATGAATTTTATTCGCGCCTGGCGTTTGTATTTGGCCGGTTCAAAAGCGGCGTTCACCACCAGTGAATTACAACTCTTTCAGATTGTCTTTGCCCGCGAACATAACAACACGTTGCCATGGTCGCGCGCGCATTTGTATACCCAAGGGTAATATCATAACGATGCAGTACGAGGTTGCAGGACAGAGCAAAGTCTCATATTACAGTAAATGCCACAATACGAGACCTGACCCCTGCGCTACTCGTACTCGCACAGTGCTGATCAAGTAAAGTAATCTTTTGGTCAGGTCAGTTGCGTGCTAGTTTATAATGAAATTAACATCAGTATTTAAAAGCGGATTTAAAGCCCATATGAATAGAACTTTGCTGCTGATACTAATATCTTTATCCGGTTGTTCAACTGGCATACCTAATAGACTTTATGTTCAGCCAAATGATTTGGTGAAAGACACTGCATTGTTGTCATTTCATAATGAGACTAATTATCTTGGGTATGCCAACATTTACGAAAAACATGAATATTGTGAAGGTCGTTGGTCTACCGAATCTATAGAGCCACTGGCAAGTATAAAAACTAAAATACTTGCCGAAAAACTGCTTTCAGTTTCATTCGGATTCAATTTCAACAGATTTTACAACAAGTACTGTCATTTTTTTATTACTTTTACACCAAGAACGGCATCAACCTATGAAATGCACATATCACATACGGGTGATAAATGTCGTTTGTATTTATACGAGATGGCTAATGGTTATCCAGCCAAAGTCGAATACAAATTGCGTAAACACATACCAGGACACAGAGCTGGCAATGATGATTCGTTTTGTTTTAAGTATGAAGAGCCTAAGAGTAGCACAATTATCGATTGATTTTCGGTAAAAACGATAGATTTATAGTACGTCCAGAAAAGGTTGGCGTGTTTCGCCAGGACAGATATCTGACCACGATATGTGCCGATATGTTCAACAAAGAGAGACCTGACACCGATATGTGTGACCCCGATATGTGCGATATGCGTTATGAACCTTAAACTATTTTTTATAGGTATTATGTTATTTATGGATACAGTGATTGCGTCTGAGATCAATAATCAAGCATCGCCTGAGCTGGTTGTTAGAGCGTTCTTTCAATTTATTGAATCTGATGATCTAAAAGGGATAAGATCTATTATTTGTGAATCACGTTATAAGGCTTATAAAGAAAAGCGATTCTGGTTTAATTGGTTGAGCGCCTGGGAAGAATGTGTTTTTATTGAGGCGGGTGATTACAAAAAAATCTCAGATGCTGGAGTTGTGCATAATATTAAATTTCAAGAAAGAGGAGTTTTGGAAACAAAACTTAGTTGTAAAAATCGTACAGTAGTATCAAGCATTCAAGTAACAAAAGTGAATGATAAATCGTATTGGGATGAAAATTAATTTTCGACGAATAACTATGTACATTTACATGCGTACAGGGCAGGTCTCTCATTGTTGCATTTCATCCCATGCAGGATTAAGTTTCCTTCCATGGCCAGACCTCTCCGTACTGAATTTCCGGAGTACTGTAGTGTGCTAGATGCGTTCAGCTATCGCGAGATTGCGGCGTACTTTGATCTGCTTCTGGCTATGGTGGGTTGGTTTATTTGCGGGCGGATGCAACAAAGCGAGACCTGAACCTGGTCGCCGGTCTTCTTTTAATATGTAAAGAAAACTGCTATATTCTTTACACGTTATTGAAACGTATCAAACTTTAAGAAGAATTTTTACATGCCTACCGTTTTGCCGCCATTGCCGCTGAAGAATACCGCTGAATTGGAGACTCCCGCCGTACTGCGGTTGGCGGCGCGGGCGCATCGCGCGCTGGCGGAACTGAAAGGGGCGGCGGCGACCATTCCCAACGAGACAATACTGATAGATACCTTGGCGTTGCAGGAGGCGAAGGATTCCTCGGCGATTGAGGACATTATCACCACGGACGATCAGCTGTTTCAGGGCGATGTGATCGCGGGGCAATTCCCCAGTGCGGCCGCGAAGGAAGTCCATCGTTACGCCACGGCCTTGAAGATCGGACTTGCCCATGTGCGGCAGCAAGGGTTTCTGCGGTTGGACAACGTGCTGGAGATTCAGGCGACATTGGAACAAAACCGCGCCGGGCTGCGCAAACTTCCCGGCACCGTGCTGCGCAACCAGCAGACCGGCGAGGTTGTGTATGAGCCACCGCAAGATACGGTCGAGGTTGAACGACTGATGACGAATTTCCTCGACTACTTTCACCGTGACGAACCCGGCGACCCTGACCCGCTGGTGCGGATGGCGATACTGCATTATCAGTTCGAGAGCATCCACCCGTTTTATGACGGTAACGGTCGCACCGGGCGCATTCTCAATTTACTGCATTTGGTGTTGCATGGTTTGCTCGATATGCCCGTGCTGTATCTGAGCCGTTATATCGTGCGACACAAGCCGGATTACTACCGTGGTTTGCAGGCGGTGCGGGAGGAGCAAGCGTGGGAGTCATGGGTGCTGTACATGCTCAGTGCGGTGGAGGAAACCTCGCGCGAGACACTGCGCAAAGTACGCGGCATCCGCGAGCTGATGCAGGAGACGAAGCAGCGGTTGCGAAGCGATTTACCCAAACTGTATAACCAGGAGTTGCTGACGAACCTGTTTCGCCATCCCTACACGAAAATCGAATTCATCGAGCGTGACCTTGACGTGTCTCGCCCTACCGCAACGAAATACCTGAGTGCGTTGGAGGCCGCCGGATTTGTGCGCAAGACGAAACTGGGACGAACGAATTTTTATATCAACGAACCGCTGTTTAGGTTATTGAGTCAATGAAATGAATGGGAATGGCGGTTCCACGCGCATTTGTATACACAAGGCTAACACACATCTCAAGCCGCACTGGAGGCACTGGAGTGCGCCGCTCTCTCGATATATTGTTTGGCCAAGGCTTCATTGCCCTGCGCTCGAAAGTATTTCGCCAACATCCAGCAGGCCTGACCGCTGCACAGCGTATCTAACTCCATGGCGCGTTCCAGCGCCTTGACCCCGGTGGCATCTTGCTGTGACAACAGGATACGGCCGATCGCGAACCAGGTTTTACCGTGCGCGGCATTGCGTTTCAGAATTTGTTGATACAAGCCGATCGCGGCGACCTTGCCGGAATATTTTTCCGTTAACTTGGCGAGTTGCCACAGCCGATCGTCATCCAGGTTGGTTTGTTTTGCCTGTTGCGACAGTTGCCGGAATAATTCTTGATCCGGCTCCACCGGTTCTTCGGATTTTTTAGTTAGCGGTTCGTTTTTTTTTGGGGCGATACCTTGTTTGGCCAACCACTGTTGGTCCATTAATTTTACCACGGGCGCGTACGATGCACCCAACAGACGGTGCGCGGCATTGTCCAGCACCGGTGGCGGTAAAGTTAAATTGCGATAGCTCATATTTTCCAAACGGGTATGCAATCCAGGCAGTGGTGCATCCCAGGTCGGCTCTTGCTTGATGAGAGTTTCCAACGTCGTGGCGACTTCGTGATCCGTCAGGCCGGTGCGCAGCACCTTGGCCATACTGCGATGCGGCAAGAATTCCGGTTGTTGCGGATTTTTCTCCAGCAGGTTTTGAATTTTCGGATAAAACTTTTCCTGCAAAAAGTGTTTGACCACCTCATGACGGATCAAGGTATCCGCGAATTCATCGTCATTCATGATTTCACGGCCGTAGTTATCCGCTTCCAGTTCATCCATGCGGATCGCATGAATGGTGATGGTGTTGATTAACGGCACGAATAGCTGGAAGAACCATTTGAAGGGGAGATAAAACCACTGATCGCGGCTTTGTTTTTGGTAAGCGTGCTGGTAGAGAGTGGCGTATTGGCGGAAGCGGTATACCCAATGAGTCATGCGATTGTGCGCCATCGAATATTGCCCCAGTTTGCGTGCCAGCAAGGCGCGAAACTGTGCGGGTGACAAACTCTGGAGAATCGGCAGCCCGATGTACAACACATTGAGGGTCAGCAACGGTAAACCAAAACGCGGCACCGGGATAAAATCGAGATTAAATTGATCGTGCAAGACCACGCGATGAATTTTGGGATGTTTAAAGACTTGTTGCAGTTCATCCAACAAATCGTACAGTTGCGGGGCCTTATCCGTTTTTAATCCCAAGCCGCGGGGACTGCTGACACGCAGGCGTAGCATCAGGTAGGTCATGAATCCCGTGCCGATACCGATGGCCAGCCAAATCAACAGCGCGCTCCAATCGGCCCATGTCGTGGCCTCGCCGATGTTATTGGTGATTTTAAGAATTGAAACCAACAACACCAGGGGTAACAAGCTGATGAGCAGGTAACCCAGGACGGTGAAGCCGACCACCACACTCAGATAGGCCTGTGGCCGACTCTCGTTGAGGGCATGGAGTTTTTCGGCTAGCCCTTCGCTGGAAAAAAATTGTAAAAAATTATTCATGTTAGGGTGCTCATCTGTGTTTATTGTCATTTAATATTTGTGAATACGTTGTTTTGTCGGCTAATGCTGGAACTCCGTGGATTCAAACAGTCAATCCGAGTAACAACTCAACTATTTTTCCCGCCGTCCAAATAACCGCAGGATATTTACCCTCAGCGGCTCCTTACTTAATTATCTGTCGGCAGGTGAATTCTATTAAATATACACATAGAATGGACGATATGCGTCACAAATTGCCAAATTATGTCATTACGAACCGGCGGTTTCCTCAAAAGCGCCCCATGTCGACATTGCGACACGTTCAAAATACAGCGCGCAAAAGTGTGGTCTGGTTCACATTTTGTTTGCTGGCGCTGTTCACGGCGTGTTCGCACTCGCCCAGTGACACCGAACTGATTAATCAGCAGTTGCATGCCATGGCAAGGGCGGCATCGGCGAAAGACAGTAACGCCATTTTGCGGAATTTAACCGAGGATTTCGTCGGCAACCAGTCGTTGCGGCACGGTCAAATGCACGCGCTGATGTATTCCTACTTTCAACAAAATAAATTCATCACGATTACGATGACGGACACGCAGATCACGGTACAAGATCCGCAGGCGCAGAGTCAGTTCAAATTGTTATTAACCGGCAGTGAGCAAATTCTACCAGAGCGACTACGCTGGTTGCAGGTAAATTTGGTGTGGATAAAAGTGGCGGGGGAGTGGCGGATCAAGGAAGCCGGTTGGCGTGATGTCACGACGGGGGATTGAATTGACACGAAGGGGGCACGCGTTACTCGAAATGACAAAAACAGAATTGTTCTAGGCATCTTTGTCGCGCAGCTGTTCATCTTGCCGATCGATATCCCTCGTGTGGAGTTGAAACCGTCCTGCATGCCGGTCGGCGAAGAAATATTGCAGGGTAAAGTCGATGGTACGAAAGGCCAATGACGCCCAGGGAATGTCCGCTTCAAGAAAGAGCTTTACTTCCAGACTTTCCTCACCGGCCGCGTAGTGGTTGTCCAGCAGTGCGGCACGATACATAACATAAACCTGATTGGCATGTGGCAAACTGAATAAGGCAAACAAGCCCTCGATGTGCACGTTGGCGTGGGCCTCTTCATGGGCCTCACGCATCGCCGCCTGTTCCATGGTCTCCGCATTTTCCATAAATCCCGCGGGTAAGGTCCACAAGCCATACCGCGGTTCAATCGCACGTCGGCACAACAGGATATGTTCACCCCACACCGGGATGCAACCGGTGACGATTTTGGGGTTTTGGTAATGAATGGCCTGACAGTGGTCGCACACGAACCGAGGCAGGTTATCCCCGGCGGGGATGCGCGAGACGACCGGGGATCCGCAGTGACTGCAAAATTTCATGATGCAGGTCGTGACCGGCGGTAGCCTCGGGCCATGACGTTGTTACTTTTTCCCGCCCGCGGGATTAAAGCCAGGGGGTAATTGACCGAGATCGCCTTCACCGAAGATAAAGCCCAGCATGTGTTGTTCTATCACTTGCAGGCTGCCGGGATCGGCGGTATTCAACTGATTTTCATTGATGATCGTGGTCAGGCGGGTAAGCCATTCCTGCCAACCGGATTTGGAAACGCTCTCAAAAATCCGCACACCGAGATCCCCGGGATAAGGTGGCGTATCTAAACCTTCGGCCTCGCGTTTGAGGACCTTGCATATAACCATACGTTTCATATGAAACCCTTTTGCTGTTTGACTATTACTTAAGGAGGCTGTTCGCCGCGCTTGTGTCTGCTAGTATACCGAGAGAACTGCTAGGGTATTATCGGAAGTTCACCCAGCCCTGTAAAGTATGACCAAAGAGAGAGGTATAAACCATGACTCAAGTAGCTTATTCAACCCAGATTGCCGATCACGAATTGCGTGTCAGCCCCACGGCGGCGGAACAACTCAAGAACCTGTTGGTCAGCGCGGATGACGGCGTTGCCGGTATTCGTATTTATGTCAGCGGCGGCGGCTGCGGCGGAATGACCTATGGGATGACCTACGCCGAGAGCATTGGCCCTTTTGACAAGACACTGGACCGCGATGGCGTGAAAATAATGGTGGATGCGGTGGCGCTCAATTTTCTGCAAGGCTGTGATGTCGATTTCGCCGGTGATGGCCCCAATAAGAGTTTTGTCTTCAACAACGTCTTCAAGAGTGTCGGCGGTTCCGGTACCTGTGGCGGCTGTGGCGGTGGCGGCGGTGGTGGCTGCGCATAACCACGGATCGTGATGTTGTCATGAGCACCTCATCCGCGGCGATGCCGGTGGCGATCACCCGCACGGCGCCGCGGGTGTTGATCATCGCCCCGCACGGTAGTTATCGTAC
>Ga0315281_10000461_pt1 | contig 56482 bp, 37 predicted proteins | sample YL17G07_0_MG_FD_204540 | JGI IMG/M metagenome (GOLD analysis project Ga0315281, IMG submission 204540) | Sediment microbial communities from Yellowstone Lake, YNP, Wyoming, USA - YL17G07_0 | ecosystem: Environmental > Aquatic > Freshwater > Lake > Sediment | place: USA: Wyoming | collected...
GCCTGTCCACAGGCTGTCCGGATCGACGGGGTCGACCTCGTCAATACGCCAGTAGTACGACTTGTCCAAGTCCAGATTGCCCGGTTCGTAGGTATTCACCTCGGGGGCCTGTCGGGCAATGTAGATGCCCGAACTATCGGTTGTTGCATGGGCTACAGCCTCCGGATTGTCGCCAAAGTACACGTCGTGCTGCAAACTCGGAGCCCCGGGGACCCACATCAGAGTCGGTGACCGGGCGACCTCGGTGGCGCCATCCACCGGATCAGGAGAGAAAGCCGCCCCATATTCCCACCACAGACGCGGATAGATCTTGCCTTCGACAATCCACCAGATGTCCCGGGTGCCATTTCTGGTCTCGGCTGCGAAGTCCCAGCCCGCATCCAAGAACGTGCTGGCCGTTTGCATCTGTGCCGTGGTTCTGCTCGTGCCACCGGCGCTCGTGCCCTGACCGGACGTCTCGCTGTCCCAGAAGGACTGGCTCACGCGGCTGGCGCCATAGCTGTACCCTACCAGCCCGCCGACATTCCGGTCGCCGTCGACGGTACCGATGGAATAGGAGTAGGCCATCCGAGCATCGTTGGCATCGTTCGCTCCCACGAGTCCGCCGACGTTGCTGCTGCCTTGGACCGGACCGTGGCTGTAACAATTGTACACGTCCTTGATGTTGCGGCCCACGAGGCCGCCGACAGAGTCATTTCCATTGACCTTGCCGGCGCTCTTGCTGCGGTTCACAGTGCCCCCGTTGCTTCCCACGAGTCCCCCGACAGAACGACCTCCGCTGATCTCACCGGCACTGTTGCAGTCGTTCACAGTTCCTTCATTGTACCCCACGATCCCGCCGACACTGTCGCCTGTTCCCAAGACAACGCCTTCGATGGAACAGCCAGTGATCGTGCTGCTGATTTCATTGATGCAGCGGCCATACCCCACGAGGGCGCCGACGCGGTTTCTGCCCCGAACATAGACATCTTTCAATCTCAGGTCTTTCACTTGAGCGCCGCTGGCGAGCGTGCCGAACATGCCGACCTCATCGGAATTGGGCGTATCAATACGCAGGTTGGAGAGGGCGTAGCCTTTTCCATCAAATACGCCGGTGAAACGTCCCGCGGGCTTAAGAGAAACACCGGAAAGGTCAATATCGGCGCTCAACATGTAATATTTATCTTCCGGGTTGGAGACCAGTCGCACCAGATCGTTCGCATCATCAACTGCTTCACGCGGAAGTTCCTGCCAACGAAGCTCCGGGTAGCTGCTTCTCATTCTCCACACGTTGCGAAAATCCCAGTTTGCGCTTTGGTAAGCGTTGATGTCCTTCATTTCCGCAGTGGTCTTACCGGTTCCACCGGCACTGGCATCAAATCCGGACGCATCCGTATCCCAGAAGCACCCCGAAATTGTGCCGTGATAACATTTGGGAGGTATCCAGTTGTCATCACACCAGTGGTTATTCCCTGCAAACCCGCCGACATCTTCACTTCCATTCACCATGCCGGTACTGTAACAATCTATGGTACTGCCATCGGAGTTATTGTCCCCCACGAATCCACCGACTCCGTACTGGCCGTAGACGCGGCCGCGGCTGTAAGAATTGGCCACACGGCCGTAGTCGTTATCTCCCACGAATCCGCCCACGTAATTGACGCCATTGACATCGCCAATACTGTAACAGGAGGTTACCTCACCTGTATTATCTCCGACGAATCCGCCCACATAGTCGTGATCAACGGCCAGGACTCTGCCGGCGGCACAAGACTTCGTGACGGTGGCGGCAATATTCTGACCTACGAGGCCCCCGACGTACTGATCGCTTCCTTTACCATCAGCATACGCCGTAACGCTCCCTTCGGCGCGGCATGCGCCAATTGTGCCGGAGGAGTTGTGTCCCACCAGGCCGCCGACATAATCACTGCCGTTGACTTCACAAGTACTGTTACTGTCGGTTACACTTCCACTATTGACCCCCACGAGTCCGCCGACAAAATCCTCTCCGCTGACCTTTCCCGCGCTGCAGGAGTCGCTCACATCGCCTCGGCTATTATCCCCCAGGAGACCGCCCACACGATTTGTACCCGTGACATCTCCACCGGTGCGACAATTGGCCACCTTGCCTTGATTGGAGCCGGCAAGAATCCCGACGCGGGAGAATCCGTCCATCACCGCATCCACGACCCCCAGGTTCTTGACCTGTGCACCGGCTTCGAGTTGACCGAACAGACCCACGTAGTTGGAATCGGGAATAACGACAAGCAGATTTGAGATCGTATGATCGTTGCCGTCGAGCACACCGGAAAACTCGGGTATCACAACATCGGTGGACCAGGTAGTACCCGTCAGGTCGATGTCATCAGTCAGCAAGTAAGCAGCGCCGGGATCGTAGTAGACGATCGCACCGAGTTCACTCGCGCTGGAAATGAGATAGGGTTCCTCTATGGTGCCTTTACCTGTGAGTTGCGGCGGCTCATAGCCGTGGAAGAGCGCTAATACCGGATAACCACCCGCTGCAGGCATCTGCCAGACCTCGTGCAGGCCATTTTCCGGCTCACCCACAAAGTCCCAGCCTGCTTCCAGGAAGGTCCCGGCCATCTGCATCGGTTTTGTCTTTCCGCCAACTCCGGCCGCACTTGTTACCCAGCCTGACCTCTCCGTATCCCAGAAACTGGCTATGACTATGCCCGAGTCCTTGTCCTTGTATCCGACCAGACCCCCGGCATCCGTACTTCCTGTGACCTTCCCGGCGGCATAACAGGTCCGGATGTCACCCCTGTAGGTCCCGCCCACCAGCCCGCCTACCCTGCCGTTGCCGGTGACCGCCCCGGTGCTGTAACAATTGATGACTGTGCCGCCGTAGTTCTGACCCACGAGCCCGCCGACGGAGTTATTGCCCGATATCTTTCCGGAAGCGTAGCAAGCCTTGACCTTGCCGCAATTCTGCCCGGTCAGGGCTCCCACGCAGACGCTGCCGGCGACGTTCGCGTCCTCTATGCCAAGGTTCTTGACTTCGGCCCCCGGATAGATCGTCCCGAACAGGCCGATACGAGGGAAACCGGAGATCGTCAGGTTCCTGATAACAAAACCATTACCGTTGAAGACTCCGTCGAGCTCAGTTATGACCGCACCGGACCAGTTTATGCCGGACAGATCGATGTCGCAGATCAGATGATAATTCGCCTTGGGCTCGTAATAGAGAACCGCCCCGAGTTCATTCGCGTCGCCAATCAGATAAGGGTCTTCCGCTGTTCCATTACCGGATAGCTGAGCAGGCGTGTATCCGGCGAAGACGCTTAGTTCCGGATAGCCGCCTGACGGGGGCATTTGCCAGATTTCGTGCAAGCCGTCTTCCTTTTCGCCGGCGAAATCCCACCTTGCGGCCGTATACGTGCTCTTATCCATCATCTTGGAGGTAACCAGACCCGTCCCGCCGGCGCTGGTGCCAAGTTCGGAGGAATCCACATCCCAGAAACAGTTGCTGACCGCTGTGTTGGAACCGCTGTATCCGGCAAAACCGCCAAGCCCGCTTTTGCCGATAACCTTGCCGATGCTGTAGGAATGGGTCACACTCTCCTGGTTATATCCAACAAATCCGCCGACGTATTGATTCCCGGTCACGGAGCCGGTGCTGTAGCAATTGCTCGCTCTGCCGCCGTTGTATCCTGCCATTCCCCCCACATTCCTGTTGCTGATGACGGATCCTGCACTGTAACAATTGATTACACTTCCCTCGTTGTCGCCAACAAGTCCACCGAAGTTCTTGTCGCCGTCGTTGGAGCCGCTGACGGAACCAGTGCTGTAACAATGGAGAACACCGCCTTGATTCAACCCCACCAGGCCACCGAAGTTCTCGCTTTTTCTATCGAGCCCCTTGATCTCACAGGTACTGTAGCAGTGGCAGAGAGTTGCCTCGTAGTAATTGCTGCCCACCAGGCCGCCTATGTTCTTGCTATCGGTGTCCTCGGTGCTTACGCTGACTTCGCCGGTGCTGTAGCTGTTAAGGATACTGCCTTTATTGTCCCCCACCAGCCCGCCGATGCTGTAACTGCCACTGACCAGACCAGCGCTGTAACAGTGCCTCACGGAACCCGATTCGTTGTATCCCGCCAGGCCGCCAATGGAGCCGCCGGAACCCGTTATGCTGACATCCTCCACCCCCAGGTCTCGGACCTCGGCCCCACGCCCCAAGGCGCCAAACAGTCCCAGATAGCTTCCACCTGCGAGGATCAGACGCGAGATCGTGTGACCATTGCCGTCAAAGACGCCCGTGAAGAAAGTCCCTTGAAAACCTGACGTGACCGCGTCGGTGTCGGGAGCGATCACTTTGAATACAGGCCTGCCCTTCTTGCCGTCAAAGCCCGCCAGATCGATATCGGCCATCAGCTTGAAGTGCTCGTTCCAGTCGCCCGGATTGGCCCCGACGGCGTTCATCTGTTCGGCCGTCCAGATCTGATACGGGTCGTCGCCCGTGCCGCTCCCGCCGCCGTATTTGGCTTGGACCGGCGGACCGACAAGGCAGACCGCAATCAGTAAAGAGATTGCCCGCAGGGCTTGCACTTCTCTCAGAACCGACATGTCTTCTCCTCCGCCCCCCGATTTCAGGCAGTGCGATCATGCCCGCTTTTACCTCTGTCTCCACACACGAACTGACGTGATTCAGCAGGATGTCAGTTCTCCGTTTGTCGGTCCGTAGTATACCAGATGGGAATTGTCGTGTCAAATATGACGAGCATGCCAGGGAGAGTTCGGTTCACGCTGGCAAAGCAGGCAGACTACCGGCTATCCATCAGGAGGAAAGATCGTCTGCCGGCCTGGACTCGGCCGCAGTACGTCCCCCGGCTTATCCGCGATGAAGGTCCCCCTATGCGATGCGCGGCGGGCTATAGCTGGTGGCGGCGGAGCTCTTCCTGGGTGGCCCGCTTGAGGGTTCTCTTTTCGCGGGCGGTCAGGCTGTGCAGGCCGGCGCGATGGACCTTCGCCAGAATGCGGTCCACCTCGATTTGCAGCCTTCTGCCCTGCTCCAGTCTCTTTTCCCACGAGCCGGAGCGCATCTTCATCAGGAGCCTGTCCCAGCGCGGCTGCAGCAGCACGTAAGCGGCGCCGGTCGCCATGCCCGCCAGATGGGCCGCCTCGCCGCCGGCATTGCCGCTGCGCATCACCAGCGACAGCAGGAACATGACCGCAAACGCGATCGCCCCGATGCGAATCGGGATCGGGACAATGAACAGGAAGATGATGAAGTGCGGGAACAGGATCGCACAGGCTGCCAGCAGACCGAGAATGGAGCCGGAAGCGCCAATCAACGGGACCGGGGCGAGGAACCTGAGGCCCGTCAACACAAGGTAGAGGACCCCGCCGGTTGCTCCGCAAAGCAGATAGAACGGCACGAATCTCCGGCTGCCCATGTATCTTTCGAGCGGCGGACCGAAGAAGAACAGGGCGATCATGTTGAAGAAAATGTGCCAGGGCGTCGCCAGATCATGGAGGAACTGATACGTGACGAGCCGCCAGGGCTGCAAGGCGGTGAACGATGTTCCGGGATCGATGGCGAACCACTTCTCCAAGAAGCCCCCGAGCCCGGGAACGAACACTCCCAGACCGAAAATCGCGATGTTGACGATGAGCAGCCATTTGACCACCGGCGTCAGTTGCGGCAGGTTGAAACGCATCTGCGGCAGGCCGTAACGCTGCTGCCGGAATTCAGGCTGTGTGTAATCTCTGTCGTATAGCCCCATAGGTCCTTATTTTAACAAATCCCAGGTTCGCAGGCAAGACGTTTACATCATAATATCGGTAATCTGGCGAGATGTTCGGTGGAAAACTCGACCACACCATAAATGGGAAGGGACTATTTACCGGCTGCGTTGGCCAACTGGCGGCAGTACTCGACGGCTTTCTTGAGGGCCGCGGCGAGCTGCTGGTCGCCCTGGGCTTGGGCCAGTGCCAGCGCCCGTTCCTCGTGGCGCAGCGCCTCTTGGAACTGGCGTTTCTGCATGTAGCTTGCGGCCAGAAGGTGGTGCAGGGCGGGCGAGATATCCACTTTCGGGTTGATTTTCACAGCCCTCGTGTAGTGCGCCAATGCCCGATCCGGCTGGCCAAGGTCGGCCAAGACCTGCGCCAGACGATAATGAGCCTCGGCGTGATTCGGGTCCAGTTCGACGACCTTCGACAGATGCGGCTGTGCCTCTTTGGACCGGCCCGTCAACAGCAGCGCCTCGCCCAGATGGAAGTGCAGTCGCGCGGGGGTGTACTGGTCATCCAACCCATCCGGCATCTGGCGCAGCGCTTCCATGAGGTGCTTGGACGCTTCGTCGATCTTCTGCTGATAGAGCAGCGCCATGCCCAGATCATAATGCGCCCGAGGATTGTGGGGGTCCAGCTCGAGCGTCTTCAGCAAGTGTTTCATCCCCTCTTCGGACACGTTCTTGACGTGATAGAGTAGGAATCCGAGCTTCTGGTGTGCCTCGACGTTGTCCGGATTCAGCTTGAGTGCCTGATAGTATTCCTGTATGGCGTTTTCGGCCTGCCCGTGGCGATAGAACTCGTTGCCCGCACGGACGAAAGAGTAGTCATTGAGGAACTGCTCGCTGATCTTCGCCATCGCATCGGGCCGGGCGTTCACGAACTCCGGGATATTGGCGGCCCGGTCCGGGCTGGTCAAATTCGACAGCAGAACGGGCGGGCTGCTCTCACCGTTCTCGTCGATGTGGGTCAGGCAAATCTGCGTGTAATCCGACCAAGCCTTGGACGAGAAGACGAGCCATTTGCCGTTCGGCGACCAGCTATGCCAGGAGTTCATCCGGCCGGCGTTGCAGCGGAGCTTGCGCGCTTCGCCGCCTTCGGCCGGGATAATGTACAGCTCGCTATCCCGCTGGAGCAGCATGTAACTCTTCGCCTTGCAGAAGATGATCCAGCGTCCATCCGGCGAGTACCGGGCGAAATAGTTGCTCATGCCGTTGCCCGAGGCACCCCGGATCGGCTCCGCCTTGCCTCCCTTGCCTTCGTTGAACGGGACACGGTAGAGGTCGAACAGGAACGGCTTGCCGTCCTCGACAAACTCCTTGCACTCCTCGCGCGTCAGCAGGATTCTGCCCTGGCCCTTCGTGTTCTTGAGGTCGTAAGCCTTCGCACGGGCGAAGACGATATATTGGCCGTCCGGGCTCCAGCTCGGATTGCTCTGGGCATACTCGGGGTCGTCCGCGCCGGGCAACGCGCTGAAGGTCTTGGTCTGCCTGTCATAGACGCACAGGATTCCTTTGATGGGAAAGAAGAGCTGGGAGAACGCCAGGTCCGGCATGGGCACAAAAACGGATTTGTCCTTGACCGTGCTGACCACGTACCGGCCGTCCGGAGACATCTGCGAAAGCAGCCCGAAGGTCTGCTCGCCATCTTCCTTCCTGTAGTCGTCCCACGTGATGACGTCACTGGTCGCCAACACCATTTCGGGCTTCACGGCCGTGATGATGTAGGAGCCTTTGCTGTTGGCATAATCCACATCCATCGCCAGCGTCCCGCCGTCCTGCGTAAACGAGTGGCAATTCCCGCACACAGGCAGATTCGTCAGGATGACCGGCGGCGGCTGCGGCGACGAGATCGACCCGAATCGCCAGCGGATGCGCGTGGGGTCCGTCACCGCGTCGATGAAGGGCAGATTGACCTCCCGGTAAAACAGCGGCGCCCCCACCTCGTCCTTCGAGGTCCGGATGGTGAGGGTAGCAGCCGATACGACCTTGGCCGACCCACCCGGCCTGACACCTAATACGAGGACCCGGGCGTATTGGCCCAGCGAGCCTTTCTTGATGTGCTCCCAATCCTGCGGGCCCGGCGTCCACTGCTGCGCGCGGGTCAGACAATTCACCGGCGGCTGATTGTCGCCGAGTTCCACCCGGACCAGCCACGTGCCGGCCTCTTGATTGCCGTCCTCCCACCGGAACGTCGACGCGGCAATCTCCGGAGGAAACAGCGTCTCACTCTGCGGATATACGATCTTGATGCTGCTGCAACCGGCAGACCCTTTGTAGGACGCCAGGATGTTCTCAACTCGAACCGGCCTGTAGTGCATCCAGATCAGGGCGCCGGCGGCCAGGGCGGTAACCGCGCCCACGGGGATCGCATAGGAGAGCTTCTTACTCATGCGTCGGCCTCAATAGAGATTTCCAACCATGAGGACATTCTACCATATCGGCCGCACATCATCCAGACAGGTCTTAGAAGGCCCTACCTGGATACCGACGACGGCAGCTTTTCGGGCTTGCTCAGCGTGAAATAGACAACGAGAACGATGCCAAGGGCGACCAGGCCAATGCAGAGAATCTGGGAGATTGTCAGGCTGTCGATCTCGAATGGATTGTCATCGCGGATCCACTCCATGATGAACCGCCCGATGCCGTAGAGGATGAACATCACACTGAAGGTCGAGCCGGGCTTGGTAAGGAAGGGATAGCTCCCCGCTCTCTCGGCGCGCTGCGACCGGCGCCAGATGCCGTAGAAAACGAGGCCGAGCAGACCCGCCCCGAGCGAGGAATACAATTGGGTCGGGTGGACCGCCAGGCTGCGGTACGCGCCCGTCGTGACCAGCTCTTTCTGCCTGGGGGTCAGGTACTTCCAGGGTTTGAGGTCCGGATTATGCTCGCCCAGGCCATTCGTATAGCCGAAAAATTCGTCGGGCAGCTTCAAGTGCGGCTCGGCCCGGTGGCGATCGAGGTCTGGGAGAACCTGGCTGTGGTAAGAGAACGAGTTGTACGGAAAGTGCACGCCCCAGGGCAGCTCGGTCGGCTTGCCATAACAGCAGCCGTTCAGAAAGCACCCGATCCGCCCGAACACCAGCGCCGCCATCAATCCGATGGCGAGGACATCGAGATAATGACGCATCGGCTGCTTGTGATATATGATGTAGAGCAAGATCACCGCAATCGCCATCGCGACGCCGCCGATGAGCTCGAGCCCGCCGTTCCAGATGGCGAACACGCTCGATGGGTCATCACGAAACTGGTCGAAGTAATGGAGCACGAAGAAAACGCGGGCCCCGACGACCCCGGCGATCAGCGAGTACAGGGCCGCATTGGTGATGTGGGCGGGGTTCGTCGTGAAGTGGCGGCTCAGATAGCGAATGACGGAGACCGCCGCGAGAAAGCCAACGACCATCATCAGGCCGTAGCTCTTGATCGTCAGATGAACGATGGGGATTTGGAACAGCTCGGGATACATGAGACTATTGTTGGCTCCTTCCAGACGTGGCGAAGCATCGGGCAAGTTTTAGGTGCGAAGTGTCAAGTTTCAAGTTGCCTTCCACGTCTGACTTCCTGCTTCAAACTTTACACTTCTCACTTCAAACTCCCGTGCGGCGACTCACTGCTGTTTCACAATCCTGTTGTTTTCGTCCAGAACCACGACCTTGGGCACAAGCTGAGCGGCCTCTTCCGGCGTGCAGTAGGCAAAGGCGAGAATAATAATGGTATCCTTCGGCTTGACCAACCGGGCCGCCGCACCGAGGACCACGATTCTGCCGGAGCCCGGCTCGCCGGGGACGGCGTACGTCTCGAACCGATTGCCGTTGTTGACGTCCGCCACGAGGACGGACTCGTACGGCATAATCCCCGCCGACCACAGGAGGCTCTCATCGACCTCGATGCTGCCGGGATACTGCAGTTTCGCATCCGTCACCCGTGCCCGGTGCAGCTTGCTTTTAAGCACTTTTATCAGCATATCATTACGTCGGTTGTGTTGCTTCTCCCATCCGAATCCGGGTCATTATATCCTAATTTTGCCGCTGTGTCCACCACAACGTTATCGATCAGCCGGGTCGAGCCGAGCCGCCCCGCCACGGCCATCAGGATCCTGCCCCGGACCCGCTCCAACTCCTGCAGGCTCTCGGCATCGACGATACTGACGTACTCGATCCCCAGGGCCGGCACCTGCCGGAGAACTCCACACATCTCATCCGTGATCCTCGCCACACTGGCCTCGCCGGCCCGGATCCGCTCGGCCCCCTTCTGCAAGGACCGGTAGATCACCGCCGCGTCCTTCCTCTCCTGCGGACTGAGGTACTGGTTTCTACTACTGACAGCCAATCCGTCCGGTTCGCGCATCGTCGGGCAGACCACGATCTCGAGGGGCATGTTGAGGTCGGCGACCATCCGCTTGATGACGGCCACTTGCTGGGCGTCCTTCTGGCCGAAGAAAGCCTTATCGGGACCGACGATATTGAAAAGCTTCGTGCAGACGGTCGCTACACCCCGGAAGTGGCCGGGCCGAGACCGCCCGCACAGACCCTCCGTCAGCTTCTCCACGTTCACCCAGGTCAGATTCTCGCGAGGGTACATCTCGGCCGGACTCGGGGCAAAGACCGCGTGGACGCCGTGCTTCGCGCAAATCTCCAGGTCTTTCTCAAAGGGCCGGGGGTATTGGTCGAAATCTTCGCCGGGGCCGAATTGAGTAGGATTCACAAAGACGCTCACGACCACGGTGTCGCAGCATTCAGCGGCCGCCTCGATCAGCGAGACGTGGCCGATGTGCAGCGCGCCCATCGTAGGCACAAAGCCCACCGTCTTTCCCTCGGCCCGGGCCTGCCTCACCCACGCTCTCATCTCAGCTATTGTCTTCGTTACCTGCATTTGTCTTGCTCCCGCCTCTTACCTGTTCGCCCATGTCATTGCGAGGAGCGGAGCGACGAAGCGATCTCCTCCCGGCACAGCAGCCAAACTCATGAACTCTGCGCTACACATGGTTGTGCCTCCGCCGCAATATACGCTTTCACCTGCAGGACCAGGTGCTCGACCACTGCCTCATGGTAGCCGGTGAGTCTCGATGCCGGCACACGAATCACCGGACAGAGCTTCCAGCCGGCGAACAACTCCTCGTAATCACGATGCAGTGCTTCGAGGAATGCGAGGGAGATCCGCTGCTCATAAGGCCGATTGCGGCGATGAATCCGCTCCAGGCAATTGGCCGGCGAATCCTGCAGATGGATTGCCAGTACGGGCAGCGCCACTTTTTGTGCGAACGCCGGGTAGATGCTCTGGTAAAGCTCCAACTGCACCGGATCGAGGCATCGCCGCGCATAGATCTGCTCCTTGTGAAAAACGTAGTCCGTCACGAAGACCTTGTCCCGCGGCAAACTATCCCGGTCGAGTTGTCTGGCCCGGTTCACTAAGAAGTACAGTTGCGAGTCCAGGGCGAGCTCGCATTTGCCCGCATAGACCTCCGACAGGAAGGGATTGGCGTCATAAGGCTCCAGGAGGAGCTCCCCTTCCAAGATCTCGGCCAGCTTCCTGGCCAGGGTGGTCTTGCCGACCCCGATGATCCCGGCGACACTGACGAGCTGGGGGACACTCGGATCGAGAACGAAATTGCCGCCGCCGAGACGCTGCGCCAGCTCACAGATCGGCTCCTTGAGCAGCGGGTGAACAAGCTCGGGATTGAGCCGGCACAGCCCATCGAGAACGAACGAACGCAGGTGCATCTGCGGGTGCGGCACCGTCAGTGCACCCGTGCTGACGACCTGACTGCCAAAGAGCAGCAAATCCAGATCGATGGTCCGGGACTGCCACCTGCCGCCGGGCTGACGCCCGAGGGCGGCCTCCGTCGCCTTGAGCTTTCGCAGCAGCTCGTCCGGCTGGAGCGTCGTCTTGATCTCCGCCACACCATTGAGGTACTTCGGCTGCGGCATCTGTCCCAGCGGCGAGGTCTCTTCGATCTCGCTGACACGGGCCACCTCGACGCTCCCATTGCTACTGAGCATCGTGAGCGCGTTTCGGATCGCGCGTTCCCGATCCCCCAGGTTGCTTCCCAACCCGATATACGCTGTGACACGCTCCGTCACGAGAACCTCCTGATGTGCGTCGGATCATCCGAATGTTGGCGGTCCTTTACAGTCGGGCGAAGCGGTCTAATGCTTCCCTGACGTTCTGCGGCAGGCCGAAAGCTGTCAGACGCACGTACCCTTCCCCCGCGGGCCCGAAGCCGGCCCCCGGCGTGCAGACGACATTGGCCCTGTTCAACAGCAGGTCGAAGAACTCCCACGAGCCGATGCCCTTCGGCGTCCGGACCCAGATGTATGGGGCGTTGACCCCGCCATAGACCTTGTATCCGAGCTTCGTCAGCGTCTCGCGAATCAGCGTAGCATTCGCCATGTAGAGATCGATCGTCTGCTGAACCTGCTTCTTCCCCTGCGGGCTGTAAATCGCCGCCGCCCCCACCTGCGTGACGTAGGAGACGCCGTTGAACTTCGTGGTGTGCCGGCGCCGCCAGATCGGATTGACTTCGATCGCCCTGCCGTCCTTTGTATAAGCCCTGAGGTGCTTCGGCACGACGGCATAGGCACAGCGAACGCCCGTGAACCCCGCCGTCTTGGAGCAGCTCCGGAACTCGATGGCGACCTCCTTGGCCCCCTCGATCTCGTAGATCGAGTGCGGGATTGAGGGATCCTTGATGTAGGCCTCGTAGGCCGCATCGAAGAATATCACGGCCTTGTTCGCGCGGGCATACTCGACCCACCGGGCAAGGTCATCTTTCGCAGCGACGGCACCTGTAGGATTATTCGGAAAGCACAGATAGATCATGTCCACCGGCCTGTCCGGCGGCTCAGGAACGAAGCCGTTCTCCGCCGTCGCGGGCATATAGACGACGCCGGCATACTGGCCCGAGTCGCTACCCGGCCCCGTGCGCCCCGCCATCACGTTCGTATCGACGTAGACCGGATAGACCGGGTCGGCCACGGCCACGACGTTGTCAATCCCGAAGATTTCCTGCATGTTGCCCGTATCGGACTTGGTCCCGTCACTGACGAAAACCTCATCGAGCTCGACACTCACGCCCCGGGCACCGAAATCGTTATCGACAATGGCTCGCCGCAGGAACTCATACCCGACGCCGGTATCATCATAACCCCGGAACGTCTCCTGCCGGCCCATCTCATCCACGGCCCGGTGGATCGCCTCGATCACCGCCGGCGCCAGCGGCTGCGTGACATCGCCGATCCCCATGCTGATGACCTTGGCCTGCGGATGCTCCTGCTTGAACGCCCGCACGCGCCGGCCGATCTCCGGAAACAGATACCCGGCCCGCAGCTTCAAAAAGTTCTCATTGATCCCAATCATGATTCCATTATCCTTCTCACCGCCAATAGACTGACCGTGCGAGACCCACGGCCGCGTGGTTCCCCCTCGAATCAGGGTCCGCATTCTATGACCCTCGCCCGGCCTCGTCAAGGCACAAACCACCATCTCGATTCCTCGCAGGGGCAACCCCCCGTGGTTGCCCTTCCTGTGGAATGGGTCGAATCATCAGAACGCGTGCACAGATTCGAATCAGGGCAGGCACGGGGGCCTGCCCCCTACCTCAGATTCGCCATGCATCCGGTTCTTCCGGCGTGGTGGCCGCCGGGTTCTCTCTGTCCTGTGCCCAGCGCAAGGGATTCTCGAAAATGTAGCGGCGAATATGGTTCAGGGCTCGCTCACTGCGGATGATATGCTCGTAATAATTGCGCTGCCACAGACGGCCAGGGAAAGGCGACCAGTGGGATGATTTCACCCCGTCGATGTACTGTCTTGTTGTCAGCGTCTTAAATCGGCGTACGATATCTCCCAGCGACAGCGGACAGCGATCATCGTTGGTACTCGTAGGGGCAGGCCCCCGTGCCTGCCCGGCCTCGTTCAGCCCGTATGCCGTGGCTTGCGCATGTGGGCCAGGGCAACCACAGGGGGTTGCCCCTACAGAGGCTGCCAACACGATAATTCCGTGGATATGGTTCGGCATCAGCACAAATGCATCGGTCACCACACCCGGGTAACGATCCGGCAATTCATTCCACGCCGCCAAGACCATGCGTCCAGACTCATTCGGCTGCATTTCTTCGCCAACGACACTGCCGAACAGACACAGATGATCCTGGGTGCAGACGGTCACGAAATACGCACCCGCTTCCGCGTAATCATAACCATCCAGCCGGATTGACCGCCGATGATGCTGCTCCGGATCGTAACTCATCCCACGTGTCTCCCATCCACTATTGATTACTACCGCTGGCGCGTATTCTTGCCGTCAAGGCAACTCTCTGAGGAGGGAACGTTGGTCTTGTTGTTTGATTGCTCCTCATGTCGTCCGCACACTGACTGTTCGTTCTTGGCATAATGGACAGCCAGTATTATGGCGAGGAGCGCCGTGGCGGACAATGCGGAAGCCACAGGGCCAGGTGGCTCGCCCATCCCTGCCTTCCCCTTTTTGCCTTGTGGTCAGTCCATAGCCGGGTTATATTGCTGGGGGTACTGGTGACATATTCTCAAACCTGTGTAAAAGGGGATGACACATGACGAGCGAAAATTCGGCGGGACATCCAATGAGAACCACCTGTTGTCCATGCGGCTGCGGGCGGGAGCATGCGACGGACACCATCAGCCGCAGAGGGTTTTTGCAGGGCGTCAGCGGGGCCGGGGCACTGGGCATGGCTTTGAGCGGGTTGACCTGGTCGGCCGTGGCGGCGGCCGCGACGGAGGGTGCGGGCGGAGTCGAGCGGCGGGCCCTGGTCGTCAGGCCGGTTCTGATTTACGAGATTCCGACGCGACACCCCCAGACGAGCTGGCGGTCGTGGGGCGGCATTCAGAGCCAGAAGGATGCCGAGGAGGAGTTGGGTCGGATTCAGAAAGAGCTGGATGCGCTCAAGAAGCGGGCGGACTTCCCCGTTGAGTTCGTCAAGCCCGTTGGCATTCGCTCGGCGGAGGACGTGGCGAAGATCGAGGGCCTCGAAAAAGCCGATGTCTGCCTGGTCTATGCGGCGGGCGGGCCGCAGAATGCCTTCGACGTGCTGAGCAAACGCAGCAAGAACATGATTTTCTTCTGCCGGCATAAGTCCGGGCCGGTCTATCTCTGGTACGAAATCATCAGCCCGCGATACCTGCGGCAGCACACCGATGTGCTCAAGGTCCAGGGTGTCGACGACGGCGACGTGATTGTGGACAGCCAGGACGAAATCCTGTGGCGTCTGCGGGCCCTGTGCGGCCTGCAGAACACGCTGGGCACGCGGATTCTCGCCATCGGCGGCCCCGGCGCCTGGGCTCAGCCGGAGGGCGTCGTTCCAAAGCTCGTCCGTGAAGTCTGGAAGTTCGATATGCAGACGGTCTCCTACGATGAACTCGGCAAGCTCATCAAGGAGGCCCGGGCCGATAGCGCCGCCGTCACCCGGGCGAAGGAGCGGGCCAAGGATTATCTGAAAGCCGGCGGCGTCAAGCTCGAGACCAAACCCGAGTTCGTGGAGAACGCTTTCCTGCTCGAGCAGATTTTCATCGGGCTGATGAAGAGGGCCGATTGCCGGGCGATCACGATCAACGGCTGCATGGGGACCATCATGCCCCTGGCGGAGACCTCGGCGTGCCTGACACTCTCGATCCTGAACGACGCCGGCTACATGGCGTTCTGCGAATCGGACTTTGTGGTGATTCCGTCCGGCGTCCTGCTGGCGAACATCTCGGGCCGGCCCATGTTCCTCAACGACCCGACGTACCCGCACGACAATATTATTACGCTCGCTCACTGCACGGGCCCGCGCCGCATGAACGGCAAGGACCTCGAGCCGGTCCGCATCCTGACACACTTCGAGTCGGACTACGGGGCGGCCCCGAAGGTCGAGATGCGCAAGGGTCAGGTTGTGACCAATATCATTCCCGACTTCCTGATCAAACGCTGGGTCGGCCTCAAGGGCAAGATCGTCGATGTGCCGTTCATGGACATCTGTCGCTGCCAGATCGACATTGATTTCACCTGCGACAGCAAGCTACTGGCCGAGCGGATGCCGGGCTTTCATTGGATGACCTGCTACGGCGATTACATGCGGGAGGTCGGCTACGCCTGCAAGAAGGTCGGCATCAAGTGGGAAGACCTGACGGCGGGCAATGCGAAGCATCTCGCGTAAAGTGCCTGTCAAAAGGCTCGACCACGATGTGGACATTCTCAGAGCCGGACTCGCAGCATGTCCGGCTCTGAACTTTTTCGCACACCACAATTGACAGGAGGTGACGGAATGAGCCAATCGCGTTTCACCATGATCCCATCTGTGCTTCTGCTGACGTGCGCATTTGCGTTATCTGCGCGCGCAGCCAGCGTGACCGTCTATGTGTCCCCCCATGGCAACGACAACTGGTCCGGCCAGATCGCTCAGCCGAACGGCCAGAGAACCGACGGCCCCGTCGCCACTCTCGAACGGGCGAGAGACATCGTACGCCAGAAGAGATCGGCCCCGGACAAGCCGCGCGTCGTGGTTGCGGACGGCCGCTATGAATTGACGAAGCCGTTCACGCTGAGTCCGGAGGACAGCGGCGTCACCTATGAAGCGGCGCCCGGGGCCCGGCCGGTCTTCTCCGGAGGCCGGGTCATCCAGGGGCTCGAACGCGGCGACGATGGGCTGTGGCGCGTGCGAATTCGCGAGGCGGCGGATGGCACCCGTCGTTTCGATCAATTGTTCGTCAACGGCTGGCGGGCCACGCGGGCGCGAGCGCCGAACAAATTCTACTTCTACATGGGTGAAACGACGGAAGTTCCGCTCGAGGGCAAGCCCGGCCAGTTCCTGCGAACGACGAACGTTCCGCCTGATGTCCTTGCGCCGCTGCGAGGTCTGAGCGAGGCGGAAATCCGAGACATTGAGCTCGTGGCCTATCACAAGTGGTGCATCACCCGGCGCCACCTCACCGCCGTGGACTTCGACAAGAATCAGATCCTCACCACGGGCGAGAAGCTGGCAAACTATGCCGGCTGGCCCGCCGGTACCCGGTTCCATCTGGAAAACTTCAGGGCCGCCCTCGACGAGCCCGGCGAGTGGTTCCTCAGCCTCGACGGCACACTCTACTACAAGCCGCTTCCGGATGAGGAGGTGTCCAAAGCCGAAGTGATCGCCCCGGCCGCGGCAAAGCTGGTGATTTTCGAGGGCCAGCCGGCGGCCGGGAAATTTGTGGAAGGCATCACTCTCAAAGGTCTCCTGTTCCAATACGAGGAATACACGCCTGCCATGACGAGCTACGCCCCTCACCAGGCCGCCTTTCCCATCGAAGCCGCAGTCATGCTCGATGGGGCGAGAGATATCACGATTCAGAATTGCGAAGTCGGCCACGTCAGAGGTTACGGCGTGTGGTTTCGGGAGGGCTGCCGCGACTGCCGCATCGAGCGGTGCTATCTGTACGACCTCGGTGCCGGCGGCGTCCGCATCGGGGAGGGACGGGTGCGCGAAAACGAAGCCTCCCGTACGAGCCATATCACCGTGGACAACAATATCATCCGTGGAGGCGGACGAATCTACATGGATGCCGTCGGTGTGTGGATCGGCCACAGCCCCGACAATGCCGTGACGCATAATGAAATTGCCGACATGTATTACACCGGCATCTCGGCCGGCTGGGTCTGGGGTTACGCCGGCAGCACCGCCAAACGCAACGACATCAGCTTCAACCACATCCATCACCTCGGCTGGGCCGTGCTCAGCGACATGGGCGGCATCTACACGCTCGGAGCCTCCGAAGGAACCGTCGTCGCCAACAACATCTTCCATGACATCTACGCCTACTCCTATGGCGGCTGGGGCCTCTATACCGACGAGGGCAGCACGGGCATCGTGATGGAAAAGAACCTGGTCTACCACACCAAGACCGGCAGCTTCCATCAGCACTACGGCAAAGAGAACATCATCCGCAACAACATCATGGTCAACAGCATGCTCCATCAGATCCAGGCCACCCGTGTCGAGCCGCATCTGTCCTTTACCTTTGAAAAGAACATCGTGTACTGGCAGACCGGTCCCCTGCTGGCGGGCCCCTGGACGAAGGTCAACATCAACATGGATAACAACTGCTACTGGAACGCCGCCGGCGAGCCGGTGACATTCGCCGGGTTATCGCTGGAGCAATGGCGGCAGCAGCAAAAGCACGATGAGCATTCGATCATCGCGGACCCGCTCTTTGTCGACGCGAAGAACCTCGACTTCCATCTGAAGCCGGACTCCCCTGCTCTCAAGCTCGGTTTCGAGCCATTCGACTACACGAAAGCCGGCGTCTATGGCGACCCGGCCTGGATCGCAAAGGCAAATGAAGTACAGTACCCGCCACTGGAATGGCCGCCGCAAGCCCCGAAAGGTGCCGACTAAGTTGCGTGGGCTGGTAGCGTTGTTTTGTCATCCTGAGCGTCAGCGAAGGATCTGGCCACAGACCTGTACGCGGGCTGGATGCGGCAGGAGTTTTTCCTGCGATGCTCAGATGCTTCGCTTCGCTCAGCATGACAAATGCGCATGGATCCGCCCAAAATGGAGTCGCACACGAAGCTCCTGCGGTAACTTGACCGGCCCCGGGGAGTTGGTTCACCTTCACGCACCCGATAACGCATTCTCCAGATCGGCTTTCAGGTCCTCACGATTCTCAATGCCGACGGAGAGGCGAATCAGGGCATCGGTGATGCCCCTTTCCAATCGCTCCGGCTCGGGTATCGCGGCGTGGGTCATCTTGGCCGGGTAGGAGACCAGGGACTCGACACCACCCAGACTCTCGGCGAGCAGAAAGATTTTCAGGCCGGTGAGAAATCTCTCCACCGCCGGGAAGCCTCCTTTGATTTCGAAGCTGAGCATCCCGCCGAAGCCGCGCATTTGCTTCGACGCAATCTCATAATCGCGCGTGCCTTTGAGTCCGGGATAGTAGACTTTGGCGACTTTCTTATGCTTGGAGAGGAAGGCCGCCAGATATTGGGCATTCTTCTCGTGTTCCCTCATCCGGACCGCCAGCGTTTTCAGACCGCGTAAAGTCAACCAGCAATCCCACGGCCCGGGCACCGCGCCGGCCGCATTCTGGTAAAATTTGAGCTGGTCGTGGAGGGCCCCGTCATCCACGACCACAGCGCCTCCCACGATGTCGCTGTGGCCGTTGATGTACTTGGTGGTACTGTGTACGACGATATCCGCGCCCAGCGCGAGCGGGTTCTGAAAATACGGACTGGCGAAGGTGTTGTCCACCGCTAGGAGGACTTTTCTCTTGCGGGCCATCTCGGCCAGGCGCTGGATATCGATAACTTTCAGGAGCGGGTTCGTCGGTGATTCGATCCAGATCAGCCGCGTCTTCGGCGTGAGGGATTGCTCGAAAGACCGCAGATCGTCCACATCGGCATACGTCGCCGAGATTCCCCACTTCCGGAATACCCGCTCCACCAGGCGGTAGGTTCCGCCGTACAAATCGTCGCCGAGGACGATATGCGCTCCCTTCTCGAACAGGGCGAAGACCGCGGCGGTGGCCGCCACGCCGGAGGAAAAGGCCAGTCCAACCTTGCCTCCCTCCAGCTCGGCCAGGCAGGTCTCCAATGCGGTGCGGGTGGGATTGCCGGTCCTCGAGTACTCGTATCCTTTGTGCTTGCCGATCGCTTCCTGCTGGTACGTCGATGTCTGGAACACCGGCACAATGACGGCGCCGGTAGAGGGATCGGGCGCCTGCCCCGCGTGAATCGCTGTCGTCTCAAACTTCATCCGGACTCTCCTTCGTCTGTGTCCAGAAGCACACCAAATCCGACCGGGTAATGACCCCCTGCGGTTTGCCGTCCCGCAGGACGACAATCCCGGAAGCCCCGGAAAGAAGCACTCGGAAGGCCTCACAGATATCGGTTTCGCCCTCGAGGGCCGGCATGGGTGCTCCCATCACCGCCCCGATCTGCTGCTCCTCGAAGTTGATTCCATCGTGAAGCAGTTTCATGACCGAGGCCTCGCTCAGACTCCCTATGACCTTGTCGGCCTCGATCACGGGCAATTGCGAAATGCTGTATTCCTGCATGAGGGAGATGGCCCGGCTGAGCTTCTCTTTGGGAGAAACGCAGATGAGCGAAGGAAATGACTTCACCGCCAAAACATCGCGCACGTGCGCCGGTTTGGCCCGCTCACCGCCCAGGAAGCCGTTCTCCATCATCCACTGGTCGGAGTAGATCTTGTCGATGTAGTTCCGTCCCGTGTCCGGCAGAAGGACCGCGATGTATTTCGGTTTCGGGAGCCGCTGGGCGAATTTGAGGGCCGCCGCCAGGGCCGTCCCGGACGACCCGCCGGCGAGGATGCCTTCTTCCCGGGCCAGTCGGCGCGCCATGAGGAACGACTCCCGATCGCTGACCCGCACCATCTCATCCACAAGCTGGCGATTGAACGTCTTGGGAATGAAGTCCTCGCCGATGCCTTCGACCTTGTATGGCTTCGGTGTATCCCCAGAGAGAATCGATCCTTCCGGATCGGCGCCCACGATGGTGATATTCGGATTCTTTTCCTTGAGGAATTGTGCGGTGCCTGAGATGGTCCCGCCAGTGCCCATCCCGGCCACGAAGACCTCGATCTTCCCGCCGGAATCCCGCCAGATCTCCGGCCCCGTCGTCAGGTAATGCGCGCGAGGATTGTTGGGGTTTTCAAACTGGTTGGGCCGGAAGGAATTGGGGATCTCTCTGGCCAGACGGTTGGCCGTCCCGTTATAACTCTCAGGCGAATCCGGAGGCACCGACGTGGGCGCGATCACGATCTCGGCACCGTAGGCCTTGAGCAGGTTGATCTTCTCCCGGCTCATCTTGTCGGGCAGAACAAAGATGCAGCGGTACCCTTTGATCGCCGCCACCAGGGCCAGCCCCGCACCGGTGTTACCGGCCGTGGCCTCGATAATCGTTCCTCCGGGCTTGAGCTTTCCTTCCCGCTCGGCGGCTTCGACCATGGCAATCCCGATGCGATCCTTCACACTTCCGCCCGGGTTGAGCATTTCCGGCTTCACGTACACGGCGGACTTGACCCCGCGCGTGATCTTGTTAAGCCTGACAAGCGGCGTCCCGCCCACCGCCCCAAGTATGTTGCTCAATTCTCTTTTCATACTGCATTCTCCGAGACTATCTGTCGCCGCCCGTCGCGCCGGTCCTTCATGCCTTTGCCAATGCCTGCTCGATATCCGCGAGGATATCGTCAATGTGCTCTATGCCGATGGACAATCGCACAAAATCCGGCGTCACGCCGGTCGAAAGCTGCTCGTCGGGCGACAACTGCTGATGTGTGGTGGTCGCGGGGTGTATGGCCAGCGTCTTCGCATCGCCGACGTTTGCCAGGTGCGAGACAAGCTGGAGTGAATCAATGAATTTCCGCCCCGCTTCCAGGCCGCCTCTGATGCCGAAGCCCAGGATCGCGCCAGCGCCCTTGCGCAGATATTTCCGCACGCGGTCCCGATCAGGGCTTGCGTCGAGCCCCGGATAGTTCACCCATGAGACCTTTGAATGCCTGCTCAGATACTGCGCCACGGCCAGAGCATTCTCCGAGTGTCTCGGCATTCTCAGATGCAGCGTTTCCAGCCCCTGCAGGAAGAGGAAGGCGTTGAAGGGTGACATAGCCGTCCCGACGTCACGCAAAAGGGTCACGCGTGCCTTAATAATGTAGGCGATGTTTCCCAGCGGCTTCAAAGCCTCGACAAAGTTGAGCCCATGATAACTCGGGTCGGGCTCGGCAATCAGGGGGAATTTCCCATTTGTCCAGTCGAATTTCCCTGAGTCCACAATGAGACCGCCGATGGAGGTGCCGTGGCCGCCGATGAATTTCGTGGCCGAATACACGACGATATCGACCCCGAAATCGATGGGCCGTAGCAGATAGGGCGAAACGGTGTTATCGAGGATGAAGGGAATGCCGTTTTTCTGGGCCAATCGGGACAGGCCCTCCAAGTCTGCCACATCGAGCTTCGGATTACCGATCGATTCGGCATAGATTGCCTTCGTGTGGGGCGTGATGGCCCGTTGAAACGCGGGCAGGTCATTCGATTTTACGAAGTGGACCTTTACTCCCAAGCGCGGCAGCGTGTAATGGAACAGGTTGTAGGTTCCGCCGTACAGGTTGTCGGAAGAAACAATATCGTCGCCGGCTTGGGCGATGTTCAAAATCGCCAGCGTGGTGGCGGCCTGGCCGCTGGAGACCGCCAAGGCGCCTACCCCGCCATCCAGCAGAGCCATGCGCTTTTCCAGCACATCCGTGGTCGGGTTCATGATCCGCGTGTAGATGTTGCCGAATTCCTTGAGCCCAAACAGGTTGGCCGCGTGCTCAGTATTCTTGAATTGGTACGAAGTTGTCTGGTAGATGGGAACAGCGCGGGCGCCCGTTGTGGGATCCGCTTCCTGTCCGCCGTGAAGCGCTAATGTCTCCGGTTTCAGTCTCTTATCAATAGTGCTCATAGAAAATGCCCCTTTTCTGGCGATCCACTAAGGATCGCATGTTCCTTCTCTTGTTCTTAGAACGCGTACTGCAGACTCACAACCGCGCCTTCGCCAAGACCGACTTCGGACGATGATTCGTGATTGCCGGCATTGACATAGGCACCCACCAGGGTCAGATTCTTGTTGACGAACCATGCCAGGTGCGCATTCCAGTAGTCTGCATTCTTAAAGTCATCGAAATGTGCCCCCTGCCTGTACTCGAACCCGAGGGCGACGTTTTCCAGCGGGAGAACGTCGATGTTCCCGAACCATGCCTCGTCTCGGTCCTCATCGAATCCGAGGACTCCGAGGGTCCGGCCCTTCGTGGAAATCACGCCGCCGGACAGCAGAACCGGCTTGGGCAGCTCTTTGATGAGCTTCGTCGCCACCAGATAGAAGTCAATGCCGGAGTCCTCCACCCCATCCGGCACGTCGAATGTCGTGTGTTTCCACAGCGCTCCCACAGAAACGGCAGGAAGCCATTTGCCTTCCTTGAGCACGAGCAGCTTCGCGCCCGCGTTGTCCTTGTACAGGGTCTCGCCTCCTGACAGCGCGACAATTTCATGGCCATAGGAAACCTCCACACGTCCGAACAATGTCTCCGCGACTCCAAGTGTTGTCCAATCTATGGAGACATCATCCAGGTGGATGTACCAGCCGCCGAATTGCGGCAGGCCGAATACGTTGCCTTTCGCTGCCCCTTCCTTCTCCTTCCCCTCGGATGCACCAGCGCCCGCCAGATAGGCCAGAGGATTGAAGGCGATGCCTCCCACTCCCTCAAGATTACTCAGCGGCACACCGCCTGACGAAACCGCCCCATGTGCAGATACGACCCAACCGACCAGAACCATTACCCAGAACCTGTTCATTGAAAATCCCCTTCTCTACGATTGATCGGGGCTTTCCAGTGAACTGGTCAAACCCTCATACCAGTTTTATCTCAGCACGTTGTCCAGTCGGCCTGGTGAACGTATACCTGCTTTCCCGCCTTAGATACCACCCCCTTTCTCAAACTCCAGAGGTTCGCCGATTCGCCTTTTCTCCGTTATCTCCAATTGCGTGACCCTCCCGTTGTGCACCTTGATCGTGATGGTCCCGTACACCAATTCCTCGATAATCTTCTTCAGCTCCTGTATCACGGCATCCGTCGACCCGCTCCTCGATTCATATTTGTTCGTCATCGGCCGGTTACCCTTCCGGAGCTTCCAGCCCCAGCCATCGTCAATTCACGCAACCTGCAAATGCAGGCCAAGTCATACTGTATTATTCATATAGGAATAATATGATATCACATGCGTCGCGTGCTGTCAAGCAAGATTTGCGAAAAAAGTGATTCCTCTCTGTTCTTTTGCCAAGCCTCGCCGGTGCCGGTTATGGAGTTGAGAGTTGACTCCGATTACTTATCGGTGAGCCAGGAGGGGCCGCACTTGGTATCGACTTTGAGGGGGACATCGAAGCGGATGGCGTTGACCATCTCTTCGGCGATCCATTTGGCGTGCTTGTCGGCCTCGGTGGTCGGCACTTCGAAGACCAGTTCGTCGTGAACCTGCAAGATCATTCGTACGGGGAGCCGCTCCGATTCGATCCGGCGATGAATGGTTACCATCGCCACTTTTATCAGGTCGGCGGCGGAGCCCTGGATGACGGTGTTGACCGCGAGCCGTTCCGCCTGGGCGCGGCGGCCGGGATTCTTGGCCTTGATGTCCGAGATCCGACGCCGGCGGCCCAAGATGGTCTCGGCGTAGCCGGTGCGCCTGGCCCTGGCAATGCACTGGTCGATGAAGGCCCGAATGGAGCCGTAGCGGGCGAAATACTCTGCGATGAATTGTCTGGCCTCGGCGGGGCTCATGCCGATCGTGCGGGCCAGGCCGAGGGCCCCCTGCCCGTAAATAATGCCGAAGTTGACCGTCTTGCATCGCGCACGCATCTCACTGGTCACCTGGTCCAGTGGGACGTTGTAGATTTGCGAGGCGACGAAGCGATGAATGTCCTGATCGGCCGCGAAGGCGGCCCGCAACGTCTCATCCTTCGAGAAATGGGCCAGCAGCCGCAGCTCGATCTGGCTATAGTCCGCACTGAGGATGCAGTCGTCTTTGTTTTCGGGCACGAAGGCGGCGCGGATTTTGCGGCCCAGCTCTGTCCGGATAGGGATATTCTGGAGGTTCGGGTTGCTCGACGAGAGGCGTCCGGTCGCCGTAACGGTCTGGTTGAAAGACGTGTGCACGCGGCCGGTCTTCGGATGGATCAGAGAGCCGAGTGCGTCGACATACGTGTTTTTGAGCTTGCTGAGGGTGCGGTATTCCAGGACCAGACCGGCGATGGGGTGCTGGTCGGTGAGCTGGTCGAGCACCTCGGCGTCGGTGCTGCGGCCGGACTTGCCCATCCGGCCGGCCTGGAGCTTGAGCCGGTCGAACAGCACCTCGGCAAGCTGCTTGGGCGAGTCGACATTGAATACCGCCCCTGCCTGCTCGTAGATCCGCTCGGCCACGCGCTTCAGCGCCTCGTCCAGCTCGCCGGACATCCCCCGGAGCAGGCCCGTGTCGATTGAGACGCCGTTATACTCCATCTCCGCCAGCACCTCGACCAGCGGCATCTCGACCTCGTGGAATAGCTTGTGGAGTTGAGGCTCCTGTTCGAGCCGGTCCCTGAGACACAGATAAAGCTGATACGTGATATCGGCATCTTCGGCCGAGTATTCGGCGGCGACGCCCAGGTCCACCAGGTCGAACGTGAGCTGGTTCTTGCCCTTGCCTATCAGATCGACGATGGGAATGCACCGGTAGGCCAGGAAATCCAGCGCCAAGTTGTCCAGCGAATGGGACATGCGCTCCGGGTCCAGGCAGTAGGAGGCGACCATCGTGTCGAAGTAGATGCCGCGTACCGGCATTTTCGCGTTCCGGAGCACGAGCATATCGTATTTCAGGTTCTGGCCGATCTTCCGGACGTTCTCATCCGCGAGAATGGGGCCGAGCTCCCGCCGGACTGTGGCGATATCGAGATGCGGCGCGCCCAAAGGCCCTCTGATCGCCAGATAGAATGCCTTGCCGGACTCCCAGCAGAAGCTGATGCCGACCAGCTCGGCCCGCATCGCGTTGCGAGAGGTCGTTTCCGTATCGACGGAGATCAGTCTCTGCTTCCTCAGCTCGGCCAGGAACGTACCGAATTTCTCGGGCGTATCGATCAGCGTATATGTGTGGGCAATCGTACCGGCCGAGCCCGGCCTGCCAGGCTCGCGTTGCGGCAGAGCCGATGCCGGAGTGCTTCTTGCAGCCGGCGGATCGCTCGCCAACGGGGGATCATTTGAAGCACTTTCCTCGGTCTTGACGCCAAGCTGGATCAGAAGCCGGTTGAAACCAAGCTCCCGGAAGATTTCCATGAGCCTGGTTTTGTCGGGCTCCTTGAGCGCCAGAGCTTCATAATCGAAGTCCATCGGCACATGGGAATCCAGAGTAACAAGCCCCCGGCTGAGATATGCCTGCTCTTTGAAATTGCGGAGGTTCTCACCTCGCTTTCCCGTAATCTCGTCCGCATGGGTGTAGAGGTTATCGAGGTCGCCGTAGCGGCGGATCAGCTCGCGGGCGGTCTTTTCGCCGATCAGCGGCACGCCCGGCACGTTGTCGACCGCATCGCCCTCCAAGGCCAGACAATCGACAATCTGCTCCGGCGAGATCCCCATCTCCTGCTTCATCGTCTCGCTGTCGGTGATCTTGCCCGTCTTGATATCGTAGGTGCGGATATTATGGTTGAGCAACTGCAGGATGTCCTTATCCTTCGAGCAGATCAGGACGTCAAGACCATCGGCCGCGGCCTTCTTCGCCAGCGTGCCAATGATGTCGTCCGCCTCGTAACCGTCCAGGCACAGAACCGGGATGTGCATCGCATCGAGAATCTCCCGGATGCGGTCCACCTGGGCGGGCAACTCCTCGGGCATCGCCGGACGGTTCGCCTTGTACTCCGGGAAAACCGCGGTCCGGAACGTCGGCGCTTTGCAGTCCAAGGCCACGCAGAGCATATCGGGTTTCTGCTTCTCGATGAGCCCGACCAGCGCGGTCGTGAAGATGTATGTGGCTTTGGTCGGCTCGCCGGACGGGCTGGTAAGCTGCTGCTTCATGGGAGCATAGTGAGCCGCGTAAATCAGGGCATGGCCGTCAATTATGTAAAGTGTCTTCGCCATGCATAGTACTCTACGAATTGCGGTTCGCCCTGTCAAGCGGACGGGTGCACGACAAAAAGGTGGCAGTTGAGGACGCGGGGCTCCATTTGGGGCTCGCACCGATTTTGAGCAAATCTTGCACCGTCTGTCATGTCGAGCGCGGCATGGCGGAGTCGAGCCATCTGGCCGCGAATCCGGCGTGTCGTCAATCCGCGGTCAGGTTTCTCCGCGCGGCCTTCGGCCCTGGTTGAAACGACAAGGAGGGGTGCTTTCGGCCTCCGGTCGAAATGACGATGAAGGACCAGAAGCCATTCCGGACCGGCATCTCAGCCGACGCCAGGCTTGGCCTGCCACGATCTTGTCGTGCATCCATCACAGACAGCAACGGTGAATGCCGGTTGCTTCGCTGGCTGTCCTCGCGTAGAATCCTGCGTTTATGGTTGGAGCATATAAGAAGATTCTACTCATCAAGCCCAGCTCTCTGGGCGATGTCGTGATGGCTCTGCCGGCGCTGTCGGCGCTGGGCAGGAGTTTCCCGCACACGCAAATAAGCTGGCTGATCCGTCCGGAGTTTGCGCCCCTGATCGAGGGACACCCGCACCTGGACGAGATCATTCTCTTCGACCGCAAGTCTCTCGCCAAGGCCTGGCGCAGCCCGGAGGCCTTCCGCGGCCTGGTCTCTCTGGTCGCCGCACTGCGGCAGCGCCAGTTCGATGCCGTGCTGGATTTGCAGGGTCTGTTCCGCAGCGCCTCCTTATCCTGGCTCTCCGGCTGCCGGCAGCGCTTCGGGCCGTTCTGGCGGGAACTCGCGCACTTTTTCTACACGACGGCCATCCCGCCCCGGCTCGAGTGGATTCACGTCGTCGATTATTACCTCAAGCTCGCGGAAGCGATGGGAGCCACCGACCGTCGCGTAGAGTTCGTACTGCCCGAAAAACCGGCGGCGACCGATAACGCGCGCAAGCTGCTGGCACGGCATCATCTTGACCCGGACCGCTACGCCGTGATCATACCTGGTTCGGCCCAAGTCAGCAAATGCTGGCCGGCGGAGCGATTCTCGGCTCTGGCGGACCGAGTCGCGGCGCAGCACGGACTTGCCGTCGCCGCCACCGGCAGCAAATCCGAGAGCGCGGTGATTGAGAAGATTCGGGCTTCCGCGAAATATCCGATCGCCAACCTTGCCAGTCAGACCTCTTTGCCCGAGTTGGTGGAAGTCCTGCGCGGCGCGAAGCTGGTGGTCAGCAACGACACGGGGCCGGGCCATATCGCGGCGGCGCTCGGCAGGCCTCTGGTGATGCTGTTCAGTTGGTCGAATCCGCTGCGGGTCGGGCCCTACGGCCGGCCGCAGTGCGTCGTAGCCCGCGATGCCTCCAGCCGGGGGCTGGCGAACAGAAGCCACAAGCCGCGCCACGGCATCAGGCACATCACTCTGGAAGAAGTCTACCGCAAAGTCCTCGAACAACTCGGCGATCAGAGGCGTTAGGCCTTATACACGTTACGATTGAGTTGTTCGCAGTTTGTCATGTCGAGCGAAGCGTAGCGAAGTCGAGACATCTGGTTACGAATATGACGTAGCGCTCATTCACGGCCAGATTTCTCCGCGCGGCCTTCGGCCTTGGTCGAAATGACAATCAGAAGCGCACCATTCGTCCCGAACCGGTTTTAGGTGTCAAGCTGCAGGGGATCCCTACAGCCTTCGGACGACCGAGGCACAGCGCTGGCAGAGGTCCGGGTATTCCGGATCGGTGCCGACGCTCGGCCAGTAGTTCCAGCAGCGCTGACACTTGGGGTAGGGGCTCTTGTCGGCGGTGACGGCGGTCCGCTCGACGCCTTCCTCCAGCTTGACCTCGCTGACGATACAGAGCGCGGCGAACTGGTCCAGCCCGAACTCCTTCAAGGCGGCGGCATCTTCGGCCGTGCAGCGCATCGTGACGGAAGCCTCCTGATTACTCGCGATGATCTTATCGCGGCGCAGGCCTTCGAGCACCCGCAGCACCTCATCACGCAGGCTCATCAACTTCTGCCATTTTGCTTCCCGGCCGGCATAATCAACGGATGGATCGACCGCGGGCATGTGGGCCAGATGGATGCTGGCACAATCCTCGGGCTTGCTGGTCATCGCGCCCCAGGCCTCTTCCATCGTGTGTACGAGAACGGGCGCCAGCAGGCGCACGAGGGCACTGAGAATGTGGTACATCCCCGTCTGCCCGCTGCGGCGTGCGAGGCTGGTCGGGGCATCGCAGTACATGCGATCTTTCAGCACGTCCATGTAGATGCTGCTCATCTCGACCGTGCAGAAGCTGTACAGCAGCGAAAAGACGCGGTGGAAGACGAAGCTGTCGTAGGCCTCGGTCACCTCGGCGATAAGCTTTTGGAGCTGCTGCATCGCCCATTGATCGATCTCGTACATCCGCTCGTACGGCACGGTGTCCCTGGCAGGATCGAAGTCGTAGATGTTACTGAGCAGGTACCGCAGCGTGTTTCGGATTTTGCGGTAGGCGTCCTGCGTCCGGCCGATCAGCTCGTCGGTGCAGCGCACGTCCTCCTGGTAATTCACGCTGGCCACCCACAGCCGCAGGACATCCGCCCCGTACTTGGCGACCTCCTCCTGGGCATTCACATAGTTGCCCAGCGACTTGGATTGCTTGATCCCTTTGTCATCCACGGTAAAGCCGTGGGTCAGGACGCTCTGGAACGGCTCTCTCCCGATGGATCCGAGCGCCGGCAGCAGCGAAAGCTGGAACCATCCGCGGTGCTGGTCCGAGCCTTCCAGGTAGAGGTCTACCGGCACGGGCCAATGCTCCCCGCGCAGGCAAACGCTGTACCAACTGCAGCCCGCCTCGAACCATACGTCGAAGATATTCTCTTCCTTCTGCAGCTCATCGACGTTGCCGCCTTCCGGCAGTTGGAAATCGTCGCCGAGAATCTGCCGCGGTGAGTGGGTGAACCAACTATCGGAGCCGTGCCGGGCGACGTGTCTGGCTACGGCGAGCACCGATTCCTTCGTCAGGAGCGCCCGCCCGTCCGGCATCGTGAAGACCGGGATCGGCAGACCCCAGCTTCTTTGGCGGCTGATGCACCAGTCCGGCCGCGATTCGAGCATCCCGGCGATTCGCTTCTGACCCCAGGCCGGAATCCACCGGACGCGCTCGACGCTCTCCATCGCCATCTGGCGCAGGCTCTTGCCGGTGTCAGGCAGCGGTCGGTCCACGCCGACGAACCACTGCTCCGTGGCACGGAAGATCACAGGATCCCGGCTGCGCCAGCAATGCGGATAGCTGTGTGTGATCTCGCTTTGGGCGAACAGCCAGCCATGCTGCCGGAGCCAGCCGTTCACGTCTTTCTCCACATCGAGGACGCTCCGGCCGCGCAGCCACGAGGGCACGGTGTTGTCGTAACGACCGTCGTCGCCGACCGGCGAGTAAACTGCCAGGCCATACTTCTGGCCGGACATATAGTCCTCCAGCCCGTGCCCGGGAGCTGTATGCACCAGGCCCGTACCATCTTCGATGGTCACGTAATCGGCCAGGATCACCATGTAGGCATCCTTGTCGGTCGGATTATTCTCGATAAACGGATGTCGATAGCGTAAGCCCTCCAACACGCTGCCACGAACTCTCTTCTGCGCAACCTGATATTCCCCTTCCTTCGGCCCGCCGGCCCGCACGACGGCACCGGTGCGGTCGGCTGCGATGATCGAGATGTACTGGTGACCGTCCTTCTCGTAGCTCAGGGCGGTGTAATCGAGATAAGGGTGCACGGCGATTGCCAGGTTGGCCGCCAGTGTCCAGGGCGTAGTCGTCCAGATCAGGAAGCAGACGCGCGCCTGCTGTGCCTGCTCCGGCGTCACCAGACCCAGCTCGATCAACCGCTTGATGCTTTCGTCCGTGGCCGGGAAATTCACATAGATGCTCGGCGATGCTATGTCTTTATATTCCAGCTCCGCCTCGGCCAACGCGGTCTCGCACCCGATGCACCAGTGGATCGGCTTGAGCTGCTTGTACACGAGGCCCTTGCCGACCATCTCGGCGAAGACCTCGAGAATCCCCTCTTCATAGCTCGACTTGAACGTCAGATACGGGTCGTCGAAGTCGCCGAAGACACCCAAATCCTGGAACTGCCGGCTCTGGATTTTGACGTACTTGCCGGCGTATTTCATGCAGTCCCGCCGGATCTCCAGCTTGGGCATCTCGCGCGCCTTGTCTCCGAGATTGGTCATCACCTTCGACTCAATCGGCAGCCCGTGGCAGTCCCAGCCGGGGATGTAGGGGGCGTCGAACCCGGTCATCGTCTTGTATTTGACCACGAAATCCTTGAGGACCTTGTTGATCACGTGGCCCATGTGAATATCGCCGTTGGCGTACGGCGGGCCGTCGTGCAGGATGTATAGCGGGGCGCCCTTACGGGCCGCGCGAATCTGCGCGTAGATCTTCTCCTCGGCCCAGTGCTTGCGCATCTGCGGCTCGCGCTGCACCAGATTCGCCTTCATCGAAAAGCAGGTCTCGGGCAGATTCAGCGTGTCACGATAATTATGCTTATTCTCATCCGACATCACAAAGGTCCTTTGGATTCGCTATTTGCTATTTACTATTTGCGAATCAGCACCGTGGCTCCGCCCCGGCGCCGGGTTCAAATAGTAAATCTCAAATCCTAAATCATAAATCGTAAATAGTAAATAGTAGATACTCAGGGCAATTCCCGGAAAAGGGTCAGCAGATAAGGCTGGAAGCCCATCTTGGGCCAGAACCGTGCGGCAATTTCGTTCGCGGTCGAATGTCGCACCTCAATTCGGCGGATGCCCTCGCCGCGGAACCAGTCGCACAGCGTCTTGAACATCCGCTCCCCGATGCCTGCTCCGCGGTACTCGGCCGTCACCATGAGGTCCAGAATCTGGCCGTACTGTGGTTCCGCCAGCACCGGCGGATGCTGGTCCAGCATGCCCTGGCAATAGCCAACGATCTTGCCGTCCACCGTGGCCACCAGCACGCGGACCGCGTCATTGCGGATATTCTCATCAATGAACTTCGCAAATAGTCCGCTGCCATTGTCGGCCCACGTGAAGAACGGGTCCCTGGCCTGGTGGAAATCTATCAGCTCTTCCCCGAGCCCGACGATCGCGGGAATATCTCCGCGGGTCGCCGCTCGTATGACCACCTTAGTCTGCACCATATCTGCTCCCTAACAAAAAAAGCCCTCCAGAGCTTGCTGCTCTGGAAGGCTTGTCATCAATCGGATAGAAGCTTTCTCAGGGCAGCCTGGTTTTCTCCCGAATAATGATGATGATCGCGCCCACGACGCCGGCGCGGAGTGTCGGCCGTGTGGTGATTACCGCCCCGTGTTGTCTATCCATCACTGTTCTCATGCAATTTCCGAAAAAGCCGACTTCTCACAGGTTTCTCTACCAGAACTACCAGCGAATGTCAAGTACGGTTTCGCATTGTTCGTGTGCGACTACGTTTTGTGGCGATACGAAGAGATGGCGTTTAGCGCATAACAGGCTACCAGCAGATGTATGAATGGACGGCCTCGATTCGTCAAGGTGGGTGCGCTCTCAACGGGGTCTTGGGGATCCTGCTGGCAGCCCTCAAAGCGAAAAACGCATCCGAATCCTTGCGTAGATTCGTGTGAGGAGCCCCAGAACGACGCCTCCCCACAAAAGTCAGTCACACACCATTGCTCTCCTATCCCGGGTGCACGTCGAGTTTACAAGTAGGCCCGGCGAGAGACCCCTGGGGTTGTCATTTCGACCGGAGGCCCGCCGCGGGGGACCCCACTCTCTTGTCATTTCGACCAAGGCCGAAGGCCGCGCGGAGAGGGTTCCCAAACGCGACTCAATGCGTTTGGGGTCCCAGAAATCTGGCCGCGAATGGGCGCCACGCCAGATTCGGGGCCGGATGTCTCGACTGCGCTGCAAAGGCGCAACATCTTGTTTTTTTAGCAAGCATTTTTGGTTGCGGCCGGAGGCCGCGCCGCGCTCCGCTCGACATGACAAGGCGGGTGATGTGCCCACATCACCTGCAAACGTGACGCGCACTCTCCTATCCCTCGGGCTCCTTTTTCCTTGGGTTTCGCTTAGCCGGCCTTCCTCTGTCCGCCGGTTGTTGTCGGCGGCTCCACGCGCATCGAAGTACCCTGGCCCAGGCGAACAGCCCAGCGCTGTCCAATGTTGTCTGTGCACTGATAATCGAGTCGGGACGTTCAACGCGACGCATCGAACACACCGACTCATTGAGTGAATCGATTCCCGTGAAGACTCACGGTGAGCGCAGGCGGCGAAGACTACTTTACGTCGTTGCAGTCCAAGGCGTTGCACTCCAGCCAGTGGGCCTGCAAGATGGCCATATCCGCGTCATTGACGACGCAGTCGCCATTAAGATCGCCGAGCACCGGCACGTAGTCCGGCAGGGACTTGGCGGCTTCGCAGCTATCGCTGTATACGTTAACCGTCACCGTGTCCGAGCCGGTATACTCGCCGTCATTCGCTTCCAGTTTCAGAACATACTGCCCGACGGCACTCAGGGTAACGACCGTATCTTCCGCTTTCGCATCACCCAGAACGGCGTCTCCCGCATTGGGTTCAGTCGCAACGGTCCATTGCGCGGTGTAGGGTTTCAGGAAACCATCGTCCGTGACCGTTGCATCCAAGGCAACCTGAACGCTCCCATTGGTCAGCCAGGCGACCACATCGGCACCTGCTTCCACGGTGGGAATCAGATTGTCGGCCATAAAAGAGAAAACCGGGCCGAATACGGGGTCCTGATCACTGCCGACATAGGCATCCACGGCCCAGTAGTACCGCGTCTTGGGCTGAGTTTGCACGATGGCGGACGTCTCGCTTTTCTTGGTGATGATCTGGGGCGTCTGTGCCGAGCCGCCTTCCGGGAACTCCGGGCTCGTGCCGAAGTAGACATCCACGGCGACCGACTGTCCGGGCTGGCACGGGTCGGGCAGGACCCAGCTCAATTCCACCTGGCCGGCCGACACGCGGCCACCGTCCACAGGTGCCGGCTGGAGGGGGTGCAGGCCATTGACGACGATCCGGCCGGGGGTGCTCAGTGTATCCAGAACGACCGTGCCGACTCCGCCATACGCCGTGATGATGCGATCCAGAATCGCCTTGGAGAGCGTAGCCCGATTCTCCGTCGTATCCGTAAGTGTCAAAACACCACCGCTGAAATCCACGTGGGCCTTGCCGGTATAGAGATTCAGGCTCGACCCGCCGGCCCAGAGATTCATCACGCCGCCTTTTCACTCGAGGTAGCCATTGCCCGTCTTCTCCTGGCCGATGCCGACGATTTGGTTGTAAACGTTGACGACTCCGTCGTCGTCCACGATCATGTGCCCTTCGCCCATGAAGCCAATATACAAGCGGGCCTGGCAATTCAGCACGCCTCCGGTGACCTCCAGACGACCCGCCTGGTCCCCGGTATTGGCTTCGGCATAGCCGATGATGGACCAGTCTATTACGGTCAGGTCGCCGGCGACGATTTTCAAGCTGCCGCCGCTGTTGTCACCCACGGCGATCTGCTTGGCTTCGGCCCCCGCAGAGTCTACGGTGCACTCGGGGACACCGGTGGTGACAAACTGGGCCTTCTGGTCGGCGTTGGGCACACCGTTGGTCCAGTTCGCCGGATTGCTCCATAGGTTGTCCACCGCCCCGGTCCAGCGCGTATCGGCACTGAGCACGCCGGCCAGACACAAACAGATGGTCACACACAATACGATGCGTGTCTTCATGGTTCTCTTCCTCCGAAAAAGTGTGACAACTGCAGCACACCCACGTCAGGTGCCCTGATGGTGAAGGTCTCGGAGAGGTGATCCAGTATAGTCTCCGCTATTGTCCGCGAACAGGATGAACGCGACATACCGACCTCCATACCCTGACAAGCCTACTGCAAAAGTCACGATTTGTCAACAGGCAACGAGCCGACGGGTGCGGTCGGCATTCGGTGGCGGATTCGGGCCGCAGAGTAGGGCGAGCGTCTTCGCTCGCCGCCCTTGTCGAGTATCTTCCCATGACATTTCCGACGATCGTGAATCCTCTAAACAGGCGAGCGGGGACGCTCGCCCTACCGAAGCCGCGGGGATTGCCGCCGTATTCCGACGACACCCGTTTCGCCCATGCGGCTGCCTTTCGTGGCGGAACCACCCCGCATTGGCCAGGGCCGGCGGAAATTGGCTTTGTTTTGCACGCGGGCCTGTTCGTAGGGGCAACCGGAACCCCAAACGCGATATGTCGCGTTTGGGAACCCGACCCTGTGGTTGCCCTCCAGGGATGGGCAGGCACGGGGGCCTGCCCCTACGATGCCTTACGGGCACACTACCAGCGCGACCGGCCAAAATTGGCTTTGTTTTCGCACACGCATAGCTCGTACCTTTTCACGTAACCTTTTTCCTGACCGGCAGTTAGCCTCTGTTGTGCCATCCGGAAATTGGGTTTGTTTTGCATAATCACATCCTCCGCTCCCCGCCCTCCCCGGCCCGTGAATGGAATGGTGGATACTCCGGCGACGGAATACTGGAATGATGGAATGTTGGAATAATGGAGCAAGTCAACCACCGCCGAGGCGAGGATCTGCGTTTCGTTGGCCACGCTCAGACCCTCCGAATTTACCATTTACGAGTCAACTGTGATCCCAATCCGATAGTTACGTACATATCATACATGCATACGGCTTCACCGTCAAGTGAAATTCCGGCGTCGTTCAGGTTACGGTGCGTCCGGCATTCGGTGGCCGATTCGGGCCGCAGAGTAGGGCGAGCGTGGGTTCGGGTCCCCAAGTGCGATATTCTGCACTTGGGAGCCCTTCCCGAACGCGATTCTTCGCGTTTGGGGTCCCCGTCCTCGCTCGCCACCCTTGCCGTGCGTCTTCCCATGACATTTCCGACGATCGTGAGTTCTCAAAACACTCAAACAGGCGAGCGGGGACGCTCGCCCTACAGAAGCCGCAGGGATCGCCACCGTATTCCGACCGCACCCGAGCCGACGCCAGTTTCTGTCCCAAGTTGCGAGCTTCGTGCCTGGATTTCGGCCTCTGCCGGATGAGAGAATCGCTGCAACACCCCTGCCTTCTTGCCGTCCCGCCTGTCTTTCGGGAAATAGAGCATCTGCCTTATTGCCGCTTCAGACTGCCTTCAACGGGATCAGGACGGTATCAAACGAAAGAGCCTGGCTTGAGGAAAGGGGGATCCCATGAAAACCTATCACATGCTTACTGCTCTTGTGGTCGTAGCGGCGGCAGCATCCACCCCTTTTGTCGTATCTGCCATTGTGCCTGAGGATCAGATTGCCGCAACGGGAGCCGGGGAGTTTTCCAGAGTAGTGCCGGAAACGACAACAACGATTGTCATACCCGTGGATTCGCCCAGGCAAGCTCCAAGGTGCCGGAAACCGACTGGCTGACGGGAGATGCGACAGATTACTACGGCCCGTGGGGCACGACGTATCCGATCAACCTCCGACTTCTCATCCCGAACATGTCGGAAGAGGCTTGGCTGAAGTTCGCACGCGAGCTCAAGACGCCGCCGCCCATGCCCTGGTGGGTGCTGCACGAGATGCACGAACCGGATCTACGCGCCATGTACCGGTTCATCAAGGGCCTCGGACCCAAGGGTGAGAATGCGCCGGCCGATTTGCCGGCGGACCAGAAGCCGAACCCTCCTTACGTCCATTTTGTTCTCAAGGCTCCGTAGAGCAGGCTGCGCTCCGCGGCTGCCATCATCAGTATGCAGGGGGCTTGACCCGCGCGTCAGGTTCGTGCTATTGACCGTCTTTTGAGCCTGATAGTCGCCGGAGCATACCCCGGATGTCGCCCACGCCTTTGATGGCCACGTAAATGGTGACCGTTGAATACCAAGTGAGGCAGGCGAGGGTGATAGCTCCCCAAAACCAGTGGTCCGTGAGCATTGCTCTGATGCCGTTGACGATGGTTGTCATGCTCCGACTCCTTCCGCGACGACTTGCGGCTGCGGTTTGAGAAGCGATCCAATCACCATGGCCAGCGCCACCAGCACATAGGCGGCGATGCCGCAGGTCGTGTCATGGTCTTTGATCCATTGCGTCCATGGGCCGTACTTTTGCAGAACGAGCGTGCTCCCCGGCACGAGGGCCCCGAAGACGATAGAGGCCGTGGCGCCCCAACTGTTGGCCCTTGTCCAGTAGCAGCAGGCGATCAGCAGAACGGACATGCTGGAGAGGTAGATCGTGCCCGTGATGCCGAGGTACGTCCAGAGGTCACCTTCCAGTTTGTACCAGAGGCCGTAGATCAGGAGGAACACGCCGATTATTGCGATGATCGCGCGGTTCCAGAGGAGGCCCTTTTTCTCCGACCATTTCTTCTTGCGAAACGGGGCCATGATGTCGTTGTAGATGACGCCGCCCCAGGTGAGCATGTAGGAGGAGTCCGTGCTCATATCGGCGGCCAGCATCGCGGCGATCAGCAACCCCATCAAACCGGCGGGGACGAACATGCCCAGAAAGAGCGGCATGTGGTGCAGCGATGCTTCTTTGAGGCGGGCAACCACCTCTTTCGGAATCTCGGCTGTCTCTGCAGGCGACAAGGTACAGGCCTGATTTTCGGCGGACAATCTGGCGAAGTCCTCTTCCGTGGCGGCAAAGACCTTCCCCATCTTGCTCGCCTCGATCTTCTGCTGGATCACCGGCGGGATGGTTGCGAGCTGCTGAGCACTGAGGGTCTTGAGCGGAACCCAGCCGATGGTGGCCAGGGCCGCAATCCCCCAGATACCCGGAATGAGGAACCGCGCCACGAAGAAGAACGAGGTGCCGGTGTAGACCTTCCGCCCCGTGCGGGAGTCCTTCGCCGCCAGAACGCGGGCGATCTGCGTCTGCCAGGTCAACACGGCGGCGGTGTTGAGCAGCGCATTGAAGATCACATAGGACCAGCCGATACTCGGGTTCTTGAAGGGATTGAAGCCGCCCTCGCCGTGGTACTTTTGCACGGTGGACACCAGGCCACTCCAGCCGATCTTGTCGAGAATGAGGAAAGTGACAACGATCAGACCGGCGCTCATCACGATGAACTGAAGGAAGTCGGTCACCAGGACCGACAGCATGCCGCCCAAAATGGTGTAGATGGCCACACCGACCAGCAGTGCGGTCATCATGATCTCCAGCCTGCCGGGGTCCATGCCGCAGGTGTGGATGAGGAACTCGCCGCCGACGCGAAGGAACACCCCCATGTTGAGCAGGCCGCCGAGCACGATGACTACGCCGGCCGCCCAACGCACGCGGGGACCGTATTTCTTCTCGAAAAGCTCGGGAATCGTCATGACGCCGGAATCCCGGAGAGGCTTGATGCAAAAGCCCGTCCAGCCCACGAGGAACATCGCCGCGAAGGTCAGCAGGCCCGGAATCGCCCCGGCAAACCCCTTGTCGAAACCGTTCTGGGCGGTGTACATGCACGTCACGATGCCGAACTCGGTGGCGGCCAGCGAGGCGATGCCCAGATAGACATCCATCTCCCTTCGCGCGACGAGAAAGTCTTCCACCTTGCCCACGTATCTCCGGATGGCGATGCCGATCACCATGGTCATGAGGAGGTAGATTCCGACGATGCTGCCGTCGACGAGTGTAAGACCGTTCATCGTTTGTTCCTCTTCATTCGATCGGGTTCTCTTTCCCGGCTTCGCGCATCCGGCGGGCCGGTCGCCGCCGGGCATGGGGCCGCCCAGTGCCGACACGGGCACTGTAACAAGGCCGCAGGCGGCTGTAAACGGAAAAGGAACGCGGCCGTCCGCTTGGGTGCCTGAGAACGTTATGGCAGGCCAAGTACGCCGGCGCTGGGAACCGGTTGGGAATGACTCCTGGCCTTTCGTTGTCATTTCGACCAAGGCCGTAGGCCGCGCGGAGAAATCCGGCTGTGAATGGACGTTGCGCTATCTTCGAGGCCGGATGTCTCGACTCCGCTATGCTGCGCTCGACATGACAGACGGTGCAAGATTTGCTCAAAATCGGTGCGAGCCTCAAATGGAGCCCTGCGTCCTCAACTGCCACTTTTTTGTCGTGCACCCTCTGTGATATTTGCCCTACAATAGGGAGGCATTGAGCAGTGAGTCTTCCGCGATGGAAGGAGTCAACGGCAATGGCGGAGAAAGGCACCTACATCTACGATTGGCCGAGGCCCATGGTGACGGTCGATGCGGCTGTCTTTGCGTTCTCCGACGACCGGGCGAAGCTGCTGCTGATCCGGCGCAAGCACGAGCCGTACAAGGACCATTGGGCTCTGCCCGGCGGATTTGTCGATATGGATGAGGATCTCCCGGATGCGGCGGCCCGCGAGCTGGCCGAAGAGACCGGGCTCACCAACGTGCCGCTGGAGCAGCTCCGGGCCTTCGGCAAGGCCGGCCGGGACCCGCGCGGACGAGCCATCACCGTCGTTTATTTCGGCATCGCGGAGAAGAACTGGGAGCAGATCCGGGCGGCTGACGATGCCGCCGACGTCCGGTGGTTCGATATCGACCATCTGCCGAAGATGGCCTTCGATCACAACGAGATCGCCCGCTGCGCGATCGACCGACTGAGGCAGACGCGATAGGACTCTGTCATCCTGAGCTGAAGGCGAAGGATCTGGCCTGCAAAGGGGAGGTTTCTTCCGTGCGCGGCCCAGATTCTTCCCCGCGCTGTGCTCCGTTCAGGATGACACGCAGCGCACGAATCAATCATAATCCGTATCAGAGGAATCAGGGCGTGGCGTTCGGAGGGGTGTCGGGCCGGGCGGAGGCCTCTCTTACCTGCTGATTGAAGGCGGTCAACTGGCCTTCGATGGCGCCCAGGGCCCATTCGATATAGTGCAGGTTGTGAACCGGCCGATGGTGACGCTCGATCATGAGCCCGCGATGGATCACCCCCAGGAACCGTGAGATCGTCCGCTCGCTGATTTCGGCCGGATGGAGCGCCCAGCTCTTCAATTCCTGATACCGGCTGGCCAGACGCGGATTGTTCTGCATCTGTTCGGCCCGCAGGTAGTCGCCAGGATTGTAAGCCAACTGGAGGCCCTTCAGACCCAGGATGAGCGGCTCATACGGCGCCTGCCTGTCCAGGCGAATGAATTTGTACTGCTGAACATGGGTCGTCGCCTGCGCCGGCGGCCGGTCGGCGACCTCGTCGCCGCCGAGATACCAGTTGCGCCGGCTGGTCCGGGCAAAGACGAATTCCTCCCCATAGGTATATTGCGTGATCTCGCCCTGGCCGATGCGCGAGAGCCACAATCCGTGCGGCCCATGTTCCAGTCCCCCACCCATCGCCAGCAGGCACTGGACGAACCCCAGCGGCAGAATCCTCTGCCGGCCAACCTGGCTTTTTCGGAGTTGGAAAGACAGATGCAAGCTGTGCGGACGAATCTGATAGAAGCTGACGAGCTCGTGGATCAACTGGCTCAGAAGCCACGGATCGCCCGTGGCCGGCCGGGAGAGCTCGCCCGCAATGCTCAGCCGGCCCGGGGCCAGTTCGAAGAATCCCTGGCGACGGGGCCGGTCCGTGTAACCACTATGGTCATCGATGTAGCCGCCCAGCTTCCAGCACAGCACGTCCAGGCGAAAATCGTAGAAGTACTTGAAACCCTCATACGCCGGGTCGAACGCCTTGGCGGCGCTCCGCAGCGGCTCGACCGCGGCGGCACCCAGGTTGCTCAGTTCCAGCTCGCAGCCCAGAGGAACCAATCCCGGCTGCAGGTTGGAGCGAATCCGGTTGAGGTGGTCTTCGGCGACCCGCCGGTCGAACATACTTCTGGCTGCTCTCACGGCGTACTTGACGTAGTCGATCAAATCGCTCTCTTCGCCCGGCAGGACATTCAGACCATTTTCAATGATGGGCTCGACCACACTGCGATTGGCGTTAATCATCCGCAGGGCGGCCAATAAGCTGACGGACCGGGCGAAATAGCGCTGGCTCGTGCGCATGTGCTCCAGCTCGAAGCGGTAGCGCATCTGCAACTGCTCATCAAACTGATTCAGCAGCACTTGCCGCAGCACCAGGGACAGGTAATTCCGGATGTACGGTTGGGCGTCCGGGTCGCTGTACACGTGCTTGACGCTGGGCCGGGGCCGGTTCAGCTCGTGCTCCAGGTAATAGTCGCTGACCGCGTCACGGTGATAATGGCTCATGACCAGGTCTCGCTCGGTGGTCGCGAGCAGCTCCCGGTCGGCCTCGCGCTCCAGCTCGGCATCCTCCGTGCGGTCACCGGGGCGCGTGCGCTTCTTGAGGAACTGGCGGATGCGCTTGCGCAGCCACAGCTCATGAATGAGGTTGACGTGGAAACGGTCCCCGAACTGCTTGCGCATGGATTCCGTGGTCACCAGATAGGCCTGCGCTTCGATGACGCCAGCGGCGGTGTGGACTTTGACCGCCTCCCTCTGGTAGCGTTTGCCTTCGTAGCGGTCGATCTCCGCCATGGCCGCCGCCGGGACATCGTGGACCACGAGGCCCTCAATTCTGGCGGGCGGCGCCGGCACAGCGTAATAATACACGTTGTCGGGGCTCACGCGGCGGTAATGCGGCAGAAACGCCAGCTCGGCAAAGAGGGCCTTCTCCTCCATCTTCGATGGTTTGCGGGTGAACGTGTACCCACTGACCGATTGGAAGATCCGGCTGTCGCGGAGCGAGCCGTAAATGAAGAGATTGACTTTTTGATTATCCATAGCCGCCGTATTCTGCGGATGGTCTCCACCAGCAACGCACTACCGCCCCGCCAGAATCCGCCGGCGGAGCTTCCAGAGCTCCTGGAACGCCCGGAATATGACCTTCAGGTTGCCGCCGGTCGGCTTGCCCGCCGTCCGCGGGTAGTGGTGCACTCCTCGCTGCGTAATCCTGTAGCCCTTATGTGCCGCACGAGCCAGAATCTCGGTGGCAATCAAGGCCCCTGTGCTCTCCATCTTGATATGATCGAAGATCGCTCTTTTATAGAGCTTGAACGCACAGTCGATGTCGCGAACGTTCAGCGAGAACACCAGGCCGACCGTCCTCGTCCAGAGCCAGCCATTCATCCGGCGCACGAAATTGTCCCGGCGGTCCATTCGATAGCAACTGACGATATCATATTCCTGCATCAAGGGCAATAGCGGCGGCAGTTCGGCCAAGTCGAACTGGCCATCGCCGTCGGTGTAGAAAACGAGCTCCCTGGTGGCCGCGCGAAAACCCGACTGCAGAGCGGCACCGTAACCGAGGTTGCGCGGATGGTGGACGACCCGTACCCGCTTATACTCGGCGGCCAGCCGGTCGGCCACCGGGCCGGTATTATCGGAACTGCCGTCGTCCACGATCACGACCTCGTAATCGGCCCGGAGACCCTCCAGAACCCCAATGGCCTGCCGGGTTACCTTGCTCACGTTATCCTGCTCGTTGAAGCAGGGGAAGAATACGGTGATGGAGATTGGGGGCTTTGAATCGGCCCCAAGACCCTGCGGGCCGTCCTGCTCAGCCATGATTACCACCTTTTCAACAGTGCGATCATGTCCCGCTCGGTTCTGTAGCGCTCCATCTGGTTGCGATACGAGGCCTCGGTTGGCTGCGGGGTGCCATTGGCCTTGGCGATCTGGTCCAGCCGGACGAGAGCCAGCCGTGCCGCCTCCAGGCGAAGATTATAGCCATCCTCGCGGGCCCAGACCTTCTTGTTCTTTTCGAATGTCTGCACATACTCCTCGCAGACCTGGTCGACACGCTGACGAAGGTCGGAAAACTGTGTCGCCAGGATCATCTCGATAATGGGCGCAGGCGTCGGATTGCTGTTGAACGCGTTGATCGTCAACTCCAGACCCCTTTTCTTCTGGGCCGTGTCCGTGAACATCAGAAGATTATGGCCGAGGGCCAAATTGGCGGAGTATTCATCGGGATAGCTGAGTTTACCGGCGAGCATGGCCTGGTACAGTTGGGCGCCTTTGGGCAGCGTCACGTTGACAAAGAGTTTTTCTTTATCGTTCAGGAACACGATACGCCAATCCGCGCTGTACTCCAAGCCGGTGGTGAACGGCTTGTCAAACTGGTTGTTGGGCATCAGAACGATCCACACGTCATTCTTCTTAAGCTGCTCGCCGATCCAGTTGCCGGTCTGGACGTAGTCGGTCGACGTCATCTTGCCGGTGGTGGTCAGCGCCCGGCGGACCACGGGCCCGCCCGACATGATATCCGTCCAGCGGTCGAACGTGGGCACGTCGTAGGCGGCCTGCGCCCGCCCATCCATGAACAACTGCAAGGGAATCCGCCCGGTCTGGGGGTCGGGCTCCTGGCCCCAGGCGATAAAGCCGCCCTCCGTCCAATAGTTGAACATGTTTCCGCTTAGCTTATTCCTGCGGATGAATTCGCAGGCGCTGAAGGGCTTGGCGTCCGAGGCGGTCATCCGCATGAACACCGAGTTCAGCTTGGCGTCACCCGGCCAGGGGTCGAGATACACGTCCTTGAATTTCAGCCCCCACCAGAGCCCCAGTACCGCCACCACGAGCATCCCCGTGATTCGCAGACCCGTTTGCAGGAGCGCGGGCATGGACGGCACCTCGAGCTTGCCCGTCCGAGGGAACTGCACCATGGCTGCCACCGCCCGCACAGCCTGGTCGATCAACAGCGCGATCACGGGGCAGGCCGCGAAAGCGGCAATCGGAATGAACCGCCGCGATCGGATGGCCATGTAAATCGTCATCCCGGCAATCGCCCATAGCGCCAGGTCTGCTTTGGGCCACTTGTACTGGACGGGCGGCGTCTTGGACCGTCTCCTGTTGGCAGGCGGCTCCGCGGATGTCACCATCCGCACCGAGACGATGATCCATGCAACGAGGACAAGCCAGGCGAGGATATACATGACCAGAAATGGCTTGGCTGTGCCGACGGGATTGGACCAATCGAAAGCCCGATGCCACTCGTGGACGTCGCGCCAGCGCTCGGCGTGCTTGCTGACGGAGATCACAAACGTATGCGTGAGGTTGGTCAGATGGAACGGATTGAAGACCACCATCGCGATAAAGGCGACCGCACCGGCGGCAACCGTGTGCAGGACGGCCCGGGGCTCCATCACCCGCACCACTTTCTGCTTCAGGAAAACGACAGCCGCACCAAGGACCATAGCGAACGCGAAGATGCCGACGTAGGCCAGACGCGCGCTCGCCACGTAGGTGTCGAGCGACTCCCGCTCCATCTTGCCCAATTCGGGCGTCGCCGGAAAGAACCGCGGCAGAAGAAGCAGGAACAACACACACGATGCAGCGGCATAACAGGCCATGACGCTCTCATCCCGGATTCGTCTGTTGCAGGATAAGGCAATACTCGCCACAACGACGATGAGCACAAGGTAGAACGCCCAGTCCGCCGAGAGCGCAACCGGCGTGAGGTGTTCGTGGTGGAAAAGCCGGTTGGACATGCCGCAGAGCACCAGCCACAGCAGAATACTGTATGCGGTGACGGTCCACCGGCGCGGCAGATTCATAATAAGGTGCCACATCACAAAGGGAGTCAGCACCAGAAAAGCGTAGATATACCCGCCGTGAACGTTCGACCAGAATACGATCAGAGGGACGATCAGCCAGATGTATAGTGCGTTTCTGTAACTGGCCAGGGCGAGAACCAGAATCAGGACCGCCACGAGCAGATTCGAGAAGCCGGCGGGCCGGACATCGAAGAACGACCGGCCGATGAATAAGGCAAAGCAGACGCAAATCGCCGCCAGAGCCGGGTTGACGCCGTAGACTCGGGCCGTGAAATACAAGGCCACCGCGGCCAGAATATAGATGGCGAACTTCCAGAGGACCAAGGCATCGTAGTAAGGTTCCGCCTCCGAGCCCAGCGCGGTCGTCAGTTTGTAGAAGATGACATGAGTGAGCCAGTTCTGGTTGACCCAGCCGGTCGGGTGCCAGTATTTGACAGTCTCCAGGCCGACGGTCTTCGTAATCCACCGGGCCCATCCGGGCCACGTCTTCACCTCTTCCGGGGTCGGTCCGGCCTTGTGGCTGTTGACGCTGAACGGCTCGACCGTACTGACCCCGTGATTGACGAAATGCCGCCCGCAGGCCATCGCCACCCAGGTATCTCCGGCCGCCACCATGTGCGTGCAGGCATGGAAAGCGAAGAGGAGCATGGCCGCCCAGCCGATCATCATCGGCCAGCCAGAGAATGCCTCCCGGCCTCCCTGGTCAAGAGACAAATCCGTGATATCAGGGCGTTTCAACTCTATTGGAATACCTCGTGTACCTGGCAACCATCAGAATCCGAAGACATTACGCCTTTTCCGATATATCGTCAAGAATTTGTTTTTTGTTCGCAAGTTCCGCTGATTGACCGGACGGCCCACACGACAGGGTGTTGGCGCATTTTACTGAAAAATCGGGTTGGCCACGACCGGTGTGCTATAATGGGGAACGGTGCCAGCCACCATCATGGGCCCTCATTATACCTGTCACAAACGGAGAGGCAGGAACAGTCTGTATGAGGAAACGCAGGACAACCACAGGGGGCAGGAGTAGACGCCGGGCTCACTCGTGGCGTTTCGCGCGCCGGGCTCGCCCGTCGAGAGGTTTTCGAACCGGCGGGTCGGGCCACAAGCGTCTCAAGTGGGCTGTCGGCTCCGGGGCCATCCTTGGTGCCGCACTGGTGGTCGCGACAGCCGCTGTATACATAGGGCAGAGAAATTCCCAACCGGAGCAGACCGGCGCCGCGGCGGATTTGCGAGCGTCCCGGACAGGGGCGCCTGTTGACCGGACACTGTCCCCGGAGCAGGAGATTGCCTTGCTCAAGAGCCGGCAGATGGAGCTCGCCGAAAGGGTCCTGAAAGATCTCCCATCCAGCGGTGACGCCTGCATATTGATGGGCGATCTGCAACGCCGGCTCGGCCGGTCCGCCAAGGCCGTGGAATTCTGGCAGAGGGGTTTGGAGCTGTCGCCGAGACGGGTTGACGCTTACCACAGCCTGGGCACCGTCGCGGCAGAGAAAGGCGAGTTCGACCAGGCCATTGCGTTTTGGCGAAAGGGCCTCGAAATCGACCCGCAAACGCCCGGTCTGCATCGGGTCATCGGCCGGGCGCTTATCGACTTGGGGCGCTACGATGAGGCGGCCCAGGAATTGCAGGAGGAAATCCGGCTCGCGCCGCAATCCGCCGAGAGCCACTGCCTGCTCGGTGATGCGCTGCTCCAGCAGCAGGACTATGAGGGGGCCAAGGCGTGCTATGCGAAAGCGATTGAGCTGCAGCCCAAGTATGCCGGCGCCTATTACGGGCTGTCCACGGCTTGTGCCAAACTGGGGCAGTCCGACAAGGCTACCGAATGCCGGACAGTCTTTACGCAACTGCGAGCCGGCATCATGACGGATCGCGGGTACGGCCATAGCCCGGCCGACGACCTGGCCCGGACCCGCGAGAGTATGGTCGGGTTGTCCATGGAGGCCGCAGGGCTTTACGGAGCGGCCGGCAAAACGGCAATAGCGGAAGAACTGCTCAAGCAGGCGACCGCCGTCGACCCGAATGACGCAGCGCCCATCAAAAAACTGGCGGCGTTTTTTCACGCGACCGGCCGGATTCCGGACGCGCTGGCTCAGTGCGAGAGGATCAGGCAATTGGAGCCGAACGATCCGGCCTGTCACCTGCTAATCGGCACTCTCGCCTTGCAGCTCCGGCAAGCCGACCGGGCCGAAGCGGCCTTCCGACGTTTCATCATCCTGGCCCCGAACGAAGCCGCGGGTTACCGCGAGCTTGCCCGCCTCTATCTCAACACCGGTAAGCGCCTGGCCGAGGCCCGTAATCTCGCCGGCAAGGCCGTGAAGCTGGAGCCCGTCGCGGAGAACTATTTTATTCTGGGTCAAGCCTGTCAGAGAGCCGGCGACAGGCAAGCCGCCCTCGCGGCCCTGCAAAAGGCCCTGGAACTGGCTCCCGGCAATCGTGAGTACCAACAGATGTATGACCTTATCCGAAACGGCCGCTGATGCGATACAAGGCATGACGATTTCTCAAACAATGCCGCTTTGTCATCCTGAGCCAAAGGCGAAGGATCTGGTCAATGAATGCGAGGTTCTTCAAATGCGCAGCCCAGATCCTTCCCCGCGCTGCGCTCCGTTCAGGATGACATACGATGCGCTGAGATTGATCACAATCCGCATGATGCTTCATACAAGTCCCAGGAGAGGTGAAGATCGTTTGCGACAGTGCGCCATTCCGGCAGTGATGTCGGTGCTGATATTCTCACACACTCTTCTCGGCAAAATCGTATTCACGGATGTTACCCGGGACACAAAGATCGCCTTCAAGCACACGGATGGAAGCAGCGGCCGGCGGTACCTCGTAGAAACGGTCAGCGCGGGCCTGGCCCTGTTCGACTGCGACAACGACGGTTACGTCGACATCTACTTCCTGAACGGCGCCCCGTTGAAAGGCGCGCAAGGGAAGAAGCCGCCCGCCAACGCCCTCTACCGCAACAACCGCGATTGGACATTCACCGATGTGACTAAGCAAAGCGGCCTGGGCGACACGGGGTACGGCCTCGGCGTCGCGGTCGGCGACTATGACAACGACGGCGACCAGGACGTTTACGTAACCAATTACGGGCCGAACGTGCTTTACCGTAACAACGGCGACGGCACGTTCACGGATGTCACCCGCGAAGCGGGCGTAGCCGGCGCATCCCAGGTCGGTGCGGGCGCCTGCTTCCTCGACATGGACGGGGACGGCGACCTGGACCTGTACGTGGCGAACTACCTCAAGTTTTCTTACGACACGCATGTCACGACCATGGCCGACGGCTACCCGACCTACGTCAATCCGCGTCACTATCCGCCCCTGCCCGCCCTCCTGTATCGCAACAACGGGGACGGCACGTTCACGGATGTCAGTGAGATTTCGGGTGTGGGCAGGCACGCCGGATATGGCATGGGGACCATCTGCGCCGATTACGATAACGACGGCGACACCGATATCCTGGTCGCCAACGATGTGTTCGAGAACTTCCTCTTCCGCAACGACGGCCGGGGCCGATTCGAGGAAGTCGGCCTCGTCGCCGGCTTCGCGTACAAAGGCAACGGCGATCCGAGCGCGAGCATGGGCATCGACGGCGGCGACTACGACAACGACGGCTGGTTGGATTTCTTCGTCACCTCTTACCAGAACGACCTGACCGTCCTGTACAGGAATCTCGGCGACGGGACGTTTCAGGATGTGACGACGAAGACCGGGGCCGGGGCCGGAACGTGGTCCAAGGTGACCTGGGGCACCACCCTGGCCGACTTCGACAACGACGGCGACCGGGACATCTTTATCGCCTGCGGCCACCTCCAGGATAACGTGGACAAGTACGACGACGTGACCAGCTATGACGAGCGCAATATCCTTTTGGAGAACATGGGTAACGGCAGGTTTGTCGACGTGTCCGACACGAGCGGCGACGGCCTGAAGGTGAAATTGAGCAGCCGAGGGGCCGGCTTTGATGACCTCGACAACGACGGCGATCTCGATGTGGTGGTCCTGAACGCCCGGCGCGAGCCTACCATTCTGCGGAATGATTCACCCTCAAAAGGCCATTGGCTACAAGTGCTTCTGCGGGGGGTAAAGACGAACCGCGACGGCGTGGGAGCCCGCGTCAAAGTGACGGCCGGGGACCTGACTCTGGTTGATGAAGTCCACAGCGGTCGCGGGTACCAGAGCCATTACGGCACGCGTCTGCACTTCGGGCTGGGCAACCGGGACCACGTGGACCGCGTTGAGGTGCGCTGGACCGGCGGCGGGGTCGATGTCTTTAAAAACATCGCCCCAGACCGGCTCATTACCCTGACGGAAGGCCGGCAGAGGCCGTAGACGCCCCAGAGCACTGTTGGGCTCAGTAAAAAGAGTATTGAATCGCTGCGCTGCGCGTGGCACCTTACAGTGAACTGGTCCGAAGCTCAAACAAGCCGAGTGCTTGGGCCTCGACGGTTTGAGGGTAGTTATATTCTGTATTCTATGGGGATTGATTTTGGGGGAACAAGCCATGAAGAGCGATGTGAAACCCATCCCAGAGGGGTATCAAACGGTGACGCCCGTCCTGACGGTGCGCGACGCTGCTCGCGTGATCGAGTTCTATAAGGAGGCGTTCGGCGCCCAAGAGCGGTTCCGCATGCCAACGCCCGACGGCAGATGGGTGGCCCATGCGGAACTGAAGATCGGAGATTCGGTTTTCATGCTGTCCGACGAGATGCCGGGACAGGAGTGCGGATCGCCGCTGACGCTGGGCGGAACGCCCGTCGGCTTTTACGTGTACGTCGAGGACGTGGATGCGGCCTTCGATCGTGCCATGGCCGCCGGGGCCACGGTGAAGCGACCGGTGCAGGACACGTTCTGGGGCGACCGGACCGGCGAGCTGACCGATCCCTCCGGCTACGTCTGGACCCTGGCGACCCACGTAGAGGATGTCAGCCCCGATGAGCTCGCCCGGCGCGGTCGGGAGGCGTTCGAAAAAATGCTGCAAACAGCGGGCCGTTGATAGACTGCGGGCGAAAGTGAAAAGTCCTGAAGTTTGAAGTGTGATTGCAGATGTTTGATTCCTGATTCTCCAATCAACAAGCAAACATCAAACTTCAAGCTTGGCTGAGCCACTTCTCGATGCGGTCGAGGCCCTTGGTGATTTGCTGCATGGAGCAGGCGAAGCTCAAACGGACGTTGGCATCGCAGCCGAACGGCAGGCCGGGCACGACCCCGACGTTGGCCTGCTCCAGGAGGGCCTTGGCGAAATCCATGCTGCCCGCGATCTTCATGCCGCCGATGGTCCGGCCGTAATGAGCGGAAACGTCCGGGAAGCAATAGAACGCGCCGGTCGGCTCCGTGCATTCGACGCCGTCCATATTTTGCAGGCGCTCGGCCATGTACTTCCCGCGGCGCTCGAACTCCACGCGCATCTTCTCGATGGACTCCCCGGCTTGCGGACCCAGGGCCGCAACCGCCGCGTACTGCACGAATGTCACGGGGTTCGAGGTCATGTGGTCCTGTAAGCGGGCCATGGCCTTGATGACCTCCAGAGGTCCGGCGGTGTAACCCAGGCGCCAGCCCGTCATGGAGAACGCCTTGCTGAAGCCGTTAAGAGTCAATGTCCGGTTGTAGGCGTCCTCGCTCAGTGAAGCGAAACTGACGAACTTGGTGTCGCCGTAAATGAGCTTCTCATACATCTCATCCGACATCACGCAGACATTGGTGCCTTCGAGCGCTTTCGCAAGCCCGCGAAGCTCATCGGGCGTATAGGTGAACCCGCCGGGATTGCTGGGCGAATTCAGAACCAGCATGGCGGTCTTTTTGGTGATCGCCTGCTGCAACTGGGCCGGCGTGATTTTGTAGCTGTTGCTGCGATTTGTCGCGATAACCTTGACGACCGCCCCGGCCAACTGGGCCGCTTCGGGGTATGTCACCCAATAAGGAGCGGGCAAAAGGACCTCATCGCCGGGGTCGAGCACGGCCTGCATGGCCTCATAGACCGAGTGCTTGCCGCCGATATTCACGACGACCTGCTCGGGTGTGTACTTCAGGCCGTTCTCGGTTTCGAGCTTCCTGGCGATAGCGGCCCGCAGTTCCGGGATTCCGGCCGCCGCGGTGTACTTCGTCTGCCCCGCTTTCAGCGCCTGGATCGCGGCCTCTTTGATATACTCCGGCGTGTCAAAATCCGGCTCGCCCGCACCGAAGCCCACGACATCCTTGCCCTGGGCCTTCAGCTCCTTGGCCCGGTTGGTCACCGCGAGGGTGGCTGACGGCAGAACCCTCTTCGCTCTCTGGCTGACTTTCATCTGGCGCGCACCTTTCGAAAAGAGAATTCGCTTAGATTCGGGGCATATCTACGCGAAAACCGTCGCCCGGTCAAGGGAATTCGGGCCTTGGTATCCCCCCGGGTGCACGACAAGAAAATGGCAGTTGAGGACGTGTCGCCGTTCGGCCTACCTTGATTCGGAGAACCTGGCGCCGTTTGTCATGTCGAGCGAAGCGTAGCGGAGTCGAGACATCTGGCCGCGAATCTGACGTAGTGCCCGTTCGGGGCCAGATTTCTCCGCGCGGCCTTCGGCCTTGGTCGAAATGACAGAAAGAGCCCTGGATTCCTTGCGAATTGTCATTACAGCCAGCAATGTAACGGCCCTGCCGCAAATTTGTCGTGCATCCCGAGGCAACCAACCAACGGTTTTGGCGTTTGCGGTGAGGCTCGGATGCGGTACCATGGTTCGCCATCGTATAGAAGGAGAATGGTATGAGCTTTCGCGTCACGATCATGGCAGCTTCCCTTGTTCTGATGTCCACCCTGGTCTCACGCGCCGAGATCAAAATCGTGGCCGAACACAACAGCAACGACGCCGCGGCGCTCGCATTCGCGTTCCAGAGCGTTCCCTCGCCCTCTCAGAGCGACGCGGCCGCAAAAGCCACATTCACCATCGTGGACGGGCGGCGGGACGGCAACGGCGGCGATATGGACAAGCTTCACGACGGCAAGGTCCCGACCGAGGAAGATCAGCCCTCCGAGAATTTCTTCTTCAGCGCCGGCACGGAGGGCGGCCGGCTTCTGATTGACCTGGGACGCGCCATCGACATCAAACAGGTCAATACATACTCATGGCACACCAATACGCGCGGGCCGCAGGTGTACAAGCTCTACGCCAGTGATGGGAATGCCGGCGGCTTCAATGCTCAGCCGAAGAAAGGCACCGACCCGGAGACCTGGGGGTGGAAACCGATCGCGAAAGTCGATACGCGGCCGACCGGGAGTGACCCCGGCGGGCAGTATGGCGTCAGCATTGGTGATTCCGCGGGCACCCTCGGCACATATCGCTATCTCCTGTTCGATATCGCCCGCACGGAGGAAACCGATCCGTTCGGCAACACGTTCTACAGCGAGATCGACGTCGTCGATCCCACCACACCGGCGGTGGCGGCCACACCGGCCGGACAATCGACCGGGGAAGTGCGCAGGGAAGTCGTCGAGACGGACGGCGGGACCTATCAGATCACGATCGATACATCCGAGACGCCCGACCTGACGGAGTGGGCGCACAAGGAGCTGACGCCGGTCGTCCAGGAATGGTATCCGAGACTCGTCAGAATGCTGCCCAGCGAGGGCTATGAAGCCCCCGGGAAGGTCGCCATCACGTTCAGTGCGGACATGCAGGGTGTGGCGGCGACCGGCGGGACGCGCGTCCGCTGTGCGGCCGGATGGTTCCGGCAGAACCTGCAGGGCGAGGCGAAGGGCGCCGTCGTCCACGAGCTGGCGCACGTGGTGCAGAACTACGGGCGAGCCCGCCGGATGAATCCCAACGCCACCCGGACCCCGGGCTGGGTGGTCGAGGGCATCTGCGACTATATCCGCTGGTTCCTTTACGAGCCCCAGACGCGCGGCGCCGAAATCACCGGCAGAAACATAGCGCGGGCCCGGTACGATGCCAACTACCGCGTGAGCGGCAACTTCATCAACTGGGTCACGGAAACGTATGATAAGGACATTGTCCGCAAGTTGAACGCGGCCGCACGCGAGGGCAAGTATAGCGAAGATCTCTGGAAGACGGCCACCGCCCGCACGGTGCAGGAGCTCGGCGACGAGTGGAAGGCCGGACTGGAGAAGAAGATGGCCGCGGAGGCGGCGGCGGGCGGGGACGCGAAGAACAATACCCTTACCGACCAGGAGAAGGCCGCCGGGTGGAAACTGCTGTTCAACGGCACGGACCTCGCCGGCTGGCATACGTTCAAGATGGACAGCGTTCGTCCCGGCTGGCAGGTCAAGGATGGCGGTCTCGTCTGCGCCGATCCGCACAACGCCGGCGATCTGTGCACCAACGACCCGTTCGGCTGGTTCGAGCTGCAGCTCGACTACAACATCACGCCGGCCGGCAACAGCGGCATCATGTACCATGTCACCGATGAGGGGCGGGCCACCTGGGCGACCGGCCCGGAATTTCAGCTCGAGGACAACAAGGAAGCGGCCGACCCGGTTCGGTGCGGCTGGCTCTATGCCCTCTACCAGCCCCCCACCGACCCCAACACAGGCAAGCCGCTCGACGCCACGAAACCCGCCGGCCAGTGGAATCACATTCGCTTGCTCATCAGTCCCGCGAAATGTGTGCACGAAATCAACGGCGTGAAGTACTTCGAATACGTCCTGGGCAGCGAGGACTTCCAAAATCGCGTGGCCAACAGCAAGTTCGCCAAGATGCCTCTCTTTGCCAAGTCAAACGTCGGCTACATCGCCCTCCAGGGCGACCACGGGCAGGTCTCCTTCCGCAACATCAAGCTCCGCCCGCTTGAATCCGGGAAGTAGTTGCTCCCCGACCGCTGAGCCGCGTATCGTGTATCTCGTCTCCGGCCCGCCTTCGGCGCGCCTCCGGTCGAAATGACAACAAAAAGCTGAGAGTCATTCTGAGCCGGTCCCAGCCAGCGGCGTGCTTGGCCTGCCACAATCTTGTCGTGCACCCCACGATTCACCCTTTGGTGTCATGGCGAGCCCGGCAGCGGCTGATACGTAAGTGCCGCGAAGGCGTTGACGATTCCCCAGCCGTACGCGGGGTCCCAGCCGGGCTCTCCCTTATCCGTGGCGGTCATCTCCATCGCCGCGCGGACTTCGTCCGGCCGGGTCACGCCTTTGGAAATCAAAAGGCCCGCCACCCCGCTGACATGCGGCGCCGCCATGGACGTGCCCTGGAAGAAGAAGTAGCTGAACACATCGGGCTCTATCGAGAACGTCTGTTGAACGATCCCGTCGGGATATCCATCTCGGTTCTGATCGGCCAGCAGATCTCCGCCCGGTGCGGCGATGTCTATGTAGGAGCCCGTGTTCGAATAGTGGGACCGTGTGCCGTCGTAGCGCGTGGCGGCGACGGCCAGGCAATAGTCGTCATAGGCGGCCGGATACGATGGGCGGTTTCCTTTCTGGTACTCATTGCCCGCCGCGCAGACGATCGTCACTCCCTTCTGGTAGGCGAAAGCCACGGCCTGCTCCAGGGTGGTCGAGCCCTGCGGGCTGCCGAAACCCATATTGATCACCTTGGCACCATGATTGGCCGCGAAGTAAATGCCCTGGGCAATCGTAAACTGATCCCCCAGGCCGTCGTCGTCCAGCACCTTGACAGGCATGACGGAGCACCGAAAAGCCACGCCGGCAACGCCCAGGTGGTTGTTGGCGCTCCCCGCGATTGTGCCCGTGACGTGCGTGCCGTGCCCCTGGTCATCGTTCGGGTGAGCAGTATCGTTCACGAAATCATAGCCCGGCGCGAACGAGGTCCCCGCCAGATCGGGAGCCTGCCTGAAGGCTCCGTAGTTCTCGTAGGCGACGCCCGTATCGAGCACCGCGATGATCACTTTGGGGTCACCGGTTTCGATGTCCCAGGCCTTCTCGGTGTGGATGCCGCCGGTGACAGAATTATCGAGGTTCCATTGGTAGGAATAATAGGGATCATCGGGCACAAAATAGATGCTGGCATAGTAGTTCAATTCCGCGTAGTCCACGTTCTCCTCTGTCTGAAACAGCGTGACCATGTCTTGGGGCCTCTGACCGCTCGGAATGCCCACCCGATGGAGGCTCCCCTCCTCACAGGTGCGAAGAATGGAGCATTGGTACTTGTCGAGAATCAGGCCACGACCTGCGTCATCAAGGTCTTTCGAGAACTTGACAATAATGTCGTTCGGACAGTATCGCTCCGGCTCCGGCAACACCTCGTTCGGCTCATCCGGGACGGACGGACGCCCTGACATGACTGGCTGACTGGCGGTCGCCGCGGCCGCAGCGGGTGTGCCCGCAACATACAGGGAAATCAGAACGACGGCACCCCCGAGCAAGACGGTCTGCTTTGACATCCTGGTATCCTCCAAAATCGGCCCATCCTACCTGAATACGGTGACGAGCACCTCCGGTGCGTTGCAGGAACGCGGAATATCATGGCCGCTGCCGAGTCTATACTGCGACAGGCTACCGACGGCCGAAAGGCTCTGACTGCGCAGATGGGGTCACAAGGCGATGACGACGAGGCCGTTCGCAGTGCGGACATCATATTGCTTCAGCGGTCGCTTGGCGGGACCTCGTATGTTATGACCGTCCAGGCCGTACTCGGACCCGTGGCACGGACAGTGGAGGATGCCGAGTTTCTCGTCGTAACGGACCGTGCAGCCCATGTGCGTACAGATGGCGCTCGTGGCATGGAGACCGCCGTCCCTGGCATGCACGACGATGATCTTGTCCTTGTATCCCTTCGGCTCCACGAGGAGACTGCCCTCCGAGGCCAGCAGCTTTGCGGATTCTTCCTTGCTCAGGCTGATCCTGTTATTCCGCACCTGGGCGACGACATCGGGCTTGCGAGAGCCGATCAGCTTGCAGCCGCTCAGAATGGACGCCGCCCCGGCCGCCACGCCAAGCTGCAAAAGGTCCCGCCTGGAAGTGTGGTTTCGCTCCATGCGTAATTCTCCCATCCAACGATCTTGCCATTGCCTTCTTTCACAACCCTCGTGACACAAGGCCACGAGACAAATTAGGTGCACCTATTTTATGAGTTCTCCGGCCGTGGAGCCATAGGTCCAATCCTGAATCCAGCCCCCTCATTTGCTCGTGTGCATTATGATCAGTCCTCGCGCGGTGTGTCATCCTGAACGGAGCCTGCGTTGACAAGCGGCGGGGCCGTCGGTAGTGTATCGGCATGGCTCGTTTTCCGGGTGTTGCGGCGATGATCCTTGGTCTGGCCATCGGGATGGCAGGCTGCGAGACTGCTCCCCAGAAGCAACAGGAGCAGAAGATCTGGGAGGGTATCAAGATCGGGGAACTCGCCCCGCCCCCGAACGACCGGCTCCCGCCCCCGAAGTTTCTCGGCACGGTCAAAATCGACGTCCACGCCGTGGAGCTGCCGGCCGACAACGTGGAGCGTCTCGACGAGCTGTGGGCGATCCTGTCGCCCGGCCCTATCCGGATGAACAGCTACAACGCCTTCTCGGAGAATTCCTTCCGGGTGAAGTTCGGCCGGATGGAGATGTGGGACAAAATCCTGGAGCAGCTCACCGCCGCCGACGGCCAGCGGGTGGCTACGATGTCGCTGGCTGTCGCCGATAACGACTTCACCGATCTGCCCATTGCCAATTTGCCCGTCGGCCGCCAGATTTCCTTCATTGGGGACAACCTCTCTCGGCAGCGCGTGACCGTCGGGCCGGGCATGCTGATGCTGCGTCTGCGAGCCGAGCCGATCCCCTGGATGCGCGGCGTCCGCAAGATCATCGCGTACCCCGTTCACAAGCTGCCGCTGACGACCGCGATTCCGCAGATCCAGGCCAGTGCCCGCCGGCAGGAGTTCTACTTTGCGCCGGCTGCGTTTGCCCTGCCAATGGGCCCCGGCGACTTGGTCGTCCTCGGCCCGGACAAGTACACCGGCGAGCGGACGAGCCTGGGCGGCCTGTTCTTCAGCGATCCGGAAGGCATCCTGTTCTTCAATCCGAACAAATCCCAGCCGCCGGAACACAAGCCGGCCGTCCGTGTCTACATTCTGGTGTGCACGGCCGTCAGTGATTGAGGAATTATGCCGGCTGCGAAGGTCGCCCTTGTTCGATGCCAGGACTATGAACCCGCCCGCGTTGCCGACGCCGTCCGGCGGCAATTCGAGCTGCTCGGCGGTGTGCCGGCATTCGCCAAACCCGGCGCTACGGTCCTGCTCAAACCCAACTTCATCGCCCCGCGGTCGCATCGCCACAGTGCCGCACAGACCCACCCGGCCGTCATCCTGGAGGTGGCGCGCCTGCTGAAGGATTACGGCGCCAAGCCGTTCGTCGCGGATTCGCCGGCCTGGACGAATACGGCGATTTGCGCCCGCATGCTGGAGCTGACCGAGCCGCTCAAAAGGCTCGGCGTTCCCATCCGGGAATTGGATGCGCCGAAGAAATGCCGGCTCGGCCCGGACCAGCCGCGCGTGGGGCTCAGCACGGTGGCCCTCGAAGCCGACGTCATCATCAACCTGCCGAAGTTCAAAGCCCATCAGCAACTGGTCGCGACCTTCGCCGTCAAGAACATGTTCGGCTGCGTGAGCGGCAAGCACAAGGCCCTGTGGCACTTTCGCAGGGGCAACACCGACACCGAGTTTTGCGAGATGCTCCTCGGCGTCTATCGATACCTCCGGCCCGCTGTGACCATCATCGACGGCATTGTCGCCATGGAGGGACAGGGTCCCATTCGCGGCCCCAGCAGGCCTCTCGGCTGGCT
>Ga0315281_10000462_pt1 | contig 56470 bp, 50 predicted proteins | sample YL17G07_0_MG_FD_204540 | JGI IMG/M metagenome (GOLD analysis project Ga0315281, IMG submission 204540) | Sediment microbial communities from Yellowstone Lake, YNP, Wyoming, USA - YL17G07_0 | ecosystem: Environmental > Aquatic > Freshwater > Lake > Sediment | place: USA: Wyoming | collected...
CTGCCGCTGCTGTACCTGGCGGCCGCCATCGCCGGCATTGGCGCAGGCGCGGTCTATGGCACCAGCGTGGGCAACGCCCTCAAGTGGTTCCCGGACAAGCGCGGCCTGGCGGCGGGCTTGACGGCGATGGGCTTCGGCGCCGGATCGGCCCTGACGATCATCCCCATCAACAACATGATCAAGGGCAGCGGCTATGAGGCAACGTTCCTCTTCTTCGGCCTGATGCAGGGGCTGGTCGTGGTCGTCGTGGCCCTGTTGCTGCGCCAACCGGCCAAGGAAGACATTCAGCGGGTGGAAATCAAGGTCTCCCAGTCCATGCGGAACTACTCACCGATGGAGACGCTGCGCCAGCCGATTTTCTGGCTGCTCTACCTGATGTTCACCATGGTCTGCACGGGCGGCATCATGGCCGTCGCTCAACTGGCGCCCATCGCCAAGGACTTCCAGGTGGCGGATGTCCCGGTGACCTTCATGGGTCTGACCCTGGCGGCGCTGCCCTTCGCGCTGGCGATTGACCGGGTGCTGAACGGGGTCACGCGTCCCTTCTTCGGCTGGGTGTCCGACCATATCGGGCGCGAGAACACCATGTTCATCGCCTTCGGGCTGGAGGGGCTGGCGGTGCTCACGCTGGCTCAGTTCGGCCAAGATCCCCTCATGTTCGTGGTGCTGAGCGGCCTGGTCTTCTTCGGCTGGGGGGAAATCTACAGCCTGTTCCCGGCGATCTGTGGGGACACCTTCGGCACCAAGTACGCGGCCGCCAACTACGGCATGTTGTACACCGCCAAGGGCACTGCTTCGCTGTTGGTGCCGCTGGCCAATGTGCTGCAGCAAGCGACCGGCAGTTGGCGCGGGGTGTTCTACACCGCCTGCGTCCTGGACTTGTTGGCCGCCATCATCGCGGTCGTCGTCCTCAAGCGCATGCGGGCCAGCCGCATGCTCGCCGAGCAGGCGGGATTGGCCGGCGCGCACGCGGACTAGCCTCCCGTCTGGCGGTCGCTGCTCCGTGCGGGGCAGCGGCCGCCCCGGGCGCCAGAATCCACACCCACCGGCGCATCCCCCCGATCGGTCACACGCAACCACAGCCCAGCACCCGCATCACGGCCTCGCCATCGGGAGACTGGGAAGGCTTCGCGCCCGCCCCGCGCGAGGTCAAGCCCGGTCCTCTCGGCGGGCTGCCCGCCCGGCTTTGACAAGCCCGGCGCGAGTTCCTACCATGGCAGCCGGGGCCATCAGCTGGCGGCACTCAGCCCCGCTCCGCGCAGCCCTTCGAGAGGAAGCTTCCATTACCACCACGTTCGGTCTGCTCAATCTGATGGGTGGGGTGGCCCTGCTGCTGTGGGGCATCCACATGGTGCAGGTGGGCATCTCGCGCGCCTATGGCCTGGGTCTGCGCCGCTGGCTGGGCAAGGCCCTGCGCAATCCGCTCACGGGCATGTTGGCCGGCGTGGGGGTCACGGTGCTCCTCCAGAGCAGCACGGCGACGGCGCTGTTGCTCACCACCTTCGCCGCCCGGGGCCTCATCGAGACCGCTCCGGCGCTGGCCGTGCTGTTGGGCGCCGATGTGGGGACGACGCTGGTGGCCCAGGTGCTCACCCTGGACTTGAGTTGGCTGGCGCCCATGCTGCTGCTGGTCGGGGTCGTTCTCCACCGCCGCACCCAGAACGTGGAGCGGCAGGACCTGGGCCGGGTCTTTGTCGGTCTGGGCCTGACGCTGTTCGCGCTGCGCCACATCGTGCAGGTGGCGCTGCCGATGCGTGAAAGCGGCGTGCTGCAGGCCATTCTCCCGGCCCTGGAGCAGGACATCGTCATTCAGGTGCTGATCGGGGCGCTGTTGGCCTGGCTGACCCATTCCAGCCTGGCCAGCGTGCTGCTGGTGATCTCGCTGGGGGCGACGGAGGCCATTTCGCTCCAGGTGGCCTTCGCTCTGGTGGTGGGCATCAACTTGGGCGGCGTGTTCCCAGCCGTCGTGGCGACTTTGGGCGAGAACACGGAGGCCCGCCGCCTGCCCTTCGGCAACCTGATCTTCAAGCTGACCGGGGCGGTGGTTGCCGTGACCCTGCTGTCGCCGATCGCCTCCCTGATGCCCATGTTGGGAGAAAACCCCGCGCGGCAGATCGCGAACTTCCACACGGCTTTCAATGTGGCCATCGCACTCGTGTTCGTATTCCTCACGCCCGCCGTGGCCCGCCTGCTGCGCATCGTCGTGCCGGACCAACCCAAGAACGGCGAGCCCGGCGCCGTCCACTACCTCGACCCCGCCGCGACCCAATCCCCACCCATCGCCATCGCGCTGGCGGAGCGGGAGACCCTGCGCATGGGCGACCTGGTGGAGGCCATGCTGCGCCGCACCCTGGAGGCGTTCCAAGGGGCCAACCGCCAGACCGTCCCCGAGATCGAAGCCATGGACGACGCCGTGGACCATCTCAACGAGGCCATCAAGCTCTACCTGACAAAGGTCAGCCGCGAGACCATGTCCGAGAAGGACAGCCGGCGCATCGTCGAGATCATCACCTTCGCCACCAACCTGGAGCATGTCGGCGACATCATTGACAAGAACCTGATGGAGCTGGCGGCCAAGAAGATGCGGCTGGGCGTGGGCTTCTCGCCGGAGGGCATGGCCGACATCACGCAATTGCATGACCTGTTGCTGCGCCATTTCTCCCTGGCCATGAACGTGTTCATGACCCGCGACGTGGACATGGCCCGCAAGCTCCTGGCCGCCAAGACGGAGTTCCGCGACCTGGAGCGGCAAAGCTCCGAGCGCCACCTGGCCCGCTTGCGCAGCGGCCAGTTGGAGAGCATTGACACCAGCTCCATCCATCTGGACATCCTGCGGGACCTGAAACGGCTCAATTCCCACGTCACCTCGGTGGCCTACCCCATCCTGGACGAGGTCGGCGAGCTGTGGGGCAGCCGCCTGAAGAAGCAGGGGTAGCTCCCCACACCCGGTGGGCGCCCTTCTCAGGAGGCCAAAACCGGCGCCCTCCGGACGCCGGCGCAGTCCCCCAAGAGAGGGACCGCGCGCGCCAACCGCTGCCTCGGCCCCATCCACATCCCATTCGGCGCACCATGCACACGCTGCGATCCGATTCCCCGACCCTGAAACACGACCTGCGCGAGAACTACGACGCCTTGGCCCCGCGCTACGATTGGATGGAGGCGCTGCCGGAAGTGCTTGGGCTATCCCGCCTGCGGCGCGCCCTGCTGCGCCAGGCCCAAGGAGACGTGCTGGAGGTGGCCGTGGGCACGGGCAAGAACCTGCGCCATTACCCGCCCGGCTGCCGACTCACCGGAGTGGACCTGAGCCCGGCCATGCTTGCTCTGGCGCGGCGCCGCGCGACCCGCCTGGGGCTGGCCGCGGAGTTCCGCCCGATGGATGCGGAGCGGCTGGGGTTCCCCGCCGCCACGTTCGACACCGTTGTGTCCACGCTCTCCACCTGCACCTTTCCCGACCCTGTGGCGGCGCTGCTGGAGATGGCCCGCGTGCTGCGGCCCAGCGGCCGCATTCTGCTGCTGGAGCATGGCCGCAGCAGCAGCCCCTGGCTGGGCCGCTGGCAGGATCGCAGGGCGGCGAGACACTTCGCCCTGCTCGGCTGCGCGTGGAACCGGGATCCGGCGGCGCTGCTCGCCGCTGCGGGCCTCCGCGCCGAATCCGCGCGCCGGGTTTTCTTCGGCATCTTCCACGCCTTCGTGGCCCTGCCCACCGCGTTTGCCCAGCAGAATTATCGGGTATAATGCAGGGACGGGGCCATGTCGGCCGAGCCCTCATCCTCCAACCTCTTGCCGCCTATGCCAGGGAAAATGATTTGGGGAATCCTCATCATCCTGCTCGGGCTGTCGCTGGTCCTGGGCGCCGTCTTCAACATGCACATCCCGCTGTTCCGCATCGCCGCGGGCCTGCTGGTGGTCTATCTGGGCGTGCGGCTGCTGCTGGGCTGGCCCGTCTGGCACTGGGAGGCGCGGCTGCCGGACGAAGCGGCGGTGTTCTCCAGCCGGGAGCTGCGCATTGAGCCCGGACAGGCCCCGGCACGATCCTACACGACCGTGTTCGGGCGCACGCGGGTTGACTTGTCGGACGTGTCGTTGAGCCAGGGCGACGTGAACGTCGAGGTGAACGCGGTCTTCGGCGAAGCGGAAGTGGTCGTCGCCGCCGGCCAGCCGGTGGAGGTGCGGGCGGAGGTCGTCTTCGGTCGCGCCGCGCTGCCCAGCGAAGCCCAGGTGGCCGTGGGACGCACGTCCTACCGCTCCCCAGCCGCGGCCGGCGCCCCCGCCGTGCTGCGCATCAAGGCCCATGCCGTGTTCGGGTCGTTCGTGCTGGCGCAACGCTAGCGGCGGGATGGGTCAGGCCGTCATCACGTCCACGCCGTCCGGCGTGACGAGCAGGGTGTGCTCGAACTGGGCGGAGAGGGAGCCGTCGCGGGTGACGGCCGTCCAGCCGTCAGCCAGGATGCGCACGGGCCAATCGCCCGCGTTGATCATCGGCTCGATGGTGAAGACCATGCCCGGCCGCAAGGGGAGGCCGTGGCCGCGCCGCCCGAAGTGCGGAATCTGCGGCTCCTCGTGGAAGATGACGCCCGTGCCGTGGCCGACGAAGTCCCGCACCACGGAGAATCCGTTGCTTTCCGCATGCGCCTGGATCGCCTGGCCGATGTCCCCCACGTGGCCGCCCGGCCGCACCTGGCGGATGCCCAAGTCCAGGCATTCGCGCGTCACCTCCACCAGCCGGTGCGCCTCGGCGCTCACCCGGCCCACCTCGTACATGCGGCTGGAGTCGCCGTAGTAGCCGCCCAGGATGGGGGTCACGTCCACGTTGACGATGTCGCCCTCCACCAGCACCCGCTCCTCCGGGATGCCGTGGCAGACCACTTCGTTGACCGACGTGCACACGCTCTTGGGGAACCCCTTGTAGTTGAGCGGCGCGCAGACGGCGCCGGCGGCCGCCGTCGCGTCCCGCACCCAGCGGTCAATGTCCTCCGTGGTCGCGCCCGGGCGGATGCGCTCGTCCAGCAGGTCCAGCAATTGCCTGGCCAGGCTGCCGGCCTTGCGGATGCCCGCGATCTGCTCGGGCGTCTTGATGAGCGTCGCCGCGCGAGCCCCGCGGCCGCCCGCGGCAGGCTCCAGCCCCATCACCGGCGCGGGGCGCTTGACCCGCGCCGTGGACGGCGCCGCCGCCTGATCCTTCCGCAGGTGGCAGAGCTTGTACTTCTTGCCGCTGCCGCAGTGGCAGGGATCGTTGCGGCCTGGCAGGGCCGTCGGCTGCGCTTCGAACATTTTTTGACCCAGGGTTGAACGGCCAAGGGGCGGAAGGTCCCGTCCCCTGTATCGGCACGACCGGCGTGAAAGTTGAGTTTAGCAACGCCCGGATGGCGAATCAATCCGCCCCGCGCCCGGCGTTCGCTCCGGCCCTTGGGCGCGGACCCGCTCGGCCCCTACGCCTTCTCCACGCGCACCGCGCAGAACTTGAACTCGGGAATCTTGCCCCAGGGGTCAACGGCGGGATTGGTCAGCACGTTGGCCGCGGCCTCGCGGAAGTGCATGGGCACGAAGATGGAGCCGGGCTGTGCCCGCTCCGCCACGCGGGCCGTGGTGAGGATCTCTCCCCGCCGCGAGGTCACGCGCACGGCGTCCCCGTCCCGCACGCCCAGGCGCTGGGCGTCTTGGGGATGCAGCTCCATGAAGGCGTCCGGCTCGATGGCGGAGAGCGCCTGGGAGCGCCGCGTCATCACGCCCGTGTGCCAGTGCTCCAGCACGCGCCCCGTATTGAGCACCAGGGGATACTCGTCGTTGGGCAACTCGTCGGGATCGGCCATCTGCGCGGGCACCAGCTTGGCCCGGCCGGAGGGGAAGGCGTCCTGGAACACGATCCGGTCTCCGTCGGAGGCCGCCGGGTCGGCGCAGGGATACCATTTGCCGAAGGCGCCCAGGTTGGCGTAGCTGAGCGTCTTGTAGCTCTCCGTGCAGGCGGCGAATTCCGCGAAAACGTCCTCCACCGACGCATAGGGCGCCGGGGCTCCCATGCGGGTGGAAATCTCTCGGATCAGCTCCCAGTCCTGGCGGGCCTGGCCCGGCGGCGCCAGCGCCGGGCGGCCAATCTGGACCCGCCGGTCGGTGTTGGTGTACGTGCCGGTCTTCTCCATGAAGGACGTGGCGGGCAGGATCACGTCGGCGAATTCCGCCGTCTCCGTGAGGAAGATGTCCTGCACCGCGAGGAACTCCAGGTTGGCCAGGGCGCGGCGCACGGTGTTGGTGTCCGGGTCGGAGAGGAACGGGTTCTCCCCCATGATGTACATGCCCTTGATCTGCCCGTGCAGAGCGCCATGGGTGATCTCCGTCACGGTCAGCCCCTTCTTGGGGGAGAGCTTGACGCCCCAGAGGGCCTCGAACTTGGCCTGGGCGGCGGGGTCGTCCACGCGCTGGTAGTCCGGGTACATCATCGGGATCAGTCCGGCGTCCGAAGCCCCCTGCACGTTGTTCTGGCCGCGCAGCGGGTGCAGACCGGTGCCGGGCCGGCCCACATTGCCGGTCAGGCAGGCGAGGGCGATCAGGCAGCGGGCGTTGTTGGTGCCGTAGGTGTGCTGGCTGATGCCCATGCCCCAGAAGATCATGGCCGCCTTGGCCCCGCCGAACAGCCGGGCGCTGCGTTCGATCTCCGCGGCGGGAATGCCGGTGGTGTGGGCGCAGCGCTCCGGCGTGTACTCCGCCACGACCTTGCGCAATTCCTCGAAGCCCTCGGTGCGCGCCTCGATGAAGCCGCGGTCAATGAGCCCGTCGCGGATCAGCACGTGCATCCAGCCGTTGTACAGCGCGACGTCGCTGCCGGGCCGGATGGGCAGGTAGATCTCCGCGCGGTCCGCCAGATCCGGCCGGCGCGGGTTGACGACGATGAGCTTGGTGCCGCGCGTCGCGGCATCCTTCATGAAGGTGGCGGCCACGGGGTGGTTCTCCGTGGGATTGCAGCCCGTCACCAGCGCCACGTCGGCGTTCACGATGTCGCGCACCACGTTGGTCACGGCGCCGGAGCCGATGCCCTCCAGCAGCGCCGCCACGGACGATGCATGGCAGAGGCGCGTGCAGTGGTCCACGTTGTTGGTGCGGAAGGCCGTGCGCACCAGCTTCTGGAACAAGTAGGCCTCCTCGTTGGAGCCCTTGGCCGAGCCAAAGCCGGCGAGCGTGTCCCCGCCATGGGTATCCCGGATGCGCTTGAGCCGCCCGGCGACCAGGTCCAGCGCCTCCTCCCAGGTGGCTTCCCGGAAGTGGGGCAGCACCTCGTCGTAGTCCACGAGGCCGCCGGCGCGGCGCTTGCGCTCACCCCTCGGGCCGTCGGCCTTGGCGGCGGAAAGCGCGCCCTTGGGGTAGCTGCCCGGCTTGCGAATCAGCGGCACCGTGAGCCGCTGGACATGCATGGCGTAGTCGAAACCGTAGCGGCCCTTGACGCAGAGCCGCCCGGCGTTGGCCGCGCCGTCCCGTCCCTGGGCGTGGAGAATGCGGTTGCTCTGGGGGTCCACGGTATAGGTCAGCGCGCAGCCCACGCCGCAATAGGGGCAGAGCGAGTCCACCGCCTTGGCGCGCGCGCTCCGGTTGGGCTTCAGGGTGCTGCCGAGCAGGGGGCCCAGATTCAAGGACTTGGATTCGATCTGCGTGTGGAGCTTCATGGCGGCCTCGAAGTTTACCTGGGGTACGGAAGCTCCCCGATGCGGATTGTCGGGCGTGGGGATCGCCGCCGAACCGGTGTTGCGACCTGGCTGGTGCGAAGGAGCGTCTAGCGCACCGTGATCTTGATGCCCGCGACGCTCTTGTCGGTCAGCGCGCCGGTGGGGCAGGCGGCCATGCATTCCCCGCAGGCGACGCAGCTGCTCTGCCCCATGGGCGTGTTCAGGTCGAAGGCAATGCGGGCGGCAGATCCCTTGCCGGTGCGCCCGATCACGTCGTTGTGCTGGATGTCGTCGCACGCGCGAATGCAGCGGTCGCAAAGAATGCACGCCTGGTGATCCACGGCGATGACCGGGGAGGACGCGTCCATTCCCCGTGGACGGCCGGCCGCGCCGTCGGGATAGGGCACGTCCCGGATCCCCAGGCTGCGCGCCAGGGCCAGCAACTCGTCGTCGCCGGTCGTGGCCTCGCGGGCGCTGTCTTCCGGATAGTCCGCCAGCAGCAATTGCGTCAGCGTGCGTCGGTGCCCGGTGAGCGCGGGGGATTCGGTCGTGACCTTCATGCCTTCCTGGCAGGGGCGCACGCAGGCCGCCGCCAGGACGCGCTCGCCCACATCCACCACGCACACGCGGCACACACCCACGGGCGCCAGTTTCGGGCTGTGGCAAAGCACCGGAATGGCGATTCCTAGGTCCCGCGCAGCTTGCCAAATCGTCGTGCCCGCGGGCACGGTGACGTTGCGTCCGTTGATGGTCAGCGTGACGGGCTGGGACGGGGTCATTTGCGCTTAGCCGGGGTGGTGGAGCGAGCCGTCCGCGTCACGAGGCGCGCTGACTTGGCTGGACGCTTGGCGGCGGGCCGCGACTTCGGAGCGGCCTTGCGACCCGCCTTGGGCTTGGCCGCGGGTTTTGGAGACGCTTGAGCTTTGCGGGCGGCGGTCTTCGGGACTACCTTCTGGGCGCCCCGGGTCGGCTTCCCCGCGGCGGGCCGGGCTGCCGGCTTGGATTTGGGGCGGCGCGCCGATTTTCCCGCGGCGGAGGCCGGGGCCTTGGCCGGTGTCTGCCGCGCGGGTTCGCCCAGCTTGGCGGCCTCGGCCGGAAAGTTCGCCACCACGCTCAGCAGGGGCTGCAGGGCGATCTGCCCCAGCCCGCAAATGGACGTCTGCGCCAGCGTGGCGCCCAGCTCGCGCAGGCGCGGCACCAGCCCCGGCGGCGCGTTGCCGGCCAGCGCCCGCTCCATCCATGCGCTGGCCTTCTCCGTCCCCACCCGGCACGGCACGCACTTGCCGCAGCTCTCGTTGCGGAAGAAGCGCAGGACGTTGCTGCCCAGCGCCAGCAGGTCGCGCCCCTCGGCAACGAATACCACGGCGCCGGAGCCCAACATGCTGCCCGCCTGCTGCAAGGGCTGGAAGTCCAGCGGCACGTCCCGCTGGGAGGCGGGGAGGAAGTTCGAGGAGGCCCCGCCGGGAGCAAAGGCATACAGGCGCTTGCCGTCCGCCATTCCGCCGCACAGCGCCAGCAGTTCGGCCACGGTCGTGCCCAGGGGCACGCAGTACACGCCCGGCACCGCCACGTCGCCGCTGACCGAGAGAAACTTGAGCCCCTTGGCGCCGTTGCGGCCCTGGGCAATCCACCACTCCGCGCCGCGCATCAGGATAATGGGCACGGCGGCCAGGGTCTCCACATTGTTCATCAGCGTGGGCTGACCCCACAGACCGTGCTGGGTGGGGAAGGGCGGCTTGTTGCGCGGCTCCCCGCGCTTGTCCTCCAGCGCCTCCAGCAGGGCCGTCTCCTCGCCCAGGATGTACCCACCGGGGGAGACGAACAGGCGGATGTCAAATCCCCAGCCGCTGCCCAGGACGCTGGGGCCCAGTATGTTCGTCCGCCGGGCATGGTCCAACGCCTCCTCCAGCGCCTTCCGGGCGCGCCCATACTCATGCCGCAAGTAGACGATGCCTTGGCCGGCGCCGGTCACCCAGCCCCCCAGCACCATCGCCTCGATCACCAGGTGGGGCAACTCCTCCAAGATCATCCGGTCCTTGAAGGTGCCCGGCTCGCTCTCGTCGGCGTTGCAGACGACGTACTTGGGGGCGCCCGGCGCCTTGCGGGTCAGCTCCCACTTCTGGCCGGTCGGGAAGCCCGCGCCGCCCATTCCGCGCAGGCCGGAGGCCTTGAGCACGTCCAGCGCCAAGTCGAGCTTGCCCGCCCCGGTGCCGGAGAGCATCGCCCGCAGCACGCCATAGTGCTGCGCCGCCCCGTCATAGGGATCGGTAGTCCAGCGCCGCGGCTCCGAGCGCGGCGGATCGGGTGGCAAGGGCGCGCGGCCCGTCGCGTAGGCGGCCACTTCCTGGGCGGTGCCGCTGACGGGCGTACCGTTTACGGCGCACGCGGGGGCGCTGTCGCAGCGGCCCAGGCAGGAGACCTCGTGCGTCTCCACCCCCGGCACACCGGCCAGGGCCACCTGCACCCTGCGGGGAAACCCCGGGCCGCCGGCCATGACGCACGCAAGGTCGCGGCACACATGCACCTGGGTGGGCGCGCCGGGCTGGGCGCGGAATATCGGGTAGAAGCCGCGCAGCCCCTCCAGCCGGTACAGGGGCACATGCGCGGACTTGGCCAGCGCTCGCAGCGCCTCGTCCGTCACGGCGCCGTCGGCCTCCTGGATTCCTGTCATTTTGTCCAGCAGATCCATCGAAGGGCCGGTCGCAGGGGCATGGCAAACTGGAACTCAATCGCAAAGGGAGCCCGGTTTGTATACCACATACAAAATACAGAACCAATCCATGGAATTCATCGTCACCTTTTGTGGAACCGGGACAAAGTCCACCCCAGGGTACTCCAGGCCACAACCCAGCATATGCCTCCCAAGGGGGCGATGGCTCCGGCCCACCGCAGATCGGTCAGAGCCACGCCGTAGAGGCTGCCGCTGAAGAGCACAATCCCCGCGGCAAACAAGAACCCCGCCCGGTCCAGCGCCCTGGAGCGCTCCGGGAACTGATGGATCGCCAGCGCCGTGGCGAGCAAGGCGAGGGTATGGACCGATTGATAGCGCACCGCCGTCTCGAAGATCGTCATGGACTGCAAGGGCAGGATCGGCCGCAAGATGTGGGCTCCGAACGCCCCCAACAGCACCGCTACCGCGCCGGAAACCCCGGCGCACATAAACCAAACGCTTGACATCGTTGACTCCGGTGGCGTTTAACGGACCTTGGGGGAAACGCGTCGTCCGCCCAGGAAACCCAGTGGGCAGAACGCCATATGCGCCGTTTCAGTTTCCGCCCTGGATCAAGCTGCTTACTGCCTCCAGCATAGCGAATAAAAGACCCTATGGATAAGACCGACATTGACGTGGTGGCCGCCGCAAAGCTCAATCTGGAGTTGATGCTGCAGGAGAACCAGCAACTCAAGAGCAAGTTCAGCGCGGTGCTGGAGAAGCTGGCCCAGATGGAGACCCTTGACCCCAAGGAACGGCGCAGCAAGTTCCGGGAACTGGAGGAGAAGGGCGAACTCAAGTTTCATGGGGTGGACATCCGGCTGTTTGCCCACAACTCCGCGCCCAGCAAACCGCTGCCGGCGGCGGAGTTCCTGCAGCGGACGCGGCGGCGCTTGCGCAACACCAACACGCTCTTGGAAGAATTCATCAAGCGGGACGTCGTGAAGAACGGCGCGGACCTGAAGGACGAGATTGACGCGCTGACCTACAACATCGTGAATGCCAACAATCCGCCGGAGGTCGTCGAATTCAAGCAGAAGGTGGAGGCGCTGCGGGAGTCCGCAACGTTCACGCACTATCAGAGCGTGAAGCGGGAGTTTATCAAGAAGGATCCGGACCTCAAGACAGATGTGGATTTCGTCACGGCCAAGGAGACGGTGGAAGAGGGCGTGGAGAACCTCCAGCGCCGCGAGGAGGACCTGAAGACCCTCAGCCAGAAGATGGAAACCGGCTCCATCTCGGTGAACGAGGCGCAAATGCAATTGGAGGAGTTGGCGATGGGGACGCCGAATTGACAGCCCTTCCGCTGTGCGCCTACCCTGACGGCTGGGCGAAGGATCGGCGCCCAAGCGCAGCTGCACCCACCGGAGAATCCTCATGCCCGCCGCCGTTGCCCCGCCGCTCCCTGCAGCCGCGCTGCAGGCCCAGCAGCAGGCCCTGGCGGACCTGATCGCGGGCTGCGGCAGCGTGGTCACCGCGTTTTCCGGGGGAGTGGACAGCTCGCTGGTGGCCTTCCTGGCGCACCGCGCGCTGGGAGACCGCGCCCTGGCGGTCACTTCCGCATCGGAGAGCCTGACGCGCGAAGACGAGGCGTTGACGCGCCGGCTCGCCGCGCAATGGGGCATGGCGCACCGCACGATCCTCACCCGGGAGCTCGAGCACCCGGAATACCGAGCCAATCCCGTCAATCGCTGCTACCACTGCAAGTCCACCCTGTACGCGGATCTGAAGGCATTGGCCCATCAGGAAGGCTACGCCGTGATCCTCAACGGAACGAACGCGGACGACCTGGCGGACCTTCGCCCCGGCTCGCAGGCGGCGCGGGAGTTCCAGGTGCGCTCCCCTCTGGCGGAGTGCGGCTTGGGCAAGGCCGAGATTCGGCAACTGGCGGCGCACTTGGGGCTGTCCAATGCCGGCAAGCCCCAGGCGGCCTGTCTCTCCAGCCGCGTCCCCTACGGCTTCTCCATCTCCCCGGATCTGCTCAGGCAAATCGAACAGGCCGAGGCGGCGCTGCGGGGGCTGGGCTTCGCGCAGTTGCGGGTGCGCCATCACGACTCCATCGCCCGCATCGAGGTGCCGCCGGAGGACTTTCCGCGGGTGCTGGCGCAGCGCGAGGCTATCGAGGCGAGCCTGACAGCGCTGGGGTACCGCTACGTCACGCTGGACTTGAAGGGCTTCCGCTCCGGAAGCCTGAACGAAGGCTTGACCTAGGGGTAGCCGGAGCGCCGCCCTCCCTTTTCCCGCGGTGGGATCATGCGAGAGGTTTGCTACTTCGTGGCGTGCAGCCTGGACGGCTTCATCGCGGGCCCTGACGCCTCCATAGACTGGCTGTTCACGGATGGCGACTACGGTTACGCGGACTTCTACCGCGAAGTTGACTGCCTGCTGGTCGGCCGCCAGACCTTCGAGACGGCCCTGAGCTTCGGCGAATATCCCTACGCGGGCAAGCGCGTGTGCGTCTTCACCCGCGGGGGCTTTCGCTCGCCGGTGACGGAAGCGGAGGTCGTGCAGGCAGATCCGGCGTCCTTCGTGGCGAGCCTGAAACAGTTTCCTGGGGGCCGCATTTGGCTCGTCGGCGGGGGCGAGTTGGCGGGGGCGCTGGCCCAGGCCCGGCTGGTGGATGAACTGGTGGTCTCGGTGCACCCCGTGACGCTGGGCCGGGGCGTGCCGCTCTTCCAGCCCCATGACGGGCGCGGGCACTGGGAGGTGACCCGGACGTTGGGCTACCCCACCGGTCTCGTGCAGACAACCTACCGGCTGCGGGATTGAAGGGCCGGAGTGGCGGGCACCCGGCCGGGCCTACCCGGCGGCGGCAACGCGGCCGGGCGGCGGGGCCGCGGGTGGGGCCACCGCGCGGCCGGCCAGCCCCGTCTCCCGCCCCACGAACTCCTGGATGTCGTCCGGAGCCAGGCCGAGCCGCTCCCCCAGCAGGATGGCGGCCTGAACGGCCAGGGCGGCGCTGGCGCCCACCACGTCCGCGCCCAGGTCGTAGCGGCGCCGCGCCGTGAGCACCCGATACCCCCCCGGCACGGCCTCCAGCCCCGCCGGGGCAAGGCGTACCGCGCCGGCATGTTGGCGGGCCAAGTCCTCCAGAAGCGGATCCTCCGTGCAGAGCAGCAGCCGCTCCGGCGCCAGGCCGCGACAGAGCACGGCCATCTCCTCGCGCAGCACGGCCAGTTCGCCGGGCTCATGGACAGCCTCGCCCGCCAGGGGCGTAACGATCGCCCAGTCCGGCCGCACGGTCGCCAGCAGGCGGGCCATGTCCCCGGGCCGGCGCGCCCCCAGTTCAAGCACCAGCAGGTCCGCCGGGGGGCGGCCCAGCACGGCGCGTGCCGAGGCCCGGGCCATCGTGCGCAAGATGCTCCTCCAACGGCGGGGGTCTATCTCCAGCCCCAAGACGGCCAACGGCAGGCCGATCTCCGTATTGTAGGAGCGCGGATTGGCGCGGGTGCGCCGGTGTGGGCGCAACAGTTCGGCCAGGGTGCGCTTGAGAACGGTCTTGCCCCGGTTGCCCGCGATGGCGATGACCAGGGGCCGCCGCCGCCGCAGGTACAGCCGGGCCAGCGCGTGCAGATAGCCGACTGCCAGGGCCCGCAGCGCACGGCGCAGCGGGTTGCCGGGCGCGCGGCTTGGCGCGGCGCCAGTCGGGCGGGGCGATCCAGTCGCGCCCAACTCCGCCCCTTCTTGCCCGACGGACGGCACACCGGCCCACGCCGTCTGGCCCATGCCGCGGGAGAAGTATTCCCGCATGCGGCGGAACGCCTCCTCGATGTCGGCCTCGTCCCGGCCGTAGGACATGCGCAGGTGACTCTCGCCCGTGGGACCGAAGGCGCTGCCGGGCACCAGGGCCACCCGCGCGCGCGCCAGCAGATCGAAGGCCAGGCGGCGCGAATCGCCCGAGAGCGGCACGGTGTCCTTGATGCGCGGGAACACAAAATACGCCCCGGTGGGCTTCTGATAGTCGAAGACGTGGGACAGTTCGTCCAGGTGGCGCAGCATCAGGTCGCGCCGCCGCTTGTAGGCGCCCCGAAACTCCGCGACGGCGCCCTCGCCCCGCTCCAAGGCCGCGATGGCGCCGTATTGGGAGATCACCGGCGCGCACGTGACCAGCGCGTCATGCACCTTGAGGATCTCCGCCACGACCGCCCGGTCGGAGTGGAGGTAGCCCACCCGCCAACCCGTCATGGCGTACGCCTTGGAAAGCGAGAAGATCCGCACCACCCGCCGGCGAAAGGCGTCCACCTGGGCGGGCGTGAAGTACGGCTCGTCCCCGAAGAGGAAGTCCTTGTAGACTTCATCGGTGATGATCATCAGGTCGTGCCGCTCCGCCAGTTCCATCATCCGCAGGGACTGCGCCCGCGTGTAGAGCGTGCCCGTCGGGTTGTTCGGATTGCAGTAGAAGATCGCCGCCGTGCGGGGCGTGATGCGCTTGGCGATGGCCTCCACGTCCAGATCGAAGTTGCGCTCCTCGTTCAGGGGCACAAAGCGCGGCTCGCACCCTGCCAGCCGGATCGCCTGCTGATAGGACGCATAACTTGGCGAGGGCAGGATCACCTCGTCGCCGGGCTCCGTGATGGCCAGCAGCGTGGCGGAAATCCCCTCGATGCTCCCGGCCGTAATGAGGATCTCGCCGTCGGGGTCGTAATGCATGCCGTCCCGGCGCAGGTGCTCGGCCACCAGCTCGCGCAGTTCCACCAGTCCGGGGGCCAGGGAGTACTTTGCCACCACGCCCTGGTCCAGCTTCTCCTTCACGTAGTCCTTGATGACCGCCGGGGTGTCGAAGCTGGGGATGCCCTGGGCCAGGGACACCGCGTCCGGCAGGCGCGCCGCGGCCAGTTCAATCTCCTTGATGGGAGAAAGCTGCAAGCGGCGGGTGCGGGCGAAGCGCATGGCGGTCCGTTGGGGATGGCGGCCAGAGGGTTGGCGCACGCGCACGGCGCGGCGGCCCTGGCCAAAGATAGTCCCTGGGGGCGGGAAAGGGAAGCGAGTGGGGTGCAGGGACCGGATGTGAAGCGCCGCCGCGGCGGGGCCTGGATTCGGCTCTTGCCCAGGGAACCTGCCTGGGGTAGGGTGGGCAGCCATTGGATCGGCCTGCCACCCAAGGATGGGTTTCAGGGCGGTGCGGTACCGCCCGATTGCCTGGAGCTTGCGCGGTCCGGGCAGCCTGTTCCCCCTCATCTGATGTTGCGCCCATGGGAATCGCACGCGCAGTGCTGGCGGTGGTGTTCGTCCTGCTGGCGCTGGAGGCCGCCCCTGCGGCCGATGTTCGGCGCGGCGCGCCGGTGCGCTTCCCGAGTCTGGCCCTGGCCGGGACCAAGGCGGTCACCCTGCGCGGCTACTGGTCGGCGCCTGACGAGCAGCAGGGCCGGGGGCGCTTCGGCGCGGTGGTGCTTCTCCACGGCTGCGGCGGCCCCCAGGTTTCCAGCCACCGCTGGGCCGCGCAGATCACGCGCTGGGGGTACGGGGCATTGGTCGTGGACAGCTTCGGCCCGCGCCGGATCGGCAAGGTATGCGGCCGGCCCGACATCATGCGCTCCTCCGAGCGCGCGGGCGACGCCTACGGCGCCCTGATGTTCCTGCAGACCGTGCGCGGGGTGGACCCCGACAGCATTGCCGTGATCGGCTGGTCTCATGGCGGCAGCGCGGCCCTCTGGGCCGTGGACCGCGAGTGGGCGCCCAATTTCCGCCCCTATCCTTGGGTGCGTTTCAAGGCGGCCGCGGCATTCTACCCCGGTTGCGCGCCGCATCCGGACGGCTTTGCCGTGCCCGTGCTGATCCTGATGGGGGGCGCGGACGACTGGGCGCCGGTTTCCCCCTGCAAGCGCATGGTCAAGACCCTCCAGGCCGATGGACAGGCCATCCAGATTATGGTGTACCCCGGCGCAACCCACGCCTTCGATGCGGTGCGCAGCACGGTGATGGCGTACGGGCATGTGTTGGAATACCACCCGGTGGCCACCGAAGACGCTCAAGGCAAGGTGCGCCGCTTCCTTGGAAAGACCCTGCCGTAGCCCCAGACCAACCGCCGACAATTGCACCTTGGGCCGAGATCACTCAGGTGCCGCTTGTGGCCCCCCTCGATTGGCTTTGCGGACGGCGCCGCAGCGTCGGCTCGGCCTGCGCTCAGCCCTCGGGCCTCGGCAGTCGCCACCCACTCTGGGTCGGCCGGTCACACAAACGATTGATGGCTCTAGGGCAAAGCAGTCAACCCTTGGGTGCAGCGCCCTCTCCTTGCCCCAATTCACTTGTTTGTCTGGATTTCAGCAACGGGATCCGGCAGCATGGATGCTGGTATGATTAAGTGATCAAATGGTGAAATTTAGCCCCCAGTAACCAACTCGCTACGCGCAAGTAATCCAATGGTTGCGCGGCGCTAGATTTCGACAGGTATGCAACCAGGAGGCGACCATGACCCTTCCCAAAAGTTCCATCGGCTGCCCGATGGATTCCCTGCTCCGGCTGCTGATGGGGCCGTGGACGACCTACATCCTCTGGATTCTCCAGCAAAACGGACCCACTCGCTTCGGCGCCCTGAAGCGAAGGGTACCGGGCGTCTCGGCCAAGGTGCTGACCGAGCGGCTGCGGATGCTGGAGAAGGCCCACGTGATCTTTCGTCACTATGAAGCCAAGATCCCCCCTGAGGTCACATATGGGCTGACGGCCAGGGGCCGGGAATTGGATCACGTGCTGGAATCCCTCAATACCCTGGCGGCGCACTGGAATGCGGAAGACGAGAAGGCCGCTGGGATCGGGGAGCTGCCGCCGAATGCCGCGGCGCCGGCCAGGGACGTTCAAGACTCCGCTTCCGCCGACTGATCCCTGCCATGACCCGCGCTGAGCCAAGTGGGCGCGCCCCATGAACCGCGCACGCGGACTTGCGCTGGCGTGCGCCGTGTGGGCGGCGGCGGCCAGCGCGGGTGGCGCCGCATCCCTCACCGTATTGACCGTTGACGCATCCCAGTTTCCCCTGGTGCGGGTGTTGCACAGGGGAGACGCCCCGGCGCCGGCCCAAGTGCTGGAAAACGGGCTGGTTGCGCCCACCCATGTCGTTGCGACCCCGGCCGGGCTGACCCTGGCGTTGGTGGTGGATACCTCCGGCTCGATGGCGCCGGCGCTGGACCGGGTGAAGGCCGCGGCCACGCGCGTGGTGCAGCGGCTGGAGCCCGGCGACAAGGCCGCCCTGGTGGCCTTCGCCTCCCGTGTGCAGGTGCTGGCCGCGCCCACCGCGGACCGGGAGCGGCTGACGCGGGCTCTGGCGGGGTTGCGTGCGGAAGGGGCAACCGCGCTCTACGACGCCATTCGAACCGGCGTCGAGCAGGTGCGGGGTTTGGAGGGCGTCGCTGCGGTTGTGCTGCTGACGGACGGCAAGGACGAGGACGCGCCGGGCGGGGCGCCAGCCTCCGCCGCCCGGCTGGAGCCGGTCAAGCAGTTCCTGCAGGGCGCCGGCGTACCGCTTTACATTCTGGCGCTGGGGACGGAGGTGGACCGCCAGACGCTCAATGTGTTGGCGGCCGCGTCTCACGGCGGCGTGCTTCCGGCGGACAATCCGGAGGCCGTTGATGAGCTATACCAAACCGTGATCGCCGGGCTGCGGGCGGTGCGGGAGTTCCGCTACGTCAGCCCCAACGGTGCGCTGGACGGCACCAGCCGCGTGGTCACGCTGCCACTCGCCGCCGCCGGCCACTCGCAACTCACCTACTTGGCCCCGCGGGACGCGCGCGTGGTCTGGCGCTTCGCCACCGACGGCGAACCCGGCTCGCTCTGCCGCCCGGCCGCGTTGTCCGCCGCCGGCCATTGGGCGTTCGCGGCCTCTCCGCCCACGTTGATCGCGGACGCGGGCCGCGTCATCGCCTCAGCGCCGGACCCGGAGCGGCCGCATGAACGGGCCGGAGTGCTGGACGACGGCTTGGCATTCGGCTTCGGCGGAGCCGGGGGCATGCGCTACCGCTTCGTCACGGGGAGCGCCACGCTGGCGGTCGAGGATCGGTCCGGGGGCGGCGCCCCGGACGCCGACCCGGACGGCGGCGGGCCAGTGGCCGTATCCCCCGGCGGACGCTATGAGCTTCTGCATGGGCCGGGGCCGGGAGGGGCCTCCGTGCTCTCGGCGCGCGACACCGCCTCCGGGGCGTTTCTGTGGCGGGCGGCTGTGTGTCCGCGCGATCCCTGCGACCGGGTGGCCGGCGCGGCCATGGCCGATACCGGCGTGGCGCTGGTCAACCAGGGGGGCGTGCTGTACCGCATAGACGCCCAGGGCCGGCCGCGCGCTCCGCGGCGGGAGGTGTTCTTTCCCCAGGTCTCCCTGAGCGCCGACGGGAAGTTAGCGGCCGCGGTGACCCTGCTGCCCGCTCCCAAGAAGGCCCTCCTGCTGGACGAGACCCTGGGCGCCGTGGCGGAACAAATCGTGCGCTCCCATGCGGATGGCATCCCCGCGGTGGCGGCTGTATCTCCGAATGGGCGCTACTTCGCGGTGCGCGACGACTTCATGGTGCAAGGCATGGCCGTGGCCGAGCGGCGCTGGCACGGCATGGCCCTATCCCGCCTGCGCCCTGGACCCGATTGCGCGCTGACCCTGGCGATAGACAACGGGGGACGGATCCTTGCCGGCGACGGCGCGAGCCTGTTTCTCCTGCGGGGCTTCGCGGGCGGGTGGGAGTAGGCCGCCAAGCTCGGAAGCCGGCGGCGGCTACGGCCCCTCCAGCACGAAGTACACCCGCCGGTTGCTCTTGCCCTTGTTCTCCGACTTGACGAGCGCGAGCCGTCCGATTTCGCCCAGGGCCGCGACATGACAGCCGCCGTCCGCCTGGACATCGAAGCCGACAATTTCCACCAGCCGCAGCTCGGCCAGTTCGTGTCGGAAGCCGGTCTCCAGCTTGAACAACTCGGGGCGCGACCGGGCCTCAGCGGCCGGAATGTGGGAGATGCGCACGGGCAGGTTCTGGGCAATGATGTCGTTGCTCTGCCGGAACCCGGCCTCCAACACCTCGCGGTCGAACTGCTCGAAGGCGAAATCCACCCGCCCCTTTTCCGGCGTCAGTTGATTGCCGGTCACGCGCACCCGATGCGCGTTGAACATCACCCCCGTCAGCACGTGCGTGGCGGTGTGGTAGCGCATCAGCAGATGGCGCCGCGGCCAGTCGAGCACACCTTGCACGGCGTCCCCCACGGCCAGGCCGGGCCGATCCAGCCGGTGCAGCACACCCTGATCGTCCTCGCCGGTGTCCACGACCCGGTAAGCGGCGCCGTCCGGGCCGGTCAGTCGCCCTTGATCCCCCATCACGCCGCCGCCCGCGGGAAAGAAGGCGGTCTGGTCCAGCGCCACGCCCTCCGGCCGCACGGCCGTAACGCGGGCGGTGAAGGACTGAATGTAGCTGTCGTGCTGGTAAAGCCGCGCGGTCATCGGGTGGGGTCGGGTCGGCTGATGCCTACGGTGGCCGGATCGCCGCCCTTGCCTTCCTGGATCTGCTGCAAGTACATCTCCCGGGCCAGGACGTAGACTTGGTATCCATTCACGCGGGGCCCGAACTTTGCGCGCACGCGGTAGCGGTATTCCATCATGTCCGAGTCCACTTCCTCCATTGCGCAGCTGAGCACTTCCACGTCGAGGGCGATCATGCCCAACGCGCTCAACAGCAGCTTGGTCCCGTTCGTGAAAGAGATATCGGAGTAGAACGCCACGCCGCCGATGGAGATATTGATGATCTGGAAGGCCTTCGGCCCCAGGTGGGCAAAGATGTGTGCGCCCTCGACGAACGCATAGCGGGGTTCCGCTCGCTTCTCATGCTGCGGCTCGGCATCCTGGCGCTCCCCCGCCGGTCCTTCGCCGGTTCCCTGCTGGCTGCCCAGCAGATCCCGAATTTCGACATATTCCGACCGCCAACGCTCCAGATCCTCTGCTGGGTCGTAGACAACCGGGGGTTTGGCCGGGGTCGGCTTTCCGCGCGGATCATTCATGCTTGCTCAGGGCTCCCGGTTGCGTTCCGCTTGTCAAGACGCGTTGGTGTGCCGACTCTGTGCTCAATCTTGCGGCAGCGGGGTGGTGTCCTTATTCCTCCGGACACATGGCATTTGTTCTATTGAAACGCCGCAAAATGCGCAAGGTTCACACGCCCACCCGCCGGGGCCGCCTGGAGAAACATACCATCCTATCGGCGGCTCGGCGTGCATGAGCGCCGGGTGGACTCCAGCGCATGGATCCCGACTTGCCCGGGCAAGATTCGCGCTGGGGTACCATCAGCCTTCCGCGGCCCGGCGGGTACCGTCCCCTCGGCGGCACTCCCGCAGCACCCGCCGCCAAGCCTCCCGCTCGCGGGCGGGCCGGAACCGCGGGGCCAGGGCGTCCACCTGCCGGCGCAGGCGTTCCAACAGAGCGGGTTGCGCCTCGACCCGCAAGAGCAGCCGCCGCAGGGCCTGCGTATCTCCCACCGGAAAGTAGCCCCGGTAACGGGCACCCAACAACCCCACCGACCCCGGAATGCGCGAGGCCAGCACCGGCAGCCCCCGCACCACCGCCTCCGTGACCACGTTGGCGCCGCCCTCCATGCGGGAGGAGAGCACCATCGCCCGGCTGCGGCCCATCAGGCGCGCCACCGCCGCCGGCCCCAGCGCGCCCACCCAGCGGTAGCGGGGATTGGAGCGGGTCTCCCGCAGGGCCCGCGTCTGCCAATGCGGGGCCAGGGCCTTGCCGGCATGGACGACGCGAAGCGCGGAGGCGGACGGGAGACGGCGCACCGCCAGGGCCGTCCGCAACGGATCTTTCTCCCTCCGCAGGTGCCCCACCACACAGACCTGGAAACCCGGTGCCGGCTTGACCCGGGCCCCGGCGGCCGCGCCCGATTGCAGGATCACGCGCACCTTGGCGCGCTGCCGCGCGGGCACCTGGCGGATGGCCAGGGGCTGGAGCGTCACCAGCAGCGTCGCCAGTTCCAGTGACCGGCGGGCCCGTGCGCTGCGCGCCAGATCGTGGTGGAGGTCGGTGCCCGTCAGCGCCACAATCAGCGGCCGGTGCGGGTGCAGCGCACGGAACCGCCGCACGGCGTCATGACTGCGCCGCGCATGGAGCGCAATCAGCAGGTCGCACGGCTGGTCCCGGTAGGTTTGGGCCAGCGTCACCCGGTGGCCCAGCCCCCGCAGGATGCGCAGCCACCGCAACGCCGTGACGCGGTTGCCATGGCGGGAGCGGGGCGGGGCAGGCGTGATCAGCAGGATCCTCACGGCGCTCGCGCTCCCTCGATGGGGCCGGCGACACCCTGCGCGATGGGGACGCATTCGACAGCCGCGCGCTCCGGCTGGCTCCGTGGAGCCCTCACAGCGCGCACGTGCGGAAGCCCGCGAAGATGTCCGTCCGGCCCGGCAAGTAGAAATTGCGCCACGTATTGCGCAACAAGCGCGCACGGGTCAGACAGCATCCGCCGCGCAGCACCTTGGAGTAGCCGAACCACGGGGCAGAGTACTCCCGATACGGATCCACCACGAATCCCGGATACGGGTAGAAGGCGTCCTGGGTCCACTCCCACACATTGCCCAACATCTGGCGGCACCCGTGGCCGCTGTCGCCCGCGGGCAGGTCCGCTACGTCCAGCAGCCCCCGGCGGGCGTCCAGGTTGGCCCGTTCCGGGGTCGGCGGTTCATCGCCCCAAGGGTAGCGGCGCTTGGGCGGAATGGGCAGGCGCAGCGCGGCAGGATCGGTGGCGGCGGCCAGCTCCCATTCGGCCTCGCTGGGCAGGCGCCGCCCCGCCCAGGCGCAGTAGGCCTGGGCCTCGTGCCAGCTCACCTGCGCCACGGGCCGGTGCTCGGCCAGGGGTTCCCAGCGGTCGAAGCGCCGCGCCTGCCACCCGCCGCCGGGCGCGGGCCGCCAGTGGGTCGGATGCTCCAGGGCTTGTGCCGCGCGCCAGCGCCAGCCCGCCGCGCGCCAGAGCGCCTCCCGGCGGTAGCCCCCTGCCGCGGCGAATGCGGCGAACTCCCCTTGGGTCACGGGGGCCCGGGCGATGCGAAATGGGGCGACCGCCACCGGATGCCCCCACTTCTCGTTGTCGAAGACGAAAGGCTCATCGGCGGCCGCGCCCAGCGGAAAAGCGGGGTGGCCGGCGATCTCCACATCGCCCGGCAGCGCGCCGGACTGCCCGGCGGGGGAGGGTCCGTTGCCGTCTCCGCCGGCCAGGAACGCGGGCGCCGGGTACTCCCAGGTATGGCGGTCAACCGCCATGGCCTCGGCGTGCATGTCCTCGTGGAACACCGCCAGCTGGCAGAAGTACGCCATCGCGTCGGGTGCGGCCGCGCCGGTGCCAAGCCTCGCCAGCACGTGTTCCAGCACTTCGGCCAGGTAGCCCAGCGTCGCGGCGCGGTCCGGCAGGGGCAATCGCCAGCGCGCCGGATGTTCCACCTCGAAGGAGTCGTAGAAGCGGTCCATCCCCGGCCCCAGCGGGGGCTGGCCGTATAGCCGCTGCCAAGCCCAGCGCTCCTGAAACCAGGCGACATGGCCCAACGCCCAGAGGATCGGGTTGACCGTCGCATGATACGGCCCCATCCACTGCTCCGGCGCGAGGCCCTCCGCGGCGGCCAGGGTGCGGCTGCGCGCGTCCCGCAGCCAGGCGCCGAGCCCTTCCGGCGTGGGCGCTCGATGGGGTAAGGTGGCCATGGCGCGGCGGTCCAGGTGGAGGTGCAAGGTTCCAGGGCGCCTTGATCTTATCCAATGCGGAGCGATCGTGGAAGCCGGACCCCGCGGCCGCCGCCAAGGCCCCAAAGTCAAGGGAATTGGCCTCCGCCGCCGGGCGCGCCGAAAAGGGTTGATCTTTTTGGCCGGTGCGCCATAACTGGGTTGGCCCCCGCCATTGACCGGCCAGGGACCAGGCCAGCGCTAGGGACAGCCATTGCCGCGAGGGAGAGCATGAAGCTCAAACAGGTCAAGCTGAGCGGGTTCAAATCCTTCTGTGAAGAAACCGACCTTCTCTTTCGGGAGAACGGCATCACGATGATTGTCGGCCCGAACGGGTGCGGCAAGTCCAACGTGGTGGACGCCATCCGCTGGGCGCTGGGCGAGCAGAGCCCGCGTCTGCTGCGCGGCGCCGCGATGGGCGACGTGATCTTCGCGGGCAGCACCACGCGCAAGCCGATCAGCCGCAGCGAGGTGAGCCTCCTCTTCGACAACAGCGACGGCCTGTCGCTGGAGAAATTCCGCGACTTCAGCGAGATTTCCGTCACGCGCCGCCTGTATCGCAACGGCGAGAGCGAGTACCTCATCAACCGGGAGCCCTGCCGCCTGTTGGACGTGCGGGAGCTGCTGATGGACACCGGCGCCGCTGGCCGCTCCTACTCCATCGTGGAGCAGGGCCGGGTGGAGGAGTTCATCACGGCCACGCCCCAGGAGCGGCGCGTGTTCATGGAGGAGGCCGCCGGCATCACGCTCTACAAGACCCGCCGCATCGCCGCCGAGAAGAAACTGGAGCAGACCCGCCAGAACCTGCTGCGGGTGCAAGACATTGTCGCGGAGTTGCAGCGCCAGGAGAGCGCCCTCCGTGAGCAGATGGAAAAAGCCAAGGAGTTCATCAGCCTGCGCGACCAGGCCGCGCTGTATGCGGAAGAGTTGGCCCGGGTGCGCTTTGAACGCACCGCGGCGGCCTGCGCGCGGTTCGAGGCCGAGCAGGAGAAGTTGCGCCAGGACGCGCAGGCGGCCGAGCAGGAGCAGGTCCGGCTGAGCGCGGAGATGGAGACGCTCACCCTGGAGCAGACCCGCACGGAGGGGGAATTGCGCGTCCGCCGCGAATCCGCGCAGCAGAAGGAGAAGGAGATTACGGAGGCCGAGAAGCGCCTCGCCGTCGCCCGGCAGGAACAGAAGAACAGCCGGCAATGGATGGACCAGTTGGGGCAGGGCCTGGAGGAACTGCGGGTCAAGCTGCTGGCGATTGCCGGCCTGCGCATGACCCATGAGGGGGAGCGGGAGGAGACCGCCCGCCAAAGCCAGGCCCTGGGGGCGGAAATCGAGATCCAGGAAGCCGCCCATGCCGACCTGCAAGCCAATCACCAAGCCCGTGCGGGCGCGCTCAAGACGCTCCAGGAGCAACTGCTGGAGTGCCATTCCCAGATCACCGGCATCGTGAACCAGACCCGGTTCCTGAACGACCGCATCGCGGAGGATCAGCGCCGGCGCGCGGCGCTGGAAGCGCAGGTAGGGACGTTGCGGGAGGAACTGGAGGCCTGCCGCGCGACCGTGGCCGCGCGGCGCGCGCGGGGGGAGGAACTGCGCCTGGCGCTGGAGGCGGCCACGGCGCAGAGCCAAGCCCTGGCCCAGGGCGCCGCCGCGCAGGCCCAGGCCGTGGAGGTCCACCGCAAAGGCGAGGCGGCCCACGACCGCCAAGTGATGGAGTCCCGGTCGCGCCTCAGCACGCTGCTCGACATCCAGGCCGGCTACCAGGGGTATGGAGAAGGTGTGCGGGCGTTCATGAACGACCTGGCCAAGTCGCCGGAGCGACGGGAGGAATTGGGCGTGGTGGGCCCCTTGGCGGAACTGATCCAGGCGCCCGCGGACCTGCTGGAATGGGCGGGCGGCTTCCTGGCGCCCTACCTGGAGGTGATCGTCTTGCGCCGGGCGGCGGCCCTGCCGGCCATCGAGGCCCTCCTCGCGGGACGCAAGCTGGGTGGCCTGCGCTTCGTGGCGCTGGATGTTCTGCCCTCCGCGGCGGGGGCTCCGGCATTGGGCGCCCTGGGCGAACGGCTGGGGATGGCGTCAGAACTGGAGGGGCTGCGGCAGGCGCTCTTCGGCGCCGTGGGACTGCTGCCCGCGGGCGCGCCCCCACAGCCGCCCCCGGACGGCGCCGGGCACGAGTGGCTGGCGCAGGACGGCCGTTTCCATGTGGATCCCAAGAGCGTGCTGACGCTGGGCCGGAGCGCAGCCCCGGCCATGGGCATCTTGCGGCGCAGGGAGGAAATCGAGCACCTCCAAACGCACCTGGGCGAGTTGGAGCGCCAGCAAGCCGATCTGCGCGCCCAAGGAGAGGCTCTGGCCGCGGAGGCCGCCGCCTTGCAAGCCCAGCGGCAGCAAGTGGACCAGCGGCGCGCCGAGGACTCGCAAGCGCTCAAGCTGGCCGAGAACGAGGCCGCCCAGGCGGAACGCGAGGAGAAACGCTTGACGCAGGTGCAGGCCACCCAGGAAGGAGACCTCACCCGGCTGCTCCAGGAGGCGGAGCGCCACCGGGCCGAGTTGGACGGCCTGGCGGGAACCGCCCAGCACTGGGAGGCGAAGCGGACCGAGCTGCAAGCGAGCCTGGGCCAGGTGCAGGACGAAGCCGAGCAATTGCGCCTGGCGCGCGAGCAGTCCGCCCAGTTGCTGACGGAACGCAAGCTGGAGCACGGGCGGCTGGCCTCGCAGTTGGTGCACCTGACCGCGCGCTTGTCAGATCTGGAAGTCCAAGCGCAGGAAGCCCTGGGGAAACAGCAGACCACCCAGGCGGAGTTGGAGACCCATGCCGTCAAGCTGGCGGAGGCGGAGGCGGAGGCGCTGAACCTGACCGGTCAATTGACCGGCCACCAGCACGCACTGTCGGCCCTGAGGGAGGCCACGCGGGTACTGCTGCAAGGCTACGACGGTCACGACCAGCACCGGACCGAACTGGTGGGCCGGCTCAAGACGGTGCGCCAGCGTCTGGAGCAGGCGCATGAGCAGGTGCATCAGGTGGAACTGAAGTTGACGGCCGAACAGATGCGGCGCGACCAGTGGGCCGCGCAGGTTCCCCCGGGCCCCGCCCGGCCGCCCTCACCGGAGCCGGTGGACGAGAAGGCGCTGGAGAAGCGCCTCAACGCGGCCCAGGCCCAACTGGCGCGCATCGAGGGCGTGAACCTGGGCGCGCCGGAAGAATACGAGACGCTGACCCATCGCCTGGGCTTCCTCAGTACGGAAAAGGCGGACCTGGAAAAGGCTGTGGAGGACCTGGAGGCGTCCATTCGCAAGATGAACCAGGAGTCCCGGCGGCGCTTCCGCGAGACGTTCGACCAGGTCAACGAGAAGTTCAAGGAACTGTTCCCCAGGGTATTCGGCGGGGGCGAGGCCAGCTTGGTGCTCACCGATTCCGATGACCCGCTGCTGGCCGGGGTGGACATCATGGCCCAGCCGCCGGGCAAGAAGTTCCAGAGCTTGAACTTGCTTTCCGGCGGAGAAAAGGCGCTGACGGCCATTTCGCTGATCTTTTCGTTCTTCCTGATCAAGCCCAGCCCCTTTTGCCTGCTGGACGAGGTGGACGCGCCCCTGGACGACGCCAACGTGGTGCGCTTCAATCGCCTCATTCAAAGCATGACAGGACACTCTCAATTCATTATCATTACCCACAACAAGCGCACGATGGAGATCGGCGACTTGTTGTACGGCGTCACCATGGAGGAGGCGGGGGTATCCAAGATCGTTTCGGTGAACTTGACGGGTCGCGCCTGAAAGGGACGGGGATGAATACGCGCTCAGCCGGGGGACGGTCGCGGGGGTTTGTCCTGTTGGCGGTCGGCGGCCTGCTGGCGGGCCTGCTGGCGGCCCCGTGCGCCCGGGCCGCGGTGGACGTGGAAGCCCTGGCCGAGCGTATCGCGGCGTCGCTCCAGAAGTTGCAGAACCCCCACTACCAGACGGTGGCCTTCTCCCGCGTCCGGCAGCAGGGCTCCGAGCTGGACATCAACACCTTGATTGATTTCACCAACGTCAAGGTGGTGCGCGGCCGCCGCCTGAAGGTGGTGGACCGCTCCAAGCTCCAGCTGATCCTGCGTGAGCAGCAAGTCCAGATGCAGGACTTCGTTTCCGCCCAGAAGTACAAGGAGCTGGGCCGGGTGATGGGGGTGGACCTGTTCCTCTACGGCACGGTCTATCGCGACGCGCTGGTGCTGAAGGCGATTGACGTGCAGAACTCGGCCATTGCCTGGGCCGACGTGTTCCCGCTCAGGGACAACGCCCCGGAAGCCTCGTTCCTGCTCAACCTCGCCCAGGCGACGATGGCGTCGCTGGCCAAGGATCTGCCTCGGCTTAAAGCCGAGAAGATTGGCCTCGTCAGCTTCTGGAACTTCGACGTGGGCACGCTGGTTCCGCAGGAAGCCGTCATGGATTATCTGTCCGTGGCGCTGACCAAGGATGGGACGCTGCGCGTGGTGGACCGGGAGAACATCCGGGTGATCGCCGAAGAACAGCAGCTCAATCAGGCGGTCTTCATTGACGAGAAATCCGCCAAGCGGTTGGGAGAGCTGTATGGGGTGGATGCCTTCATCTACGGCAGCGTGAGCCGCCGCGAAGAAGGCGGGTTCCTGGCCTCGCTCAAGATGATGAACATCTTCAACGGGGTTATCGCCTGGGCCGATCTGGTGCGCGTGGATGAGGGCGGACCCCGCACGGCGACGGCGGGCGCGGGCGTCCCAACCCCGCCCGGGATGGCGTATGTGGCGGGCGGAAGCTTCCTGATGGGGGCCAACGGAGAACAACCCGAGGCCGCGCCGCTGCATCAGGTCAACGTCAACGCATTCTTCATTGACCTGGCGGAAGTCTCCAATCAGGACTATGCGCGGTTCGTGGCGGAAAAGCGGTACCGGCCGCCGTCAGGCTGGTCAGGCGCTTCGGGCCCGCCCGGGGGCCAGGACCTGCCCGTCGTCGGCATCGGCTGGGACGATGCCCGCCAGTACTGCCGGTTCGTGGGCAAGCGCCTGCCGCTGGAGGCGGAATGGGAGAAGGCGGCGCGGGGCACCTCGGGCCAGCCCTACCCTTGGTCAGGCAACTTGTTTTCCCCTGGATTTGCCGTGACCCGGGAATCCGGCAAGAAAGGCCCCGAGCCGGTCGGCAATGGGGGCAAGGATGTCGGCGCCTACGGCGCCAAACACATGGCGGGCAATGTGCGGGAGTGGGTGGAAGACATCTTCCTGCCGTACCCGGGCGCCCCGGAAGGGAACCCGAAGTATGGCCGCGAGCGCGTCGTGCGGGGCGGGTCCTGGGCGACCGATCAACGCAGCGCCACAGCCTTCTATCGCGGATCGAGCAACCCCAACCTGGCGTGGCAGGATGTCGGTTTCCGCTGCGCGCGCAGCGCCACCCCGTAGACACTCCCGGCCGGTCTCGCGCCGGCGAGCAACCCTCTGGCTGCCCCGCGCATCCAACGCCGCTGGCGTTCAGTTGTCCAGGTGCTGCGGAATTGTTTCCAGCTTGGCGAGGGCGATCTGCGCCATCTCCTTCACCAGGGGACTGGTGTCGTGCTCGGCGAAGCCCCGCAGCTTGGCAACGAACTCGGTCAACTCACACTTCAGCACCGTCTGGATGGCGTGCCACCGCACGAGGGGGTCGTCGGAGTCCAGCAACATCCATAGGGCCTCGGCCGAACGCGGGTCGTGAATCTTCTCCAGCGCGCGGACGATCGGCAAAGCCAGGGCGTCCCGGCGCTGGACCTCCTCCTCGCTCAGTTCGTCCTTCTTGAATGAGAGCTTGCCCAGCAGCTTGTTCTTCCATCCCAGCTTGATGCCCAGGAACTCCAGCAGCAACGCGGTCGCCTCCGGGTCGCCCGCATCCCCCAGCGCGTCAATGATGGTTTCCAGAAAGAGGGCATTGCCGGCGCGGTGGGCTTGGGCCATTTCCAGCAGCTTGCTCACGGCCCGGGGATTGCGGCTCCGGCCCAGCGCGGAAATGGCATACATGGACACGGCGGGGTTGTCTTCCTCGGCCATCTCCAGGATGGACTCAAGGGGCAACTTCCCGGCCTGCTCGTAGCTGATCAGGCGCGACATCGCCGCTCCCCGCTCGTCCACGTCGCCCTTGCTCAAGCGCAGGAAGAGCGTATCCAGCTCCACGATCAAGTCCCTCGGCAACTTTACCGTCATGTTCGCTACTCCCAGCGCAACGCCGTGGCGGCCCGAAGGAACGGCTCCTGCCTGGGATTTGCCGCGCCGGGATGCTACGGTGACCGGACCAGTATTGCCGAATCTCCGCCCCGGTTCAACGGCAAGTTGAACCCGCGGGAAAAATTCCACTCACGCAACCCAATGTCCCTGTTCCGTATCGGTACCGGCTTCGATGTGCACGCCTTTGCCCCGGAGCGGCCGCTCATCCTTGGGGGGGTGCGCATTCCGCACGCGTTCGGATTGGCGGGCCATTCCGACGCGGACGTACTGCTGCATGCCGTGGCGGATGCCCTGCTGGGGGCCGCCGCGCTGGGCGACATCGGGACGCACTTTCCGCCTGGGGACCCCCGCTATGCCGGTGCGGACAGTCAAGCGCTGCTGGCGGAGGTGGTGGCCAAGGTGCGCGCGCAGGGCTGGCGACCCGGAAACGTGGACTGCACGGTGATTGCCGAGCGTCCCAAACTGGCGCCCCACATCCCGGCCATGCGGGCGGTGCTGGCCCGCGTGCTGGGCCTGGATCTGACCGCGGTGTCCGTGAAGGCCACCACCACCGAGAAACTGGGGTTCACGGGCCGGGAAGAGGGGATCGCCGCGCAAGCGGTGGTGCTGCTGGAGGCCATTGCCTAGGAGTGGCCCGTGCCGGCTCCCGCCGGCCTGCGGCCCTACTTGTCGGTGGCCGCGGCAGCCTTGGGCGCCGCGGCCGGCTTGGCGGCGGATTCGCTCTTGGCCCCTTTGGCGCTGGCGTCTCCCTTGTCTCCGGCCGTGGCGGGCTTGGCCGCCGCATCCGCCTTCACGCCGGATTCGCCCTTGGCTGCCGCCCCGGGCTTGGCGCCGTAGCCGCTGGCGTACCAGCCCCCGCCTTGCAGGTGGAAGGATGGAAGCGACAGCTTCCGCTCCACACGGCTGGTTCGGGAACACTCATGGGAGGTCACGGGGGGGTCGCTGAACTTCTGCATGACTTCGAATTCCTTCCCACAGGCGGTACAGACGTATTCGTAAATCGGCATGACTTCAGTCCTCTGCGCAAACAACCGCAAACCGCTTCCGGGCCGGGTATTTGCCCGCCTTTCTTGGTGATTACAAATACTTAGTGGTCTAATTCTGGGGTCTGGAAAGCCGCTTGTCAAGGCTGGCCCCCGGCGGAGATCCGGTGGCCGGCGACAGCGTCCCGGGCGTTGGCCTTCCGGCGCGTGCGTTAGAAGGAGATTCCCAACGCGAGCAGGCCCGGCCTCAGGCCGAGGTCAATGTTGAAGCCGGACTCCCACATCCACTGGTAGCCCAGCATCAGGCTGGCGCCGGACAGCGCGGAGTCGCCACAGTTGGAGGCAGAGGTAAGGTTCTCCTCGTAGGAATATCCACCCAGGTACCAGCTATCCTGCGGGCCTCTGAAGAAGTATCTGCCAAACAGGAACGTGCGGTCGAATTTCGCGCTGCACACGACGACACCGCCAGACGTACCTTGGGTGGTGTGGAATCCCGGCATCACGGTGGCGCCCAGGCCCACATGCGAGATGTTGATCTCGGCCTCCGCTCCGCCGTTCAAGGTCGCCCGCAGCGACAGCACCGGAGACTTTGCCCAGACGGGGCTTGCCTGCGCGGCCAGCGCCCCAGGCACAGGCAGGCCACAAGCGGCACCCGGAACCGGCCCGCAACCTTCACGCCTCCAAACATGTGGGCCGTCCCATCAGATGAATCCGCGCGCACCGGACTGCGTGACCCCGCACCCCGGTTTGGCCGGCGCTTGGCTTCCAGCGTACGCCGCGGGGCCTCGCCGGCGCGCCTTGAGTAGCTCTGGACCAGAGCTAGCCGATCCCTCAGCCACCCCCGCCGCCGCAGCCGTGGCCGGCGTGCTTGGCCGGCGCCGGGGAGCCGCCTCCTGTGTTTGCATAACCGCTGGAGTTCCAGCCCCCGCCCTGAAGGTGGAAAGACGTGAGCGACAGCTTGCGCTCCACCCGCGCCGCGCTGGAACAGTCGCAATTCTTCAGCGGGGCGTCATTCATCTTCTGCATCACTTCGAATTCCTTGCCGCACGACGTGCAGGCATACTCATAAATTGGCATCCGTTCGACTCCTTTGCGGAAAGGCCGCCGGCACAGGCTTCCGCGATGTTGATTTCATTGCTGTTATTGCTCGGTCACAACCAAATTGTCCGTATCCAGTTTGGCCCCGGGAGGCGTTCTTGTCAAGGCGGGTTCCTTTTTCACCCAGGGAATACGCAAGCCTCGCCGGCCGCGTCAATACGAGCGCGGCAGCCCCAGCACGTTCTGGGCAAGGTAGTTGAGCACCATGTTTTGCGTGACGGGCGCCACGCGGAACAGGCGCGCCTCGCGGAACTTGCGCTCGATGTGGTACTCCGTCGCCATGCTGTAGCCGCCGTGGATGTCCATGCAAGTGTTGGCGGCCTCCCAGGCGGCCTCGGCGCCCAGGTACTTGGCCATGTTGGCTTCCTCGCCCGGGTTTCCGCCGCCATCGAACATGCGCGCGGCCTTGTCCCGCACCAGGCGGGCGGCTTCCACCGCCGCATAGGCCTTGGCGATGGGGAACTGCACGCCCTGGTTGCGGCCGATGGGGCGATCGAACACGACGCGGCTGTTGGCGTAGGCCACGGCCTTCTCGACGAAGTAGCGTCCGTCGCCCACGGCTTCCGAGGCGATCAGGATGCGCTCGGCGTTCATGCTGCTGAGGATGTAGCGGAAGCCCATGCCCTCCTCGCCGACCAGGTTTTCCGCCGGCACCTCCAGGTTCTCGAAGGTCAGCTCGTTGGAATGGTGGTTGATCATCAGGCTGATGGGCCGCACCTCCAGCCCGTTGCCCACGGCCCGGCGCAGGTCTACCAACAGCACGGAGAGCCCGTCGGTGCGCTTGGCGCATTGCTCGGCGGGCGTGGTGCGGCAGAGCAGCAGCAGCAGATCGCTCTGCAACACGCGTGAGATGAAGACCTTGCGCCCGTTGACCACGTACTTGCCGCCCTTGCGCTCGGCGCGGGTGGTGATGCGCGTCGTGTCGGACCCGGCGTCCGGCTCCGTCACGCCGAAGGCTTGCAGCCGCAACTCGCCCTTGGCGATGCCCGGCAGGTAGGCTTGCTTCTGGGACGCGCTGCCGTGCCGCAACACGGTGCCCATGGTGTACATCTGGGCGTGCGTGGGGCCTCCGTTGGCGCCGCTGCGGTTGATCTCCTCCAGGATCAGCCCGCCCTCCATCACGCCCAGGCCCATGCCCCCGTATGACTCGGGGATCATCGCCGCCAGGAAGCCGCCACCCGTCAGCGCCTTCACGAACGCGTCGGGATACTCCTGCCGGGTGTCCAGGTCGCGCCAGTAGGTCTCGGGAAAGCGGGCGCAGAGCGCCTGAACGGCGCTGCACAGGGCCTTCTGCTCATCGGTCAGGCCGTAGTCGGTAAAGCGCATGGTCATAGACTCGCTCGTGAAAATGTCTTTCGTGGTGTGGGTTCAGGTGCAGTTGTCCCGGAGAAAGTCGAGCAACCGCTTGGCATGTTTCGATGCTCGTTCTACGCTCGCCGGGTCAATGCAAGACAAGAGTTCGAATGAATTGCGCGCCTTCTCAAATTTTCCGTGACTGCTGCGCTTCGATGCCAACCGCAAGCGCTTCAGCACGTCCGGCTTGGCGACCGGTTCGATATCGGCCACTGCCTTGAGGTGCTTCTCCACGACGTCCTCGCCAAAGTATTGCTTAACGGTTTTCGGATCGGCCAGGAACCAGGACTCCATCAGTTGGACCATCAGATGGCATTGATCGTCCGTCGCTCCCGGCGGCCTGTCCATGTGGTCGTTTGGGCGGCTGTTGAGGTGCTGCCAGGGACCAGCATTGACAGGGCCTTCGCTGTCCACGAGCAGTACCGGGACCGAGGCTTCGCCATTCGCTTTGAGTGAGTTGCAGAAGCCCCGATAAGCATCTTGACGCGAACCGCTGGCGATGATTCTCGGCATCCGCCCCGTAAGTCCAGCCTTCTTCAAGAACTCCGAAAACGCTTGCCGGCAGCGTGGCTTTGAAGAGGGGCCTGCGTCCGTACCGCCCCCTTCCACATAGAGACGGATTGTCACCACCGGGTCCCCCCGATTTCACCGCTCAGCCAAAGACTGCCCAGCCGATAGGTTTTCAACCAAACCTTCAGCTTCTCGGGTTCCAGCTTCATCATGAACGTTCGATCTTCCTCTTTATCGCAAACCAGGACAGCCTTGGGGTGATCGCTAAGTGCATCAACCAGGATGTCGGAGTGGGTGGTGACGATGATCTGGCTTCGCTGAGAAGCATCAACAAGCAGCCGCGCGATTGAGGGAAGAATGTCCGGGTGCAAGCCCAACTCAGGCTCTTCGATGCAAATGATGGGGGGCGGCTTGGGCGTGCAAAGGACCGCCAGCATGGACAGGTACCGTAAAGTTCCGTCGGAGAGGCGGGTCGCGGGAATGGTGAGATCGCCCTCCTGCACCGTGACCTGCACCAAACCCTCGAATATCCTGACATCGAAGTCCGAGATGCCATCGTACAAGCGGTTCAGTTCATCCAGAAATCGCTGCTTGGCAACCGGCGCTTGCCGCAGTCCATTGAGGATCAGTCCCAGGTTGCTTCCGTCTTCCAGGAGGCGGTGCCTCGGCAGGTCCGATCTCTGAGGCTGGCGCACCGGTGACCGGGTCCCGAATGTGAAGTCCCGCAGCAGTTCGATGGAATCGAACGCTTTGCTGACTGCCTGCGACGCTACTCTGTCCTCGAAGGCTTGGGCGTGGGCGAGAATTGAGAGCGTGCGCCACCTCCTTCGGTCGTCAGCCCCGAATAGGTCACGGATCGATTCGGTATCTGCCTGCTCGCGCCCGGACGTGAACTGCTCGGCGATCTCCGGCGATCCCTCGTATTCCCGGACGGTCAACTCATACCGCGCTTCTTTGTCAGGAGATCCCAGCGGTGTGAGATTCAGATCGACCTCGAAAGTAAAACCATCGGATGCCTTCTCCGATTTCCAGAACCACTCGTTGAATGTGTTTCCACCGCGCAGGTATCCCGAAACATCTGTTGGAATGGACTGCAGGATTCCGAACGCATGTAAAAAGTTCGACTTCCCCGACCCATTCCGCCCGATAAGGATATTCAGCGGGCCCAACGGAACCGCTTCCGAGTTCGGTCCGAACGAAAGAAAGTTGCGCAGACGCAGACTCTTGATCACGGTTGAGTCGGCCATCCGCTTGGTGGGCGCTTCGCGTTTCCGGGACGCCTTTTTGGTCCGTTTCGCGCGCATTGTGTGGTTTCCAGGTGAAGATAGGTTTGCGCCATCTTACACGAACGATCAGCTCAATGGACTGGCCGCCCGCACCACCCACGCCGGCGTCCGGTGCGGGCGCAACCCGGGAGGATTTCCGTTCAGCATCTTTGCCTCCCTGTATGTCTTTGAAGAGGATTTCCGCGACACGGTGCGCCGTCCGCGCATGCGGCGGCTGAGATTGGGGTAGCCGCCAGGGCAGCAACCCTACCGCGCCACGCTGCCCTGGTACTTGCCCACGTGCTGGATTTCCATCTCCAGCCGGTCGCCCGGCTTCAGGGAGCCGACTCCCGCCGGCGTGCCGGTGAGGAAGACATCGCCCGGCTCCAGCGTGAAGTACTGGCTGGCGTCCGCCACCATGGTCGGAATGTCCCAGATCATCAGCTGGGTGCTGTCGTGGTGCCGCTGCTCGCCGTTCACCTTCATGTCAATCAGCAAGTCCTGCGGATTGGGCACCTTGGCCGCCGGGACGAAGGCCGAGCAGGGGCAGGCGCCGTCGAAGCCCTTGGCGATCTCCCAGGGATGACCCGCCTTCTTCAGGCGGTCCTGCACGTCCACCAAGGTCACGTCCAGCGCCACGGCCCAGCCAGTGATGGCCGGCAGCACGTCTTCCTTGCGGCAATTGCGCAGGGTCTTGCCGATCAGCGCGGCCAGTTCCAACTCGTGCCGGCATTCGCTGGAGTAGGGCGGGATGCGGATCGGCTGGTCAATGGGCGCCAGCGCCGTGGCGGGCTTGACGAAGAACATGGGCTGGGAGGGCTTCTGGTTCTTCAGCTCCTCGATGTGCGCCACGTAGTTGCGGCCGATGCAAACAATCTTGCCCACGGCGATGGGCTCCTTTTGTCCCTGCAAGGTCACGAAGTGCTGGGTCATGCTGGGTATCCTTTCGATGGGCACGGTACGTGCGGGCCGTGCGGGCCGGCGCGGCGTCGGGCTCCCCCCCCCGTTGGGGTGCAGGTCCGGCGCCCCCGCGCCGCAAAGCCTAGGCCCAGGGCGGCGGAGCGCCCCAGGCGTTGAAGAATGTCGTCTCGGAGGTCGGCAGCCGGACGTTGGGCCCGAAGCTTCCCTGGGGATACCCCAGCGGGATGCAGGTGTGAAAGACGACCTCCTTGGGAACCTTGAGCAGGGCCTGGACGCCCTCCATCACCTTGGGGTGCAGCGTGGTCGGGAGGGAGCCGATGCCCAACGCGCGCGCCGCCAGCATCAGGTTCTGCACCGCCGGAAAGACGGAGTTGGCGGGGCCGGGCGGCAAGGCGAAGGCCAGAACGATGCAGGGCGCGCTCCCCATCTCGTCGGCCAACCGGGCCGCCGCGCGGTGGTTCTTCTCGTGCGCGGGAATGTCCTCCCGCCGGGTCCAGGGCTGCTTCTCGTCCGCCCGCTTGGCCCACCACGCCGCGCGATAGAGCTTGCCGAACTCCGCGATTACCGCGCGCTCGTTGAGCACCAGGAAGCGGGCCGGTTGCCGGTTGCCGCCGTTGGGGGCCTTGGAGGCGGCGTCCAGCACCAGCTTGAGGTCCCCCACCGGGATGGGGTCGGGGCGAAAGCGGCGGATGGAGCGCTGGGTGAACATTGCCTCGCCCAGCGGCATGGCGAGCCGCTGCGCATCGGGAGCCGGGGAGGCCGCGCTGGAAGGCATGGTGCTCCTCTCGTTGACCGGTCAATTCAGGGCCGCCCCTTGCGCCCGCGGGGGCGAATGGGGAATGATCCGGCCTGGGAGCCTATCCCTTACCATGGAAATGCCAACGGCGCAGCAAGCCCGGCATCGGATGCAACCCCCGCACGCAAGAGGTATCCCCCGTGAGCTGGACCTACGAAACGCTCAAGATTGACCGTCCCGAGCCGCACATCCTGATCGTGACCCTCAACCGCCCCGGCGCGATGAACGCCATGTCCACCCGGCTGGGCGAGGAGATGCGCGAATTCTTCCGGGACTTCGACCACTTCCAGACCCCGGACGTGCGCGCCGTGGTCCTCACCGGCGCGGGCGACCGGGCCTTCTGCGTGGGGGCCGACCTCAAGGAGCGCCAGGGCATGACCGACGAGACCTGGCGCAAGCAGCATGTCGTGTTCGAGGAGAATGGGGAGTGCCTCTGGCGCTTTCCCGTGCCGGTGATCGCGGCGGTCAACGGCTACTGCCTGGGCGGGGGCTGCGAAATCGCGCTGAGCTGCGACTTCATCTACGCCTCGGAGCAGGCCAGCTTCGGCCAGCCGGAGGTGCTGCGTGGCATCATCCCCGGCACTGGCGGCACCCAACGCCTGCCACGCCGCATCGGCATCGCCCGCGCCAAGGAACTGCTCTACACCGGCCGCATCATTGACGCCCGGCAAGCGCTGGAGTGGGGCCTGGCCAACCGGGTCGTGCCACACGACAAGCTGCTGGCCGAGGCGCTGGCGACGGCCCGGGAGATCGCCAAATGCGGCCCGGTCGCCGTGCGGCAGGCCAAGAAGGCCGCGGATCGCGGCTTCAACCTGCCGTTGGAGACCGCGCTCACCTACGAGATCGAGGCCTACAACACCACCGTGCCCACGGAAGACCGGCGCGAGGGCATCAACGCCTTCAACGAGAAGCGTCCGCCGGTGTTCAGGAACCGGTAGCGGGCACCCGCCCCCCCTGCGCCGCAAGCCCGCCGCGCCGGGTTCCCAGGCCCAACCCTTGGGGTGAGCAGCGCAATGAGCGAAGCCATGCCACAGCAGGCGGAAGGCAAACGATCCTTGAGGCGCAGGCTTATCGGCGGCGGGCTGGCGCTGACGAGCGACAATACCCACGGCTTCGCCATGCAGGGCCAGAGTCACGCCCCCATCGGGTTCCCGGCGCGCAATACTGTGCTGGCAGCCTCGCGGCTGACGGTGCCCTTGATTCGGGGCCGCCTGGGGACGAAGGGCTCCGGTCGGTAGCTCGGCAGGGCGGGATGCGCCACCCCCTCGCCCAAGTTCTGTAAATCACTCCCCCCTCCGGAGACCCGGTATCATTGCGCGGTGCGCTGGATTGTATGTGGGCTACCGTGCCAACACCCGCCGCACCCTAATCCTTCCCCTCGAAGAACCGCAAGAGTTCGGCCGCCAATTCTTCGGGGGCTTCCTCGGGAATGAAATGACCGCTGGAGGCGATGGCGTGGCCTTCGACTTGGAGCGCTTTCTCGCGCCAGCAGGCGAGCACATCGAAGGTGGTATCCAGCCGCCCCAGCCCGCCCCATAGGGCCAGCAAGGGAGCCTCGATGCGCCGTTCGGCGTCGGCGGCGTCGTGCTCCAAGTCCACGCCCGCCCCCGCGCGATAGTCCGCGCAGGTTGCCCGGATCGTGCCCGGCAAGCGGAAGGCGCGCAGGTACTCCTGCACGGCGCTCTCCTCGATCGCCGCGGGGTTGCCGGCCCAGGCGCGCAGGAAGTGCCGCAATACGGCCTCCGGCGCCGCCGCGATCAGCGTCTCGGCGAGGTCCGCCTGAGGCAGGAAGAACCAGTGCCAGGTGCCCAGGGCGGTGGACCGCGTCACGCGGTCGAAGAAGGTCTTGGTGGGGACGATGTCCAGCAGGCACAGGCCGGAGAGCGTCTCGCCATGATCCAGGGCGTAGCGGTGGGCCACGCGCCCGCCCCGGTCATGCCCCACCAGACCAAAGCGCCCATGCCCGAGGCGGCGGGCCAACTCGCGCACATCCTGGGCCATGGTGCGCTTGTCGTAGCCCTCCAGGGGCTTGTCGGAGTCTCCATAGCCGCGCAGGTCCGGCATGACGAGGCAAAAACGCGCCGTCAGGAGGGGGGCGACCTTGCGCCACAGGTGGCAGGTCTGGGGATAGCCATGCAACAGGTAGAGGGGTGGGCCGTCGCCTCCGGTCACATAGTGCAGCCGCGTCCCGTTCACCCTTTCGGCCAAATGTTTCCAACGGATTGAATCCATTGTGACTTTTCTCGCTTCGGTTGAGAGGTGGAAGGGGTTTACGGCTGAGCGCATGGGAGCCGCCCTCCCGGGGGCATGGGCGTAGCCTTCGTGCTCCGGTTTTGGTGCGCTAATTGAATGCATTTCCTGTCATAGGCCTCGCTTCCCATAGAACCGAGGCTTGGCCCGCGCCCCCGGTTCGTCCATGGAAGGACGAACCGGGCCGGGACGCTCAAAGTGAGGCAATTGGCTCTGGAAACACAACCCTCACGTTATCCATGGAGGAACTCGACATGAAAGACTCAACGGGATTGATCGTGTTTATGGCCGTCTTGCTGCTGGCGTCCGTCGCGGCGCGCGCCGGTGGGTCCGTGTTGTTCTCGCGGCTCGCGCCGCCCCGCGTGGCATGGACGGACGGGATCGCATCCCTCACGGAGCGTACCGGCGGCGGTCTCCGCGCGGCCAGCGACACGTGGCGTCCAGCGCGCTGAGCGGTCCCTGGGCGAGCGCAGCCTGACGAAGCAAGCCGAGAGCGGACAGGCGTCCGGCGGGGTGTTCTGTTGTCCCCACACTTCCTTTGGAGCCGTTGATGTTCCGAAAGCTATCCGCGGTGCTGGTGGCGGCCGTGGCAGCCCCTGCCATCGGCTGGGCCCAAGTTGCCGCCCCCTCACTCGTGCCGGCCGTTTCGACCGTGGCCTTGACGCAGGCGGGCCGGACCGTGGACGCCTCCTTCACAACGGTCAATCCCTCCGTGATGCAGTGGTCGTCCAAGTCGGTCTTCGGCCTGAACCAGATCCAGGCTTCGGTGACGCCCGTGGGCCAGGCGACGCAAGACTACGGCGGCTACGGCGCCGGGCTGCTCTGGCACAAGGACCAATTCTCCGTGGGGCTGGAGCAGGTCTCGCTTCAGTCCCAGACCACCGGCATCGGCTACCAGCAGGAGGTCACCAGCGGGGCGCTGGCGGGGGCCTTGGGCTCCAACTTAGTGCTCGGGGTATCGGCCGATCAGGACAAGATTGACGGCGGCGGCGGCAACCTGGATCGCACCAGCCGCCTGACCTTGGGGACATCGCTCAAGTTCGGCGAGGTGCTCTACCTGGGGCTGGGGACGGGCAATGAGCACTATGAGACCACTTCGGGAGGGGTGACCACACCCTATGACCGGCAGCACGTCAATTATGGGTTGGCCTATTACCAAGGATCGGGCACCCGGTTGCATCTGGAGTACTACGTCATCGCCAAGGAGGACTTCCCCACCGGCGGCGGCAATGGCTTCGGAGGCTACACCAACACCAGTCTCGTCGCCGAGATGATCTACTCCAGCTTTCTGGCGGGCTATACCGATGTCACGTACACGCGCCGCTCCGCGTCAGGCTACGCGCAGGGCAGCCGCCTGGACCTGGGCTGGGTGCCGGATGGTGGCTTGGCCCTGACCGTGCGCCAGGAGCACTACACGGACCACAACGCCACCCAGCCGACCGATGAGACCACGACCACATCCTTCAATGTGAGCTACCGGTTCTAGGTCGGCCAGGGCTCTCTGAGGTGCGTAGGAGAGGGCGTTCCCTCTTTCGCAAAGCCACAGGCTTCGGTAAGATAAACCAACTAAGACTTAACAACCGGATGCGAGCAGCCAGGACGGAGCGTGCCATGTTCAAGATCGGGGTGATGTGGCTTGCCGCAATACTTTGGGCGGCCGCGGCGCAGGCTCAGGTGGCCGTGCCTTCCATCGTGCCGGGCATCTACGCAACGGAGAATCCGGCGGCCATCAAGTGGGGGGCGCCGACCAGCGTGGGCATGGGGTATCTGGAGTCCTCCTCGCAGCGTAGCCAGACGGGCTCCACCTATGGATTCTCCGGGGCTTCGGCGGGACTGCGCTGGGTCAGCGAGCGCTATGCGGTGGCCGGCGAGCAGACCACGCTGGACAGCTACCAGGTTCCCGGCTTCAAGGAGAAGACAAGTTCGGCATCGGGGCAAGTCGCAGTGCAACTGGGCAGCAGCTTTGCCATCGGTGGCGGCATGGATTCCCGTAATCTGGACGGATTGGACATCAGCGCACTGGGTGGAATCTACAATCGGGCCTATGTTCCCGCAGGGCACCTCGCGCGGGACACCTCGCAAGAGGGCGGCGGGGGAATATCCTGGCGCATGGGCGACACCTTCTTTGTCGGCGCGTCGGGCGGGCGGGAGCGTTTCACTGTCCTGGACCAAACGTCCGGCGCCTTCGTCCTGGACGGCAGCCGCGATGTGGTCAAGGCGGGGATCGGCTACCGCCGCGGCGGCAGGGTCCTGACCCATGTGGAGGTCTACTCGATTCAGCGGCAGGACTTCGCGCCGCCCGGGGGCACCCCCTTCGGCGGCAGCACCCTGACGGCGGGCGTGCTGGAGTTCAACTTTTCGGGCCTGCTGGTCGCCTACACGACCAAGGGAGCAACGGCGACAGACCAAAGCACAACGACCACAAGCAGCTATGATATCGGCTTGGCCGGAACTCGCGGTCTGACGTTTGTCGCCCACTCCGAGGAACGGAAAGTTGATCGCACCGCGCTGGGCTTCGGCAAGGATTCCGACCAAGTGACCGCGCTCCAGGTCAGCTTCCTGTTCTGATCCCAACGGCCTCGGACCGCCCCCCCGGTGCAGTGGCTTCGCCCGCACCTGCCCATCCTTCCATGAGCCCGCCGGCCGACGGCGCGGGCATCCCGATCGCGCTGCGCCTTGAATCCCCTACTCCCCCGCGTCGTTGCGCCTTGAATTCGGCCGTCCACTTGGCCTAGGCTGCGGAGGCGTCTCCATCCCCGTGATCGGGGCGCGCAGCGCTGGCTGACCAGGCGCCCCGCAACCCTATCCGCGAGCATCCGCAATGAAGCGCTTCGATCTTTCCGGCAAAGTGGCCATCGTGACCGGCGGCAACGGCGGCATCGGCCTGGGTATGGCCAGGGGCTTGGCCCAGGCCGGCGCGGCGGTGGCCATCGCCGCCCGCAACGCGGCGAAATCGGCGCAGGCCGTCAAGGAACTCGAGGCGTTGGGGGGCCGGGCGCTGGCGGTGCAGGTGGATGTGGCCGACGAGGCGTCCGTCCATGCGATGGTGCGCACCGTTGCGGAAAAGCTGGGGCGGCTGGACATCCTGGTGAACAACGCCGGCACCAACATTCGCAAGCCGCCGCAGGACCTCTCCGCCGCCGACTGGCACGCCGTGATGGACACCAACCTCACCAGCGCCTTCCTCTGCTGCAAGGCCGCCTATCCGGAGATGAAGAAGGCGGGCGCAGGCAAGATCCTCAACAACGGCTCCATGATGTCCATCTTCGGCGGGAGCCTGCAGTCGGCCTATGCGGCCAGCAAGGGGGGCATGGTGCAGCTCACCAAGTCCCTGGCGGTGGCCTGGGCCAAGGACAACATCCAGGTCAATTGCTTCCTGCCCGGATGGGTGGACACGGAGCTGACGCAGGGCGCCCGCAAGGCGATTCCCGGACTGAACGAGAAGGTGCTGGCGCGCTGCCCCGCGGGCCGCTGGGGCAGCGGGGAGGACTTCGCCGGCATCGCCGTGTTCCTCGCCGGCCCGGCCTCCGACTTCATCACCGGCACCGCCATCCCGGTGGACGGGGGCTACTCGGTCAACGGCTGAGGGCATGGCGCCGGCATGGCACCTCCGGCGCGTCCCCGCAGGAGTCAACTCTTGCGGCCCTACAAGATCTATGTTCTCCAGTACGGGTGGCGCGGCGCGCTTGCCTCCGAGTTGGCGCTGCGGTGCCACCGTCGCGTCGGGGAGTTGGTGGCGGTGCTGGAGCAATTCACGAGGAGTTCCGGTGGAGCCGGGTACGCTGGCCGATGTGCTGGTGGTTGTGCATGCGCTGTATGCGGGCTTTGTCGTGTGCGGGTTCGCGGCGGTGATCGCCGGCGGGACGCTGGGCTGGGGTTGGGTGCGCCAGCGCGGGTTCCGCCAACTGCACGCGGGCGCGATGCTGTTCGTGGGTGCGGAGGCCTTGATCGGCATGGCGTGTCCCCTGACGCTGTGGGAGGGGGCTTTGCGTGCCCGGGCCGGTGATGCGCCCCAGGAAGGCGCGTTCATCGCCCGGTTCGCCGCGCGCCTGCTCTATTACGACCTGCCCCCGTGGAGCTTCACTTCCGGCTACTTGGCGCTCTCGCTGTTGGTGCTCCTGCTCTGGCGCTGGGTGCCGCCGCGAAGGCGGGGGGCGAGGGGCGGCGGCGGTTGGGGCGCGTAGGGTTGCGCGCCGCTGCGTGAACCATGAGAGCCGTGGGGCCGCAAGAGGAGAATGCCGCGGCGGCTTGTCAGGTCTGTCCCGCTCTGGTACATCCAGCGCGGGTTGTCTATCTCGTCCATTCTTCAGGTTGAGTGCCGTTGGGCGCGAAAAATCTGCTGTGGAAGGACCTGACGATTGATCTGGGTTCTTCTCACACTGTGCTCGCCTCGCGGCGGCAGCGATTCTTTTTCCGCGACAAGACCAGGATTCTGCTGGCTTCGGACTTTCCGGCCCGGAACAGTAGAGCCAACCCGGTGCTCGCCTTTGGGGCCGAAAGCCTGTCCCTGGCCGCCCCGCGAGGCGTGAGGGCCGAGGTGCATGCCCCGATCGAACGGGGGCGGCTGGCAAACCCGACGGCCATGGATCTCCTGCTCCACGCCCTGCTGGGCCACATCCGCCGCGCGGCGCGGTTCTCCCTGTCCTTGGGTCGGGAATCCGCGGTCGTGCTCCCACCGGGTCTTTCCGCCGCCGAGCGATTTGCCTTCAAGGCCCTCTTGGACAACGTGGGTCTGGCCGCGCAAGTGATCGAGGCCCCGCTGGCCGCCGCGCACGCCTGCGGATTCAATCCGGGCGACCGGGAGGGGCGCATGTTGGTGGAGGTGGGCGGGGGGAAGAGCTATGCCGCCATGTTTACCCTGGGGGAGGTCGTTGCCCAGTACGGGTGTCCCTTCGGCGGCGAGGATCTGGACGCCGTGCTGTCGCATTATATCGAGCAGCGCCATCGGCTGACGCTTCCCATTGCGGCCCCGGAGGCTATCAAGCTCGCCATTGGATCGGTCTACCCAAGGGTACGGCCGGAGACGTTGACCGTTGCCGGAACCGATACGCGATCGGGCTTTGAAAAAAAAGTGCTGCTGGACGATAATGAGGTCCGCGATGTGTTGATTGACGCGTGTGAGCCGCTGGTGTTGGCCATTCAGCATTGCCTCGCCGATATGCCCGCGGAGCTGGCAGCCGATATCGAACGCAATGGGGTCGTCCTGGTGGGCGGAGGCTCCCTGCTGGAGGGATTTCCGGAGTTCTTGTCCGAGCGGGTCGGGCTCGCCTTTCACCGGGCGGAAGACCCATTGGATGCCACCATCCTGGGCGCGCAGGCGCTGTTGTGCGAGGGGAAGCTGTGACGGAACTCAGGGCGGGGCTGGCGCCTTTGCTGGCGCCGGGCAAACGCCGCGGCTCGCCCAATTTGCCGTTGATGAGCCCATGCTGGAACTGATCAAACGCAATCGGACGGTGGTCGCCGCCGGCACGGTGCTGACGCTGCTGGTGCTCCTGCTTTCCTTGCGCTGGAGCAACACCGGCACGGCGCGTTGGATCGACGAGGCCGTGCAGGCGGTCGTCTATCCGTTCCAGGCAGGATTCACCGGTGGCCGCATGGCCGTGACGGGCCTGGTGGATCGCTACATCTTTCTTGTCAACGTGAAAGAGGAAAATGACCGCCTGAAGTTGCAGGTGAAATCGCTGGAGGAGCAGCTGAACCACAGCATCAACTCCGCCGTCCAGTTCAACCTGCTCCGGGAGCAGTTGAACTTCCTGGAGGAGAATCCGGACCGCAAGGTGTTCGCGGAAGTCATCGGCGAATCGGCGGACAACTTCCACCAGGTGTTGCTGATCAACAAGGGCAAGCTGGCCGGCATCCGCCGCAACTTTCCCGTTGTGCTGCGGGAGGGGGTCGTGGGGCGCATCCAATCCGCGACGGCACTGCAGTCAATCGTGGAACTCATCGTGGACCGCCGCCATCGCTTTCCGGTGACGATCCAGCGCTCCCGGGAGCGCATGGTGCTCCAGGGCGCGGGCGACAAGTTGGAACTGCAAGCCCCCGACCGGGGCATCGTGCTGGGCACTGGCGATGGGCTGCGTTTGGACCGCATCCGCATGTTGGCCGACGTCCAGGCTGGCGACCGGGTCATTACCAGCGGCCTGGACGGAATTTTTCCCAAGGGGCTGCTGATCGGGACGGTCACCGCGGTCAGCCGGGAGAAACACGAATTGTTCCAAACGGCGGAAGTCCAGCCCGTGGTGGATTTCCGAAAGATCGAGGGCGTGTTCGTGATCTTGAGGGAGCGCAGGAATTCTGACTTCCCAATGTTTTCCGAGCCATGAGAATCCTGGTGCATTTGGCTATCGGTTTCTTGGCGGTAGGGAGCCAGGTGGCCATCGCGCCGCTGCTTTCGGTATACGGCTGCAAGCCCAACCTGGTGCTGGTGTCGCTGTTGGCGATCACCTTGCGCTGGCCGAATCCCTGGCTGTTCCTCTACGGCGCCGGGACGGGCTTGGCTTTGGACGCCCTGTCGCACGGATCCCTGGGCGTGTACGGCATCAGCTTTCTCGTGATCGCAATCGCCAGCCGGATGGCCGCGGCGCTGATCTACGAGAACAACCTGCTCTCCGGTGCGCTGGTGGTCGGCGGGCTGTCCGTGGCGGAGGGAGCGCTTTCCGCGGCCTTGTTCGAGCTCCTGGATCCTGCCACACCTTGGTGGCGCTGGCTGCTGCTGCGGGTGCTGCCCACGGCGATCTACAACGCGCTGTTCGCCCCGCTGTTTCTTCTGGCGCTGGCGAGGCTGGAACGCGTCTTGAAGTGGACCCGCGAAGGATGGGGAATCTGAAATGAAATTCTCGCTGTTGTCCGCCGAGGAAATACAGCTCTTCCGCCAGCGCATGAACCTGATTCTGCTGGGACTTGCGGCTTGCCTGGCGGTCCTGGTGCTGCGGCTGGCCTACCTCCAAGTATGGCAAGGGAGCTATTACGCGGAGGTTGCGACCGGCAATCGCATCCGGGTGGTGCCCAAGGAGGCCCCGCGCGGCTTGGTCTATGACCGCACCGGGGAATTGTTGGCCTACAACCGGCCTGCCTTCAACATCAATCTGATCTTGGAGGACACCCCGAATGTCGAACAGTCGCTGACCAACCTGGCCAAGGTGGCGGAAGTCCGCGTCGCCGACTTGAGGGCCACGGCCAAGGTCAAGCGGCCCGTGCTGAAGTTCAAACCGATCGTCCTGCTCCATGACGTGGGCCGCAAGGTGGCCGACTTGGTGGATACCTATCAGGAGGATCTGCCGGGAATCGCGGTCGAGGTGGAATCCAAGCGGCTCTATCCCAACGCCTTCCTGACCGCCCATGCGCTCGGATACGTGGGGGTCATCAACGCGGAGCAACTGGTCAATCTCAGCCTGAGCCAGCTCTTCTCCGGGCGCATTGTCGGGCAGGCGGGCATCGAGCTGGAGCAGAACGCCGCCTTGATCGGCATGGACGGCGGGCGCCAGGTGGAGGTGGACCATGTGGGGCGTGAGCTGCGCGTGATGGGCAAGCCCGTGGACCCCATCCCCGGCACTGATCTGTACCTGACCTTGGATCTGCGATTGCAGCGCCTCGTACGCACGCTGATGGCGGGCCGGGTTGGGGTCGTGATCGTGATGAAGCCCCGCACCGGAGAGGTACTGGCCATGTCCAGCTTCCCCGACTATGACCCCAACAGCTTCGTCGGGGGTATTGATCCGCGGCTGTGGAACGAACTGACCCGGGGCGAGGAAAAGCCCCTGATCAACAAAGCGGTGCAGGGGCTCTATCCGCCTGGCTCCACCTTCAAGATGATGGTGGCGACCGCCGCGCTGGACGCCGGCGTCATCAAGGAGGATACCACCTTCAATTGTCCCGGCTATTACCGCATGGGGCGGGAAATCCGGTACTGCTGGAAGCGCAGTGGGCATGGCAACGTCAATGTGCGCGAGGCGATCGAACAGTCCTGCAACGTCTTCTTCTACAATGTGGGGCTGGCGCTCGGGGTGGATCGCATTCGGGACTACGCCATCCAGTTCGGGCTGGCGCAACCCACCGGTATTGAGTTGGAAAGCGAAAAGCAGGGGCTGATTCCGTCACGCGAGTGGAAGCAGCGGGTGCTCAAGGAGAAGTGGTACGACGGTGAAACCTTGCCGGTTTCAATTGGCCAGGGATATCTGTCGCTGACCCCGATCCAGCTGCTCAACTACGTCAACGTTGTCGCCAATCGCGGTCTGTGGGTGCGCCCGACGCTGTTGCATCACAGCGTCGGGCCGGACGGACGCGAGGGTATCTCCGCGTCCACCCTGCCGCGCGCGTCCCGGCTCCTGACCATTGCGCCGGAAACCTTCGACATCGTGCGCGAGGGCATGGTCTACGTCGTGAACCGCAACGGCACCGGCGCACGGGCGCGGTCGCGGCATTTCACCATTGCCGGCAAGTCCGGAACCTCCCAGGTGGTGGGGCGCAAGACGGGCAAGCCGCTCTCGCCCTCGGAGAACGAGGACTACCTGCCCCACTCGCTGTTCGTTGCCTTTGCGCCGGCCGAAGACCCGCAGGTATCCGTGCTGGTGTTGGTGGAGCACGGCGAAGCCGGCAGCCGGTCCGCCGCACCCCTGGTGCGCGAAATTCTCGAGTACTATTCGCAGAACATCGAGCCGCTGGACCGTGACGTTTCCGGCCAACGCGCCGCGGACTCCCCCGCGGAGCAATTCCGCCGACAACTTCAATCGTCCTTTGGCGATGACGCGCACTGACCCCGGCCAGGAACGGCCGCGGGACGACTTCCGGCGGTCCCGCGCGGCGGCGCCCTGGCGGGCCCAGGCGGGCGGCCGAAGCGCCTTCGGTTTGCCCGGCCGGGCCGGATGACCCCGACCCGTCCCCTCTGCCTGGCGTCCATTTCACCGCGCCGCCGCGAGCTGCTGGAGCGCTTCGGACTGGTGTTCGAGGTCTTCCCGCCGAACGTGGACGAGGCGGCCCGGCCCGGGGAGGCCCCCACGGCGCTGGTCGCGCGCCTTGCCGCGGAGAAGGCGCGCGCGGCCCACGCGCGGTTCCCCGGGCACCTGATCCTGGCCGGCGATACCGTGGTGCTCTGCGATGATCAACTGCTGGGCAAGCCGGCGGACGCCGGGGAGTCGGCACACATGCTCGCCCTGCTCTCCGCCCGCACCCACCGGGTGCTTTCCGGCTATCACTTGCTGGACGGACCGACGGGCCAGATCCGCATGGGCACCGAGGAGACCCGCGTGACCTTCCGGGCGCTTTCGCCGGAATGGGTGCGGTGGTACAGTCACCTGCCCGAGGGCCGGGACAAGGCCGGGGGATACGCCATTCAGGGCGTGGGAGGCGCCATGGTGCGGGGCATAGAGGGCTCCTATACCAATGTTGTGGGATTTCCCATCGAGGCGATCATCTGGGATCTGCTGGAGCAAGGATGGCTCGTGCTGTGACTCTCCGCGCGCTTGGGTTGGCGGCGGCGCTGTGTGTCCTGGCGCCAACCTGGGGCGCCGCGACTCCGACCGCGGACGAGGTCGTTCCCGCCGGGGTGCTCTTGCTGCGCCTGCGCACGGGCCAAGAATCCGTCACCCAGGCCTTCGACCACGCCAACAAGCCGATGCGGCTGGCCGCCTACCTCTTGCCTGTGGATGCCGCGGCGGGGCAAATCACCGGGGACGTCACACGCACCGTGAGCAGCACGGAGTTGCAGCTGGGATTTGGCCTCACGGACCGCTGGAACATCGCGCTCACCGTCCCGTACCTCGAAGTCCGTCAGGACTCCACCCTGGCCTCAGCCTCGGGCGACTCCGCCGTGCAGCGGCGGGTCTCCGCATTGCAGAGCCGCGAATCCTCCGGCGTGGGCAATTTGCGGATCGTTAGTTTGCATCGGCCGGTGTTCACCGACTCCAACGGGTTTACCTGGGGCTTCGGTTTCATTGTTCCATCCGGCGCCATGACCGCGCCCTACCTGGGCCCGGACACCCTGGACGTCCGCGGCCCCAACCGGAGCGGCGTGGTATTGCTCCACTACACGCGCTATCCCGGCGCGCGGCATAGCCGGTTCGATCTGCGGGTGGAGGCGCAAGCCCCCCAAGCCGCCAACGTGAACACGCTGGACAAGATCAATGCCAACCTCCAGATCGGGAATTCGGCCGCCGTTCTGGTGGGCTGGCAACAGGAACTGGGCCCGGCACTCTACGGTGTCTGGTCCTCATATCGCGCCAACACGCCCGCCTTCCTGGACGGCATCAACCAGGACGACCTGAAGAAGGACTGGCGTGGAGGCGTACGCCTGGGGCTGGGCAACTTGATCGCCCTCGAGCAGGGTCCGGTGGCGCTTCCCTACCAGGTCTCTCTGGACTATGAACAGACTCTCGACGGTGCCAACATTCCCCAGACCAACCGGGTGTCGTTGGATTTTCACACGTATTTCTAGCTTCTGGCCCCGCTTGTTGCGTCGGCTGTCGCCAGACGGCGGGCGGCTGTCTTTCCGCGTGGCACTGCTCGCCGCGCCCGCGGTCGCGGTGTGCGTGGCCGGGGTTTGGGCGGCGCCGGTGCTGGTGCGGCAGGAGATGGCGCTGCCCGGACCCATCGCCATGCTGCAACCGATGCAGTGGAAGGGCCGCAGCGCCCTGATGGTGTATGTGCGCCCCGAACCCCCAAGCCCCGGCCAGCCCGGCGGCGTCCCGTCCCTGATCCGCATCGTCGGCCTGCGGCCCGGCGGACTGGCCGCGTTGGCCGAGTGGACCCTGCCCTATCCCTTACGCTGGATCGAGCCGCTGCGACTGACCGGCGGCAGCCCGGCCTGGCTGGCCCTGCGCGAGGGGGTGTGGGGCCTCGGGCGCGCGGACGGCGAGCGCTGGACGTGGCAGCCGCTCTGCGCGTGTCCCAGCGTCTACGATGCCGGAGGCGATCCGCACCCGGTCTACACGCGGCTCGCCCGCGACCTGGACGGCGACGGGACGGACGAATTGCTGCTCCCGGAGCGTGACGGATTGGCGGCATATCGCCTGCTCCCGGAATTCCCCGCGCTGGAGCCGCTCTGGCGCTATGCCTGGGAGAAGCCTCTGGCGGAGCATCCGCAGCACAAGGGCCAGTACCCGCTGCCGGACTACCGGTTGCTGGATGCCCGGGGCACCGGCCGATTGGATTTGTTGGTCTACGAACATGGGCCGTTGGCCTTCCATCCCTTCCCGGTCCGGGCCGGCCGCGGCAGGAAGGTCGTCCTGGATGGGGCGGCGCGGGGCAGGCTCGAGGCCCTGTCCCTGCCGCCGGACCTGCGCGCGGCCCTGTCCGCGCTGCCGGAGCGAGGGTACGCCGAGGCCCCGGCGTTTCTGGCCGCGCTGCTCAAGTCCGTCGCGGAGCCGCGGCGGCAGGGCTGGGCCGTCCATTTGCCGCCGGTATTGGCCGCCGTCCAGGCGCCCGCGGAAGCGCCGCTGCGAGCGGTGCTGCCCCTGAACCTGCCCAAGGCGCCAGGCAAGGACGACGACGCCTTCCTGCTGGCCATGGAGGACCTCACCGGGGACCGCATTGCGGACGTGCTCTTGGCCGTGTTGCGCAACCACAACAATCCGCTGAGCGTGCAGGGCGAGGTGCACTTCTTCCGGGGCGCCGCGCAAGGCGACGCCCTGACCTTCCCAGGGCCGGCCGCCGAGCTCCGCACCCAGGGCGCGGCCCTGGCCCTGCCGATCCGGCCCCGTGTGGCCGCCGGCGCCGAGCCGGTGCTCTTCACGGCGGGGACCGAGGTCACGCTCGGCGCGATGCTGCAATTGCTCAGCGAGCATCGCGCGGTGCTCGATGTCGCCTTCTATGCCTTGCGGCCGGACGGTGCGCGCGCGATCCCGGGCCTTGCGGCCAAGCTGACCCTGGAGGACCTGAAGGAGGGAATCCAGGCCCTGATCCTGGCGGCCGACCTGGACGGCGACGGGCTCAGGGAACTGGCGATCAGCCGGAAGCCGGGCCGGATCACCGTCTATCGCGCCACGGCCCAGGGCCCCGACCTGATCGCGCCGCCCCTGGCGGAACTGGATACCCCCTTGCCGCGTCAGCAAGAGGAGGCCCGGGTCATGGATCTGGCCGGAGACGGCAAGGAAGTGCTGGTGTTCTGGTATCGCGGCAACAACAACCCGGAGGCCGCCGTGCTGCGCATCGTCCGGATGCTTCCTTAGCGGACGGTCAGGGGCGCCGGCCCTTGCCGCCGCCCTTCCGGCGACGGTATGCTTACGGGGAACCCACAGCCCCCCAATTCCTTGCCGGACGCCCATGGCTCAATTGCTGGAACAACTGCAAGCGGTAGGGTATCGCGCCTCCCCGGAACTGGTGAACCAGATGCGGGCCGCCCTGGCCGCCGCTCCTTGCGGAGGGTGCTTCCTGTCGGGACCGGCGGGCGCGGGCAAGACGTTTCTGGCGGAGGCGGTCGCGCGCGTCCAGACCCGCGACACCTTCTTCTTCCAGGCGTTCCCCGGCTGCCGCAAGGAGGAGTTGTACCAGACGATCCTGCCGGATGCCTCGCAGCCCAGCGGGTTCCGCACCCAGGCCGGCGTGTTGCCGCTCGCGGCGCAGGCCAGCCAGGCGGGGCCCACGGCGCTGATCCTCGACGAATGGGACAAGACGCACCCTTCCACCGACGCGTTCTTGTTGGATTTTCTCCAAAACGGGCGGGTGACCATCCCCGGCGCCGAATGCCAGGCCGAGCAGAAGCATCTGGCCGTCTTCATCACGCTCAACGACGAGCGCGAGTTGTCCGAGCCGTTGCTGCGGCGGTTGCCCATGATCGAGCTGCGGCAGCCTTCGCCCGCGTTGGTGGCGCAGGCCCTGGGCGATACCCATTCCGGCCATCCCCACCTGCCGGCCGCGGTCGCGTTGTACCAGCGCTCGCTGTTGGTGCGACTCGCCAAGCCCGTCACCATCCAGGAGCTGCGCCAATTGCTCAGCGCAATATCGCTGCTGGACGGCCAGGCGGATTGGAACCGCCTGGTGTTCCAATTCGTCACCAAGGGCTGGGACGATCACGAATTGCTGAAGTCGGCGGAGATCCTGCCCTTGGGAGACAACCTGCAAGGATTGAATCGGGAGCGGCCGGTGCTGGACGTCGCCAAGTACGAGCCTACGCGTGTGGCCGGGGGCCGCGGAGAAGACGCCGCGCCGGAAATGCCCCACATTCAACGGAACTGGCTGGACAACATGCCGAGCCGCCCCGTGTCGGCGGATCCCGCGGAGATCTTCGGCGTCGTGCGGCGCAGCGAGTCCGGGTACGACGGCGTCGCGCGGGCGTTGCTGGCGCGCAAGCCCGCCCCCGGGATGCCCACCGAGCCCTCCGACCTCAGGATCGCCCAGGTGGGGGATACGGAGATCATCGTTTTCCAGGCGCTGAATTTCGAGAATCCTCAGGAGTGGGGCCTGATCCTGCGCGACGGCGGCGAGTTGTTGCTGGAAGCCCGCCACGAGGGGGAGATCAGTCCCCAGATGCTGTTGGACTTCAAGGCCGGGTCGCTCAGCCAGGCCCCGGACGATCCGGAGCGCTGCCGCATCTATTCGGTCTCCGAGGCGGAGATGCTGATGCGCTACCGCACGCTGAAGATCCGTTGGACGCCGCGCGCGCTGGAAGTGGTCACCCGGGACTACGCGTCCACGCGCGAGTTCTGGGACTTCCTCTACGGGCCGCGGGGCGCCGTGCTGGATCAGCGGCTGGCGCAGGCGCGGGCGCGCGAAGGCGCCGCCAACGGGCCGGCGCAAGCCCCCAACGAGCAATTGCGCGACGAGTACCTGCTCTTCCTGCGCGACTACCGCCACCTGAGCCAATGGTTCTCCCTGCTCATTACCCGCAACCTCAAGGTGTGGGGCCGGGTCACGTGCGGGTTCCGCAACAAGACGGTGCTGAACAGCGGTTTGCCCGTGGCGGAGTTCATGCCGGAAAAAGAAACGCCGGACAGCAAGGAAGAAGCCGAATCCATCGCCATCTTCCGCCAGCATACCCAGCCGGCGTTGGACTACTACGAGGCCAATTGCACCCACATCGAATCGGAATTGACGCTGTTTGCCGCGAAGAGCGGGGACTTCCCGCCCGCGGTGGAGGACGGCGGCATCTTTGGCCTGCATGAGGTGCATACCGATTTGCAGAAGATCAAGCGCGAGGGCCTGAGGGCCTACCTGCGCAAGACCCAGCGGGAGGCCTGATGGGGCACATCGAGCGCGCCTGGCTGCGGCGCATCGGGGAGGTTGAAGGCCCGGCCCGGCCCGTGCGGCGCCGCAAACCTGGCGCCGATCTGGCCTTGGGCGAAGACCCCCAGGGTGAAGAAGCGGCGGAGGCAGATTCCAGCGAGGACGTGCCCCCCGCTGAGCCGGGCCAGGACCAACCTCAGCGCGGAGAGCCGGAGCAAGGGGAGGGTAGCCCGGCAGACCAGAATCGTTCCGCCGAGGGCGAAGGCCGGGGCGACTTGCGGCTCTCGGTGCCGGAGGAGGTGGAGGCCCGCCGCAGGGAGGAGCAGCGGCGCGACGAACGCACCCCGCGCAACCGCCATTTGGCCCACCACGCGTTTTCCCTGGAGGGCAAGTACCTCAAGGGGCTGGCGGCCCGCTTCGCCCGGATGGTGTCCAAGGTGGCCGAGGACTCCGCGGATTTGCCGACGGCCGGGGACGACGAGTGGGACCTGGAGGAGTTGCGCATGCGGCGCTTCACCGGTCGGCACGTGAACCAATGCCGCATGACGCGGGAGAAGCGCAAGGTGGCCGTCGTGCTGGACACCTCGCCCTCCTGCGCGCAGCAGGCGCGGCTGTTCGGCGCGGTGGCGCGGGTGGCCGAGGCCCTGGGCGATTGCGAACTCTACGACGCGCCCAACTTCGCCATCGTGGCGCGCAAACTGGACGAGCCGTGGGAGACCCTGCCGGAGATGGAGCAGGAGTGGGACTTCCGGCGGCGCGTCGTGCTGGCCTTCGGGGACTTCGACGGCATCGAGCGCATCAGCGCGGCCTCGCGCCGGCGCGGCAACAAGATCTACTGGTTCTGCTGCGAGGAGCGGCCCTCCGTGCTCCAGGATCAGCGCGAGTTTTTCGTGAAGAACTACCGGGGGTTCTACTTTCCCGCCCCCAATCTGGAGCGCCTGATGGTTGCCATGCGCCGCGTGCGTTAGCGCACCTCCGGGCGCCATCCCTGCATTGCGGCGACTCCCGGCCTTGGGGTACAGTGGCCTTCACGGGGGGCCGGCGCGCCCGCCACGCCGCCCGGAAGGCGACCGAGGCACCCTGTCGGGGGAGAATCCGCCATGAGCCAAGCAGGCGCGGCCACCGCCGCCATCGTCATCATCGGCAATGAGATCCTCACCGGCAAGACCGCCGACGCGAACTCGCCCTTCCTCTGCCGCGAGTTGAACCTGCTCGGCATCGACCTGCGGCGCATCCAGACCATTCCGGACGAGTTCGACCTCATCGGCAGGGTGGTGCGGGAGTGCGCCGGGGACTGCACCTGGGTCTACACCAGCGGCGGCATCGGCCCCACCCACGACGACATGACCATCCCCGCCATCGCGGCGGGCTTCGGCGTCAAGGCCGTGCGCCATCCCGTGCTGGAGGCCGGCATCCGCAAGCACTACGGCGCCCGCTGCACGGAGGACCACCTGCTGATGGCGCAGGTGCCCGACGGTGCGGAACTGCTGGACATTGACGGCCTGTACTTCCCCCAAGTGCGCTTCCGCAACGTGTTCATCTTCCCCGGCGTGCCGCAACTCTTGCAACACAAGTTCAACTCCATCAAGGGCCTGTTCCGGGGCGAGCCGGTCGTGCTGCGGGAAATCTTCATGAAGGCCGACGAGGGCATCATCGCCGCCAGCCTGCGGGAGACCCAGCAGCGCCACCCCGGCCTGCTGATCGGCTCCTACCCCAACTTCACCCGTCAGGAATATTCGGTGAAGGTGACACTGGAGGCGCGCGACGCGGGCGTGGTGGAAACCGCCTTCGCCGAGTTGCAAGGGCGGCTGGCCGCCCTGCCGGTCACCATCGTCAGGACGACGTGACGCCCGGCAGGCCCCGTGTGGTCACGTGCCGGCCGCCCATTCTTGCCGATCGCGACCGGACGATCCGGAGCCTGGGGACGTTTCCGTAAACGAGGGCCATGCCGGCCGCGCCCGCCAGCCTGTGTCCAGTCCGTCCCCATGACCCAGGTCATAACCGCCTCTGCCCCGCCGGATATAAGCTGAAGGTGTACGGTATTCCCAGGGAGCCCCCCGGAAGTGCGGTCCGGGAGGGACGCCGGGGACCGGGGCGGGTCGCAACGTGGCCGGCCGGGGTCCCCCACCCCAGGGATCCCTCCGCACGGTCAGGGGAAAGCCAGTCAAGGGGAAGCATGAAACCGGCCCAGAACCTCGCGCCGCCCTACCCGGGGCGGCAGACCACCGACGACGGGAGCGGCGTGGTGGTGTGGGTGGAAACCCACATCAGCCAGGCGGCCTGCGCCTATCCCATCACGCCCTCCACCAACATGGGGGTGCAGTTTGCCCAGGCCGCGGCCAACGGGGCCAAGAACCTGTGGGGCGATCCACTAAGCTTCCTGGAGGCGGAGTCGGAGCACTCCTCGGCGTCCTCGGCGGAGGGCTTTGCCCTGGCGGGCGGGCGGGTGACCAACTTCACCAGCGGGCAGGGCCTGGTGTTGATGAAGGAGGTGCTGTTCGTTATCAGCGGCAAGCGGCTGCCGGTGGTGTTCAACATCGGGGCGCGGGCGCTCACCAGCCAGGCGCTCAACGTCCATGCCGGGCACGACGACGTGATGGGGGTGGCGGATACGGGCTGGGGCATGCTCTTCGCCCGCAATGCCCAGGAGGCCGCCGACCTGTGCCTGATCTCGCGCCGGGCGGCGGAGGCCACCGAGACCCCCTTCATGAACGTCCAGGACGGCTTCCTCACCACCCACACCCTGGTGACCGTGCGTCTGCCGGAGCCGGAGTTGATGCGAGACTATATCGGGCCGCCCGGGGAGCGCCTGCGCGCGGTGTTTGACCCCGCCCGGGGCATCATGTCCGGGGTGGTGCAGAACCAGGACGCGTACATGAAGGGCAAGATCGCCCAGCGCCACTTCACCGATCAACTGACGCCGGCGCTGGAGGCGGCGATGGAGGAATTCCACGGGCTGACGGGCCGCCGCTACGGGCTGGTGAGCGCCTACCGCATGACGGACGCCGACTATGCCCTCGTCGCGCTGGGCAGCCTGGCGGAGACGGCGGAGACGATCGCCGACCATCTGCGGGCGACGCGGGGCATCAAGGTGGGCGTCGTGCATCCCACGGCGTTCCGGCCCTTCCCCGGCCCGCAATTGGTGGAGGCGCTCAAGGGCGTGCAGGCCATCGCGGTGATCGAGCGCATGGACAATCCGCTCGCGCAGAGCAATCCGCTCACGGCGGAGTTGAAGGCGGCCTTCTGCGACGCGCTGACCGGGCATCCCGACTATCCGGCCATGCACCGCGTGCCCACCATTCTCTCCGGCTCCGCCGGGCTGGGCAGCCGCGACGTGCGGCCGGGCGACCTGATCGCCCTGGTGGAGGCCCTGATCGCCGGGCGGCGGGAGTACTTCAGCCTGAACATTGACCATCCCTCGGCCCTCAAGCCCGCGGCGCACCCGGATATCCGCCCGGACGGCGCGTTCAGCCTGCGGGGCTACTCCGTGGGCGGCTACGGCTCCGTGACGACGAACAAGGTGATCGCCCAGGTCTCCGCCGAACTGTTCGGGGTGCATGTGCAGGCCTACCCCAAGTACGGATCGGAGAAGAAGGGGCTGCCCACCAACTACTACCTGACGCTGGCGCCGGAGCCGATCCGGACGCATTGCGAGATGGAGCAGGCGGAATTCGTGCCGCTCAACACGCTGAGCGCCCTGCGCCTGGGCAATCCGCTGGAGGGCCTCAGCCAGGGCGGCGTTGTATTCGTGCAGTGGGCCGGGGATGCGGAGTCGCTCTGGGCGCAGGTGCCCCTGGCGATGCGCCGCTCAGCGCGGGAGGCCCAGGCCCGCGTGTATTACCTGGACGCCGCCCGCATCGCCCGCGAGGCCACTCCGCGGCCGGATTTGGAGGTGCGGATGCAGGGGATCGTGCTGCTGGGGGTGTTCCTGCGTTGCG
>Ga0315281_10000463_pt1 | contig 56432 bp, 48 predicted proteins | sample YL17G07_0_MG_FD_204540 | JGI IMG/M metagenome (GOLD analysis project Ga0315281, IMG submission 204540) | Sediment microbial communities from Yellowstone Lake, YNP, Wyoming, USA - YL17G07_0 | ecosystem: Environmental > Aquatic > Freshwater > Lake > Sediment | place: USA: Wyoming | collected...
GCGAGGGCGCCAAGCCAGACGGCGACGAGGAGCAGCCCGTATACAAATCCGAGGTGCAGATTGGCCCACAGCGCCATCAGCGGCGGCAGCGCCCACAGCGGCGCGCGCTCGCCTGAATACTGCCGCTGCAACACGAACACGAAGGCCGCGAACAACAGCCAGGTGAACTCCTGCGGCCGCATGGTCACGAAACTAGCGAGCGTCGTCGCGCTCAGGCACATCAGCAGCACCAGCGGCCTGGTTCCGGTGCCGCCCGCCCGCGCGAGCCGGTACATGAGGAGCAGCGCGCCGACGACCACGGCGCCCAGCAGCAGCATGTTCGCCCAGTAGCCGAACGCGCTCTCCACGCAGTAGATGAGCAGCTCCGAGAGCCATTCGTGCGCGACCCACGCGTGCCCGGCAGCGGTCCACGAGAACGGATCGTAGCGGGGGATACCGGAATGGAAGATGAGTTCCCCGGTGCGGAGATGCCACCAGTAGTCCGGATCGACCTCCCTCGCGAACGGATAGCTCACCAGGCCCGCAAACAGGATGCTTATCTGCACCCAGGCGACGGGTAGGCGTGGCCGCAAGAGGAATCTCCGCATGGGAGACACCATACCGCACTCCCCACGCGGGCGACGGGTGGTGCGGCCGCATCCCGGCATTCGGCCACCTGTCCTTTGAGACATAAGGGAGGTGGTGGGCGATGCAGGGCTCGAACCTGCGACCTTCTCGGTGTAAGCGAGACGCTCTAACCAACTGAGCTAATCGCCCGCGCTGCGGGGCCCCGTAGGAACGGCTCATGCTAGCCGCCGCCTCTTGGGGGAGGCAAGCGGGGAGCGGAGGGCAAGGGCTGCCCGCGAAGTTTCGTCTCATCAGCGATCAACTCGGTATCGAAGGAACCGACGATTACCACGTATGGACGTGCGGGTTCCCACATCGTTCGATATCCCGTTGCGCACCGCCAGGCGGCTGGGGCCCGAGCGGACGCTGCGTTCGCGGCTCTGCCGCCCGGTCGATTCGTTCCTGGACAGCGGCAATCTCGAGTTCGAGAAGATGTTCCTGGTCGTGCGGCCGGCGATCGCGCTGCTGGTGGCGTTCGCGGTGCTGCTGCAGGGGACGGGGCTGCCGGGGCGCGACGGCGTGCTGATCGCGTGCGGCAGCGCGATCGTGGCGAACTTCGGGATGGCGGCGCTGGTCTTCCAGGGGCGGAAACGGCTGCAGCGGGTGGTGTCCATCGCGCTGGACAACGCGATCATCATCGGCGCGTCGCTGTACGTGTTCATGAAGATGGGGCAGACGGGCTACGAGTCGGACATCTGGCTGATCTACATCACGCTGATCGTGTCGAACAGCCTGGTGTACGGGCCGATAGGCTCGCTGTTCTGGGCAGGGCTGTGGACGGGGCTGTTCGTGGGGGTGTCGCTGGGCTTCTACGATCGGGGGACGTACTTCCGCCACGAGCTGCCGGTGCGGCTGGTGTTCTTCGTGCTGACGAGCTTCGTGGCGCTGTCGCTTTCGACAGAGCTGCGCCGGAGGCGCGAGGGGCTGGAGCAGAAGACGCGGCAGACGCTGACGATGCTGGCGACGATCGTCGAGGCGCGCGATACGGACGCGGGCATGCACCTGCGGCACATCCAGTACTACTCGCTGGCGCTGGCGCTGCGGTTGGGGCTGGGCGAGCGGGAGGCGCGCGAAGTGGCGTACGCGGCGATGATCCACGACGTGGGCAAGGCCCAGGTGCCGGACGCCATCCTGAAGAAGCCGGGCCCGCTCTCGCCGGCGGAGCGGCGTGAGATCCAGAAGCACACGCTGTGGGGCGACGACCTGCTGTCGGAGAGCGATGAGTTCCGCGCGGCGCGCGAAGTGGCACGATCGCACCACGAGAAGTGGGACGGGACCGGCTACCCCGACCGGCTGGCCGGCGCGGCGATCCCGCTGGCGGCGCGCATCGTGGCGGTGGCGGATGTGTATGACGCGCTGATCAGCGAGCGGCCGTACAAGGACGCGTGGCCGCCGGAGAAAGCGATCGCCGAGATCAAGCGGATGAGCGGGAGCCACCTGGACCCGTCGATCGTGGAGGCGTTCGTGCACCTCTACGACACGAACCTGCTGCGCGACCTGGACGAGGCGATGCGGGGGCAGGACCAGCACCAGCACGAGAACGCCGGCGACGAAGAGCCGCTGGCGGCGTAGCGGCGCGCCGCGCTGCCGCACTTGCCTCGCCTCGCCTCCCGATCAGCGTTGACCGCCGAGCCCGCGATCGCCCGAACTTGCCGCGCGTTCGCCACTCGGTGGCGGATCCTCTGATGCTCCTTGTTCCTATGCACCCGTACGGGAAAGGGCCCGTGCATCATGGGGAACGGCACGGGCCGTTGGTCACGACTTTCGATCTACGATCTCAACTCACCCCCACGCGCGCCGACAAGCCAGATGGCCCCCGTCATCAACTGGCGCACGAGCATGACGGGACCATTGGCGCATCCGTATGACGGGACCGTCGCATCGGGCAGAACTAGAAGGGGGAGTGTCGTGTCGTTTCCAAAGATGGGCGTTCAACTGAAGATTCTTCTGGGCTTCGCGGCCGCGATCTCCCTCATGGGCATCGCGGTGTTCTGGTCGCTGCGGTCCCTGCAAAGCTCCACGGACAACACGAAGACCATGTACAACGAGAACATCAAGGGGCTCGAGGCACTCGACGCCGCGAAGACGAACCTGCTCACCGCCGAGAAGGTTTCGATGGACGCGCTCGTTGCCGCCGAGTATCACCCGCAGGACGCGAAGGCCAGTATCGACGAGTCCGGTACGGCGTTCGCCGCGGTAGCCGGCCAGCTCAAGGAATTCGAGACGGCGATGCACACGCCGGAGCTGACCGCGAAGGCCGACGCCATCCTGAAGCGCCTCGATGAGCAGACCACCTATCGCCAGAAGATCGCCGCGGCGATCAACGCGGGCGACTACAAGAGCGCGATCGAGATCAGCGAGGGCCTCGCCGGAAATCAGGGCGTGGACCAGTACACGACCGCGAACATCGCCGGCCTCGCCGAGCTGACGAAGGCCGCCTCCGATGACGCAGCCAGCATGTACCAGCACGAGAAGGACGCGGCTGCCAGCGCGCGCACACTGTCCATCGCGCTCGCCGTGGTGGCCGCGCTCGTGGCCGCCGGCGTCGGCTTCTTCCTCGCCCAGGCGATTACGAAGGCGCTGAAGAACGTCGTCCAGCGCCTAGCCAGCCTGCAGGGGCACGAGATCACCGACGTCAGAGCCGGCATGGCCGCCATAGCCGGCGGCGACCTCACTGCCGCCGTCACCCTGGCCACCACCAAGATCGAGAAGTACCCCAACGACGAGGTCGGCCAGGCCGCGGCGTCCGTGAACGAGATCATCGACGGCATGGGCGAGACCGTCGCGAGCTACAACGCCACCCGCATGAGCCTGACCGACCTCATGCAGAACATCACGCACACCGTCCAGTCGCTCACCGACGCGAAGAATGAGCTGGGCCAGTCCGCAGACCAGGCCGCGCAGGCCACCCAGCAGATCGCCCAGACCACCAACCAGGTCGCCGAGGGCACCAACCAGACCGCAAGGGCCGTCCAGGAGGTCGCCACCTCCATGTCCCAGCTCGACCACGCCGTCGCCCAGGTGGCTGACGGCACCGTGCAGACGTCCCGCAGCGTCCAGGACGTCAACCAGTCGGTGGAGCAACTCAAGGCGTCCGCCACCGGCCTCGAGCAGACGGCGAGGCTGAAGGTGGCGAAGGCCGCCGACGACATGGCCACCGATGCCCGCGCCGCATCCGACGGCTCCCGCGTCGCCAGCGAGACCGCGCAGAACGGCGCGCAGATGGTCCAGCGCACCATCGACGGCATGGCGCGCATCAAGGACACCGTCGACTCCGCCGCGCAGGAGATCGCCAAGCTCGGCGAGCGGTCCGCCGAGATCGGCAACATCGTCGCCGTCATCGACGACATCGCGGCGCAGACCAACCTGCTCGCCCTCAACGCCGCCATCGAGGCGGCCCGTGCCGGCGAGCAGGGACGCGGCTTCGCCGTCGTCGCCGACGAGGTCCGCAAGCTCGCCGAGCGCGTCGCAGGCGCCACCAAGGAGATCTCCGGCCTGATCACCGGCATGCAGCACTCCGTCGCGTCCTCCGTCAAGGTGATGGCCGAGGGCGCCACCGAGACCGACGCCGGCGCCAAGGTTGCCGCCGACGCCGGCGTCGCCCTGCAGGAGATCCTCGCGGCCGTCGACTCCGTCAACGACCAGATGAAGCGCATCGCCGAAGGCTCCGAGACGCTCCGGGCCTCCGGGGCCGAGATGGTCGAGGTCGTCGGCAACGTCCGGACGGTGGTCGACGGCGTCGGGAATGCCGTCGGCTCCATCGCCGCCGTCGCGGAGCAGAACAGCTCCGCCACCGAGGAGATGCGCGCGACCGCTGGCAGCGTCGCCGACGCCATCCAGTCGATCGCGGGCGTGGCGGAGGAGAACTCCGCCGCCACCGAGGAGGTCTCGGCTTCCGCCGAGGAGATGACGGCGCAGGTCGAGGAAGTCACCGCCGCCGCGCACTCGCTCGGCGCCATCGCCGACGAGTTGAGCGCCAAGGTCGCGACCTTCAAGCTCGCGCGGGACGCCACCAACGAGCCGGTCGCCCTGCGGCCGGAAGCGCGCAAAGCCGCGTAGTTCCTCCGTTCGCGCGCCCCCGCGCGAGCGCTTGCGAAGGGGCTGTCCCGAACCGGGACGGCCCCTTTCGTTGCCCGGGCCCGCGCCACGCGCGTACGCGCGACGCCCCGCGCCTCGATCTTCGTTGACCCACCCTCCCTGCCTACCTACACTCGATGTGCGGTGGCGACCGACGCCGCGGCGCGACGCCGAACGGCGGGAGGGAGTGGCACGCATGGACAAGCAGACGGTGCTGGGCGAACTGCAGCGCGCATTCGACGAGTTCCTGGCCTCGGTGCAGGGGCTGGACGAACGGGCGATGAGCCACGTGTTCTACGGCGCCTGGAGCGTGAAGGACATCGTGGCGCACGTGGCGGGCTGGCAGCACACAATGACGGCGGCCATGGAGCGGATGGCGCGGGGCGAGAAGCCGACGCCGGAAGGCGTGGACTACAGCGACGCGGACGCGTGGAACGCGCGGTTCGCCGCGGCGATGCACGCGCAGAACGCGACGACGGTGGTGGCGGACCTGCAGCAGTCGTTCGCCAACTACCGCCGGGCGGCGCAGGCGCTGCCGGCGGACCGCTTCGGCGAGGGCAAGACGATCAACCGGCTGCTGGAGGGGAGCGGCTACGGCCACTACCGCGAGCACCTGCCGGCCATCCAGGAGTACCGCAAGCAGCTCGGCGGCTGAGGCGCCCCGGCGGGCATTCCGCGCGGGCGCGGGGAGCGTTACACTCGCCGCATGATCACGAAGGTCCACCACGTAGGCGTCGTCGTGCGCGATATGGAGCAGGCGATGCGCTTCTACTGCGACACGCTGGGGCTGCACGTCCACAAGATCGAGACGATCCAGGAGCAGGGCGTGAAGGCGGCGCTGCTGACGGTCGGCGACAGCGAGATCGAGCTGCTGCAGCCGGTTGTGCCGGACACGGGCGTGGCGCGCTACCTGGAGCGGAAGGGCGAAGGGCTGCACCACATCTGCTTCCAGGTGGACAGCGTGGACGGCGACCTGGACGCGCTGAAGGCGAAGGGAGTGGAGCTGATCGACCAGCAGCCGCGCATCGGGCTGGCGGGGCGCATCTGCTTCCTGCACCCGAACGCGATGGACGGCGCGCTGGTCGAGCTGTGCGAGCCGATCGACGACGCGGCGGTGGCCGGATGAGCGACGGGCTGACCCTCGACCACGTCGTGATCGCGGTGCGCGACCTGGACGCCGCGACGGCGGACTACACGGCGCTGCTGGGGCGGCAGCCTTCGTGGCGGGGCGAGCACCCGCGCTACGGCACGCGCAACACGCTGTTCAAGATCGAGAATACCTACATCGAACTGCTGGCGCTGGGCGGCAGCGGCGGGGGCGACGGGCGCTGGGCCGGCGAGCTGTCGCGGCACCTGGAGACGCACGGCGAGGGCGTGTACGCGCTGGCGCTGGGCACGCAGCACGTCGACGCGACCGTCAAGGAAGCGAGGCACCGGGGACTGGACGTGCTGGATCCGGCGGACGGGGACGGCGTGGACGCGGTCAGCGGCGTGCGGCGTCACTGGCGCAACGCGATGGTGTCGCCGAAGTCGACGAACGGGACGCGGGTGTTCTTCATCCAGCACAAGACGCTGCCGGGCGCGCTGCCGCCGTCGGAGCCGGTGGCGCTGGACGGGTCGTGCGTGACGCGGATGGACCACGCGGTCGTGCTGTCGCCGGACATGGAGTCGTCGCGGCGGCTGTGGGGCCAGGCGCTCGGCGCGCGGCTGGCGCTGGACCGGACGTTTCCGGACCGCAACACGCGGATCCTCTTCTTCCGGCTGGGCGACATCACGATCGAGATCAGCGGCGGCGCGTCGCAGGCCAAGGAGGGCGTCGGCAAGCCGGACCGCTTCTGGGGGATGGCCTGGGGCGTCGACAACCTGGCGGCGACGTGCGCGCGGCTGGCGGCGGCGGGGATCGAGGTCAGCGGGCCACGGCCGGGCATCAAGCCGGGCACGCTGGTGGCCACTGCGAAGGGCGCGGCGACGCACGGCGTCGCGACGCTGCTGATCGAGCACACGCCGGACTCGTTCAAGCCGGAGGCGCGCGCGGCGCACGGCGAGGCGTACGACAACGCGCCGCAGCAGCGGGCGTTCACGGTGACGGGGCTTGACCACGTCGTCGTCTCGACCAGCGACATCGAGCAGACGTTGGCGAAGTGGTCGTCGACGCTGGAGCTGTACGCGTCGGAGACGATCGAGCCGGCGGGCGCGCACCTGCGGCTGTCGAAGCTGCCGGCGGGGAACGCGTACGTGGAGCTGCTGCAGCCGTTGACGCCGGACCACCGCGTCGCGCAGCGGATCGCGGAGCGCGGGCAGGGGATGTTCTCGATCTCGCTGGCGGTGGACGACATCGAAGCGGCGGTGCGCGACCTGCGCGCGAAGGGTGTCGAGGTGAGCGACGCCGAGCCGGGCGTGTGGCCCGGGACACGCGTGGCGCGCGTCAACAAGGCGGCCGCGAACGGCGTGTCGGTGCAGCTGCTGCAGAAGTCCGGCTGACGGCCGGCTGTAGCAGCCCCCGTGTTCAAATAGAGAACACCTGGCGTCGAAGGCACCGCGCCTGCATTGGTGTCGGCCCCCTAACGCCGTTACCCGGATCCAACCTGCTCCCCGCTGAACGCTTCCCGGTCATGCCGGGCGGTGACGAGTCTGGGCGATTATGCTCGGCGTCGGCGCACCTAGGTTTCAATCACGTGACGGACGGGCATAGTCGTCGCTCAGCGGGGCGCACGCGTTTGTCGACGTAGACACCCTCCGCTGACGCCCAAGTTGGCGACAGCGGAGGGTGTTCGACGGACTACAAGCGACGCTTCGTCAGCAACACAACCAGGTTGGGCCGATGACCCATGCCGAGTTGTTGAGGGGGCCGTTCACTCTAACGCTCAGCCTGTAGCACTTGCCGGTCGGGAAGCCCCACAACACCTGGATGTTCGACCCCTGGCCACTGACCGCCGGTTCCGTAACTGACCGCCCCGGACTCGTGGTGCTCCAGCCGGTCGAACCGCTGCACGTCGTCTTCCATTCGACCTTGACGCTGTAATTCGTCTCGAACGAGGAGGAATTCGTGTACTGGTACACCGCGTAGGGGGGCACAACCTGAACTGAACTTGCAGACGGCGCCTTGGGCTTGACGGCCAGAGTCGCACCGGCCGACCAAACGTTGTTGTTCTCATTGGATTCCTTAACAAGGTCGCCGTTGTTGTCGGCTGTCACGGTGATGGCACCCCCTGCGAAGTCGGTCGTGATAGCGACGGTGTCACAATAGTTCGTGCCGCCGTTGGCTGGAACCGACGGGATCCAGCAGAGACCGTTTCCATCGGGAGCGAGCGACGTGGCGAATTTGATCGCGGCGTACGAGCCCGTCGCCGGCGCCGTGCCGCTGTTCGTCACGGTGATCCGGTATTGCTGCGCGGTGCCCTCCTCCGTCGGCGTAAGCGACCCGTTGAGAATCTGGTAGGCCGAACCTTGGAGGTCGACCGCGGAGGCAAGCGTGTTGAAGCACGCTGTGCCGCTTGCCACGGCCGTGCCGCCATAGGCATTGCGTTGCGCGATAGTGAAGCAGTAGTTGGTGCTCGGATTGAGGCCCGGCCACGTGAACGTTTCGACATCTCGGCCGACGACTTGCGTAGCGCCGTCCGAGACTCGCGTGATGATCTGATCTCTCTCGTTGAACGAATAGTCCGTCCACGCGAGTGATATCGAGTTGTACGTCGCAGACACGGGGCGCCAATCACCGGGGCCGGTCGGAATTACCTGCGGGATCCTGCGGTAGAGGATGTTCTCGCTGTCTTGATCTTCTTGAGGGATGGCAATATTGACGTAGCACGCCATCACGGACAAAGGGCCGTAATCGTTGTCGTTTACGCATGGATTACTTCCCGATACGTAGAGGTCGGCCATGCCAATCGCATGGCCCAACTCGTGCGTAACGCCCCCGGGGTTCGCGTGGTAGTTCGTTGATCCGGGTTCGGTGTGTTCGCTGATCTGGATTCGTGCCCGGATCATAGGATACATTCCGGTCACCCCCGGGGCCGACTCTGGGCCCCAGTCGTTGTCACGAAACACGTCGCGCAGTGGATCGCCTTGCTTGTGCTGTATCGGAAAGAAATCCCCCGTGCTGAGAGCATCGTTATGGAATACAGAAATGACTCCGTCTACGAGCGACATTCCCTCACTGTCACACGAGACGTACGGGTTGTTGACGTCGTAACTGAAGCGAACCGTGCCGGTTGCGTTCCAGCGGTTCACGGCGTCTTGGATAAGACTGGCGTGCTGGTGTGCCCCGGTGCCCCCGCAATCGGCGACTCGGATTGAAGCTGACGGCGTATTCGGGACGTCTTCAATGAACGGGAGAACGAAATAGTTCGGCAGGAAGCGAGGGCGATGAGTGGCCTCTACCCTAGACACGGAATGACTAAGCGCAAACAGCCCCACCCCTAGTGCGGTGCCCGCCAACAAACTCGCTACATACAGCAGCCTAGCAGCCATGGTTCACCTCCCCAGCCACTTTCAACACCGCGGTGACCATGTCATCTGGCAAGTCTGGAGGAATGATGATTTGGACCACGTCTCCAGCTCCTTGGAGCCAGATCTCTTCGCCGTTGATCTCGATCCCGACCCGCTCTGGCGAGAGATCCTTCGTCGTGGCCCCGTCGAGCAGTGACTTCTGCGCACCGATGGCTTCGTCGATCTTGTCTCGCGCAAGCCGGTTAGGTTCCGACCTGCACGCCGTTCCGCGCGGGGGCACAGGTGTCGGTTGCCCGGGCGCCGGTGCGGTGACCGGGCTGGAGGTAGCTTCAGGTGGCGCCGTAGCCGTGGCGACTGGTGTCTGTACCTCTTGGGCGTGCACCCTTAACTGAGAGCCGCTGATCGCTGCCAGTGCGAGGTACACCCCGGCTGCGGCTATGAGGACGAGGACTGGTATTCTTAAGAGCATGCGTGACTTACCTCCCTGCAATGGTGTAGATTGGGTTATCCTAAAGACCACGAGAGCGAGCCGACTATCTCACGAAATACCACTGTAGTCAAGGAGGTACTTGTGCGTAAAATGACTGTCTTTGTTATGCTGCTGCTCATCGCTGGAACAATGTTTGCAGCGCAGGCCGCAGGGGCGCGCGCTGCCACTCCGACGCCGGCGACTACGCGGACGGCCGTTGCAGTAGCGACTCCCACCGCCGTCCCGCCGGTCGATCTCCGTGTCGACGTGTTGCAGGACCCGCCGCGGGTCGTCTGGGTCGCGGCACCCGGGGCGGCGACGTACAAGCTCACGGGTTCGGTGATGGCCGTGAAGGTGCGTTCCTTCAGCTGCGTCGGCGACGGTGCATTACGGTTCGAACTCAATGAGACGTTGTCGGCCGGGACGACGTCGTTCACGTTGCACCTGCCAGCGTTGCCGGAGAACGAGCGCTGGGTGGTCGGCATCCTCCCGCTCCAGGTGATCGCCTTTGACGCTCAAGGCCGCGCCATCGGTGGGTCCGGTGGCGGCTTGATCAGCGACACCTGCCTCGGACCTGCCGCCTCGCCGATCGCCGCGCTGCCCGGCACGGGCGCCGGTGCTACAGCGACCAGCGAACAGTCTCGCTCTTGGGAGATCGCGGCTGTCGTGCTGATGGTCGCGGCGTTCGTCGCGGTCGCAGGGGCGTGCGGCGTTCGCGAGAGACGTTGACACGGGCCGGTTTCCATAACCCTCCCGAATCCATATAATCCGGGCGCTATGGCAGACGACAAGATCCGCGTACTGATCGCGAAGCCGGGGCTCGACGGGCACGACCGCGGCGCCAAGGTGGTGGCGCGGGCGCTGCGTGACGCCGGCATGGAGGTCATCTATACCGGCATCCGCCAGACGCCGGAGATGATCGCCGAGGCGGCGCTGCAGGAAGACGTGGACGTGATCGGGCTGAGCATCCTGTCGGGCGCGCACATGGAGCTGTTCCCGCGCGTCGTGAAGGCGCTGCGCGACCGCGAGATCAAGCCCGACGAGGTGCTGCTGTTCGCCGGCGGCATCATCCCGGACGCGGACATCGAGCCGCTGAAGGGGACGGGGTTCCAGGCGATCTTCGGGCCGGGCACGTCGACCGAGGACATCATCGCGTTCGTGCGCGACTGGGCCGCCAAACGCCCGGCGCGCGCCACCTGATCCAATCATGCCTCCGCCAACCGTAGAGGAGTTGGTCGACGGGCTGCTGGCCGGCAACCGCCGCGCGCTCTCGCGGCTTCTCACGCTGATCGAGAACGACTCGCCGGAGGGGCGGCGCGCGCTGCGGCTGCTGTACCCGAAATCCGGGCGGGCGCACACCATCGGCCTGACGGGGTCCGCGGGCGCGGGGAAGAGCACGCTGTCCGGCGCGATCGCGCGGGAGATGCGGCGGCGCGGCCGGACGCTGGGCATCGTGGCGATCGACCCGACGTCGCCGTTCAGCCAGGGCGCGCTGCTGGGCGACCGCATCCGTATGCAGGACCTGACGTCGGACGCGGAGGTGTTCGTGCGAAGCATGGCGACGCGCGGCAACCTGGGCGGACTCGCGCCCAGCACGGCGGGCGTGGTGACGGCGCTGGACGCGTTCGGCAAGGACGTGGTGCTGGTGGAGACCGTCGGCGCGGGGCAGGACGAGGTAGAAGTGGCGGCGATGGCCGACACGACGGTCGTGGTGCTGACGCCCGGCTTCGGCGACGACGTGCAGGCGATGAAGGCCGGGATCATGGAGATCGCCGACATCCTGGTCGTGAACAAGTGCGACCTGCCCAACGCGGACCTGATCGCGCGGCAGTTGAGCGCGATGATGGACGCGTCGCCGCTCGCGCGCAAGACGCCGATCGTCAAGACGGCGGGGGCGCACGGCGAGGGCGTGGGCGAGCTGCTGGACGCGCTGGAGGAGCATCGCGCGTACATCGCGACGACGAACGTGCGGGAATCGCACCGGCTCGCGCAGGCGCGGCACCAGGTGCTGACGCTGGCGCGGCAGCGGCTGATCGACCGGCTGGTAGCGCAGCACGGCGGCGACGGCCGCATCGACGCGCTGGCCGAGCAGGTGGCGCGGCGCGAGATCGACCCGCACTCCGCGGCGGACCTGCTGATCGGCGAGTAGCGGGCGCTATCGCTCGATGATCAGCGACGACGTATCGGCGGGCGGGCGCGGCTTCGGGGCGGCGGCGCCTGCGGGGTAGCCGAGCACGACGAACGCCTGCGCGACACAATCCGCCGGCAGATCGAGCGCCTCGCGCACGGCTTCGGGCGCGAAGAGCGGCGCCGAGATCCAGTACGACGCCAGGCCGAGCGCGTGTGCGGCGAGCATGATGTTCTGCATGCCCGCGCCGACCGACTGCTGCGCCATCGCCCACTCGTTCCGCGCGCGGCGGTCGTCGGGCCAGTCGCGCAGCCCTTCGTGAGTGAGGCAGGCGAGGATCAGGGCGGGCGCCTCCACGATCTGGCGGCGCGACTTCTCCAGCAGCTTCTCGATCAGCTCCGGCGGGTGGCCGTCGCGCTCGAGGTCGCCGCGCCACGCCGCGCCCATCGCCTCGGCGAGCCGTTCGCGGCGCTGCGGCGAGACGACGACGTAGCGCCACGGGCGCGTGTGATGCGGCGAGGGCGCCAGCACCGCGAGCGAGAGCGCCTCGTCGACGAGCGCGCGCGGCACCGGGCGCGGCGCGAGCTGGCGCAGCGAGCGGCGGGTGCGGATGGCGGTGAGGGCGTCGATCGGCTCCGGCGTGGTCATCGCTACACGCTAAACGCTGACCTGGCTTCGAGCCAGCCGCGCGTGGCTGCGCCGACGGCCAGCGCGGGCAGCTCGGCGAGGTCCTCGGGCGCGTCGATGTCGTAGGCGAGGCGCGGATTCTCGATCTCGACGACCTCCACGCCGGTTGCCTCGGCGGCGGCGCGGTGGGCGTCGGCGCTGTCGCGGCCGAAGCGCATCGGCACGGCTTCCGGCGGGCGCATGGCGAGCGCATTGGTACCGTTGTCGCGCGAGCGGACGAGCACCGCGCGCGGCGCGTCGCCCGCGGCCAGCGCCGCGACGACGGTACGCAGGTCCTCGGCGCGCGCGAGGGGGATGTCGGCGGGCAGCACGATAATCTCGTCCGTGGCGAGGGTGCGGGCCAGGTAGCGCTGGCCGAACGACAGGCTGTCGTTGAGGCCGGAGATCGTGGCGGGTTCGGCGAGCGGGTCCGCGCCCAGCTCGCGGACGTGATCGAAGATCGCGCTGTCGTTGCTGACGACGGCGATCACGTCGAAGCAGCCGCTGGCGGTGCAGGCGACCAGGACATCGGTGAGCATGGCGAGCGCGAGTTCGGCGCGCTGCGCGGCGTCCAGCTCGCCGGCGAGCCGCATCTTGGCCTGCGCCAGCTCTTTCATGGGGATCAGTGCGGCGCGCATGGCGTCATCCTGCCGCGCGGAGGCAGGTCTCCGCCAGCGCGCGCTTCTCATCTGGCCCGCGCATGATCGTCTGCGCGACGACGCAACGGACGCCCGCGGCCTCGATCTCGACGGCGAGAGCGCGGTCCTGCTCGTCGATCACGAGCACGTCGAGGAAGTCGGCGTAGGCGCGGGCGACGCCGGCGGCGGTGGGCGTCATGCCGAGCGACGCCATCATGCGGTCGGCGGGGCCTTTGATCGTCTTGCCGCCGATGATCGGGCTGACGCCGACGACCTTCGCGCGCGTCTCGCGCAGGGCGCCGCGCACGCCGGGCACCGCGAGCAGCGGGCCGATGCTGACGACGGGGTTGCTGGGCGCGATCGCGACGACATCGGCGCCGCGGATGGCGTCGAGCACGCCGGGCGCCGGAGCGGCGTCCGCGATGCCGTCGAAGCGGACGGCGCGCACGTCGTCGGCGGTGCGTCGCTGCACGAAGTACTGCTGGAACGCGAGCGTGCCGTGGTCGGTGTCGACGAGCGTGCGGATGCGGTGGTCGGAGACGGGGAGCAGGCGCAGGCGCAGGCCGAACGCCTCGGCGATGGAGCGCGTGGCGTCGCTGAGGGTGGCGCCGCCGCGGAGCAGGGCGGTGCGGTGGGCGCAGGTGGCCATGTCGCCGTCGCCGAGGTTGAACCAGGTGTCGTAGCCGAAGCGGCGGAGCGCGTCGAGCGCGTGGAACGTCTCGCCGGTGAGCCCCCAGCCCTTCGCGGCATCGACCGCGCCGGCGAGCGTGTAGATGACGATGTCGATGTCGGGCGACACGCGCAGGCCCCAGAACTCGTCATCATCGCCGGTGTTGGAGATCACCGTGATCGATTCCTGCGGGACCGCCTGGACGAGCCCTTCGAGGAAGCGCGCCGCGCCGACGCCGCCGGCGAGGACGGTCACGTTCATGCGCGAAGCAGCTTCGGGTGTACGTGCATGGGTTCGGAGATCAGGTGGCAGCCCGCAGCGCAGGGCACGAGCCGGGCTTGCATCATGCGCCAGTATACCGGTCGCTACAGCGCGAGGTGGACGATGGTGACGCCCTCGCCGCCCTCCTCGGGGCGGGCCTGCTCGTACGACTTCACGAGCGGGTGCTTCGAGAGGAAGTCGCGCACCTGGCGGCGCAGCGTGCCGGTGCCCTTGCCGTGGATGATGCGGACGCGGGCGAGGCCGCCGCGGAACGCCTCGTCGACGTACTGCTCCACGGTGGGCATCGCCTCGTCGATCGTCTGGCCGCGCAGCTCGATCTCGACGGGGACGTCGCGCGCGGGGGCGACGTTGGTGACGGTGTAGCCCTGCGCCTGCGCCGGGCCGGGGCGCTGCACGCGCTCGACCTGCGCGAGCTTGACGCGGCTGCGGAGCGCGCCGAGCCGCAGCTCCACTTCGCCCTTCGCGTCGGGCACGGAGAGCGCCTCGCCCCAGCCGTCCATGCCGCGCAGCCAGACCATGTCGCCTTCGCGGATATCGGATGGCGGCGGCCCGGCCGGGACGGCGGCGGCGCGCGGCTCCGGGCGGCGGCGCGCGGGCTTCGGCGCGGGCGCGTGCGCGGCGAGGCGGGCGGCGGCGTCGGCAGCTTCGATCAGCTTCTGCTGTGCGCCGGCGAGGCGCTGCTGCTCGACCTCGCGCTCGGCCTCGGCGATCGCCTTCTGCGCGCGCTCGACCTCGCGGTCGATCTCCTGGCGCGCCTTCGCGATGAGCGCGTCCCGCTGCGCGTCGGCGGCGTCGAGGCGCTCGGCGAGGCGGCTGCGGATCTCCTCGGCCTCGCGGCGCGCCAGCTCTTCGGCGCGGCGGGCGTCGGCCGCGCCCTCGCGCTCGCGGCGGATGTCGGAGAGCAGCTCCTCGACCTGCAGCTGCTCCGGGCCGATGGAGGCGCGCGCCGCGTCGATGACGTCCTGCGGCATGCCGAGTCGCTGCGCGATCTCGAGGGCGTTGCTGCGGCCGGGCAGGCCGATCGACAGGTGGTAGGTGGGCGAGAGCGTCTCCAGGTTGAACTCGACCGAGGCGTTCATGATGCCGGGTGTGCCGTGCGCGAACGCCTTCAGCTCGCCGTGGTGCGTGGTGGCGACGGTGAGCGCGCCGGCATCGAGCAGGCGGGCGAGGATGGCGCGGGCGAGCGCGGAGCCCTCCGTGGGATCGGTGCCGGCGGCGAGCTCGTCGAGCAGGACGAGCGTGCGGCCGCCCGCGCCGTTGAGGATGCGGATGATGTTGGTCATGTGGCTGCTGAAGGTCGAGAGCGACTGCTCGATGCTCTGCTCGTCGCCGATGTCCGCGAAGATCGCGTCGAAGACAGGGACGCGCGAGCCGCGATCGGCGGGCACGGGCAGCCCGGACTGCGCCATCAGCGCGAGCAGGCCGGCGGTCTTGAGGGCGACGGTCTTGCCGCCGGTGTTGGGGCCGGTGATCAGCAGCACGCTGTAGGCGCCGCCGACGGTGATCGTGGTGGGGATGACGGGCGCGCGGAGCAGCGGATGGCGCGCGAGCAGCAGGTGCAGCTGCGCGGGGCCGTCGACGATCCACGGCTGGTCTTCGCCCTCGTACGGCAGCTCCGGCGCGCCGATCTCGTCGCCGAAGCGCACCTTCGCGAGCGCGAGGTCGATGCGGGCGAGCGCGACGACGTTCCAGGCGATGGCGTCGGCGTGCGCGCCGACCTCCGTGGCAAGGGCGCGCAGCACGCGCTCGACCTCGCGCTCCTCGGCGATCTGCGCCTCGCGCCACTTGTTGGCGAGGTCGACGACGGGCAGCGGCTCGAGCCAGACGGTGGCGCCGCTGCCGGAGACGTCGTGCACGATGCCCTTGAGCTGGCCACGCATGTCGGCCTTGATGGGAATGACGTAGCGGCCGTCGCGCAGCGTGATGATCGCTTCCTGCGCGATGCCCTTCGCGAAGGCCGACGCCAGGATCTCCTGCAGGCGCTGGTAGAGGCGGTCGTGCAGCGCGCGGATCTCGCGGCGGATGCTGGCCAGCTCCGGGCTGGCCTGGTCGGTGACCTCGCCGCGCTGGTTGATGCAGCGGTTGATCTCGTCGATGGTGCGGGCCATCGGCTCGATCAGGTCGACCACCTCGCGCAGCAGGGGCAGCGCTTCGAGGCGTGCGACGGACGCCTTGAAGTCGCGCGCGCATTCGAGCGTGGAGGCGAGGGTGAGCAGCTCATTGGGGTCGAGGATGCCGCCGCGCTCGGCCTTCTCGGCGAGCGGGCGGACGTCGTGGGCGCCGCGGAGACCGGTGTGGGGCTTCATCTGCAGCAGGCGGCGCGCCTCGGCGGTCTCGCGCTGGCGGCGGACGACCTCGCGGTACTCGGGCGACGGTTCGAGCGCCAGCGCCAGCTCCTTGCCGGCGGAGAACGAGGCATGGCGCGCGAGCTTCGCGCGGATCTTGTCGAACTCCAACGTGCGCAACGCGTGTGCGTCCATGCCGGAAGTGTAGCAGCGTGCCGGGCGAGCGGAGGTTGGAGCGCGCCGCTCCGCGCGCTAGCATGGGCGCCATGAGCGATGAACGGGTGGACAATCTCAACGAGTTTGCGCGAGAGCGGCACCCCGGCATGGTCGGCGTCGAGATCCTGACGTGCGACGCCGACGGCGTGACGGGACGGCTGGACGTGAAGCACGAGCTCGTGGCCGGCACGGGCTTCCTCTGGGCGCCAGTGGTGATCACGCTGGCGGACTGGCTGTGCGCGGCGGGCATCGGGCAGCACCTGCCGGAGGGCGCGGGGTTCACGACGATCGAGCTGAAGGCGAACTTCCTGGGCACGGTGCGCGAGGGCGGCGCGATCCGCGGCCGCGCGTGGCCGGTGCATCGCGGGCGCACGACGCAAGTGTGGGACGTGGAGGTCGCGGACGAGGCGAACGGCAAGGTGATCGCGCTGTTCCGCTGCACGCAGATGGTGCTGCTGCCGCGGTAGGGGTTACGCGCTCCGCCGGCCGCCGAATCTCGCCAGCTCGCGCTTGATGTCGAGCGGGGCGACGATCGCCTTGCGGTCGTGCGGGCCCCACTGGTCGCGCGGCACCATCCACATCACTTCGAACTCGATGCCGTCGGGGTCGCGGCCGTACAGCGACTTGGTGGCGCCGTGGTCGCTCATGCCCGTGAGCGCGCCGAGGTTCGCCAGCACGGTCGTCGCTTCCGCCAGCTCCTCGATGGTGGCCACCTCCCACGCGAGGTGGTAGAGGCCGACGGAGCCTTGCGGCGGCCGGGGCGCGTCCGCGCCGACGGAGGCCAGCGCCAGGTCGTGGTGGTTCGTCGAGCCGGCGGCGCGGAAGAATGCCATCGTGCCGCCCTCGCGGGCGATCTCCTCCATGCCGAAGGCCTGCGTGTAGAAGGCGGCCGAACGGTCGAGGTCGGAGACGTACAGGACGGCGTGGTTGAGCCGGGTGATCTGAGGCATGCGGGGTCCTCCTCTTTCGGGTTCAGGGTAGCAGTCTCGCGTGCCGCAGCGGACGGAGGCCGCGGGCGAGGCATAACAGACGTTACGGCCGGGCGCGATCCGGGGTGGGCAGCGGCGAAGGGCGGGCGCTCGCTACAATGACCGGAGACGGAATGCGGTGCTCGCGCGACAGCGGGATTCCGGCTCCAACCATCAGAAAGAGGCCCCCTTCACCATGCCAGCAACTTTCCGTGCCCGCGGCTCTCTCTTCGAGCGCTGGGGCCGAACCGTCACGCGTTACAAGTGGCTGGTCGTCCTCACCTGGCTGGCCGGGCTGGCGGCGTTGCTCGCGGCGATGTTCGCGTTCAAGGGCACCTATGCCACGAAGTTCAGCGTGCCCGGCACGGAATCGGCGCGCGCGGCCGACCTGCTGAAGGCGCGCTTTCCGGAGCAGGGCGGCACGAACGCCGAGCTGGTGTTCGCGGCGGACACGTCGATCAGCGACCCGGCGATCACACAGCGCATCGGCGACATCCTCGCGCAGGTGAAGACGTTGCCGGGCGTCTCGGACGTGCCGGCGGCGCCGACCGTCTCGGCCGACGGCACGATCGCGTTCGCGACGATCCAGTATCCCGACGAGGTGGAGTCGCAGACGAAGGCACTGATCGCGCTGGCAGACAAGAGCGGCGGCAGCGGGCTGCGCGTCGAGGCGGGCGGCCGCGCCGTCGAGCACACGGAGCGGAACGGCCTCGGCTCGACGGAGCTGATCGGCGTCTCTGCGGCGGCGATCATCCTGCTCATCGCGTTCGGGTCGATCGTCGCGATGGGCGTGCCGATCGTGACGGCGCTGTTCTCGCTGGGCGGCTCGCTGGCGGTGATCGGCATCATCGCGCGGTTCATCAACATGACCGCGTTCACGCCGTCGTTTGCGTCGATGATCGGGCTGGGCGTCGGCATCGACTACTGCCTGCTGGTGATCACGCGCTACCGCGAGCAGCTGCACAGCGGCCACACGGTGGAAGAGTCGGTGACGATCGCGGTGAACACGTCCGGGCGGTCGGTGCTGTTCGCGGGCACGGTGGTGATCATCGCGATGCTGGGGCTGACGCTGATGGGCATCCCGTTCATCGCGGCGCTGGGCATCGCGGCGGCGATCGTGGTGGTGCTGTCGGTGCTGACGGCGCTGACGCTGCTGCCGGCCGTGCTGGCGATCGTGGGGAAGAAGGTGGACGCGCTGGGCGTGCCGATGTTCCGCTCGACGGAGGGCAACCACGAGGGGTCGGTCTGGTTCAGCCTGAGCATGGCGATCCAGCGGCGGCCGCTGTGGTTCATCGCGGGCGGCGGGGCGATCCTGCTGGTGCTGGCGATCCCGCTGTTCAGCATGACATCGAGCTTCACGGACGCGGGCAACAACGCCACATCGACGCACTCGCGGCGGGCATACGACCTGCTGAAGCAGGGCTTCGGCGCGGGCTTCAACGGGCCGCTGACGATCGTCGCGGACACCCAGGCCGGCGGCGGCGACAAGATCGACGCGCTGGTGAGCGCGCTGTCGTCGGCGGACGGCGTCAGCCGCGTCGCGACGCCGCGCAAGAGCCCGGCGGGCGATACGACGGTGATCACCGTGTACCCGACCACGTCGCCGCAGGACAGCAAGACGAACGAACTGGTGCACCGGCTGCGCGAGCGCGTCATCCCGCCGGTGACGGCCGGGACGCCGCTGCACGCGTACGTAACGGGCTCGACGGCGAGCATCATCGACGTGAGCGACAAGATCTCCAGCCGCATGCCGCTGTTCTTCGCGATGGTGATCGGCCTGAGCTTCGTGGTGCTGACGATCGTCTTCCGCTCGCTGTTCGTGCCGCTGAAGGCGGCGCTGATGAACATGCTGTCGATCGGCGCGGCGTACGGCGCGCTGGTGGCGGTGTTCCAGTGGGGCTGGTTCGCCGGGCCGCTGGGCGTGAAGACGACGGGGCCGATCGAGGTGTTCCTGCCGATGATGATGTTCGCCATCCTCTTCGGCCTGTCGATGGACTACGAGGTCTTCCTGGTGAGCCGCATCCGCGAGGAGTACCTGAAGGGGTCCGACAACTCGAAGGCGGTGGCGATGGGGCTGTCGTCGACCGCGCGCGTCATCACGTCGGCGGCGCTGATCATGATCGCTGTCTTTGGCAGCTTCGTGCTGGGCGACGAGCGGGTGATCAAGGAGTTCGGGTTCGGGCTGGCGATCGCCATCTTCCTGGACGCGACGATCGTGCGCTTGATGCTGGTGCCCTCGTTCATGGAGCTGATGGGCAACCTCAACTGGTGGCTGCCGCCGTTCCTGGACCGCCTGATCCCGGACATCGACATTGAGGGGCTGCCGCGCGAGTCCGAAGCGGTCGCCGCCGCGGCGGGCGGCGACTGATCGCCCGCGCTGGCGCCACCGCCCTCCGCATGATCTACTCTTCTGTAAGCGGGAGCGCCCCCTGCGCCGACGCCCGCCCAGCACGCAGCGAAGGGATGCCGCTTGCCCGCGCGCACCACGCAGGCCGAACGTAACGCCGCGCACTGGAGGCGGCTGGGGCTGATCCCCGGCGCGCCGGAGTGCGTCATCAAGGCGGCGCATCGCGCCCAGATCGAACTGCACCACCCGGACCGCGGCGGCGATGCGAACGTCGCCAAGCAGATCAACGTCGCGTACGACGAGCTGAAGGGCAGCGGCGTGGCCGCGAACCAGTACGTGGCGGCGCACTACAATGGTGAGCCGTGGGTCGTGCTGGGCATTACCAGCGCTGCGGACGAGGCCTTCGCCGAGCGGGCGGGCAAGACGCTGCAGTCGGAACTCACGGCGTACCCGCGGCTGATCGCGCGCGTCCGGTGGGCGATCGACAACTTCAGCAGCGTGAAGCCGACGCGGAACAGCGCGCCGCCACGCGCATCGGCGTCGATCCCGCCGCAGCCGACGCGCGTCACGCCGGAGCGATCGGCGCACCGGCCGCCGCCGGAGCCGGCGAAGCCGGGCGTGCCGGAGGGGCTGCCGGCGAAGATCGACTTCGGCGCGCTGCAGTGGCACGCCGAGACGATGCGCACGATCCAGCTGACGTGGAAGCGATTCGCGCCGTACAGCATCACGGTCGAGGCGGCGGCGCCGGTGCGCGCGGAGATCGTAGCATCGAAGGTGCTGCCGGGCCGCTTCTCGGTGACGTTCTCGATCGACTGGGATTCGCCGGAACTTGCGGCGGGGCCGACGGTGCGCGGCTACACGCTCGACTCGGCGGTGACGATCCGCTGGAGCGCGACCGACGCGATCACGATCCCCGCGCGCGGCCTGGTCCAGTATCCGGCGCTGGTGAGCGCCAGTCCGGCCGCATTCGACCTGGGCACCGTCGAGTTCGAACTGCTGACGCGCGTGTCGCTGATGCTCGTGAGCAGTGCCGCTGCCAGCGTGACGATCGAGCCGCCGGCGTGGCTGCAGCGGGTGGATGGTCGGGGGAACGAGATCGATGCGCCCCTGAAGCTGGCGACGAACGTACCGGTGCGCGTGGAGTTGCGCGTGCACTGGCCGCCGATCGCGGAGCGTGCCGCCGCGTCGTTCGAGGCGGGGCGGCCAGTGCGTCCGACGGGGCGCATCATCGTGCGATGGGGCGAGCGCGAGCTGGAGATCCCGGCCGAGATGGTGGTGCCGCCGCCGCCGCGCCGCCGGCGCTAAGGCTTCGCGACGGGCCAGGCGAAGCGCAGGCCGAAGCCATCGGGATCGCGCACGACGAAGTCGAGCAGGCCGTATCCCCGGTCGCGGAGCGGCGCCACGATGTCGGCGCCGGCCGCCTGCAGCGCGGCGTACAGCGCGTCGACGTCGGCGGCCATGATGCGGATGTCGATGTTCCGGCCGCGCGGCGCGCCGATGGGCTCGCCGCGGCCACGCAACATGCGCTCGTCGGCCAGCATGATCATCGCGTCGCCGCGCGCGACGATGGCGAAGCCGGTGCGGCCGTCCGCCTCGGGCGGGTCGGCGCGCAGCAGCCGGAAGCCGAGCCGCTCCGTGTAGAATCGCACGCTGGCGTCCACGTCGGGGACGAACAGCTCGGGCGCGATCGCGGCGAACTCGATGGGGTCGGTGGCGGACATGGCTGCGGCTCCTCCTACGTCGCGGCGGGATCCAGGCTCGGCGCCGGCTCCGGGTCGATTAGCCCCAGCTTCTCCATGCGCATGCGGACGGCGTGCGGCTGCCGTCCCAGCTCGGCGGCGATCGCGTCCACGCCGCTGTCGGCCGCGGCCAGCTTCGCGACGTGGGCGTCCTCGTCGTCGCTCCAGCGCTCCCACGCGCGCGGATGCGTCTTGCGCACTTCGAGCTGGTGCTCGCTGAAGTTGCGCTCCGGCGCGGCAGGCTCGGGCGTCGCGGGCGGCTCCGGCGCAGGCGCGGCGGCGGCGTCCTCGCGGACGAGCGCCAGGATTTCGTCGCCGAAGCGCTGCATGCGCGACGGGCCCATGCCGCTGACCGCGGCCAGCGCCTCCGGCGTCGCGGGCCGCGCGTCGGCGATGGCGCGCAGCGTAGCGTCCGGCGCGACGACGTACGCGGGCGCTTCTTCGGCGTCGGCGCGATGCTTGCGCCACGTCTTCAGGCGGTTGAACAGCGCCAGCCCGACGCCGGTGAGTCCGGCCGGTGCGGGCGCGGACGATCCGGCGGCGCGGCCGGCGGATCGCTGCGGCTGCGGCGGCAGGCGCACGGGATTCTCGCGCGAGCCGGCGATCACCTCTGCCGCGCGGCGGGTGATGCGCAGCGTCGAGTGCTCCGTCTCGATCGCCAGCAGGCCGGCGGCGACGCAGCGGCGCAGCAGGCGCCGCACCTGCTCCTCGCGCAGGTCGCGCAGCGCGCCGAAGGCGGCGTGCGCCTCCCAGCCGTAGCCGCGGACCTGGCGCGTCGCGTCGCCGATCAGGTAGCTGGCAGTGGCGCCGGCGCCCACGGCGAACGGCAGGCCGCGGATCGCCGACAGGGCGGCGCGCACCGTCTCGGCGGACGCGGCCTCGTCGGGCTCGGCGCCGAGACGGCCGTTCGCGGCGGCGATGCAGTTGTCGCAGTGGCCGCAGCCGCCCAGCTCCTCCGCGGCGTCCTCGAAGTACTCCAGGATCGCGTCGTGGCGGCAGGCGCACGTCTCCGCGTACGAGACCATCGCGCGCAGGAGATCGCGGCGGTGCAGCGCTTGCTCCGGCGGCGTCGCTTCGTCCTTCGCGATCATGCCGAAGCGCCAGGCGATGTCGGGATCGGAGACGAGCAGCAACCCCGCCGCCGGGTCGCCGTCTCGGCCGGCGCGGCCGACCTCCTGGTAGTACGCCTCCACGGACTCCGGCAGGGTCTGGTGGACGACCAGGCGGATGTCGGCGCGGTCGATGCCCATGCCGAAGGCGTTGGTCGCGGCGATGACGTCGAGTGCGCCGCCCTGGAAGTGCTCCTGCACCTCGGTGCGGTCGGGGCCGGGCATGCCGGCGTGGTAGTGCGCCGCGCGCCAGCCGGCCGCGCGCATCGCCTCGGCGATGTCTTCGGAGTTGCGGCGGGTGCCCGCGTAAACGATGGCGCTGCCGCGGCCGCCGCCCGGCTTGCCGAGCCACGTCTTCACCTCCGCGGCGATCCGCGTCGCCTTCGCCTTCGGGCCGCTCACCTCCTCCGTCGCGAGCCGCAGGTTCCCGCGCGCGAAGCCGCGCAGGATCTGCCGCGCGTCGGGCATCGCGAGCCGCTCGACGATCTCGCGCCGCACGGCCGGCGTGGCGGTGGCGGTGCAGGCGATGAGGCGCGGCGGCCGCAGCCGCGCGACGAGCGCGCCGAGCTGCAGGTAGTCGGGGCGGAAGTCGTGGCCCCAGTGGCTGATGCAGTGCGCCTCGTCGATCGCCAGCAGCGAGATCGGCAGGCGCGACAGCACGTCGTCGATGAACCACTCGCTCGCCAGGCGCTCCGGCGCGATGTAGAGCAGCTTCACCTGCCCGGCCAGCGCGAGATCGATGCGGCGGCGGTTCTCGTCGGCGTCCAGGTTCGACGCCAGGTACGTGGCCGGGATGCCGCGCTCCGTGAGCGAGCGCACCTGGTCCGCCATCAGCGCGACCAGCGGCGTGATCACCAGCACGATGCCGTCAAGGTCGAGGGCGGGCTGCTGGTAGCACATGCTCTTGCCGCCGCCCGTCGGAGCGACGACGAGCACGCGGCCGCTGCCGTGCTCCAGCTCGTCGATGGCCTCGCGCTGCCAGTCGTAGAGCTGCATCAGGCGGCGCCTCCGTCCGGCTCGACGGGCGTCCATTTGCGCTTGCCGTCGGCGGTCTCGCTCATGCGGCCGAGGCCGGGGAACGGGCAGTGCACCGCGACGACGAGCTGGCGCTCCGCGATGGCGGCCGCGACGACGGCCTTCTTCGTCTCCATCGCCTCGATCGGGTAGAGGTCGAACGACGACACCCACGGCGCGCGCTCGAGCTGCACCGGGTGCTGGATCATGTCGCCGAGGTAGATCGCTTTCTCGCCGGCGGACGACAGGATGACGCTGGCGTGGTCGGCGGTGTGGCCGTGCGTCTCGACGATCGTCACCTCGTCCGTGACGCGCAGCTCGCCGTCGACGAAATCGAGCTGCCCCGCCGCTTCCAGCGGCAGCAGGTTCTCGGAGAGGTAGGTGGCGCGGGTGCGCTCGTTCGGGTGCGTCGCTGCCTCCCACTCGCCGCGCTGGATCAGGTAGCGGGCGCGCGGGAAGGTCGGCGCCCAGGCACCGGCGGCGTCCTTGCGCGTGTTCCAGCCGCAGTGGTCGGCGTGCAGGTGGGTGTTGATGACGACGTCCACGTCGCCGGGCGCGACGCCGATCGCGGCCAGGTCTCCGAGCAGGTTGCCGGCCGCGAGGGGCGTGGACTGCGCGCGCGGCCGCTCCTTGTCGCCGACGCCGGTCTCGATGAGGATGGTCTTCCCCTGCGAGCGAAGCAGCAGCGAGTTGAGGCCGAGCGCCATCTGGTGGCGGTCGTTGAGGGGAATGTCGAAACGCTCCCACATCACCTTGGGCACGATGCCGAAGACGGCGCCGGCGTCTTGGTAGTACTCTCCGTCGGAGAGCAGGTGCAGCAGCAGGTTCCCGAGCCGGTGCGTCGCGGGCACGCCGATCCCTTCACTAGAACGTCTGTGCGAACTATCTGGTGCCTACGATACCCCCGCTTCGCCGCACGGTCAACGCCGGGGGCGGGCGCCGGAAGTGTTAACAGGCGCCAATCAGCGCCGATGAGCGGTTCCCTGCTGACCCCCGGTGTGTTCATCTGGGGCAGCAGATTCCGCCTATGCATCGAAAGGAGCAGCATCGTGGCAGTCAATGAAGCACCGGCCGCACCCGAGGCGCCGCGCAGTCTCCAGGAGCGGGTGTCTGACGTCATCACCGGATTCTGTGGCGACATGCGGTTCGTCTACCTGCACGCCGGCCTGTTCACGCTCTGGATCGCCACGAAGGGGTTCGGCAACGACGCGTTCCCGTTCAACTTCCTGACGATGACCGTGAGCTTGGAGGCGATCTTCCTGTCGACGTTCATCCTGATCTCGCAGAACCGGCAGCAAGCGATCGCCGACGCCAACAACAAGCTCGTGCAGGCGCGGCTGTTGCAGATGCTGGACGACGTGATCAGCGACGAGAAGCTGGACCTCAAGAACGAAGAGATGATCAGCGTGATCCTCAACCGCATCGACGTGGAGCACATCAAGCCGATGGCCGACCAGGTGCAGGAGATCCGCGACGGCATCGCGCGCATGGAGGCGCGGAGCAGCCGATAGCCGCGTGGCGCGGCGCTGGCCCTGCGAAGTTCCGGGGTTCCGCGCCTCCGCGTACGGGGATCGCCTGCCGGGGGATGAGGGAGACACCTGAGCCCATTGCGCCGGTTCCCTGCCGATACTGGGCGGACGCCGTATCTGCAGGGAGAGCGCCATGGCCGTCTGTGACATTCACTTCCGCACACCATCCCGCTTCGAACGGATGCGCCCGGCGCTGATCATGGCCGCCGCGTTCGCCGCCGTCGTGGGCATCGCCGTGCTGCTGCGATTCTGGCAGCTCGGCATCCGGACGTTCCAGGGCGATGAGACGATGGCGGCGCTGCTGTCCGACCAGCTGGCGCGCGGCGCCGGCTACGAGCAGATCGCGTCGCAGCACGGCCCGCTGCAGTTCTTCGCCACCGCGGGCATCTTCCGCATCTTCGGCTCCAGCGACACGACGGCGCGCATGGTGCCGGCGCTCTTCGGGGTGCTGCTGGCGGTGCTGCCGTTCACGTTCACGAAGCACATCGGCCGCACGGGGGCTATCGCCGCCGCGCTGATGCTCGCGGTCTCGCCGTCGATGCTGTACTACAGCCGCTTCGCCGGCCCGGACGCCGCGCTGGCGTTCTTCTCGCTGGCCGCGGCGATGGTAATCTGGCGCTACCTGGCGTCGCCGGAGCGGGGCTTCCTGTACCTGCTGGCGCTGGCGATCGCGTTCATGCTCGTCTCGACCGAGATGGCGCTGGTCGTCATCGGCATCTTTGCGGCGTACCTGGCGTTCCGCACGGGCAGCGACCTGGTTGCGCAGCACCACGCGCCGCCCGCGCAGGAGCAGATCACCACGCACTACGAGCGGCTGGGCGTCTCGCCGTCGGCGACGACGCGGGACATCCGCACGGCGTACAAGGCGAAGCTCGATCGGTCGTTGAGCCGCAAGGTCGACCGCGAGGCCGTGCTCAACGCGTACCAGGTGCTGACGACGGCGAACCGGCGCGAGGCGTACGACCGGCGGCTGGCGCAGCGCGCGGCCGCGGCGGAGGCGCCGGCGGCGGAGCAGCAGCAATCGCGCCGTATGTCGTCGGCCGCCATCATGCTGGCGGCGGCGCCGATCGCGGCGCTGTGGCCGTTCATCGGCGGCATACGGCGCAAGATGAATCTGACGGTGCGCCCGGCCGCCGCCGACCCCATGCTCGTGACCACGATGCTGGCGCTGCCGTTCTACGGGCCGCTCGTGGAGAAACTGCCGTTCGTCGGCGACCGCGGCTTCGCGGGGCAGCGGGCGAGCATCGAACTCGGCACCGGCATCATCCACCAGCCCGGCGGCGAGCTGCCGGTCATGCTGGTCACGCTCGGCGTGCTGTTCGCGCTGGCGGGTGTCGTGGGGATGGCGTGGAAGTGGCACGTCTGGGTGATCTGCTGGGCGTTCTGCTATGGCATCGTCATCGCGATGTTCACCGGCTTCTTCACGGACCGCGGCGGCGTATGGACGGGCATCTGGGGCACGCTGGACTACTGGTCGCGGCCGGAAGCGCGGCACATCGACGGGCCATCCTACTACTACGGCATGATCATGCCCGCCTACGAGATGGTGCCGCTTGCGATCGCGCTCATCGCCGCCGTCGCGATGGTGATCCGCGGCAGCAGGCGCAACCGCATCGTCACGCTCACGACGCTCAAGATCATCATGAGCGCGATCTTCGCGCCCGCCGCCATCGCACCGATCGCCGACCACCGCACGCTGATCGTGTTGGTCGCGGCGAGCGCCGGCGTGCTGGCGCTGCGCGTCGACCGGCTGACGAAGTTCCTGGCGTTCTGGGCGGTGGCGGCGTTCTGCGCGTTCAGCGCGATCGGCCGCAAGGAGCCGAGCTTGGCGATCCACATGGCGCTGCCGCTGGCGCTGCTCGCCGCGCGGATGGTGAACGAGGCTGTGACCGCGTTCGAGATGCCGTCGATCCGCGTGCCTTCGATCGCGGCACCACGCCTGGGGCCTGTGCGGCGTCTCGCGCAGGGGTTGGTGCTGGCCGGCTTCATCGCGGGCGTCGTCTTCACGGCGCGCACCGGCGTGCTTGCGGCGTGGGGGCACGGCTCGCTGCCGCAGCTCGACGGCTCGCTGGCCGCCAGCGACCACGGCGACACGCCGATCGAGCTGATCCAGCCGGACCGCATCGCGCCGGACGTACGAGAGGTGCGCGCCGCGATCGAGCGGGCGGCGGCGCAGTCGGGGCAGGGCATGCAGGTGCCGCTCGCCATCGATACCTCGTACGACTTCGCGAACGACTGGCTCTGGTACCTGCGCGATTACCCGAACATCACGATCACGGACATGCGCCGTGGCTACCAGGCGCCGGCGGGCACGATCGTTCTCTTCGACGAGCGCAACAAGGACAAGGTGCAGGTTGATGCCGCATCCGCCGCGCTGACGTTCACGTCGAGTTGGAGCTTCCCGGCGGACTACTCGCTGATGGGCGGCCGGGAGATCGCGTCGGAGATGGCGCACGTCAACTGGTGGTCGACGTGGGGCCGCTACCTGCTGGACCGCACGGTGGCGGGACAGCCGTCGGCCGTGCACGGCGTCGCGTACTTCCCGCAGCAGCTGAGCGCGTCGCTGCCGGTGGCGCACAACACGAGCAGCGTGCTGGCCGCGACGGTCGCGCCGCTGCCGATGGGCCCGCCGCTTCCGAAGGACTTCCAGCAGCCCGCTCCTTAGCCAGCGGCCTCGGCGCAGGTGCGCGCCACTGCGGCCAGCGCGGCCGCGCGGCCGGTGCGCACGATGTCGATCGCCAGCCCGTTCAGCACGAGCCCGAACGCCAGCCCGATCTCGGGATCGGCATAGCCGATCGAGCCGCCGATGCCCGGGTGGCCGAACGCCGTGACGCGCGGCCCCTGCGGCCGCCCGTCGATGCCGCCGGACATGTACCCCAGCGACCAGTTGATCGGCACCGGGATCACACCGTCGGGGCCGGACGTTTGCAGCTCGGACATGGCCCGCACGCGCGCCTCGCTCAGCAGCCGCACGCCGTCCAGCTCGCCGTAGCCGGCGAGGCAGGCGTAGAAGCGCGCAAGGTCGCGGGCACTCATCACGCCGTTCGCCGCGGGGATCTCGGCGCGCAGGCCCGCGGGCGAGTTGAAGAGCGTGCTGCTGTCGCCGCGGCCCGATCCCATCGCACGCGCGGTGAGCGAGCCGGGGCTCATCATCGCGGCAGCCTGCTGGACGACCTCGGGCGTCAGCGCGAACTTCGGCTTGAGCTTCGCGACGCGCGGGTGCAGCGCGTCGGGCGTGCCGATGTGCAGCTCGGTGATGCCGAGCGGCTTCGCGATCTCGTCGCGGAAGAACGCGCCGACCGAGCGGCCGTCGATCCGCCGCACGACCTCGCCGACGAGGAAGCCGAAGTTCATGGCGTGGTAGGCCGTCTGCGCGCCGGGTGCGGTGAGCGGCGTCTCCGCCGCGAGGGCGCCGGTCATGCGCTCCCAGTCGCAGAAGTCGTCCATGGTGATGCCGTCGGGGATCGCGGCGAGGCCGGCCTGGTGCGTGAGCAGGTGGTAGACCGTGATGCCGACCTTGCCGCTCGCGGCGAACTCCGGCCAGAACTTCGCGACGGGATCGGAGTACTGCACGAGGCCGCGGTCGGCGAGCAGGTGCAAGCAGGCGGCGGTCAGCCCCTTCGTGGTCGAGAAGGACACGGCCATCGTGCCCTCGTCCCACGGCGTGCCGGCGTCCTCGTCGGCGAGGCCGCCCCAGAGGTCCACCACCTTGCGCCCGCGATGGTAGACAGCGACGCCGGCGCCGATGTGCTCGCCCGCCGCGAACTGCCGCTCGAACAGCTCGCGCACCGGTTCGAATCCTGCCGCCGCCGTGCCGTGGACCGTTGCCATCCCGTCTCCTCGCTTGCCGTTCGTGCTGCTCGCGACTGAGATTCTGCGCGACCGGCGCGGCCCATGCCAGTCGCCGCCGAACGCGGGCGGATCGACCCGTGAACGGCGGACGGCGAGGTGTTACGATGCGCGCGCACCAGGCCACCAGCGGAGGGAGGATCGCCATGCGTCTCGACGGCAAGACGGCACTGATCACGGGCGCGGGCAGCGGCATGGGCCGCGTCGCCTCGGTTATCTTCGCGAAGGAGGGGGCGAACGTCGTCGCGACGGACCTCAATCGCGCCGCGCTCGACGAGACGGCGGCGCTCGTCGCGGAGCACGCGCACGGGAGCATCCTGCCGCTGACCGGCGACGTCTCGAACGAAGGCGACGTGAAGTCGTGGGTGCGCTCGGCGGTCGAGCAGTACGGTGGGCTGCAGGTGCTGTACAACAACGCGGGCATCTTTCCTGACAGCGACAAGAGCGTCATCGACATGGATGAGGAGACGTATCGTCGCACCCTGGACGTGAACCTGAAGGGCGTGATGCTGTGTTGCAAGTACGGCATCCCCGAGATCGTGCGCTCCGGCGGCGGCTCGGTCGTGAACGTGGCGTCGTTCGTGGCGCTCGTGGGCTGCACGGTGCCGCAGGACGTGTACACGGCGAGCAAGGGCGCCGTGCTGGCGCTCACGAAGTCGCTGGCGGTGCAGTTCGGGCGCGACCACGTGCGCGTCAACGCCATCTGCCCCGGCCCGATCCTGACGCCGCTGCTGGCGGACCTCTTCCCGAACGAGGAAGAGAAGATGAAGCGGCTCAACCGCATCCCGCTGGGGCGCTTCGGGCTGCCGGAGGACATCGCGTTCGCGGCGCTGTACCTGGCGTCGGACGAGTCGTCGTGGACAACGGGCACGGAGTTCGTCGTGGACGGCGGCATCACCGTCAACTACTTCTAGCGACGGTAGGGCGCGGATGCTGCCAGAACTCCGAGGCTTGCAGGTAGTTCTTCGTTCTCCACGCGAAGCGGACAGATCCGATCGGCTTGAGTGTGGTCGTAACGCCGAATTCGTCCGGATGGTCGGGGGCGATCCGAGCGAGTTGTCACCGCTAACGGTTGGGGAGGTCGATCGCTGGTACGAAAGGACCGCTTCGGAACCGTACTCCTGGATCATCGAGCGTGACGGCCGTTGCGTGGGCACGGCCCGGCTTCATGGTCTCGACGCCGCGACTCATTCGGCCTGGTACGCGATAGGAATCTTTGACGTCCGCTTCTGGAACCAGGGCCTAGGAACCGAGGCGACCCTTCTTGTCCTGAAATTTGCTTTCGCCCAACTCCAGCTGCATCAGGTCTTTCTGCGAGTGCTCGAGTACAACCAGCGCGCGATAGCCGTTTACAAGAAGTGCGGCTTCGCGGTGCAGCGCGTTGAACAGGAGTCGGTGACTGTCGGCGACCAGCGTCACAGTGACTTGATCATGTGCATTTCAGCACGCGAGGGCCAGAGCGGCTCGCCTGCCCCGCGGTAGGCGACGGCGGCGAGGAAGGGTCTCATCGGCCCATCTCTTCCGGCACGCGCGTCTAGCGGCGCGGCAGCTTGCGCAGGAACGCGGTCACGGCGGCGTTGAAGCCGTCCGGCGCGTCGATGTTCACGGCGTGGCCGCCGTCGAGCGCGACGCTGCGTAGCAGCGGCACCGACGTCTCGGCGAAGCGGCGGCACTCCGCGAAGCGGGCCTCGCGCTCGCCCACGACCAGCAGCGCCGGCACCGTGTTCGCGGTCGCGCGATCCCGCACCGACGATCCCGGCACGGTGTAGAGGCCGGTGCGCGCGACGCCGCCGGGATCGAGCAGCGCGATGTCGGCGGCGAAGGCGGCGCGCTGCTCCGGCGAGAGGCTGCGGCTGCGCAGCGGGTTGAGCGGGTGCGCGTCGAGGACCGCGCGGCCGTCCGACGCCAGGCGGCGCGCCAGCGCCTCCAGCCCCGGGCGCACACTCTCGGCCCACGCGCCCTCCGCGAACGCCGACGTCGAATTCGTGCAGACCTGCGCGATGATGCGCGCCGGATGGTCGAGCGCGTAGCAGAACGTCAGCGCCGCACCGAGGGACTGGCCGCAGATCAGCCACCGCTCCGCGCCCAGCTCCTCGCGGATGCGCTCGAACTCGGCGACGTAGGCATCGGGCGTGTACGCCGCCGCATCGGGCGGCGACGGCGAGCGGCCGTGGCCGTACAGCTCGATCACGACGGGGCGGGCGACGGCCGAGAGCGCGGGCAGGTTCGGCAGCCATTGCGCGCGGCTGGAGAGGAAGCCGTGCACGAGCAGGAGGATCGGGCCGTCGCCGTCGTGCAGGTCGTAGTGGAGATGGGCGCCGCCGCTCATCGCGCGGCCGTCATGGCGTCGCGGGGCCGTCGGCGGCGGGCTCGGTGATGCCGGCCTCGGCCAGGATCTCGCCGCGGTGCTCGTCGAGCAGGGGCGGGCGGCGGTAGACGCGCACCGGCGTCTCGGTGAACTTCAGCGGCGGCGCGGCGATCTGCGCGTGCGCGCCGCCCGGCAGCTCGATGTCGGCGAGCATGGCGCGGGCGTGGACGTGCGGGTCGGCGAAGATGTCCGTGACGGTGTTGACGGGGCCGACGGGCACGCGGCCCGACAGCTCCGCGATCACTTCGGCGCGGGTGTGCTGCTTCGTCCAGCTCGAGATGGCGTCGAGCACGAGCGCGGTGTTCTGCAGCCGGGCGACGTTCTCGAACGTGCGCGGGTCGTCGATGAGATCGACGCGGCCGATGAGCGCGCAGAGGATGTTCCAGTGGTTGGGCGTCGATGCGGTGATGGCGACGGCGCCGTCGGAGGTCTCGAAAATGTCGAAGGGGCAGAGCGCGGCGTGGCCGGTGCCCTTCGGCGCGAGTACGCGGCCGCCGAAGGAGTACTGGTAGACGGCGTTCTCGCAGAGTGCGATGACGGCGTCGTACATCGCCACGTCGACGAACTGCCCCTCGCCGGTGATGCGGGCGCAATGGATCGCCGAGACGACGCCGAGAGCGGCGAGCGTGCCGGGGAACATGTCCCCGATGCTGGCGCCGGCGGGGTAGCCGCTGGAGCCCTCCGGGCCGGTCGTGGCGACGAGTCCGCCCATACTCTGGGCGATGATGTCGTAGGCGGGCCAGTCGGTGTACGGCGTGCGGCCGGTGCGCGGGTCGCCGAAGCCGCGAATAGCGCCGTAGATGATGCGCGGGTTGCGGGCGCGGATGGATTCGTAGCCGACGCCGAGGCGGTCCATGACGCCGGCCTTCGAGTTCTCGACGACGGCGTCGGCGGTCTCGGCCAGGCGGAAGAAGGTCTCGCGGTCGCGCTCGTGCCGGAGGTTGAGGACGATGCTCCGCTTGTTGCGGTTGATGCTGGCGAAATAGCCGCCGTAGGGCGCGTCCTCGCGGGGGCCGATCCACGGTGGCATGCCGCGCGTCATGTCGCCCTGTGGCGGCTCGATCTTGATGACGTCGGCGCCCAGGTCGGCGAGCAGCATCGTGCAGTACGGCCCGGCGAGCGCCTGCGTCAGGTCGAGGATGCGGAGGTCCTGCAGCGGGCCGGTGCGGTCGGTCATGTCGTCTCCCTCGCGCGGGCGAAGGCCCGGCGCGTTACGGGAGTTCTACACCGCCGGAGGGCGGGGGCCAACCTGCGCGGCGCGGGCCGCCGCTCGCCACGAGCGGCGGCCCGCGTTCGGCGCTACTTGTCGAGGTACCAGGTGTTGAGGAAGCGCTCCGACGCCGCGCCCAGCGCGACGGGGATCGCCTTCACGTACTTCTGGTAGAGGGTGAAGGCGTACGGCGTGACGATGGGCAGGAACGCCGGGCCCTTGCCGTAGATCAGCCGCTGCACGTCCAGGATCTTCTTCGCCTGCGCCGCCGGGTCGGTGATCGCCTTCGATTCGTCGATGGCCTTGTCGACTTCGGGGTAGATGGCGCCGACGCCGACGGCGTAGATGTGGTTGCGCGCCGGACCCTCGGAGTGCTGGAAGTCGAGTTCGAACTGCGGCGTCTCGTACACCTGGTTCAGCGAGAGGCTCGCGTCGTACTTGAGGTTCGTGTACTTGTCGAGCCACGTGGCGAACGCCTGCGGGTCCTTGTTGACGTTGAAGCCGGCGTCGGCCATCTGCTGCAGCCAGATCGGCAGGTGCAGGTTGTGCTCCTCGATGATGGAGTCGGCGGGCCACATGACGGTGATGTCGATGCTGTCCTTGCCGGTGGCCGCCTTGATCAGCTCCTTCGACTTCTTGGGATCGTAGGGCTGCAGCGTCTTCAGTTCGTCCGGCGAGAGGGCGTAGTCGCCGAGCGACCAGTGGACGAGGCCGTTCGCCTGGGCCTGGCCCTTGTACACGCGGTCGACGTAGTCCTGGCGGTTGATGGCGTACATCGCGGCCTGGCGGACGCGGTCGTCCTTCCACGGGTCCTTCGTGGGGTTCATCGTGAACGCGATGAAGGTGTTCGTGGAGTCCTTGTTGACAGGGTACTCGTTGTCCTGGTTCAGGCTCTGCGCGTCGTCGACGTTCTGCGCCGTGTACTGGTCGATCTGCTGCGACTGGAACGCGGTCCGCTGCGCCGAGCGGTCGGCGATGATCTTCACGCTCATGGCGTCGACGTAGGGGAGCTGCGCGTTGCTGTTGGCCGCGTCCTTGCGGTAGTACGCGGTGTTCTTTTCGAGCAGCGCGCCCTGGCCCTCCGTGTACTTGCCGGGGTTGAGGACGAAGGGGCCGCCGCCGGCCGAGGCGGACTTCATCCGCTCGGGCTTGTCGAACAGCTCCCGCGGCGCGATGAGGTTGAGCGGGCTGCCGATGCCGTAGAAGAAGTAGCCGTAGGGCCTGGGCGTCTTGATCGTCACGGTCTTGCCGTCCGCGCCCACGTCGACCGAGTCGATCCACTGGCCGACGAAGGCGTAGCCGTTGGACTGCGGCGTGCTTTTGATGCGGTCGAAGGTGGCCTTGATGTCGTTGCCGTCCATGGGACGCTGCGGCACGCCGAGCTGGTTCGGGCCGATCATGACGTTGTCGCGCAGCGTGAAGATATAGGTGACGGGATCCGCCTGTTCCAGCTTTGACGCGAGATCGTCGAAGCGGAAGGTGGTGTCGCGCGTGGAGCTGTTGATGACGGCGTTGTAGAGGCGCGGGAAGTAGCCGACGCCGCCGGCGATCGACTGGTGCGGGTCGAAGGTGTCGAAGTCGACCGACGTGCCGATGTTGTAGGTGCCGCCGGCCTTCGGCGCGCCGCCGCCGTTGAGCACGTGCGCGTCGCCCGCGGGCGTGGCGCCGGGCTTCGGCGTGCCGGCGTTCGGCGTCGTCGAGCTGGTGGAGTTGCCGCCGCTGCCGCAGCCGACGACGAGCACCGCGCCCGCCGCGACGCCGGCCGCGCCGGCGCCCTGCAGGACGCGCCGCCGCGATACCCGTTGCTCCGTGATCTTGTCCCAGTAGCTGCCTGCCATCGGAGGTCCTTCCATGATGGAGCGCCGGCGCCGGGTGCTCCTTGCCGCGAATTGGTTTCGGCTAATGTACACCGCCGCTGAGTAGATTGCATCATCGCGACGTCCGGAGTGCGTCGTGATAGCGACGGTGGCGGTGGCGCGGCGGCCTACGCCAGGCCGAGCCGTTCGAGCTGGTCGTCGGGCGCTTCGATCTGCTTGAGGGCATCGCGCAGCCGGCCGGCGGCCTCGCGCTCGCGCGGCTCGCCTGCGCGGTTCTCGTCCTCGAGCGGATCGTCCTTCAGATCGTAGTAGTGGTTGCCGCTGAACTTGCCGTAGGCCCAGTACGGCAGCAGGTCGCCTTCGCGGAAGGGCTGACGAATCACCGGCACCTTCGATCCCGGCATGTGGTCCAGCCAGGCGCGCTCGTCGGGCGTCGGGAACTCGTAGTCGGGCATGGCGTGGTGTACCGGCATGGACGACCAGCGGTTGGACCACATCGAAAGCGGCAGGTTCGCGCCCTGCGGCGCGCGGACGTACTTGGACTCGGCGTCGATGAGGTGCACCTCGCGCCCCCAGACGCCGGCGAGCAGGTAGTCGCGCACGTGGCGCTTGTCGCCGGTGATGACGGGCAGGAACGACGCGCCGTGCGTGCGGTGCTTCGGCGCGACGCCGAAGAGATCGACGAGCGTCGCGAAGATGTCGACGCTCGTTGTCAGCGCGTCCGTCGCGCCGGCGGCGACGCCGGGCCACGCGACCATCAGCGGGATGTGGCCGAGCGGGTTGAAGATCGGCGACTGCGGTTTGCCCCAGATGTCCTTCTCGCCCAGGTAGTGGCCGTGGTCGGTGCAGAGAAAGACGGCGGTGTCGTCCCACAGGCCATTGCGGTCGATGCTGTCGAGGACGCGGCCGAGCCACGCGTCGATCATCGTGAGCTTGCCGCCGTACTGCGCGCGCACCTGGTGCGCCTGGCGCGCGTCGAGCAGGCCGCGCTTCTGCGCGCCCACGGTGTATGGCGGCCAGATCAGGTGCGGCCCCTGCCACGAGTCGTCGTACATCGACGCGTACGGCTCGGGCGTGTCGAACGGCTCGTGGGGGTCGAACTCGTCGACGAAGAGGAAGAAGCGGTCGTGGTAACCGGCGTTCTGGTCGATCCACTTCTCGGCGGCGCGCATGACGCGCGGGCCGGGGAAGTCGTCCTCGCCGCGGAAGTACGAGCGCGAGCGGTTGTACGGCTCACGGCCGGGTTCGCTCACGAAGGGCTGGCCGATGGAGCTGGGGTCGGTGCGCGTCTTCCACGGGTCGGCCTCGCCGCCGCGCTCGTACTCCCAGGCGTGGAAGTCGGTGTGGTAGTTCTCGCCGCCCGTCTCGAACAGGTGCGGATGGTCGGAGATGAGCATGGTGGTGACGCCGCCGCGGCGCAGGTGCGCGGTGAGCGGGCGCTCCCACAGCTCCACGCTGCCCCAGGGGCGCCAGAGGAAGTCGAGCGCGCCGCAGAGGATGTCGTGGCGCGCGGGCATGCACGGCAGCGACCCGGCGTAGTGGCGGTCGAAGCGGAGCGCGCGGGCGGCAAAGCGGTCGAGGTTCGGCGTGGCGAACTCGCGGCTTCCGTAGGCGCCGAGCATGTGGCGGTTCAGGCTGTCGAGCAGGATGACAATCGCGTTCTTCGGGCGTGCGGGCGGCGCGCTGTTGGTGGCAGTGGTGGCGCCGGTGTCAGTCATCGTTGCCGCTCCGCGTCAGGATCGCGCCGCACGTTTCGATCGCGCCCAGCTTATCGCACGCGGGATGGCGGCACCGCGGCGGTGCGCAAGGTGTTGGGGGCGCGCTGGGTTCGGCGGGTTGAACGCCGCCTACGCCGAGGGCAGCGGGAAGCGCGCCGCGAACTCCGTGAAGAACTCGTCGTCCGTCTGCGCGCGGCCGAACGCCTCCACGTACACCTCATCGGTCATGCGGGCGCGGCCGTCGACGAACGGCTGCGCGTCGATGCCCACCAGGTAGCGCAGTCGCGGCTGGTCCGTCGTGATGGCGTGCTCGATCGCGGCGGCGACGACCTCCACGTCCGGGTTGACGGCGCGCCCGGCCATGTAGATGCCGCCGATCCGGCGCGCGACGTGGGCGTAAGGCGACGACTCGTCGGCGGCGAGCGTGCCGACGGACTTGTCGATCAGCGGCGTCTCGAACAGGCCCGGCTCGATGATCGCCACGCGCACGCCGTGCTGCTTCACCTCCAGCGCCAGCGCCTCGCTGATCGCCTCCATGGCGTGCTTCGACGCGGCGTAGAGGCCGTTGCCGAGCGCGACCAGCAGCCCCCGCCACCGACGTGACGTTGACGATCGTGCCGCTGCCGCGCGCGCGCATGCCGGGGAGCACGGCGCGGATCGCGCGCACGCCGCCGAAGACGTTGGTCTCGAACATCGTCCGCATCATGTCGTCCGTCAGGGTCTCGATGGGGGCGAGGTCGCCGATGCCGGCGTTGTTCACGAGCACGTCGATGCGTCCCGCTTCGGAGACGGCCTGCGCGACGGCGCTGTCGACGGAGTGCGGATCGGTGACGTCGAGCGGCAGCACCGAGAGTTGCAGATGCTCCGCACGCGCCGCGTCGAGCAGGGGCGCGCCAGCGCGTTCCGGCGACCGCATCGTCGCGTAGACGCGATAGCCGCTCCGGGCGAGGCGCAGCGCCGTGGCACGGCCGATGCCGGTGCTGGTGCCTGTGATCAGTGCGACGTCCGCGGACATGGTGGCCTCCTGACGGTGCTGCGAGTTGCGCCATCGTACGCGCAGCGCCGGGCGAGCCGCAACGGTGCGCAGGGCGCAAGATCGGCGGACAGCATGGTGCGGGCGAGGCGTCGGCAGGCGCGATCGTCTCGCTCCGAGGGGGTCACATGCGGGGAGGGGAGAAGGCGGCTACTTCTTGCTGGCCTTCGCGTCCTTCTTCTGGGTCTTCTGCTTGTTGCTCTTGGCGGCGTTCTTCGGGTTCTTGTCGCCCATGGCGCGTGTCTCCTTGACGCATGAACTGCCCGGTGGTGCGCACATCCTAGCCCAGCGGGGCGCGTGCTGTCATCCCCCACGCGCGCGGAAGTTGAAGCCGCGCACGTGACGTTCGGTCACCGGTTGATCACTCGATCGCTGCGCATGTACGGAGGAGCGGCCGTGCGATTCGGGACGGTGGCGCGGCCCGGGTTGGTCATGTACATTCACACTCACCCCGCTGCCGCAGCTTTCTGAAGGAACGATGCGCCAGGTCAGGATCGTCGCACTCGCGTTGTTGGGGCTTGGCGTGCTGCTCGGAGCGGGACCCGCCCGGCGAAGCGAGGCTATCGCTCCGGGGGATGTCCTCCCGGGTCGCTTCATCGTGATCGTGCAGCCGGGCGAGCCGGCGGCCGCGGTCGCCCGCGATCATGGCGTCGCCGCCAGCCACGTCTTCGAGCGCGCGGGTGGCGGGTTCAGCGCGGCGCTCACGGCGGAGCAGCGCGACCGGCTGCAGCGCGACCCGCGGATCAACAACGTCGTGCCGGACCGCGTGGTGCGAATCGCGGGCGGGTCGCGCACGCCGATATCGCCCGCGGCGGCTGGACTGCCGACGGGCGTCAGCCGGATCGACGCGGAGCAGGCGGCGCCGGGCACGTCGCTCGCCGTGGCGATCATCGACACGGGCATCGACCTGGGGCGGTCGGAGCTGAACATCGCCGGCGCGGTCAGTTTCGTGACGGGGAACACGACGGGGCAGGACGACAACGGGCACGGCACGCTGGTGGCCGGGACGGCCGCAGGGCGCGTGATGGGGTCGGGGTTTCGCGGCGTCGCGCCGGGCGTGCCGGTGTACGCCGTGAAGGTGATCGCCGGCGACGGGACGGGATCGCTGTCGGACGTCATCGCCGGCATCGACTGGGTCACCGCTCACGCCGCCGCCGACGGGATCCGCGTCGCCAACACCAGCTTCGGACTGAGCGACACCAACAGCGCGAACTGCGGCGTCACGGGCGTCGTGGTGGGCGACCCGCTGCACAAGGCCATCTGCGACTCGGTCGCGGCCGGCGTCATGTACGCGGTGGCGGCGGGGAACGCCGGCGCCGACGCCTCCAACACGATCCCGGCGGCGTATCCGGAGGTCGTGACGGTGTCGGCGATGGGTGACAGCGACGGGCGGGGCGGACACTTCGGCGGCGCGACATCGTGGGGGGCGGACGACACCTTCGCGTCGTTCAGCAACTTCGGCGCCGCGGTGCGGCTTGCGGCGCCGGGCGTGGACATCCTGTCGCTGGTGCCGACGGGCGCCTGCGGCTTCTGCGATCCCTCGGGATACGGGATCGCCAGCGGGACAAGCCTGGCCGCGCCGCACGTCGCCGGCGCGCTGGTGGACTACGCGGTGCTGCACCCGGGCGCGTCGACGGCCGGCGCGCCGGGCACGCTGGCCCCGGCGGCGCTCGGCCTGATCGCGCAGGGGATGCCGCAGGCGTCGTCGTGCGGCTTCTCCGGCGACCCCGGCAGCGAGCCGATGGTCTACGTGGGGCAGCCGAACAACCAGTGCGGGCCAAGCCCGTCAGTGGGCGGCGTGGCGGAGCAGCCGGACGTGCGCGCCCTGCCCGCGGCGAGATCCTCCGGCGGCCACGCAACTACCGCCGATTTCATGGCCGTCGCACTCGTGGTCGTCACCGGCGTCGGCGCGGCGTGGGCCCTGCGGCGGCGGAAGCGCGCCTGACAGCCGCTCGGCCGGCAACCGGCCATTGCGCCGGCGATCCGCGGCGTCGATCATGTGCACCATGACACGCACGCTCATCCGCAACGCCAGGCTCTTCGACGGGACGGGCAGCGACCCGTATCGCGCCGACGTGCTGATCGAGGACGGGCTCTTCCGCGCCGTCGGGCCGGACCTGCCCGCTGACGGAGCGCGGGTTGTCGACGCCGCGGGGCGCTTCGTCATGCCCGGCATGATCGACTGCCACGTGCACGCGACGCTGTTCGGCGAGGAGGGGCTGCGGACGTACGCCCGCATGGGCGTGACGACCGTGAAGGACCTCGGCGGCGCGTTCGATGACGCGGTGGGCCTACGGCGGCGCCAGCGCGAGGGCGGAGTGCCCGGCGCGCGCGTGCTGGTCGTCGGCGCGTTCGTGGAGGGCGAGCCGCCGAGCTGGGGCGCGCTGTTCCCCGGTATGGAGGTGCACCGCAGCGAAGAGGAGATCGACCGCACGATCGCCCGGAACCTCGACGCGGGCGTCGACGGCATCAAGCTGTACGCGGCGCTGCCGCCGCCGCTCGTGCGGCGCGCGCTCGCGCGCGTCGCCGGCGCGGTGCCCGTGACGGGGCACCTGACCGCCACGACCGCGACGGAGGCGGTGGCGGCGGGCATCGGCGGCCTCGAACACCTGCAGCTGACGCTGTACCGCGACCTCGTGCCGCCGGAGCACGCGCTCGGGCCGGGCGACACCATGGGCAACCCGGCGTACTGGGGGAAGGTGCGCCGCGGCTGGGAAGCCATCGACCCGGCGTCGTCGTCGCCGCTGATCGCGGCGATGCACGCAGCGGGCACCGTCATGGTGCCGACGCTCGTGCTGGGCGCGCGCACGGACATGGGCTTCTCCGACGAAGAGGACGCCGCGTTCACCGCGGCGCAGCGGGCGCGCATGGGCGCGCGGCCGGCGGGCCCGCTGCCCGCTCCGGCGCTGCTCGAACGATCGGCCGCGAACATGCTCGGCGTCGTGCGGGCGATGCACGCGGCGGGCGTGAGCGTGCTGCCCGGCACCGACTGCGGCGCGGTGGGGGTTCCGCCCGGCTTCGGCTATCACCTGGAGCTGGCGCTGATGGCGCGGGCGATGCCGGCGCGTGACGTGCTGCTCGCGGCGACCGGCCGCGCCGCCGAGTGGCTGCGCCGCGACGACATCGGCGTGATCGCGCCGGGGCGGCGGGCGGACTGCGTGCTGCTCGATGGCGACCCGCTGGCCGATATCGCGAACGCGCGCCGCATCGCGGCGGTCTACATGGACGGAGAGGCCGTCCCGGCGGCGGGCTGAGCCTGGCCGGGCGGCGATTTCTGCCGTTTGGCCGTGGCGACGCGCGTCCGCGCCTTCTACAGTGCACTGGATGCCAGCGATGCGGCGCCGGTCGCGCCGCGCGGGCTGGCGGAATGAGCGCACGATGCCGCTGTTCCCTCTCCCGTCCCCCGCCTCCGAGGCTCGCCCGTGATGGCGCCGGCCGACGCTCCAGCGTCCGCGGATCCGCGCCCGTGGACCGGCCCCGGGCTGGCGCGGCTGCTGCTCGCCCTCACGGGCGCGGCGGTCGTCGCGGGCGGCGTCGCCTGGCTCGCGGACGCGCACGCCCTCGCCGACGGCGTCTGGGTGGTGGCGATCGTCGCCGCCCTCGTCCCGCTCGGCGCATCGATCGTGCGCGACCTGCTCAAAGGCGAGACCGGCGTCGACATCATCGCGCTGCTGGCGCTGATCGGCGCGCTGGCGCTGGGCGAGTACCTGGCCGGGGCCGTGATCGCCGTCATGCTGTCCACGGGCCAGGCGCTGGAGCAGTACGCGTCGACGCGCGCGCGCCGCGAGTTGAGCGCGCTGCTGGAGCGCGCGCCGAAGATCGTCCACCGCTACGACGGCACAGAGCTGACGTCGCCGCCGCTCGACGACGTGCGGCCGCGCGACCGGCTCCTGGTGAAGCCGGGCGAGGTGCTCCCGGTCGACGGCGTCGTCCGCGACGTGACGGCGGTGCTGGACGCGTCGGCGCTGACGGGCGAGTCGCGCCTGGTGGAGCACGAGCCGGGATCGCAGGTGCGGAGCGGCGCCGTCAACGCGGGCGGCCCGTTCGAGATGTACGCCACGACGACCGCGCGCGAGAGTACGTACGCCGGCATCGTGCGGCTGGTTGCTGCGGCGCAGACCTCCAAGGCGCCGTTCGTGCGCCTCGCCGACCGCTTCGCGCTGCTCTTCCTGCCGGTGACGCTGGCGATCGCGGGGGCGGCGTGGGCGGTCTCCGGCGACCCGGTGCGGGCGCTCGCCGTGCTCGTCGTGGCGACGCCGTGCCCGCTGATCCTGGCGGCGCCGGTGGCGATCATGTCGGGCATCTCGCGGGCGGCGCACCGCGGCATCGTCATGAAGGGCGGAACCGTGCTCGAATCGCTGAGCCGGGCGCGCGTGCTGCTGTTCGACAAGACCGGCACGATCACAATGGGGCGGCCGGACGTTGCCGAGATCGTCGCGCCCGGCGCGCTCGATGCGGACGAGATCGCGCGGCTGGCGGCGTCGGTGGACCAGGTGTCGGGGCACGTGCTCGCGGCGGCGATCGTCGACGTGGCGCGCGATCGCAAGCTTCGGCTGCTGCTGCCGACGGACGTGGTCGAGGAGAGCGGGCGCGGCATCCGCGGGCGCGTGGATGGGCGCGAGGTGGCGGTCGGGAAGGCGGCATGGGTCGCGGGCGGCGCGCCGCCGCCGGACTGGGTGCACCGGCTGCGGCGCCGGACGGCGTTCGAGGGCGCGATCAACGTCTTCGTGGCCGTCGACGGAGTGCTCGCCGGCGCCTTCGTGCTGGACGACCCGATCCGGCCCGACAGCGCGCGCACGATCCGCTCGCTGCGCCGCGCGGGCATCACGCGCGTGGTGATGGTGACCGGCGACCACATCGACGTCGCCGAGACGGTCGGCGCGGCGGTCGGCGTCGACGAGGTGCTGGCCGAGCGCAGCCCCGCCGACAAGGTCGCGGCGGTGCAGGCCGAGCGCGGCTGGGGCAGCACGATCATGGTGGGCGACGGCGTGAACGACGCGCCGGCGCTGGCGGTGGCCGACGTGGGCGTGGCGATGGGCGCGCGCGGCTCGACGGCCTCGTCCGAGGCGGCGGACGTGGTGCTCGTCGTCGACCGGCTCGACCGGCTGGCGGAGGCGCTGCGGATCGCGCGGCGCGCGCGAGCGATCGCCCTCCAGAGCGTCGTCGCGGGCATCGGCATGTCGCTGGCGGTGATGGTGCTGGCGGCGTTCGGCTGGGTGCCGCCGACGATCGGCGCGCTGGTGCAGGAAGCGATCGACGTGACGGTGATCCTGAACGCGCTGCGGGCGCTGGGCGGCTACGGCGTGACAGCGCCGGTGCGCGGGCCCGACTTCGCGCTGAGCAAGCGCTTCCGGGCCGAGCACGCGGACCTCCTGCCGGTGGTGCACCGGATCCGCGCCGTCGCGGAGCGCCTGGACGTGGACGAGCCGCTCGTGGCGGCGGAATCGGTGCGGGCGGTGCACCGCGTGCTGGTCGACGACCTGCTGCCGCACGAGGAGGCCGAGGAGCGCGACTTCTACCCCGCGATCGCGCGGCTGCTCGGCGGCGACGACCCGACCGGCACGATGGAGCGGGCGCACGTCGAGATCGCGCACCTGACGCGTGTGCTGGGGCAGCTGCTGGCGGACCTGCCGTCCGCCGGGCCTGCGCCCGACGACCTGACGGAGCTGCGGCGCGTGCTGTACGGGCTCTACGCGATCCTGCGCCTGCACTTCGCGCAGGAGGAAGAGGCGTACATGTCCCTCTTCGAGGCCGCCGCCGCGGAGCAGAAGGCCGCGACGCCGGCGTGAGACGTGATCCGACGCACTTGGAAGAGCACCCCAGTCTCGCCTAACCTCGTGGTGCATACCGTCGGCCCGACGGGGAATCGGAGGTCCTTGCGATGACGCACACCATCTGCCGCAGCGCCCCGGCGCCGTGTCCGCACGCGTCCTGCGCTCCGCGTGTAGCCCTTCGTCCGTCGTCGTGCGAGGGGCGCGGGAGAGGGACGGAAAAGGTCGAAATTACAAAACAGGTACACCGCCAGATTCGATTTGCACGACATAACTAGAATAGAGGTACCTTAGGTGCCCCTCGCCGGGATGGGCACTCTCACTACCGGAGCGTACAAAGGTGAAGGACCGTCAGGGTGTGCGTTGAGCCCGGGCGGTGCGGCCAGGCAGGAGAACCTAGGTGGATCAGATCAGATGGCTCTTCAACCTCCGGTTCGGGTCAGGAGCCCGTCTTTCAAGGCTGCGTGTCATATATCTGCTCCTCAGTATCGGTGGAGTGATATGTATGATTAGTGGTATTCAATATAATGTGGCATGGATCATCGCCCGAGGCGCCACGATAGGGATGACCATGGATCTGATAGTTTCGACCCGTACGAAACGGAAGCGGAAGTAGGGACTCCGCTCCCCGCCACGATCAGCCTGGATCCATCATCGAGCGGGTCGCGCCATCTCGATCCCTCGCCACCGACGGCATCCGCGAGATGCTCCCGCGGCTGTCACGGCCGGAAGGCCGTCAAGTGCCGTTCAGCTTCAATCTCCGGCTGGGCTTTCATAACGGCGAGAGGTTAGGTAATCTAGCGTTCACTTAACCAACACGATCCCGCTGCCTGTACGGGTGAACCGGCAAGAAGGAAGGGTGCACATGGCTGAGCCAGTTAAGGACTGGACGACCGACTACGACATTTTCGCACGGGAGTACATCAAGAACCCGTTCCCGATTTGGGACGACTTGCGCGAGGGCTGCCCGGTAGCACACTCCGAGCGATGGGGCGGCTCGTGGATGCCGACCCGCTACGAGGACCTGTTCAACATCGCGCGCGACACCGAGCACTTCTCGTCGCGCGACGTGCTGGTCGCCGCCATCCAGCCGCCGCCGGAGGACGCCCCCGAAGACCAGGAAGCCTTCACGCAGTACAACGTGGGCGCGCCGCCGATCACGTCGGACCCGCCGGTGCACACCTGGGCGCGCAAGCTGCTGCTGCCGCCGTTCTCGGCGACCGCGGTCGCGAAGTGGGAGCAGGAGACGCGCGAGCTGTGCGCCGAGCTCGTGGACGGCTTCGTGAAAGCCGGGCGCGCGGATGGTGCGGCCGACTACGCGCAGCAGATTCCGCCGCGCGTGATCGCCAGCATGCTCGGCATCCCGAAAGAGATGGCGGGCACCTTCACGGAGTGGGTGCGAGGCTTCCTCGAGCTGGGCCTCACGGATCCCGAGCTGCGCAACCAGTCGGCGCTCAGCATCTTCACCTACCTGAACGAAGCCATCCAGGAGCACAAGGCGAACCCCGGCCGGGACGACCTGATCGGCTACCTGCTGTCGGCGACGGTGGACGGCGCCCCGGTGCCGGAGCCGCACGTGCTGGGCACCTGCTTCCTGATCATGGTCGCGGGCATCGACACCACGTGGAGTTCGATCGGCTCGGCGATCTGGCACCTGGCGCAGCACCCGGAGGACCGCGCGCGGCTGATCGCGGAGCCGGACCTGATGCCAAACGCGATCGAAGAGCTGCTGCGGGCGTACTCGCCCGTGACGATGGCGCGCTACGTCGCGTCGGACGTGGAGTACGCCGGCTGCCCGATGTCGGAGGGCGACAAGGTGCTGATGAACTTCCCGGCCGCGAACCGCGACCCGTCGGTGTTCGAGCACCCGGACCAGGTGATCCTGGACCGGGAGAAGAACCCGCACATCGCGTTCGGCGTCGGCATCCACCGCTGCGCGGGGTCGAACCTGGCGCGGATGGAGATGCGGGTGTCCATCGAAGAGTGGCTGAAGCGGATCCCGGACTACCGCCTGGAGGATCCGGAGAACGTGACGTGGGCGGGCGGCCAGGTGCGCGGCCCGCGAAAGATGCCGGTGGTGTGGCCATGAAGGTCAAAGTAGACAGCGAGAAGTGCCAGGGGCACAACCGGTGTTTCGTGCTGGCGCCGGGCCTGTTCAAGGTCGACGAGTTCGGCTACGCGACGCCGCGCGGCGACGGCACCGTTCCGCCGGAGCTGCAGGAGAAGGCGCGCCTCGCCGTCACCAACTGCCCCGAGCGCGCAATCGAGATCATCGAAGAGTAGTTACGCGGCTCGCGTTCCATTCAGGTTCTCTAGTTCTTCGATGCGCTTCAAGAGCCTCTTCAAGCTCTGGTATTCGTCCGCGAATGTGGCCCGAAGTTCCGGAGGGAACTCTTCCAACCGCTGATCGAGCGCGTCGAGTATTACCCTGCCCTGATTCTGAGATTGCGCGCCGAGAGTAAACCATCGCTGTAGAGCGTCGACGTACCCTGAGATGAATGCATCGACCGCCGGCTCAGACGGCGGTCTGGACAATAGGATATCGATGATGGTCTGGTAGTCAACCGCCCGCCAGTGATCGTCAGCCGCCCGCCAGTGATCGTCAGTTGCCCGTTCGGCGTACCGTGTCAGATAGACGTGATGCCGAGTGTAGTTACCGAATCTCGCCTCAAACCAGGTCCGGTAATCGTTCAGCTGGCCGGGACGCTCGCCCGAATACGTCTTCAACTCGATAAGCCAGCCCACCTCTTGCTCGGGGAGTGTCGCCAATAAGTCAATACGCCGCTCCGCGCGCCTCCCGGGGCCCTTGACGATAACCTCACGCTCAACTTTGAGCGAAGAGAAGTCGGGTAGCGGGCGTTGGCATTGAAGGAGCTTCTGAGCGAAGAAGCCTTTGAGACTATGGCTTCCCTCCGGGTCGAGCAGCCACGCGAGCATGCGGTTGTGGGTCTCTTCTTGGCCCGGATTGTTCAGGACTATAAACGGGTTGAACGCCTTGCGTAGTGTGTGGAACGTTTCCAGTTCCTTGCGGAGTTCGCCTGTTCCGGTCATCGCGACCTCCTTCGAGCTTCACGTGAGGAGTATCGGCCGAGGTCGGCGTATCTGGAGCGCCGATGTGACATCGCATGTGCGCGTTGTTGTGCGGGGCGCTCAGCAGGCGTCCCCCATTTCCGTGTGGCACTGGATACCGGTGGCGCCGCTGCCGGGTGCGCCCCATCGCCCTTGTCCCGCCAAGCCGCGCGCGGCATGCTGGCGGGACGGGACACGCGGCGATGTCGCCGCGATGATGCGATGAAAGAGAGGCCGAGTCCATGTGCTACGCCTACGACGCCGAGCCACCCATGCCGCCGGTCGCGGGAGGCGCGGCCGACGCGCGCGACCTCACGCTGACGTCGGCCGACGGCACGCCGTTCGCGGCGTTCCTGGCGAGCGCGGAGCGGCCGAACGGCGCGGGCGTGGTCGTGCTGCCGGACGTGCGCGGCCTCTTTCGCTTCTACGAGGAGCTGGCGCTGCGATTCGCGGAGCAGGGGATCAACAGCGTGGCGATCGACTACTTCGGTCGCACGGCCGGCGTCGGCAAGCGCGACGAATCGTTCCCGTTCATGGAGCATGTGATGCAGACGCGCGCCGCCGGCATTCGCGACGACGTGGCGGCGGCCGTGACGTACCTGCGCTCGCCGGCCGGCGGCAGCTGCACGTCGGTGTTCACCGTGGGGTTCTGCTTCGGCGGATCGAACTCGTGGCTGCAGGCGGCGGGCGGGCACGACCTCGCCGGCGTCATCGGCTTCTACGGGCGGCCGGGCGCGGGCCGCGACGGCTCGCCGGGCCCGGCGCAGCGCGCTGCGGAGTTCCGCTGCCCGGTGCTGGCGCTGATGGGCGGCGCCGACCAGGGCATCCCGCAGGACCAGGTCGACGAGTTCCGCTCCGCGCTGGCGGCGGCGGGCGTGGAGCACCAGGTCGTCGTGTATCCGGGTGCGCCGCACAGCTTCTTCGACCGCAGCTACGAACAGCACGCCGAGGCGTCTGCCGACGCGTGGCGGCGGATGCTGGAGTTCGTGGCGGCGCACAGCCGGTAGCGGCGGCGCGCCGCGGCGTAGGCGGAACCCTTAGGGGAGACGCTGAATCGGCGTGAAGATCGACTGTATCTTCCGGGACACACGCGGAACCTGATTGCGCGGCCGTCGCGCGCCGATAACCCTGCATGGAAACAACGCGCAAGGCCCGGGATCCGCGCTGGTCCGAATCGACCGGCGGCCACCGGCCGAAGGTGGCGGCGTCGCTGCGCCGCCGAATGGGCATCGAGTTCTTCAAGCCGGGGTCCGTGCTCGTCCGCCAGGGCGACGCGATGCGGCAGCTGTACCTGATCGCGTCGGGCACCGTGCGGGTGGTGCTGGGCGCGGGCAAGGAATCGCAGACGCTGGCGCGGCTGGAGCGCGGCGCCTGGATCGGCGAGACGGCGCTGCTGACCGGCTCGGTCTCCTCCACGACGATCGTCGCGGAGACCGACGTACGCGTCTTCACGATCAGCCAGCACGACTTTCTCGCCGCCGCCGAAACCGACCCGGCCGTGTTCCGCGAGATCGCGCGCGAACTCGCGTATCGCCTGCGTTCGGCCGACGACCTGATCGAGCGGACCGACGGGCGCAGGATCGTCGAGCTGCGCCACGACCCGGCGCACGCGACGCTCGCGGACGACGTGATCGCGGCCTGCGCGCGCTGGGCGCCTGGGGCGTACATTGCGGTGATCCTCGGCGATGACGGGCGAGGCGGCCGCTCCGTGCGGGACTATGTGCGGGCCGGCGACGCAGCGTCTATTCGCGCGCGGCTGGAGCAGGGCGAGACGGTGGTCGTGCCCGCGGGCGACGCCAGCGAGGCAGATCTCGCGGCGTTCGTCCGGAGCGTCAGCGAATTCACGCAGCTTGTCGTGTTCGCCGGCGGACGCGTGCCCGCCGCCGTGGCCGAGGAGCTTGCCGCGGTCGTGACGCTCGGCGCGTCCGACGGGCCGCGCCTGCAGGCGTCGCGCGACGTGCCGCACCACCTGTGTCCGGTGGACGCGCGCTTCGACGCGCACCACGTGGCGCGCCGCATCTGCCAGCAGCGCGTGGGTCTCGCGTTCGGCGGCGGCGGGGCGCGCGGCTTCGCGCACATCGGCGTGCTGAAGGTGCTGGCGTCCGCCGGCATCCCCATCGATACGGTGAGCGGCACCAGCATCGGCGCGGCGGTGGCGGCCGGCGTGGCCGCGGCGCGCTCCGAGGACGACGTCGCGGCCGCCATCGAGTCGGCGGGCCGCTGGGCGGCCATCCCGACACTGCTGCCGCTGCACGGGCTGTTCACCAGCTCGTTCGTGGAGCGCGAGCTCCGGCGGCAGTTCGGCGACATGCGTTTCGAGGACCTGGCGCTGCCGCTCGCGACCGTCGCGGTCGACCTCTACAGCGGCGAAGAGGTGGTGTTCACCTCCGGGCCGCTCGTGCCGGCGATCCTTGGCAGCATGGCCGTGCCCGGGATCTTCACGCCGGTGCGGCACCAGGGCCACGTGCTCGTCGATGGGGCGGTGCGCAACCCCGTGCCCGCGGGCACTTGCCGCGCGCTGGGCGCGGACGTGGTGATCGCGTCGCGCATGCGGGTCGAGGGGGACGCGGGCGCGGCGGACCCGAAGCGGAGCCTGCCATGGCTGCCGGAGACGATCGCGCGGGCGCTGGGGCTGATGCAGGACCAGATCTCGGACGAGAGCCGGCAGGACGCGGACCTGACGATCCACACGGTGATCTCGCGCGAGCAAGGCGGCCTCTTCGACTTCGGGCACCGGCACGCGATCGAGGCGGCGGGCGAGACGGCGGCACATGCGTCGCTGCCGGAGATCGCCGAGCGCATCCCCGGCGTGCGGCGCGCGGCGTAGCCGCCTGTCAGCGCCCCTTGAACACCGGCAGCCGCTTTTCAACGAAGCTCAGCGCGCCCTCGCGGTGGTCCTCCGTCGTGAAGAGATACGCCAGCGCCTGCATGACATAGGCGCCGATCTCGCGCGGGTCGCCGTACGCCGACATGCGGAGCCCCTGCTTCATGTAGCGCATCGCGATCGGCGGGTTCGCCGCGATGGTGCGCGCCATCTCCGTAGCGGCGGCCATCAGCTCGTCGTGCGGGACGACGCGGGAGACGAGGCCGATGCGTTCCGCCTCGTGCGCGTCGATGATGTCGCCGGTGAACAGCAGCTCCGCCGCCTTCGACGGGCCGACGACTTGCGGCAGGCGCCAGAGGCCGCCCAGGTCCGAGACGAGGCCGCGCTTGATGAACAGCTCGCCGAACTTCGCGCGGTCGCTGGCGATGCGGATGTCGCAGAACAGTGCGAGGTCCATGCCCCAGCCGACCGCCGCGCCGTTCACCGCGGCGATGACCGGCTTGTCGCACTCCAGCACCGCCATGGCGGCGGGCGTCGGCCGCGGCTTCGGGTCGCGCCGGCGCTTGATGCCGTCGCTGGCCGCCGGGTCGAGCATGATCTCCTTCACATCGTCGCCGGAGCAGAAGGCGCTGCCCTCGCCGGTGAGGATGACGCAGCGTACATCGGGATCGGCGTGGGCGTCGCGAAACGCCTGCTCGAGGCGGCCGTAGAGTTCGCGGTTCAGCGCGTTCTTCACCTGCGGGCGGTCCAGCGTGACCGTCGCGACGTGTTCGGCTACGTCGTATCGCAGCACCATGTGACGATCCTTTCGGGGTCGCACTCGCGGCACGAGGCCCGCGGCGCCATCCCCGGATTATCGGCGATCGGCGCGTGCAGCGGCTAGCGGGCATCGCGCTACCATGAGGCGATCACGAACATAGCGTTCCGGGAGGCGCGACATGGACCGAAGCGCAATCGACAGGGCGGCGCAGCTCGCGGGGCTGGCGCTCGACGCCGGGACGGACGTCTCGGTCGACGGTGTCGACCCGGTGCTGCCGACGCCGTTCCACCTCGGCGAGGGTGCTGCGACCGCGTTGGCGCTGGTCGGTCAGGAGGCGAGCCGCATCTGGCAGTTACGCACGGGCCGGCGCCAGACGCTCGCGATCAGCGTGCAGCACGCTGCCGCGTCGCTGCGCAGCTACGTCGCCCTCCGTGTCGCCGACTCTACGCCGGCGCTGGCGCGGGCCATGTCGCCGGTCACGGCGATCTGGGAGTGCGGCGACGGACGCCACATCCAGCTGCATGGCAGCTTCACGCACGCGCCCGGCATCCTCGCGGAACTCGGGCTGGGCGAACGCGCCACTGCGGAGGAGATCGGGGCGGCGGCGCGGCGGCGCGGCGCGTTCGAGTTCGAAGATGCGCTTGCGGCGAAGGGGCTGTGCGCGGCTGCCTGCCGCACGAAGGACGAATGGGCCGCGCACCCGCAGGGCGCGCTGCTCGCCGCGATGCCCGTCGTCGCGGTCACGCGCATCGGCGACGGACCGCCGGTGCCGCTCGGCGACGCCGATCGCCCGCTCACCGGCATCCGGGTGCTCGATCTCACACGGGTGCTTGCCGGACCGACGTGCGCGCGCACGCTCGCCGAGCACGGCGCCGATGTGCTGCACATCGCGTCGCCCGCGCTCCCGACGATCGATCTCTTCGAGATGGACACGGGCCACGGCAAACGGCAGGCGTATCTCGACCTCAACGTTCTGGGTGACGCCGACACGCTGCGCGACCTCGTGCGCGGGGCGGACGTCTTCTCGCAGGGGTTCCGGCTCGGCTCGCTCGCGCGCCGGGGACTCGGTCCGGAGCAGCTGGCGGCGCTGCGGCCGGGCATCGTCTATGTGTCCGAGAACACCTACGGGCACGTCGGGCCGTGGTGGCGGCGGCCCGGCTGGGAGCAGCTCGCGCAGGCTTCGACCGGTGTCAGCATCATCCAGGGAGGCGAGCAGCCGACGCTCGCGCCTGCCGCCATGAACGACTACACGACGGGATACTTCGCGGCGATGGGCGCGATGATGGCGCTGCGCCGGCGCGCGACCGAGGGCGGCTCGTGGCTGGCGGAGGTGTCGCTGGCGCAGACGAGCATGTGGTACTGCCGCCTCGGCCACGATCTCGACCGCGACGCGGCGGCCGGTCTCGGCGACGTGGCCGCGCTGACGGAGCGGCGCGACACGGACTACGGGGCGATGACGTACCTGCGGCCGGCGCTGCGCATGTCGGAGACGGAGCCGCGCTGGGCGATCCCGACGTCGCCGCCGGGCAGCGGCGAGCCGGTGTGGGCGTAGGCGCGCGGATCAGCTCGATGTTCGCGTGGGCGCTGTGGCTTGCTGTTGCACTTACACTAGGCATCAGTGAGCGGACGATCGGCCACGGGAGCCAAAGGGGCACGCAGCGATGATGAATCGTGAGTGACACGCACTTCAACTCAGAAGATGTTCGCCGCGTCGCTGACGTCGTCTGTGCAGCGTTCGTGAACACGCTCGAAGATCGGCTCACGGCGTTCGTCGTTCACGGCAGCGCGGTCACCGGCTTCATCCCAGGCTTCTCCGATTTCGATTTCGTCGTCTTCGCCCGCGGCGAGCTGACGGTCGCTGATGCGTTCGAGATCCAGCGCGCGCTCAGTGCGTTCGACGCCGCGCCGTTTTCGTATGTACAGCTCAGCCGGCTGGTGGATGTCGACGACCCCCTGGAACGGCGCAACGGTTTGATCGAGGGCGCCTACATCATCGTTCACGGCGCGCTGCCTGCGGACTGGTCGTTGCACTCGCCGGAGTTGCTCCGCGAACGCGGACGCGAGGCGATCCACCGCATCCCACCCGAAGTCCAGAGGCTGCGCAAGGATTGGGCGGTCGCGAACGAGCCGCAGCGCCGCGGACTCGTGCGATATCTTGCGACGGTGCTGAAGCCCGCGGTGCGGGGGCTGTTGTGCGAGTTGGGCGATCCGGTGCTCGATGTTTGGCGTGCGCCCTACCCGGGCTTGGCGCAACGGCTGGGCGCGCACGATCCAGTGCTCGGCGAACGCCTGACAGCGCTCGTGGCGCTATTGCCTCCGAGTCTGCGCACGGAGGAAGACGTGACGCGACGGCTATTCTCGCTGCTCGAAGCCGTGCACGTTTCTGGTGTGGCGTGATCCTGACTACGTGCGCTTGACGATGGCGCGGTACGGGCAGTAGCCCGCGCAGGAGCCGCAGCCGGTGCAGCCGCTCTGGCGGATGACGAACTGCCGCTTCGCCTCGATGATGGCGGACTGCGGGCACATGTCCGCGCAGGCGCCGCAACTCATGCAGTCGGTGCTGATCGTGTAACGAGAAGCAGGCATGGTACCCCTCCGCCGTCTCGTATCCACCTGCCGCGCGCCCCTCGCGGTTCGTGGATTACCCCGAGATCGTGGCATACCCCGGAGTTGTCGGGAATGGGCCGATCGGCCTTAGCATCCGGGACGAAGGGGTGACGCGCGTCGCCCGGAGCCGGCCAAACAGGTACATCTTGTACCGCTTCCGCGCTAGACGGCTCGCGCCCGCAGGACGTATGACTGCATCGATGACCACGTGGAACGAGCGGTTGCGGCAGGCGCGCGTCGAACTCGGGCTGACCCGGGGCGAGGTGGCGGCGCGCGCCGGACTGTCGGAGGCGTCGGTGCACGCGTACGAGGCGGGCCGCCGCCACCCGGCGCGCGCCAGCCTGTCGCGCATGCTCCGCTGCCTGGGCCTGGACCTGGCTTCGCGAAACGAGATCCTGATCGCCGCCGGATACGCGCCGGAGGCCGGCTCCGAGGGGGCGGCGCCGCAGCCGTCTTCGCTCGGCGAGATAGCGGCGCTCATGGACGAGCGGCCGTGGCCCGTGCTGATCCTCAACGACCTTGCCGAGGTCGTCGCGGCGAACGCCGTCGCGCGGCGGCTGATGGCGCCGGGCTCCCGCCCGAGATCGCGGCTCGATCGGAGCGTGCTGTCGCTGGCCGTACATCGCGTGCTTGCGTCGCAGTCGGCCAACTGGGACGAGATGGTGGCCGGCATGATCGCGCTGTTCAAGGCGGGTGCCGGAGAGCACGAGTCGATCGATGCGCCCGGCCCCTACCTGTCGGCGCTGCTCCAGCGGATGTGCGGCGGCGACGCCGCGCTCGTGGAGCGGTTCGGCCGGCTGTGGGAGACGACCGCGGCGTGGAGCGGGGCGGGCGCGGCGTGGACCTACCGCAGCTCGTGGAACCTGCCCCAGGGCGCCGTGCGATTCTTCTGCGTGATCCACCCGGCCCGGCAGGCGGACGCGCTCTACACGCACGACTGGATCCCCGCCGATGCCGAGTCGCATCGCGTGCTGGAGGCGCTGCTGGCGCGTTAGCGCGTCAGACGATCGCGGCCTCGGTGTAGGCGCCGAAGACCTCGCGCATCACGTCGCAGCACTCCTGGAGGGTGGCGTAGGCGCGCACGGCGTCGATCAAGTGGGGCATTACGTTCTCGTCGCCGCGGCACGCCTGCGCCAGTCGGCCGAGGGTGCGCGCGGTCTCGCGATCGTCGCGGGTGCGGCGGATCTCGCGCAGGCGCGCGACCTGGCGGTCGTAGCCCTGCGGGTCCATCTGCAGGATCGGGATCTCCAGCGGGTCGCTCATGACGTAGTCGTTGACGCCGACGACCGTGCGCTCGTGGCGGTCGACCTCGCGCTGATAGCGGAACGACGCGTCGGCGATCTCGCGCTGGAAGAAGCCGCTCTCGATCGCCGGCAGGACGCCGCCGATCTGCTCGATGCGGCGGAAGTACGCGCGGGCCTCCGCTTCGGTGTCGTCCGTCAGCCGTTCGACGAACCAGCTGCCGCCGAGCGGATCGATCGTGTTGGCCGCGCCGGACTCGTGCGCGATCACCTGCTGCGTGCGCAACGCCAGCCGCGCCGCCTTCTCGCTGGGCAGGGCGAGCGCCTCGTCCATCGAGTTCGTGTGCAGCGACTGCGTGCCGCCCAGCACCGCGGCGAGCGCCTGGATGGTGGTGCGGACGAGGTTCACCTCGGGCTGCTGCGCGGTGAGCGAGACGCCGGCCGTCTGCGTGTGGAAGCGCATCCACCACGAGCGCTCGTTGCGGGCGCCGAACGTCTCGCGCATCTCGCGCGCCCAGATGCGGCGCGCGGCGCGGAACTTCGCGACCTCCTCGAAGAGGTCGTTGTGGGCGTTGAAGAAGAAGCTCAGGCGCGGCGCGAAGTCGTCGATGTCGAGGCCGCGGGCGAGGCACCAGCGGACGTACTCGAAGCCGTCGGCCAGCGTGAACGCGAGCTCCTGCACGGCGGTCGAACCCGCCTCGCGGATGTGGTAGCCGCTGATGCTGATCGTGTTCCACTTCGGCATCTCGCGCGAGCCGAACTCGATCGTGTCGACGACGAGTCGCATCGAGGGCGCGGGCGGGAAGAGGAACTCCTTCTGGGCGATGAACTCCTTGAGGATGTCGTTCTGCAGCGTGCCGGCGAGGTGCCTGCGGGCGATGCCGCGCTTCTCCGCGGCGGCGATGTACATCGCCCAGATCACGGCGGCCGGCGAGTTGATGGTCATGGACGTGGTGATTTGGTCGAGGGGCAGGCCGTCGAGGAGGATCTCCATGTCGCCGAGGTGCGAGACGCCGACGCCGCACTTGCCGAACTCGCCCAGCGCTTCCGGCGCGTCCGTGTCGTAGCCGTAGAGCGTGGCCATGTCGAAGGCGATGGAGAGGCCGGTGTTGCCCTGGGACAGGAGGTAGCGGAAACGCGCGTTGGTCTCTTCCACGCTGCCGAAGCCCGCGAACATCCGCATGGTCCAGGGCTTGCCGCGGTAGCCGGTGGCGTGGACGCCGCGCGTGAACGGGTATTGCCCCGGCGCGCCGACGTGGCGCGCGTAGTCCGGCGGCGCTTCGGCAGGCCCGTAGACCGGCTCGATCGGGCGACTGGACGCCGTCATGAACGCGCGGGCCGGCGGATCGCCGGGAGGGCGCGACTCAGGATCGTTGGTTGGTTCGTGCACCGCTGTACCTCCGCGGGGCGCCCGCGATCCTGATTGTACGGGAAAGCGGGGCGGCTGCCGGCGCGTGCGCGGGCGATCCGAGCGGTCAGGCGGCGCGTTCCTGCGTGGTCTCCGGCGCCTCTGGCTCGGGCTCGGCGTGGGGGACCGTGCGCCGCTCCGTGCGCCGGACGGGGCGCTCGCCGGCGGGCAGCGTGCGGGCGACGGCCGCGACGTCGGCGTCGACCATCATGTCTACGAGGCCGGCGAAGTCCACCTGCGGCCGCCAGCCGAGGACGCGGTGCGCCTTCGAGGCGTCGGCGAGCAGCACGTCCACCTCGGCCGGGCGGATGAACTCCGCGTCGACGCGCACGTACCGTTCCGGGTCGAGGCCGGCGCGGGCGAACGCCAGGTCGACGAACTCGCGCACGGTGTGGGTCTCGCCGGTGCCGATGACGAAGTCGTCGGGCGCGTCCTGCTGGAGCATCAGGTGCATGGCGCGGACGTAGTCGCCCGCGAAGCCCCAATCGCGCCGCGCGTCGAGGTTGCCCAGGACCAGCTCGTCCTGCAGGCCGGCCTTGATGCGCGCGACGGCGAGGCTGATCTTCCGCGTGACGAACTCGGCGCCGCGGCGCGGTGATTCGTGGTTGAAGAGGATGCCGCCGCAGGCGAAGAGGTTGTAGCTCTCGCGGACGTTCACGGTGATGTAGTGGGCGTAGGCTTTCGCCGCACCGTACGGGCTGCGCGGATGGAACGGCGTGGTCTCGCGCTGCGGCGTCTCCTGCGCCAGCCCGAACATCTCGCTGCTGGAGGCCTGGTAGAAGCGCACGCCCGCGCCGGAATTCGCGCGCGAGCCGGAGGCGCCGGTGAGCGCGCGCACGGCGTCGAGGATGCGCAGGACGCCGACGCCGTTGATCGCGGCGGTGACCTCGGACTGGCCCCAGGAGTACGGCACGTAGCTCATGGCGGCGAGGTTGTACACCTCGTCGGGCTGCGCGTGTTGCAGCGTCGTCCGGAGCGAGGTCGCGTCCAGCAGGTCGCCCTCGACGAGGCGCACGTCGGGCAGGAGCGCCTCCACGGTGCGGCGCTTCGGGTTGTCCTGCCCGCGGACCATGCCGGAGACGTCGTAGCCGAGGCCGAGCAGGTGCTCGGCGAGGTACATGCCGTCCTGGCCGGTGATGCCTGTGATCAATGCGCGCGGCATGTGCTGCTCCCTCGGTGGGCGAGTATCCGACCTGTGCAGTCTAGGGAGGGGCGCCGGGGGCGGGACTTCGGGATTACCCTCCGTGTCCGGGGAGGGGGCACCTAATCTCGGCGGGGGCGACGGACGACGGACAACAGAGAGCAGACAACAGACAGCAGACGAGGGACAACGGACAGCAGACGACGGGTCGAGAGGGATCGGCAGGGGCACCCTAGGACCTCCTTCCAGGCGGATTTTGGGGACTTTCCGTACCGATATTTTCGTTATGTTGTGCGATCTGAGCCTGCCCCGGTTTCCCGGACTGCTTGCTTCTTGGCGATCATGCCGCATCGACCGCCGTTGTGTACAGCCGCTCGTAGTCGACGGGGCTGAGGTCGTCGATCGACGTGTGCCGGCGGCGCGG